>Ga0209536_100005772_pt1 | contig 19129 bp, 25 predicted proteins | sample DeeMarSeWOR28_12_FD_187461 | JGI IMG/M metagenome (GOLD analysis project Ga0209536, IMG submission 187461) | Marine sediment microbial communities from White Oak River estuary, North Carolina - WOR-2-8_12 (SPAdes) (version 2) | ecosystem: Environmental > Aquatic > Marine > Intertidal zone >... | reverse complement strand
TAGTCCCGGCGTTACTGCCTCTTCACGAAACCGCTAACCCTTGGAAATCGTAGCGGACGCGGAGGGATTCGAACCCACGACTTCTGCCTCCGGAGCCCAAATCCCCAGCCCGAATCGCCTCGTTTTTCCACGGTTTTGGGTAAGGAGCCAGGCGCCACTGAGCGCGACGGCGCTCCTTTAACCTCCCCCTTTGGAACCAGTGGTCCCGAAAGACATCGAGCTCTCCGCTCGGCGCGCATTGGCCGATCCAAATTCATCAGACCGCGAGCTGACGCTCGCCCGCTGGATTCTTGAACGTGTAGGGAGCTGGGGATGACCCGGCACTGCTGCGAGGGGGCAACCCCCGGGTTACCAGACCGTTGGGAATTCCTGCCGATGACGTCGGACCTACTCGGATCCCATGTGCATGGCGAGGCCGATGACGAGCCCTACCAGCATGATGAGGACGATGACGGTCGCGAGACTTGCAGCCACATTGACCTGGAGCCGCTGGCCCTGGGGTGGATCTGCAGTGTGCTCGACGGGCAGTGATTCGTGCGTCGTTCTTTCGGTCTGGTCGCCCGGATCGCTGTTGCGGACAAGAATGTCCTCGATCGATTCGACTACGGCCTGCCAACGTCCGTCCTGCATCGCTCCGTGCCAGCCGGAGATGTCGGTAGCCTGAATACGAGTGAAGCCAAATGGGAGGTCCGTCCCATCGATGTTGAGTGGGACGAGCATCCTCTTGTTCTTGGCGTACTCCGCCTCTTCCTTGACGTAGTCCGAGTGGATTGAGTGCTTGGACCAAAGCACGACGACCGCGTTGCTTCCCTGCAGGTTCTCGAAGATGTAGGTATCGAAAGTGGTCCCAGGCGGGATCTTGGCGTCCCAGAACACTTCGTAGCCGCGCTGACTCAAGGCCTCCGCCACCTGCTTGGCGACCGGCTTGTCCTCGTGGCTGTAAGAGATGAAAAGCTTCGAAGTCATCGTGCTCAGTTGGGCGCGAGCCTACAATCGTTTCATGCCCTGTCCAGCGCGAGGCGTCACGTAAGCTCCACCTGGTGAGCTTGGTGAAGAATCCGCCAATCGAGCACCTCGACCAGCATCATGTGGGCGGCCTCGACCGCCTGGTTTGAAAGCAAAACCGCGGCTGCACACTCAGGCTGCTTCGAGGGTGCAGCCACCTCGGTAATCGTGCGCGCCAGGTAGGCGCACATGTCTCTCGCGCGCCCTGCCGTCAGATCGAGGTCTCCCTGGACAGCGATGCCGTGCAGAGCGCCGAGAAATGCAGGAGGGACCGCCCCTACGATCGTGAGGAGTGCGCCCGTCCGCCAGGCGCTTTCGTCAAACTGCACGTCAACACCAACGAAATGGGCCGCGACGGCTGCCACTGCTACGACGAACAACACGGCCATCACGGCTCGCAAACCTCGGGAGGCACCTTCGAAGCGCTTCTCGACGGTGGCGTAGTAGCGATATTGATCCTTTAGCCAATCTTGACAGAGCCGGTACCGCATCGTGGTGAGGAACGCGTGGTCCATTCGCAACACCTTGGGCGCGGACGGCGCATCGAAGTCGACCACCCCCTGATCCCGATGGAGCGCGCGCACGTACCATCCCATCCACGTGCTCCAGGGATCGTGTCCTCGGTACTGAGCCGAAGGGCGAATCAAAGGTGCCAGCCGGCCAAGCGGCGCAAGCATAGTCGTTTGGCGCAGGTACTCGGCGACAAATCGATAGTCGATGGCGCGCTCGTGCCAGCTCCAAGCGCGCGACGCGACGAAGTTGAGCACGATGACGACGAGCGCTAGCCCTTCAGCCCAGAGCCACACGCTCTCACGGGCCCAGTTGAAATACGCCAGCACGGCGAACAGTACCGCGGCGGCGCCAAGCAGAAAGTTCATCACGAAGGAGCCTTGATAGAGACCCATGTAGAACCCCGCGAGTCGGTCGACGGGCGCCATGCGCTCGAGGTACGGTCGCTGAATCGCATCGATCGTTTTCGCGGAACTGGAACCCTCCGGCTCGGGCGGCGTCGGCAGGCTGTCCTCCACTTGACGGTTGCGCGGCCGGAGCGATGTGACGATTGAGCCGAGTCCTGGAACGGCGAGCCAGAAGGCTCGGTAAACCGCGCACAGAGTTTTGGCCATGAGGCGGACCCCCGGTCGCCCTGTGATCAATGGCTCATCGAGAAACCGTTGCAGCCGAGCGATCTGGTCCTCCGCACCATCGATGGTTTCGCCGGAGGCAGATGCCCCAATGGGCGCCAGGATCCCCCAGACGATGGCTTGCAGACCGGCTGCGCTTAGGGGCTCGCTGTTGATCCGGTTCGCCTGGTCGAAGCGGAGGATGCCGAGCTCATGTGGCGAGCGGACGTCGATACCGATGGCGGAGATCCCTTCTCGTGTCGCTTTCATCAGGGTCTCTGCAGTTCCGCCCACCTTGCCGACCCGAGATGGATCGTGCAGCACCAGAAGCAGGTCGGTATTGTCCAAGAGAACGTCTGCAGCGGCGGCGTAGCCCCCGCCCCTCTCGCTCTCGGCGCTCGAGCAGGCGAGCTCCAACAGGATGGCATCGTTGGCAGGATCCTCGACGAGCTTGTCGAACATCGCTTTCGAGCATTCAGGATCGTGGCTGAAGTACGCCTTGTAGTCGTCCGTCGCGAACGGGATCGGAGCTCGTAGCCGATAGCCGTAGCCGCCATCGATGGCCGTCTCCGCCACGAGCTGGTCTGCGCCCTCAGCTAGAGGATCGATCAGAAAGAAGCGTGCGGGCTCGCGCGCGTACGGATGTGGGCTCACCGCGTGATCGAGTGTGGCAAGCGACCGGCCAACCGCGCTCCGAAGCTCGGCCAAAAAACGCGAAACGCTCTCCCTCAGCGCTCCCTGGTCGATCCCTTCCAAGTCTCGGTGTCCCACCACCCCGACGCGAATCGCCGGTGTCGCGCGGGGCAGGTCTGGGGGGTCCGTCACGGCCTCGTCTCTTTCATGTAAGACTGCAAGGGGCCACAAACCGCGGCGCGAGTCAATCAGGCTTGGCCCTGCGCAGCTGCGCGGCGCGGCGCGCGATGTCCTCGCGTAGCGTGGGGCTGACGCTTTTTGACCCAAGCCACACGAGGAACAACTTCTGAGTGACTTCTTCGTCGTCGACGACGCGCACCTCGCCTGCAACGTCCACCGTGAGCTTGGCGCCGTCCGCATAGATCTTCACCACCTCGCCCTTTTCTGCGCCTTTGGTGATCGCCGAATCGAGCCGGTCGAGCTTTTCGTCCGGCAACAGCGGGTCGAGCGAACGACGGATCGTGCTGGCGAGCTGCTTTCGGCTCACGTCTCGCTGCATCTTGAGGACAACAAGCCGGCTCTGCTTGGTACTGGCCAAGGTATCGAAGAACTTCGTGTCTTTGCGGAGAGCCTCGAACAAAGGCTTGCCTTGCAGCCCCGCGTGGTGGGTTTTGAGATAGCCGGTCACGATCGCGTCGGCATGCGCGGCGTCGATGTAGAACGCGAGCGCGTACACCTTGACCAACGCGAGCTTCCGAACCCCGCTGCCTAGAGCTTGGTAGCCCTTGCCGTCGACTCGGGTGAGCTCGTCGAACTCTGCTCCGCTCGTCCTTTCGACGATCAGAGCGCCGTCCGCGCGCACCTCCAGGGCCGCGGCCAGGGCAGCGAAGCCGACAACAGAAGCAACTAGCGTCAGTGATGGCGACATCAAGAATCTCCGCGTGATGCGTGCGAAGGGCACGTTATCTTCTTCTGACTCGAAGTCGCAAGGTGAGCGCCGAGAATTCGGCGAAGATTCGCTCAGCAAGGTGTTAGAGTTTCCGCGTGGAGGTCCTGCGCACTCCCGATGAATGCTTTGAGGGTCTTTCGGGCTATCCATTCGAGCCTCACTACCGTGAAATCGACGGCCTTCGCATACACTATGTCGATGAGGGCCCACCCAACGCCGCCCCCGTGCTTCTTCTGCACGGCGAACCGTGTTGGAGCTACGTTTACCGGAAGATGATCCCGCCGCTCGCTGCGGCCGGCCATCGCGTCGTTGCGCCGGACCTCGTGGGGTTCGGCCGATCCGACAAGCCGACGCGCTGCGAGGACTATACCTACGCGCGGCACGTCGGTTGGTTGACCAACTGGCTCCTGGCCATGGATCTCACAGGCCTCACCTTGTTCTGCCAGGATTGGGGAGGCCTCATCGGGCTCCGGGTTGCGACCGATCACCCCGAACGCTTTGACCGCATCGTCGTGGCCAACACGTCCCTCCCGACCGGTGAAATGAAGATCCCAATGTTCTTCAAGGTGTGGCGCCTCTTTTCGCAATGGGTGCCGCGCTTTCCAATTGGCAGACTCATCCAGTTCGCATGCGTTCGTCCGATGCCCCGTGAAGTTCGCGACGCACACGATGCGCCTTTTCCAGATGAGCGCTACAAAGCCGGCCCTCGGGTGTTCCCGGCGATCGTACCAACCCGCTACGACGATCCCGAGTGCGTCGCCAACCGATGCGCCTGGGCTGTGCTAGAGAAGTGGAACAAGCCTTTTCTGGTGGCCTTCTCGGACCACGACCCCATCAACTCGGTCGCCAAACCTCATTTCCTGGAGCGAGTGCCGGGAGCGCGCGGTTTCGACCATCCCATCGTCCACAACGCTGGTTACTACCTCCAGGAGGACGCCGGCGAAGAGCTGGCCAAGGTCGTCAACGACTTCATCGAAGAGACGAGCTAGGCCTCAAGAGAGGAGCCTGCGCATCTCCGTCAAGCTTTCTCGGTCCCGCGAAGCACCGTCAACAGATAGATCAGCTGCATCGTGCCCAGGGCCATCATGCCGAGAAAGGAAAGCCCTGAGAAGCCCGCGATCAGATAGCCGAGGAAACGTGCGTTGGGATCGGCAATGCTCTGGGCGAGTAGGACATAGCCGATTGCGAGGAGCAGCAAATAGACACCGACGAAGAAGTTCAGCGGCATGAAGGTGGTCCATAGCGACATCGACCGATGACGAGGCGAAACGGCTACACCGTCAACCACCCCCGTAGCGATCTCGTCGGCCCACTGCTTCAGCTTGGAGATCGAGAGAAAGAACGACAACTGTCCTCCGACGGTGAGGAACAGAATCAAAGCCAGTATCGCGTGATCGGACATCGTGTCCCCGCTCCCAGTCATGTCTTTGCTTTCGACATCAGGTTCGCTCTGCTTCACGTAGGATGAGCACACAGTTGCTGAAGTATGAAATGCCGAGAATCATCCAAAACGCGGACGAAAACGCACTTAGGCCGGCGCATAACCACGCGAGAAGCTTGATGCCTTGATCATCGACGTGTTTGGCGACCTCGATCTGCCCAAGCGCGAGGAGCACCCCAAACACCGCAATGCCGAAAGCTGCCGGCACCCAGTCGTGAAAGAGGATCATCCATCGTTCCTTGATGGACACCGACACACCACGAACGATCCCCGTGGTGATGGCATCGCTCCTGAGATGAATGACGTGCGTGGTATAGGAGATGACGAAGGCGCCACCGATCAAGATTGCAAAGATGAGTTTGAGCGCATCCAGACTTGACATGATATGTATTCTCCAGTCCGTGGTGAGCTGAGCTCGCGAGCTTACTCCAGGAGGTCACGATGAACGTCATCTATCTCGAAGACCTGCTCGCTGAAAGGAGCTTCCGGGAAGCAACGAACCGGCTCTGCGGAGACGTCAGGGATGCACGAGATCTCCCGCCCGTCTATCAGATCGGGGCCTTGGTACCAGACGTGGAGAGGGCCGCCTCGGCCCTCGAAGATCGCGGAATCGGTCCCTTCTTCATCATGGCTGGGTCCGCTGCTGCGTGGCGCGAAAGGGGTGAGCAGCGCGACTGCACGCTGAAGCTCGGGCTCGCGTTTCATGAAGGAATCCAAGTCGAGCTCATAGAGCCCGTCGAAGGCTCGGACATCCACAGGGACGGCTTGGACCTCGAAGGCAAGCCCGTCGTCCAACACCTGGCCTTCCTAGTCAACGATGTCGACGCCTGGGCTCAGAAGCTTCAGGCGGCGGGAACCGGACTTTGGGTGCGAGCTACGCTGAAAGGCCCCGGCCTCACCGCAGACTTGGCCTACATGGAGAGGAACGAGGAAGACGGCCTCAGCGTGGAGTTCATCCACACGAAGGTCCTGGGCCTTCCCCTCGCCCTCCCCGGAGGCATCGTCCACACGCTCGGCCGGCTTCAGAAAACCACCGGGAAACGATGTCTCGAAGTCTGAACCAAGAAGCGACCAAACGGATTGGAGAGATATGCCCATGTCAGATTTCACAGCCCTCATCGTGATCTCCTTTTTGGGTCTTCTGGGTTTCTTCGTCGTTTTCTACACGTCGAAGCTGAGCAATGACATAGGAGACCAGATCGTTCTCGGCTACATAGGCGAACGACCCATCCCGATTCAACAACGATGGCTCATGCTGTACAACACATGGGTGTCTTACGCGCTCGGCGGCGTCATGCTCGGCGTGTTCCTCGCACTCGCCCAGCTTCAAATCGCCAGTCACGTAGATGACGCCGGAGTGAAAGGCCTCGCCTACTTGGCGGCAGCTCTCGCGGGCTTTGCAGCCATCATGTGGCTGTTCCAAGGGTTCTCGACCTTTTTCAACTATCGCTCCGTATTGCGTCAGACGGGGTCGACGTGATGCGTCCGTGTGCGACCTCACGCAGAGCAGTCACGTCGCCCGTTCAGCATTCCTTGTCAACGGCAATGCTTCGTCTTCGAGAGGACCGCGTCGATCAGGGCTCATTGGGTCTCGGCGCGTCGGACGACGGACCGCAAATGCACGACCCAGATGACCGCCAGAACCGTATTGATCAGAGCGCTCATGCCGAGCACGACCCCACAGAGCTGCGCGAGGAACTTTACATCTGGATTGCCCACGAGCTTGCTCGATACGGCAAAGCCAATCGCCACGGTCAGCAGCATGAACGAGATGGCAGCCGCGTTGGTGATGTAGTCGCAGTAGAGACGAAGCCCTCTGTACGTGGGCGAGACTACCCCGCCGCTAACAACTCCGGTTGCGACCTCGTCCGATAGCTGGTGGATTCTTCTCGCTTGGAAGGCCACGCAGATCGCGACTGCCACCACAATCGCCATCATCAGCAAAGCAGAGCTCAAGTCCGACATCGCGCTTGTCCTTTCATCTCGGCCATCGGGTCAGGGAACCCAACGGTGATGCACACAAGCTACTTGTCGGGCGCCCCACCGACCGAATTTTCGTTCATCCATGAAGGGTCGGCGCCGGCGACGGCTTGCGCGCGCCGCTCGGCCAGAAGCCGCTTGATCTGCGGCACCGCTTTTTCGGCGGCTTCTGCGCCGCGCTCGATGAGGCCTTCTGTCTTGTAGAACTCGATCCAGGTGTACTCGGTGAGGTTTGGCGTGATGGTCACGTCGGCCGAGATGGCTTTGAACTTGCCGAGCTCGTGCTGGAGGATCTGGATGGTGTTCATGAACACGTCCATCGTGTTGGGCAGGTCGCGGCTGCCGCCTACGTAGGAGAGGGGATTGAGTGTGTTCACTCGACGCCACATGCGGGTGAGCGCGTTGGTGACCCCCTTCTGCACGGGCGGCACTGCATTGACGGCAATGCACAGGTCGGCTCCCATTTGGCGCACGATCTCCGCGGGCACCGGGTCGACGAGCGCGCCATCGACCAAGACGCGATCCCCTCGCCTCACGGGCACCCAAATCAAGGGCACCGAGCAGCTCGCGCGGCAACCCCGGATAATCGGCCCTTCCCCAATCGCGATGCGCTCTCCGGTCTCGAGGTCGGTGGCGACCACCTGGAGGGGCAGACGAAGGTCCTCGAACCGCTCGATCGCGCCAAGCATCGGAGCGAAGATCGCGACGAGACGATTCCCGGCCAAGAGACCAGGGCGGCCCAACGTGAAGTCGAGCGCAGAAAGCGTCGTCGTCTTGTTGCCGATCCGCGCAGCGATCTCGAGCATTTCCCGCGGCGAGATCCCGCACGCACATCCAGCAGCGATGATCGACCCCATGCTGGTGCCGGACACGAGATCGACGGGAATGTCGTTGTCCTCGAACACCTTCAACACGCCGACGTGCCCAATGCCAAACGCGGCGCCTCCCCCCATCGCGACGCCGACGCTCATGCCGAGGATCTTGCGGGCGAGGCGACGCAGCGGCGCAGAGGCAGGGGAGCGCGGATTGGCGCGCAGGTAGCCAATTTGCGCCCGCCCCAGCTCCGACGGAAGCCCAGCGTCTTCGGGGATCACGAAGGGCTCGCAGTGGCTGATCGGAATCGCCGTGGAACCGGGATTGACGAGGTTCACGACCCGATAGACGCGTGGCGAGCGTCGAGCGCTCGGATCTTCCCCGGGGTCCGCGTGCTGCACGATCTCGACAGAGATGTCTCCCACCTGGCGCGCACATTCCGCCAGTGAGGCTGGCCGAGTCCCGAGATCGATCACGACGAACGGAAAGGTCGCGTCGAGCTTGGCGACCAGCGCGTCGAAGCCCCGCACGACATCGGCCAGAGGCTCATGGCCCACGACGACAGTCAATTCCGGCGCGCCCGCCTCGGTTCGCACCGCGCTCCTGATGTGGTCGGCCGGAAGTCGCTCGCAATCTGCAAGCGAAAGCAAAGTCCCGCCCGACGCCGTCGAACCGGAGACCGGCGCCGTGCGCACCATGAGCACCTCGGCGTTTGCGTACTCTCGGAGGAAAGAGCCGAGCGCTTCGGTGATGAGCGACTTGCCCTTGAGCCCCGGAAGCGCCGAAACGGCCACCACCGTGTTTGGGCGCCGATGAACCCCTCCCCGGTGCGCAGCTGCCAGGCGCCGCGCCAGCAGCGTCGAGAAGTACTGAAGGACCTTTGCGTTCGTCGCCAGGAAGCGATTGAAGGACACGCGATCAAGCTCGAGAAGCTCGGTGACCCGATCCGCCTTCACGGTGGCGGTTCGTTTTCCTTCGGAGAGCAGCGCCATCTCGCCCAGCACTTCACCGGGCCCGAGGCGGTTCAGGAGCCGCGGTTCGTCATCGCCGCCCCAGACTTCCAGCTCCCCGGACACGACGACGCAAAACGTCTCGCCTTCCTCGCCTTCGCGGAAGATCGTCGTCCCCTTCGGGTAGGTCCGCTCGGAAAAAAGCTTGGCCACATCGTACAGCTCACGACGCGAGAAGCTACTGAAGAGCGGTGTGTTGGCGAGTAAATCGACCTTCGTCTCTAGATCCACGGCTCCGTCCTCAACCCGGGTCCCTATCCATCGGGGGTGGGTGCCGCCCAGTGTCGTAACACGTACATGGGACGCACATCGTAGTCCTTTGCGAGCTGGAGGCGACCCACATATTCCGGGGTGACGCCCGCGATGGGCTCCAAAGCCAGCAGCGCGGCGGCCGATCCGGTCATGTACACCTCGCCGGGCGGCGTTCGAGGCTCCACGCGCGCGGTGCGCGTCACGTGCGTGCCGAAGAAGCTCGGCTGCTTGGTCACGGGGTCGATCGTGGGAAAAACGGGCCCCGCATGAACGCCGACGCGCAGGCCCATGTCGGAAGGTAGCCCGAGGCCCTCGAAGTCGAGCTCGGCAATGGTCTGCTGAAGGGCCAACATGCACCGCGCCGCCTCCTGTACCGAGATAAACACCAAGTAGAGCCCGTCGCCCCAGCTGTTGCGCGCCTGAATCACCTCGCCGAAGCGATCGATCGTGGCCGACAGCGCGTTCATGACCTCGTCGAAAAAGATCACTACCCGGTGCTCATCGAGCCGGCTGAAGCCCTTGAAGTCCGAAAACGCCATTGCGTGGAGCTCCCGACGGGGCCCCTTCGGCTCTGGCGCGCTCGCGGTCGGAAAGCCCGCTCGTTCCCAATGGACGACCTCGGTCTCACGCCCGGTGCTCCGCCAGTACTCGACATCCGCTCCCGTCCCAGCTTCATCGACGCCCGGGTTGCCGTCCCAAATCGCGATTTGCATCGCCTCGGTCGTCAACGTCTGAGCACGAATCACCGCCGCTCCCATTGCGAGCCGCGCGCCAAACGCATACATCGTCGGGTCGTCGGGTCGCGCGGCGCTCGGCTCACACTGCATGGTCGTAGCGGCCTCACAACATGCATGAAACCGCGCAACCCACGACTCACCTCCCGAGCTCACTGAGGAAGCCACGAACTCGTCGACGGGGCACGGCAGCACGACATGGAGCTCGCCTCCACGCGCTCGAATCTCCTCGGCGACCACGATGTCGCTCCCGTAAGCGAGCGCCCCGTACGCGATGTCGCCACCGAGCCGGTCGAGCGTCGCGCGGATCTGCGTTCGAAGGTCTTCCTCCCGCTGCCCCGCCCTGGTGAAGCGGTGCCCGGTGTAGTGGAGAACCGCGGGCACAGGGAGGGAGCGCAGGAGATCGGACGGCGCACCAAGCTCGGCCCCGAGAAACGCGAGTTGTCGACGTGTCGTCGCGCGAAGCGCGATGTTGCCCGCGGAGAGCGCAGCTGCGTTGCGGAGGGCTTCGGCTGCTTCTTCGGGGTTGCCCAGAATCAGCGCGGCCTCCGCCTGCGTGGCCATCTGCCAGTAACGCTCTTCGGCGCCAACATCCTCGGAGCCGGCTTGGTCCACGAGACCCCGCGCGTTTTCCGCAAGTGAAACAGCGCGCTCTTTGTCTCCCGCAACGACCGCCATCGTCGCGGCGTTGATGCACGCAAAGTAGCCGCCAAATCGCCGGTATGCCGATTCATAGAGCTCGGAAGCCTTGGCCGCCGACGCCCGTCGGGCTCCGCCGGATTGGCTGAGGGCCTCGTCCTTCACCAACCTGCCCCGAAGCGCGGCGATGTCCTCGGCGAGATGCAGGTCGTCGGCAGGCACGCCACCTCGTGCATCGAGCTCGTCGAGCTCAGCACTGGCCCGGTCGCGCGCGCCAGCCCGCGCAAGCGCGAGCGCAGCGAGGTAGCGAAGCGCTGGCGCATCAGGGTTCTCGGCGAGCAACGTCACCGCCTGGTCGTAGGCCAGCAAGACCTCTCCGCGACCCAATAGAGCTCGGACGTCCGCATCGCCTTCGCTCATGGCGTACCGCTCGCCGCGTCTCGATGCCGCGTCACCGGAGGGTTCGTAGCACCCGCCGCGCCGTTTTGCACCACCCTTGAGAAGACAATCGCTTGTGACTCGAGCCTGTGACCAAGTACCGTGCGTTCACTGGGCAGGGCTCGAGTCGCCGTGGGCTGTGTCCAGTTTCCACGACCGGCGATTCGGGGACCAGAGACATGTCGAGTTTCGAAGCACTCACCCTTGCGTACGCATTCTTCGCGGTCTGGCTATTTCTCTTCTTCGGACTGATCTGGAAGTCGAAAGAGGCGATGACCGAAGTGGCGTGGGACGCGATTCCTCATGCACGCATCTCATTGCGCGGGCACTACCGCGCGCGCTTCATACGGCTCTACGCCTTCTATCCGGCTTGCGTATTGGGCTACATTCTGGCCGCCGCGGGAACTGGGTTTGCCGAGCTTCTGGTGGCCGAGTTGGCGCCCGATGAGAGTGTCGCACGACTCGCGAACGTGTTTGCCTTCGTCATGTTCGTAGCCGCTGTAGGCTCAATCCTGTTGGGAAGCTTGGCTTTCCTCAGTCTGGTGCAGACCATCAAAGAGAACGAGCGGGATGGGTGAGCATCAGCCCGCCCGCGGTCCTTGCTACCGCAGTCCTCGTCCGACTACGGTCCGCTCACCGGGCAGGGCTCGAGCCGTCGCGGGCTTTGTCCAGGCCAACACGCGACGGGCGGGAGATGTAGCGCAATGACGGACTCCACTGGTCTGATCGCGATTTCTTTTCTGGGTGTCGTCGGGATCTGGCTCAACCTTCGCTTGGGCAGACAAGCAAACGAAATAGGCCTTCAGATCTACACCGGCGTAGTAGACGGCTCCACGGTGCCGACGGTGCAGCGCTGGCAGATGCTCTACACCATGTGGGTGCCTTACCAGGCTGGCGGATTCGGCATGGCGAGCTTCCTACTGCTCGCAAACCTACTCATGGCGAGCCTGGTCAGCAACGAAAGCATCAAGCTACTTGCCTATCTGGCCGTCATCTTCGCGGTCGCTGGATGCCTTTCGTGGGGGTTGACGGGCTTCGTGATCTTCAACAACTACCGCACCTTACTGCGCCAAGCCGAAGCAGACTGACCTTGCAGCGCAACACCCCGCCTTAGTACCGTCCGCTCACCGGGCAGGGCTTGATGCCGTCGCTGGCTGTGTTCGGGTGGAGAGGTGCGGCGGTTGGAGGACGACACATGTCGGATTTTACAGGTCTCATTGCCATCTCGTCGCTGATGCTCGCGGGCATCGCTGTGACCATTTACGTTGGCGACAAGGCCAACGTCGTCGGCACTCGAATCGCCACTGGTACGGCTGAGGGCACTTCCCTCTCCATCGGAGTTCGGAGGGCGATGTTGTACCAAATGTGGTTGCCCTATGAGGCCACCTACGCCGTCCTCGCGGGGGTCATGATGATCACGCAGCTCGAACTCGCCGGGCAGGTCAGTAGTGAAGGGGTCAAGCTGCTGGCGCAGTTCTGCGCGTTCGTCGCCGGCGTCACGACTGCCTTTGGATTGCTGCTCATCCCCGCAGGATTGCTGCAATACCGTGCCAAGTTGCGCCGCGATCAACCACGCCAAGGCCAAGCAGGCTGAGAGCCTTGCTCCCCCGCTCCCCACCTTAGTACCGTCCGCTCACCGGGCAGGGCTCGAGCCGTCGCGGGCTGTGTTTGGCGTGAAGCGGGCGGCGATTTGGAGACGTAGCGCAATGACAAATTTCACGGTCCTGGCGGCGATTGCTCTTCTCTTTGTGATGGGCACTTCCATGTTCTTCTACTTGTCGAACAAGACCAACGACGTCGGCTACCAGATCCTCACCGGCGTCGTCAATGGCGTTGCCATGTCGGTCCACCAACGAATGTTCATGCTCTACAACTATTGGGTACCGTACGTTGGAAGTGTGGCGGCCTCCTCGGGTCTACTTGGGTTTGCCCAGTTGCAGTTTGCTGGGCGGGCAGACGACGACGGCATCAGGATTCTTGGGTACCTTGCGGCTTTGTTTGGGGCCGCTGGTGCGCTTGGGTGGCTGGCCCTCGGTGCCTCGGCCTTCGTCCACTACCGCTCCGTCATCCGTCAAGCCGAAGCAGACTGACCTTGCAGCCGCGGTCTGCCTCTTAGTACCGTCCGCTCACCGGGCAGGGCTCGAGCCGTCGCGGGCTGTGTGTGGGTGCAACGTGTGGCGGTTGGAAGGTTGAAAGGGATGTCAGATTTCAACGCGTTGGGAGCCTTGGTTGCGCTGGGGATCGCGAACGGCTTCCTCTTCGTCTTCATGGACAAATGGGTCAAGAGCCGAGCGGGCACGGTCGCCACCGGCTTCTTTGAGGGGGTGCGAATGCCGATCGAGCGCCGTCGATACCTTCTTCAGGTAGAGCTCGTGCTCAACTCCGGGGCGCTCATCGTCATCGAAGGTACGCTTGCGATCGGTTGGTTGCTGATTGGCATGAATGCTAGCGGAAGCGACGCAAGGCTCTTCGCGTATCTACTTGTTTTCATAGACACCGTAGCGGCCGTTGGTTGGCTAGTGACGTTTCCCGTTGCCTACCGACACTTCGCATCCCTCCTCCGCCAAGCCGAAACAGACTGACCTTGCTTCCTCGCGCGCTGCCTTAATACCGTCCGCTCACCGGGCAGGGCTCGAGCCGTCGCGGGCTTTGTCTCGGCATTTCAACGCGTGACCGAGGAGAGCATAGATGCAGCAGTTCAATCCCATCCTCGCGGTGGCCATTGTTGGTCTTGTCCAGATTACCGTGGTCTGGTTCGTGGATCGCATCCTACGTGACAGGATCGACACGGTCGCCAGTGGCGTGATACGCGGGGTCCAAGTATCGGCTGAGCACCAGCGGGCATCCTTTTGGATCTCATACTTCATGTACGCCTGGGGGGCGGCCGGTGGCCAGGCCATCATCGCTATGTGCTACTGGCTAGCGGCCAACCACGCTGCAGGGAAGGGCGTCCAACTGCTCTGCTACGGCGGCATGTGGATGACGTTGATAGCCATGCTTGCTTGGATGCTGCAAAGCATTTGGTGGTACCGCCATTTCGCTTCCGCCTTGCGCCAAGCCGACGCCAACTGACCCCTTGCTCACCTACTCCATGCCCTAGTGCGCTTCGCGTACCGAACAGCACCTGAGCCATCGCGGCCGGTGTTCATGCGACGGATACTGGAATAGACAGCAGAACACATGGAGACGTTCGCAGCACTTGCAGCAATATTCGCGCTCGGAGCCGTCCAGAGATTCGTCTATGGCTTTGATCATCGATGGATGCGAAATCGACATGAGGCGCTTGTCCGCACTATCAGGGAGAGCCGATCCGCACCGAACAGGGCACCCTCGATGGCGGTTGGCAGTGGGTGGTACGTTGCTGCCGTCGGAGCCATCGGTTCATAGATTCTTTGCTTCATCCTGTGGTTGATTCTCGCCGATAGCCTCGCTCAACAAGCGCCAAAACTTGCAGCGAGCATCATTGCTTTCTTTACGCTGATGGGGCTCTTTGGGATGTGCCTTGAAACGGCCGTGTCGCACCGCACTTACCGACGACTGCTCCGCGAGGCCTCAGCAGACTGACTCCCTTGCTCCCCCACTCCCTACCTTAGTACGGTCCCCTCACCGGGCAGGGCTCGATGCCGTCGCGAGCTGTGTTCGGTTTCAAAGCACGACGGATTGGAGAACACGAGTCATGTCGACTTTCACGGCGATCGCAATCATGGTGGGGTTGGCATTTGTACAGAGATTCTTGTACGGATTCGACGACCGGTGGATACAGAATCGACGCGACGCGATTGTCAGCGGTATCATCGGCGGCCGCCCCGCGTCCACCCAAGACCGATGGACGTTGGTCTACACCGGATGGACTGGTGCCGTTGCTGGAGCCGTCGGCGTTCAAGTCGCCCTCTCACTCGGGTGGATCATCCTCGGCCAAAGCATCGACCAACGAGAACCTCAGCTCTTTGCGTACGTCGCCGTTTTCATGACGTGGATTGGTGTTTTCAACTGGCTCTACCAGGGCGTCGTCTCCTACATGCGTTTCAGATCCCTGCTGCGTGAATCCGAATCAGCTTGATGGTGGCGGAGCTGGGAGGCCCGCGCCTAGCGCAGCCTCCGCTCGGCGTTCGGCTAGCAGTCGTCCGAGGTGTTCAAGTAACGGGCAAATATCGTCAGTTGCAATCGGGTGTAGAGTGACCTTGCTCCACCACGCCCTGCCTTAGTACCGTCCGTTCACCGGGCAGGGCTCGACCCGTCGCGGGCCGTGCGTGGGTTCAGGCTCACCGTGGGACGGGTAGGAGAACGCTATGTCAGACCTCATTGCAATACACGTAGTGCTTGCATCCCTTGGCTTCATGACATTCGTAGCGACGTGGCTGATCAAGATGGTTCACCAGCGCTGTGATGACATCGCGACGGGCTTAGTGAACGGCACTTTGGTGTCTACGAGGTATCGTTGGCTTCTTCTCTTCCAGGACTATGTTGCGAGTGCCTTTGGTGCCGCCGTGCTTCTGTTCATCTTCGCGCTCGGCTTCCTCGCAACGGCAGAGATGGCCACCAATCCGACCGTCACGAACGTGGCCTACTTCTGCGCAGCTGGAGCGGGTTGGAGCTTCGTCGGTGTCCTGATTTTCGCCGGTTCCTGGGTCCTCCATCTCGCATCCGTTCTGCGCAAAGCCAGCACAGACTGACATCCTTGCTGCCGCTCGCCCTACCTTAGTACCGTCTGATGAGCAGGCACGGTCTGATCCGTCGCGGGCCGTGCTCGTTGATTCGAACAGACGGCGAAATGGAGAAGCAGCGTCATGTCGGACGTCACCGCCGTATTCGTCATTTCGTTTATCGTTGCGACCGGATTCTTTCTCAACATGTACATCGCGAGTCTGACGGTTGCTCTGAGCGGCAAAATTGTCACCGGAGTGATGGAGGGCAGCACAATACCGAAAGGAGCGCGGCGAGCTCTGATCTTCCAGGCGTGGGTGCCCTGGCAAGTTCTTGGGGTCGCCAGCGCAGCGTTGTTCGGACTTGCGGCTTTCCTAGTCGCTGACGTGAGATCGGCATTTCGGTCCATGCGATACTGGAGTTTCCAGCCCCCTGGAGGCTCCCATGAAGCGCAAGCGATATACCGAGACCCAAATCATCGGCATCCTGAAAGAAGCAGAGCAAGGCGTGCCGGTCACCGACCTTTGCCGCAAGCACGGCATGAGCAATGCGACGTTCTACACGTGGCGCAGGAAGTACGCCGGGATGAATGTCGCCGAGGCCAAGCGGCTCCGGCAGCTCGAGGATGAGAATCGACGGCTCAAGAAGCTCGTCGCCGACCAAGCGCTCGACATCGACATGCTGAAGGCCGTCAACGCAAAAAATGGTGAGACCCGGCGCGCGCAAGCGTGTGGTGCACTGGGTCGTCGACAAGTTCGGCATCAGCGAGCGACGTGCGTGTTGCCTCTTCGGGCTTCATCGCTCGACGAAACGCTACGTCTCGCGCCGCACGGAGCCTCCCGAGCTCCGCGAAGCGCTTCGCGAGGTCGCGTACACGCATCCGCGCTTCGGGTACCGGCGCGTGCACTGGCTGCTCGAGCGACAAGGATTTGCAGTCGGCCAGCGCCGCGTCCGGCGCATCTATCATGAAGAAGGGCTCACGGTGCGACGCCGAAAGCGAAAACGATTCAAGCGCATCGTCCGCGAGCCGGCGACGCTTCCGTGCCGACCGGGCGAGCGATGGAGCATGGACTTCGTGCACGACCAGTTGGACAACGGCCGCTGCTATCGAGTCTTTACGGCCGTCGATGACTTCACCCGCGAGTCGGTGGCTCTGGAAGCGGCGACTTCGCTTCCCGCCGCCAAGGTCACCGAAGTGCTCGACGCGGCCATAGGCCGGCGTGGACTCCCGCGACGCATCGTGTGCGACAACGGCAGCGAGTTCACGAGCCTTTGGTTCATGCAATGGGCCGCGAGGCACGGCATCGATATTCAGTTCATTCAGCCGGGCAAGCCGACGCAAAACGCATTCGCCGAGAGCTTCAACGGTCGCTTCCGCGACGAGTGCCTCAACACCCACTGGTTCAGCACGCTGCCCTAGGCTCGCCACGAGATCGCTCAATGGCAGAGGCACTACAACGCCGAACGGCCTCACGGCTCGCTCGGCAAGCAAACCCCCGAAGAGTTTCGATTGACTTACCTATCCCCATGAACACAATCTCAAACTCGAAACTCCAGCATAGCCTCTGGCTCGGAATTCGATCTCACGTCACTGAGCCTGGCACCCCCTTTTGTTGGAGCTTCGTGGCCATTCGAGCGCCGCCGATACCTTCTTCAGGTGGAGTTCATCCTCAACTCGGGGACGCTCGTCGTAATCGAGGGCACGCTCGCGATTGGGTGGCTGCTGATTGGCATGAATGCCAGCGCCAACGACGTGAAGCTGTTCGCATATCTACTTGTTTTCATAGACACGGTTGGGGCCGTGGGTTGGCTGGCAACGTTTCCCGTTGCCTACCGACACTTCGCATCCCTCCTCCGCCAAGCCGAAACAGACTGACCTTGCTCCACCGCTCCCTGCCTTAGTACCGTCTGATAAGCAGGCACGGCCTGAGCCGTCGCGGGCTGTTCTGTTTCAATGTACGACGGATGGGAGGACAGCTATGCCGAATGAACACGCGATCGCGTTGATAATGGGGATTTTCCTCGTCCCAGGTTTGTTCTTATACGCCTTTCTCGATAGAAACTATCAGAATCGATTGGACGCGGTTGCTACAGGAGTCGTTGGGGGTGTTCAGGCGTCTGCCGAGTACCGCGCGCTGCTTCTCTACACCCGATTGGTTCCGTTCCTCCTATTGGTCGTGCATGGCCTTATTTTCTGGGCAATCGGGTTGCTGTTGGTCGCGAGGATTGTAGCGGATGAGGACGTCGGGCTGCTCGCTTTCATCGGTGTCTTCCTTAACGCTGTCGCAGCAATTGGCTGGCTTGTTATCGGCACCGCCCAAGTCTTCTACTGCCGCTCCGTTCTGCGCAAAGCCGAAACGGACTGACCACTCTTGCTCCGGAACTGCCTGCCTTGGTACCGTGCGCTCACCGGGCCGGGCTCGAGCCGTCGCGGGCTTTGTGCGGGTTGAAAACTGCGGCGGAATGGAGAAAACCATGTCGGCTCTCACCTTTCTCGTCGCGGAGTCCTTTCTGCTGATTGCGGCTACCCTGGGCATCGTGTTCATCGGCAAGCTCGCATGGGACAAGAGCCTCGAGATCAGCACTGGTGTCGTCCAGGGTGTCCCCGTGTCGCCGAGGGTGCGGGAGGGGATGTTGTGGAACATATGGCTGCCCCTGCATGGATTCAACATAGCTCTTCCCGCTCTCATAGCTTTCGTTCAACTGCAAATGGCCAGCTACGCGCCTGATGCGAACCTCAAGGTCGTGGCGTACTTCATGGCTTTCATTGCCGCAATCGGCGTCGCCACCACTCTGATACCCTTGCCCGCCGTTCTGCTTGCTCACCGAGCTAAAGTGCTACGAGCCAAGCAGCGCCAAGCCAAAGCAGACTGACCTTGCCCCGCAACGCGGCACCTTAGTACGGTCCGCCTCACCGGGCAGGGCTCGAGCCGTCGCGGGCTGTGTCTGGAGGTGGAGACCGCCATGGAAGACTTCAGCGCAATGCGTCTCGTTCTCGGTTTCGGTTTCGTGAATGGCCTTCTGTACATCCTGATGGACAGATGGATCGAAGATCGGGCGGCTGCGGTTGCCAGTGGAGTCTCTCGGGGGGTTCCGCTATCGATGCGGTATCGGTGGTGGAACCTGCAGGTCAGGTTCGTGATCTACGCGGGAACGGCGACGATCATGCTCGGCATGTTTGCGGCCGGGTGGTTCATGACCGCGAGAAACGCGGGCCTTCAGGATGCGAGGTGGTTCGCTTATATGGCCTCGTTCCTCAACCTGGTCGGCGTCGCCGGTTGGTGTGTGATTTGTCCCCTTTGGTACTCGCGTCTGAGGTCCCTCTTGCGCGAAGCCGAGGCCGGCTGAGTTTCGGTCCCGCGTCCCATCGGTCCTCGGTGTAGCCTACGGCGCATTGCCTGTCCGCGGCGCTCATGGGCGGCTCGATCTTCATCAACTACCGTTCGATCCTCCGGCAAGCCGAGACCGGC
>Ga0209536_100005771_pt1 | contig 19129 bp, 12 predicted proteins | sample DeeMarSeWOR28_12_FD_187461 | JGI IMG/M metagenome (GOLD analysis project Ga0209536, IMG submission 187461) | Marine sediment microbial communities from White Oak River estuary, North Carolina - WOR-2-8_12 (SPAdes) (version 2) | ecosystem: Environmental > Aquatic > Marine > Intertidal zone >... | reverse complement strand
CTCCAGCAGATAGGCCGACTCATTGCACCAGTTATCAAACACGCGGTCCAGAACAAAACAGATGGCATTATCTGTAATGATGGGGGCTTTGCCGGTTTGAGCAAAAAACCAGAACAGATAATCCAGTGTTTCCTGACTGCCTTTTTCCCAGGCGATGACTTCAACCGGCAGACTGCGCCAAGCGGGAGCAAAAAAGTGGGTTATGGATGTGCGCTCAGGTTTTTGCATGTTCTGAAATATTCTGTCGGCCGGAATCGAAGAGGTATTGGAGGTGATAATAGTATCCTCACTGACGATGCTCTCTACGGTTTCAAATATTTTTTGCTTAAGCGGAATGGCTTCGGTGGCAGCTTCAATCACCAGCTGACAATTTTTGATCTGCTGGTAATCAGTAGTGTAGACAATATTCTCGCGCACGGCTACTGCACGCTCGGGTTTCATCTTTTTTTTATCAATGGCCTTCTCAGTATATCCCATGATCCGATGCTCTGCCTGTTTGAGCGGTTTTTCGATCACATCCACCAGATACAGCTTGCTGCCCGGCATCGCGCTTTTAAGGTAATAGCCGATATCCGGTCCAATGGTTCCAGCCCCGATGACGGCGACTTCAGTTGGCAGGGGGCGGGCGGGCTCGATCAGCAAAGGGTTTAATGCTGAGCGGTAGAGCTTTTTTACAGCATCCATAGTTTGTTTTCCTTTCTTCAAAAGTTTTAAGAAGGAAAAGCTATCTTAAAAATGCATCTAGCGCCCAATGGCTGTGTTACAAACCGATTCGAAATGCTCGAATACTAACGTGTATGCTCCACTTTCGAATCGGTTTGCGCCTTGCCCTTGGACGTGATCTGCTATTTTTAAGTTTGTTTATAACACTTGTTAAAGAATAAATTTTCAAATTATTTTTTTGCGTAAATTATTATCTGTGATAAGCCCAATCTCGTTTCAAGAGAACCTTCGGCCGGCATACCTGATGAAAATCTGATTAATTATGAATGAACCCCTGGCGAACAGATTGGAAGGTTTTACCCGTCAGTCGCGGCATTTGCTGGTGACCGTGGCGGTCGTGTTTTTTTTCACTTCCCTGGTGCTGATCATTGCCGGCGCACCGCCACTGGCCGCCTACTATCACATCTTTAAAGGATCGCTGGGGTCCTGGATTAAATTTTCGCATGTCATCAAAAGCTGGATTCCGCTGACACTCTGTGCCTGCGGCCTGCTGTTTACCTTTCGGATCGGCTTGTGGAACATCGGCGTCGAGGGCCAGGTGATGATGGGGGCCGTTTTCACGACGGCGGTGCTGCGCCTGGGGCTGGAAAGCCAGCTGCCTTACCTGATAATTCTGGGATCCATTATCGCCGGTCTGGTGGGCGGCGCTCTTTGGGCCCTGATCGCCGGCTTTCTCAAAACAAAGGGTGGCGTCAATGAAATCTTTGCCGGCCTGGGGCTTAATTTCGTGGCCCAGGGTGTGATCCTATGGCTCATCTTCGGACCATGGAGGCGACCGGGGGTTGCCTCGATGAGCGGCACGGAAGTCTTTCCGCCGGCATTGTGGCTGCCCCAGCTGGCATCGCTGCGGCTGTCGCTGCCGGCGCTGGCTATTGTATGTTTGGCCTTGATTTTAACAGCCTTGATTCTGCGGTACACCAAAATCGGTTTGCATCTAAAAGCCATCGGCAACAATCCGTCTGCTGCCTATTTGTTCGGACTGAAACCGGCCCGCAATATGGTGCTGGCCATGATATTTGCCGGCGGATTCGCGGGTGTGGCCGGCAGTCTTCAGGTCAGTGGGGTGTATCACCGCCTGCTGCCCGCCATATCCAGCAACTACGGGTACTTGGCCCTGCTGGTGGCCATGCTTTCTAATTACAATATCTGGCTGGTGCCGCTGGTGGCTTTATTTTTTGCCTGCCTGAATGTCGGCAGCATCCAGCTGCCCATGGCGCTCCAGCTGGATTCTTCCTTGAGCGGTGTGATTCAGGGCGCCCTGGTGCTGGCCACCCTGGGTGTGCATGCATGGCGACGGCAGCGGGCTCAGGGCAGCAAGCAGTAGGCATAAGATACAGTATATTGCACTGTTCGTTAAATTAATTAGATACAAAATACAATTTCCAAGCAGCAAATTACAAATAAATCTCAAATCTCAATTATCAATGTCCAAAACAGTTTGAGATTTCGTATTTTGATTATTGTAATTTGTTTGGAATTTGAGTTTTGTGATTTGGGATTTAAGAAATTTGGCGCTATCAATTTTCTTACGTTAGCACTCCATTGAGGGGCTATGCTTGAACTAGACATTACCATCTTATTTGCCGGCGTGATAGCCGGAGCCGCGCCTATCGTACTGGCGGCCCTGGGTGAGACCATCACGGAGAAAGCCGGGCTGATCAATCTTTCGCTGGACGGCTCCATCCTGTTGAGCGCTATGGCGGCTTTTGCAGTTGCCTTTGAGACCCATAGCCTTCTGGCCGGGTTTGTCGCCGGGGCACTGGTGGGGGCCCTGATGGCGCTGACGGTAGCGGTTTTCAGCATTTACCTGGGCCAAAACCAGGTGGCCGTCGGGTTTGTGCTTACGCTGATGGGAAGAGATTTGGCTTATTTTATCGGCAATCCCTACTCCCGTATCCAGGGCCCCCAGGTCAAACCGCTGGCCGTGCCTCTGCTGGAAAAAATTCCGTTTGTCGGCGATGTTTTTTTCAACCACAATTTAGCCGTCTATTTCAGCCTGATATTGATATTGCTGTGCTGGTGGTATATTTACCGCACCCCTTACGGCCTTAAGCTGCGCTCGGTGGGTGAGCACCCCCGGGCGTCCTATGCCCGGGGAATAAATCCGCAAATATTGCAGGTCTTATACGCCATCTGCGGCGGAATGTTGGTGGGTTTGGCCGGGGCCACCTTTTCGCTGGCCACCAAGCCCGGCTGGGGCCGCCCCCAGGGCGCCGAGGGTACCGGCTGGATTGCACTGGCGCTGGTTATTTTCGGCGGCTGGAATCCGGTGCGGGCGGCCATCGGGGCCTATCTGTTTTCTTTTTTACAGGTTATGGGCATCTATCTGCAGGGCTGGCTGCCGTCGGTGCCGGCCCAGGTCTTTCAGGTGGCGCCCTTCCCATTAATGATTTTTACGCTGCTGATCATGTCCTTTGCCCAGAAAGAATCCGTGCAGATCTGGGCCGAAGGCAAAGCGCACGTCAAAGCTCTGCTGAATATGTTTTCGGGGATGGCACCCTCGGCCCTGGGTAAGCCCTACCGCCCGGAATGAGGGGGCCTCACGCAAAACCGCCCCGATAAGATCTTCCGGACTTACGGGGCAGGCCAAGATGCAAAAATTAAAGCCAAGGGCATAGGGCATAGCGTGACGATGATGAGAATGAAGAGAACAAATCTGATTATCAACCCTATTCGCTATGCCCGCTTAATTCTGCTACTCCATAACTCCACCACTCCTTTGTCCTTAAATAATTATAGACGTCTTCTTCTTTCTTACGACCTTGCCTGCGGTTGCTTTTTGTTTTGTAAGTGATAAGGGTATTGCAGTTTTTCAGATTTAAATATATAAGCTGGTTCTTTATTGTGAAATAAAGAAACGGGCGTCACAATTTTTCAATTTTTATCTTAATTATGCTATAATTGAAATTTTGAGTGACAACCGATTTGCTGCAGCAGCGCACAAGGAGTTTGAGAAATGAATCGCAAATTGATCATGGTATTCACTTTGATAATGGTTTTGGGCCCTCTCACCAGCGGCCTGGCTTCCGATAATGTCGAGTGGAGCGTCTTACAGACCCTTCAGCTGGACGCCACCCCCATAGACGTGGCCCTTACGCCCGACGGCCGCAAGATTTTTGTGCTGACCGATCAGGGCAAGGTTTTGGTCTTCTCACGAAGCACCAAGCCGGATGCTAAAATTGATGTCGGCAATCACGTGGATCGAATTAAATCAGGCCCCAGGGGCGATACGCTGATATTAAGCAGCGGCAAAAACAAAACCATTCAGGTGATCAGCATTGATTTTATCCAGACCATCAATACGTCTGGTTCCCCGTTCAAAGGTCCGGAAGATGCACCTGTAGTGATTGCCGTTTTCGATGACTTTCAATGACGGTACTGTGCCGGGCTGGCGCCCGTACTCGAGCAGGTGCTCGAGAAATATCCGCAAGATGTCAAAGTTGTTTTTAAAAACTTTCCCATCAGCAGCCACAAATTTGCCATGAAGGCGGCCGTTGCCGCCCTGGCGGCTGAAAGCCAGGGAAAATTCTGGGAGTTTCATGATTTGCTGTTTGAAAACTATAACAAGCTCAGCGATGAAAAAATTCAAGAGATTGCCCGGACCGTCGGCCTGAACCAGGAAGAATATGAAAAGATGAAGAAAGATCCGGCTATTCAAGGTAAGATACGACGGGACCTTGCCGACGGACGCCAGGCAGGGGTCAGGGGGACGCCCACCGTTTTTATCAACGGCAAACGATTGCGGGACCGCAGCCTTCAAGGTTTTCAGGCTGCCATCGACAAACAACTTGCCAAACTCGGCAAGTCAGCCGCCAAACCCGCTTCATAAAAAAGCCGCTTTTACAAAAATGGTTAGTTGTGATGGGAAACCGGTTTGCCAGGTTTGTGCCGCTGACCGGATGGCAGATGGATGGTTTTCGTCGTGGAGGCGTTTAGCCGCTTGACCCAATCGGCTGCTTTTTCCAGCATTATTTCATTGGCGGAGACCCGCACAAAATACGTCGGTTGCTCAGTCCAGGCGCCGGTGTTCAAGTATTTGATACCATTGACAAACTGCTCTTCAGCATAATGGGTATGGCCGCAGGTCACGGCCTCAAATCCGTATTTGGCGGCATAATTGACGGCATTGTGCATCACATTTTTACGCAAATAGCCGTAGAAGCGCTTCCATTTTTTAGCGTATTGGGCCACATGGATTGGGCGGGCACCTAGCTTAATTCTGAAATCGTGCAGCATTTTAAAGGTTTTGATAAAAAGCCAGCTATGGGGCATGACCTCGTCAAAAAAATCACCATGGGTAATAAACAGTCTTTTGTGCACGGCATAGTGCTGTTTTATATGTATTTTTCCAAGATTATCAGGGATATATCCATTGTCATGATTTCCGCGTACCCAAATTACCCGCTGTTGCAAAGACATTGCTGCAAAGCGGTCCAGAATCTGTCGATCGGCTGACCTCATGTTTGCATAAGGATTATCGATAATATCTCCATTTAATATAAATTCATGATCTTGTGGAATATTCTCGAGAAATTGTATGAAGTTTTCCCGCAAACAGTAACGCGATCCAATATGCAGATCACTAACAATAATAGCTTTCATATTATCATAAGAATGTTTGATCATAATTAACGTCACAGCCAATATCGGTTAACGGGCATTAAACTTGATAAAATTCCGATTTCAATTCATTTTTATTTGGTGAGAATTTGTTCTATCTTCCCTGATAACTCCTCCATGGTGAAGGGTTTCTGCATAAAGCCATCGCAGCCGCGTTCCAACAATTCAATGGCCTGCCCATCTACGCTGTATCCGCTTGATAGCAGGACTTTCACATCCGGATTTATTTTTTTAATGATATCATAGACATCGCTGCCGCCAAGGTCCGGCATGATAATATCCAAAACAACAATTTTGATGGCATCTTTATGCGCTTTAAAGATGTCGATCGCCTCGGCACCATTTTGAGCCTTCAATACTGTATACCCTAATTTTTCAAGCATGTTGGCCGCTACGTCCAACACCAGATCCTCATCGTCGACGACCAATAACGTTCCGCTGCCCCTGATAAGTTCTGAAGCCGTTTCGGCCGGTTCCTCAATTGTCTTTTGGGTGGCGGGCAAATAAATGGTAAAGGTTGTCCCCTGGTTTTTTTCAGACTCTACATCGATGTATCCATCATGGCCTTTGATAATTCCGTATACTGAAGCCAAGCCCAGACCCGTGCCCCGGCCCATTTCCTTAGTGGTAAAAAATGGATCAAAAATGTGCTCCAGGGTCGCTCTATCCATTCCGATACCGGTATCGCTGATGGTTGATTGCACATAATTGCCCGGCCGGGGATTAAACTGGTTACTTTTAATATTCACATGGCTCACATTCTTTGTTTTCAGATAAAGATATCCGCCGCCGGGCATCGCATCAGCGGCATTGACATACAGATTCAACAGGACCTGTTCGATCTGCCCTCGATCAGCTTCAATCGGAAAAAGAGGGTCTGCAAAATCCCGCTCAATGATGATTTCTTTGCGGGTTCTTCCAAAGGTTTCAGCGCTCTCATCTAAGACCTGGTTTAAATCAATGGCTTTGACATTAAATTTGCCTTTGCGGGCATACCCCAACATTTGCCGGGTCAGCAGGGCCCCGCTTTTGACCTGTCTTTGAATATTTTTCAGCGGTTTAAAATTAGGATGCGAGGGGTCGATATCACAGAGCATCAAAGATGCATTGCCCTGAATGTTCATCAGAAGATTGTTAAAATCATGGGCAATACCGCCGGCCAATGTGCCCAGGGCCTCAAAACGCTGGGCTTGCTGAAACTGAACTTCCAGTTTGCGACGTTCTTCTTCCGCCTTTTTGTGTTCGGTGTTATCGATGATAAAACCTCTTAAACCAATCGGCTGGTCTCCTTTATAGATCGGCGCCGAATTGGCCAATACCGGAAAGGTCGAGCCATCTTTTCGCAGGGCCGTATATTCGTTGGTACCGGTTTTTTCACCTGCCAAAATTTTAGCTATATTTGCGGCGGCTCTTTCGCGGTCTTTAGGGATCAATACGTCGAGGCTGTTCAAGCCCTTTTTTACGTCAGTGCGGGTATATCCAAAATAGTTGTAAGCGTTGCGATTGACATAGGTCAGGGTGCCGTCTAAAGTCATTTCAAAAATGGTTTCCGGCATCAATTCAGCCAACTCCCTGAATCGTTCCTCACTTTCTCTCAGCGCCTGTTCTGTAATTTTAGATTCAGTAATATCCAGACCAATCGACTGATATTGCTGTAGCTCGCCGTTAGCGTCGAAAAGCGCGTGATCGGTCCATTTTTGCCATCTGATTTTGCCATCGGGAGCCACTACCTGGTGTTCGTAACTAACGACAGGTTTTTCCGGAGTAAGAGATTCAAAATGCTTTCTGACGTTACTTTGTTCGTTTTTGGGAATGAACTGAAAAAAATTTTTTCCAACCAGATCTTCGCGGGCCTTATCAAAATATTGACAATAGGCACTGTTGACAAAGGACAAGGTACCGTCCGGTAAAAACCGACAGATTAAGGCCTGCATATTTTCCACCAGGGCCCGGTAGCTTTCTTCACTCTTCCTTAAGGCCGCTTCGACTTTCTGACGACTGTTTATTTCTTGGTTGAGCTGTTCAAATGCTTCACGATATCGATTCTCAGATTCTTTTAGCGATTGTTGATTTTCCATCAGCTGTAGCTGATATTTTTTTTTCAGGCGTTCGAAAAAGAATGAGGCCACGATGACCAGCAGGAAAGCGATATAAAACCTTATTTTTAGCCCCTGGGCCGGCAGGCTTTCAGGTGTAGAATTGAACGTCATGAAGATAAGGATCAAGTGTAAAACCGAAGTCCAAATAATCCCTTTGGTTGCGCCGAACGCATAAAATATGCATACCGCGTAAAGAAACGCCCAGGGCATCCGGCTGATATTGCCTTCAACACCGATGGTGTAGATCAAGAAAAAGCCGAACAGCGCGAAAAAAACAGTGGTAAAATATGCATAGAATCGCTTTTTTTGGGTCTCATAGGCGGGCTTTTTCATGATGAAGAAAAGACAGAGCAGGATAGAAAACATCATCGCCAGGACGGAGCCGACAAGGTATCGTCCGATGATAAAATCATAGATGATAAAGACACCTAGAACCGGTATGCCGATCAGCATGCAGACGTCAACCAGGTATCTCTGGTAATGAGCCTCCATAGCATCGGGGCTTGCGGCCTCATCCGGATTGAATATGGAAGTCATTTGTTTTCGACCTTTTTTTGGGGGGAATCCAATAGTAGGACCTGCTTACACGAGCACCTAGAATAATTAATTATACACTCAAAATAGCCGGATGCCAAAATTTTATTTCAGTGCACAACGGCTTGAATAATGAATTCGTGGGGCATAACGCTATGGAAGGGATCTAATGTTGCCAAAAGCTTGCAAGAAAGATGAATGATGTGATTTTTGAGAGGAGTAAGTGTTTATGGGATAATGGTGTGGGTTAGGCCCGAATGAAGTCCCCCCCTGATTGAAACTTCACCCCCGGCAGGGTTGAGTTCGCCGACGGGACTCAACGGTTCCGGTTGCGGGCCCGAACCCACGAGGCAGATGCATGTTCGTCTATTTCAAAGCCAGCTGATTTATTCTGACGATTTCATCAAATCGGGCATTTAGAAAATGGCGGACCTTATACGGCTTGGGCTCAACATTACTGGCAAGCATTTCATCTACTAATGCATCTTTTGAAGTTCGGCAAAAGGTTGCCCGTAAACAGGCGAGCATGGCATCTCGCCGAATGTTTGCGCTACTGGAATCGAGCATTGCGGATTTGCGCTCACAGGCGGCAATGTAGTCATCCACAATCGCTTCCAGATGTGCGCGGTTGGTTTCGCCACCCAGTGCCGGACCATTCAGCATCATTCCGGCACCGACCATTACCAATAACATGATGATTGTTTTGATTTTCATAGTGCCCTCCTCGTTTGGGGTTGGTGGTTGATGTTTTTTACGCGGAGTGCCTGTCTATGTTTAGTAGCAGAGATGATGCCATAACCTTACATAAAGACCATAAGCGAGGCGCAAAATTTTTATCTTACTGAATTTTATACATGTTATGACAATTGGGATGTTCCGAAACAATACTTGAATACAGATATAGAGGTCTGGTCTGTAAAGTAAGTTGATGTTTTTTGTATTTAAGTGTAAAGTTAATTGACATTTTTAGCGCTTGATCAACTACTGCCCAATTGAATTCTGTTGGAGAAAAACAATGGTTGAGATTAACCCCGCAATTGCCCTGCACAAAGCGGATCTGGACCTGCTGTATCAAGTGTCAACGGCCGTTCATTCCATTCGAAACCTGAATGAGATGCTTCGAAATGTTTTGGCGAAGATCAAAGATGTTTTTAAAATAGATGGCGCATCCATTGCACTGCATGATCGTGAGCGCAAAGAGCTGTATTTTATCAGAACCGTCGAAGAGCTCACAGACGGCCATCCGCACGATATGGCCGATATGCGATTTCCGGATGACTACGGGGTGGCCGGCTGGGGATTAAGGGAACAAAAATCCGTATTAATTCCAGATGTTTCCAAAGATAAACGGTTTACCAAAAAGCTCGACCTCCAGCAAAGTCTCGATACTCGCTCTATGATTTGCGTGCCCTTGAAGACCAGAAAAGGGGTGTTAGGCGTGCTGTATGCTATCAATAAACATGCTGATGAATTTAATCCAAAAGATTTACGCCTGTTGGAAGTGCTGTCGGTGATTGTTGCGGTGTCCATTGAAAACGCTCGCCTCTACGGTGAGGTTCAGCAATATGCCACCTCCCTTGAAAAGGAAAACTATCGGTTAAAAACCGAATGCCAGGCGCGTTTCAATGTGCAAGGGATCATTGGATCCAGTGCGGCCATGCAGCGCGTATTTGCGCTGCTGGATAAAGTCATCGATACCGATACCGCTGTTCTGATCCAGGGCGAGACGGGAACCGGCAAAGAATTGCTGGCGAAGGTGATTCATTATAACGGGCTTTTAAAGAATAAACCGTTTGTTGCGGAGAACTGCGGCGCACTATCTGAAAATCTTTTAGAAAGTGAAATTTTCGGGCATGTCAAAGGCGCATTTACCGGTGCGATCGCTGACAAAAAGGGATTGTTTGAGCTGGCAAACGGAGGCACGGTCTTTCTGGACGAAATATCCGACATGCCATTTTCAATGCAAATCAAACTGCTGCGGGTGCTTCAGGAAAATCAGATCCGACCGGTGGGCGGTAGCCAATATCGAAGGGTTAATTTCCGGCTGATTTCATCTACCAACCAGGATTTATACGAGCTGGTGAAAGAAAAGAAATTTAGAGAAGATCTTTTTTACCGGATTCAGGTTTTTCCGATTGTGATTCCGCCCTTAAGAGAGCGTAAGGAAGATATTCCGCTGTTGGTTGCTCATTTTTTAGAAGCGCATGCTGCGCGGTTGAACCGGCCGCTTGCACGATTAGCACCGGGTGCTCTGGAGGCTTTGATGCAATATGATTGGCCGGGAAATGTACGCGAACTTGAAAATGAAATTGAACGTGCTTTAACCCTGGCCGGAGACGATAACGAAATAACACCTGAATACCTCTCAGAGCGGATCAAGGCGTCGACCACTAACATTGGCAGGCATGATGCTGCGGCAGCAACCCTAAAAGAAGCCACCGCACAAGTGGAGCGCCAAATGATTATGGATGCCCTTTGCAAAACAGGCGGCAACCGGTCTCAGGCCGCCCGGGATCTGGGTTTAACACGCCAGGGCTTGCTCAACAAAATCGCGCGATATGATATTAAACTTTAGGTTAAAAGGAAACCGATTGGCATAATTGCAAACAGTTTTCATCAGTGGCGTGCTAAATGGCAAAGGGCATAGTGCATAGCGCAAAACGCTGAAACTTTGAATTTCCCATTCTGCGAAAAAAACACTCTGCTCTATGCGCCATGCCCTATGCTTTTTCACGAAGGAGAATTCATTTCAGGATCCGCTTTAGGCCGTGACTGGTGAGGAAACTAATTTACAGATAAGGCCTGCCGGACCGTATTTGCCAAATCCTGCATCACCAGCGGTTTCATTAAAAAGGCTTGGATACCCATGTCAGTGGCATGTTGGCGGGTAAATTTTTCGCTGTAACCCGTACATAAAACGATGGGTATGTCAGATCGGATGCCGATTATTTTGTCGGCCAGTTTGTCGCCCGACATATTGGGCATGACGATATCGGTAATGACCAGGTCGAATCGATTTGGATCGGCTTCGAAAAGCTTCAGGGCTTCGATGCTGCTTGTTCGGGTATCGACCGTATATCCCAGGCGCTCCAACATTTGTTTTCCAATATCGACCAGGGGTTGTTCATCATCTACCAGCAAAATGTGTTCATAGCCCATCGGCAGCGGCTTTTGAATTTCTTCTTCCTTTGCCAATTCTCTTCTGATGGTTGGCAGATACACATGAAAGGTTGAACCTTTACCAACCTCGCTGTCAACAGTTATGGCACCATTCAGGGATTTGATAATACCTTGAACCACCGCCAATCCCAGACCGGTTCCTTCCCCCTTTTCTTTGGTTGTAAAATAGGGATCAAAAATCTGCGAGAGCGCATTGGACGGAATACCTTGGCCGGTATCTTTAATGCTCAGTTTCAGGTAATGACCTGGGAGGAGATCTGAAATTTTTGCGGCTGCATATTGATCGAGTTCGACATTGGCCAGGCTAATTTCAAGCACCCCGTCTTTGTCATCGATGGCCTGCGCCGCATTGGTGCACAGGTTCATCAATACTTGATGGATTTGAGTGGGATCGGCTTCGATAATTCCAATATTTTTTTCAATATTTTGCTGGATGGATATGGTGGTTGGTAAAGATGCGCGCAGCATCTTCAAGGCCTCTTTTACAATATGGGCCACCTGGATGGGTTTGCGCTCCTGTTTATTCTGGCGGCTGAAGGCCAGGATCTGCTTGACCATGTCCCGGGCGTGCTTGCTGGCATTGAAAATTTCTTTTAAATTTTGCCTGACTTCAGAATCGACTTGGACGTTCATCAGGATCAGCTCGGTATAACCGATAATAACGGAAAGAATATTGTTAAAATCATGCGCGATTCCACCGGCCAAGGTTCCGATGGCCTCCATCTTCTGAGCCTGCTGCAGTTGATATTCTAAATTTTTCTTTTCTTCTTCGGCCTGTTTTTGCTCTGTGATATCGTGGGCCACGACCAGAACACGTGTCGGTTTTCCTTCCGCGTCATGCAAAAATTTAGTGTTTAACAGGGCCCAAATTTCACGGCCGTTTTTTGCCTTTATTTTATACTCAACCGATGCCGGTACGTGTTGGCCTTTTAATAACCTATCTAGACGCTCAAGCGATTTTTCTTGACTCTTTTCCGTCAAAATATCAAATGCATTCATGGACAACAGCTCATGTCGGGTGTAGCCGGTGTACTCGCACATGACATCGTTGACACTGATAAACGTGCCATGCGCCAAGTCGATTTCGTAAATGCCGCTGGGCGCATGATTCAACAGCTGACGATATTTGGCCTCACTTTCCTGCAGGGCAATCTCGGACTGTTTGCGCTGTGTCATATCGCGCGCAATGCCGCGAAAGCCAATCGGTTTGCCGTCCGCATCTGCCATCAACGTTACCGAGGCATTCAAGTAACTTTTGGAGCCATCGACCTTGATGATTTCCCAATCAATTCCTTTGGCGGGTTTTCCGGTTTCGTATACCCGATTAAACGTCTGATACACTTTTTTGGCATTGGCTTCATCCATGTAGTCGCGGTAATTCACACCCGCCATTGCCGATGGGGAATATCCCAACAAGCGGCTTAAAGCGCCATTAAAAAAAGTGAAACTGCCCTTTAGGTCAACCTCGTAATATCCGTCTTCGATGTTATCCAAGATGGCGCGATACTTTTCTTCGCTTTGTTGAAGCGCTGCTTTTGATCGTGCCAGTTTGGAAGCGCCGTTAATAAAGGCATATGTAAAAAACGGGGAGATAATGGCCGGTATCATCAAACTCATTAGGACGCCGCGCGGCTCTACTTGACCTGAAACCGTCATGATCAAGGCATAGATTATAAACGATGATAGCATTGCAACCGCCGTGATAATAACAGTCGTCCTGACGGGTCCGAGTTTATGGATCCATTTGCGCATCATTTGTCGGGTTAAGTCTTTCGTGAATGAAAATTAAAACGCGATTTGGTGGTCTTTGGCTGGCGGGCAGCATTGGGTCAACCAGAATAGGCGGCACAATCTAAACGAGGGTTCACCCGGAAAACAACCTTGTATCGAAGTCAATACCTGCCCGGCACGCCAAAACAGTCTACTGTTAATATCGGTCACTTGATGTAATTCTTTATAGATTAGTTGATGAATTGACCTTGGCGCGCAATAGGCAGGAAAGGCACAGGATTCTGCTAACTTTCCAAAAATTTGGCTTCCATCCAGCCGGTGCTGTAGTAGTCCTCGGGTAAATAGCTTAGCTTGTCACCATTGAGCGTTTTCATAAAGATTTGGTCAAATTGCATAAAAAATGTCGGCTGAGTCTTATCTGTGGGGATAGCGACGAGGTCCGGCGGTTGTAAAAATGGTGCGGATGTAAAGGATCCTTTTTTCCAGGTATAGGTGCGTTGTTTGGGCAAGCGCATATAGTCGTTTTGGGTACCACCGGATTCGATTCCGGATAACACGGTGAAATGATACCCCTTATAAGGTTTGAGGGTGTAGCCAAAACGTTTCTGCCCGGCTGGATCGGAGTGGGCCACTTTTTGATTGACCAGCGCCATCGGTTTTTTCTTTTTACGATCGTACAGGTAAAACAATCCGGCCAGATCATCACCGTATTGGGTTCGAGCCTCGCGCCGCGCTTTGGCGATTTGCTTCAGTGTTTTGACAATCTCCCTGTGGTTGGCGACGTCCTGTTTATAATGGGTGTAGCGCTTCTCATCCACTGTGCGCTGTCGAACATCGAAGTCAATCGTTTTTTTAATCTTTGCGGTGGCCACGTCGATAACAAATCGGGTCGGCAGTCCCCAGAAGTACAATTTTTGCTGGTTGCCTTTGATACCGGCATACCCGTCTTTTCTTAACTGCAGCCCTTCGGCGTCGAATGCCACCGATTGGATGATATCCAGTTTGCCGGCATCCAGCGTAATTTCATTCTGGTTGAAGTTAATTTTAATGGCGTGGTCGGAGGGCAGCCGTTGAACGCTGGTTTTACCGTCTGCTTGCTTATCAAAAGTGATGCGCTCAATGGCTGATGCCAGCTCCATTTGAACTCTGCCGAATGCGGCGTTGGCATTTATAAGTTCGCCGTTTGATAGGCCGTAACTAAAACCGGCCGGGCTATGAAATGAACTGCCGGATAAATAGATCGGCTCGCGCTCGCCAAAAAAGTGGACCTCCCATCGTATATCACCGCTGAATGGACCCCGAGGCAGCGTAACGCTCAGACTGTCCGTCCACATCATGCCGCCGGCTTCTCTCCATTCCACATTTAGGTCGGAGAGCTCATTTTCGGTGTAATTCACAAAGGTTTGCATGGGTCGATGATCATAGCGTCGTCTTGCGGGATCTTCCGGCTTGTGGGACAAAACCAGTTCTTTGCCCCGGTTGAGATCGGCCGCCACCTCAAAGGTGTGCTCGAGAATTTCTTCCACCACCACAACCTGCAGCCGATAGACCTCTCCCTGAAATCGTGCGGCGGCTGCTGACGACGCACTCATCGATTCTTTTGAAGCCAGCGAGCGCCCCGTTTTGTCAAATGCCAAAAACTGCGTTGAATTACCGCCGCGATAGCTGACCTTGGCCACATCTTTTTGCAGCCGTCGCAGTTTCACCGAAACCCCGCCGGATTGCTTAACTGTGCCGGGGGCGTCGGTACCAGAGACGAATTCAAGTATTTTCAAGCGAACCGGTACGGTGATATTAAACTGGATTTTCGCGGTTCCCAGCTTTTCGGCCGGTGTGTCTTTTTTTATGGTGATCTCGATAACACCGGGAGAAGCGCTGCCCGGATTAAGGGTGGGCTGGAATGCGTTTTCTTCCACCCGCTTGATATCGGCTCCGTCGGTTGATATGACTTCAGCAACCTCATATTTTAACTGAGCCAGGGATGCATTCGGAATCGCGAGCGTGTCGAAATCCAGCGTCATGCGGGGCTCATCTCCAAAATTCCAATAATTTCCGGGGAACAGATTTTGCTGAACCGCTGCGGCGATGGTCTTTTTAAAGGTGTCGATGTTGACGACGGGTAAAATGCGAGGCGTATCAACATATTGGGCCACAAGGGAACCCTCTGAGGGCGTTAATTCCATACCCTGGGCAAATAGCTGCCCGATGGTCGCTTCCGACAAGGCGGTTAATATCTCATCATCGTGCTTCTGTTCCCAATTGAGCGCAATCATCAAGCGGTTGTTTTTGTGCTTGAGGGTGTGCTGGTAGCGTGGATCGTTAAAAAGCTCGATCAGCCTTAAAACCACACCATCCACATCCAGATCATCTGGGTTACCTGCTTTTAATTGTCGATAAATGCGCTTTCCATCAACTCCTTTTCGAAATTGCTGGGCATAACTGAGCATGCGACCGTTGTTCTCGTCCAGGCGAAAACCAATTGCCAGGGAATCGACATCTTTTAGCGGTTCGGATAATTGAGCCAGAGCGCCGCCTCCCATTGCGATCATCATCGCGGCCTGGGGGTTTTGCTGCACGGCGGGATTGTTCTGGATTTTTCTCTGCCAATCCTTGCTGAAATGTTGAGGGATTCGAACCGACAGTGTGGCTACATCGCGGGGTTGAGCGATGGCAGCCATCATTTGCGCCACGTGGGTTTTGCGCAAAGGGTCCGGCCCATTCTGCAATAACCCCCAAAAATTTTCAGGAGCCACAACGGCCGTATTCTCAATAAACTCTACGCGATATTGTTCGATGGGAAAACTATTTTGTTTGTCAGCAGGAATCGCATCTTTGTTGATACGATAGGATCCATCCGGGTGCTGCTCCAGCAACTGCATAAAATTCGCCTGGGCTTTGAGCAGTTTTTCAAGGCTATTGCCTTCTTCACTGCTGGCCAAAATGACCGGCAAAAAGGTATGTTCCGGATGCGAATAGAGGTATATCTCGACGTTCGACAGCCCCAATGACCTGATAAGGGTTGTGGTCATCTTATAGCGCATGTCTTTTTTTTCTTCTGCCATGTTTTGATCGACGGCAGTCAGCAACCGGGGCACATTTAGTTTTAAGGCGCAAAACGGCCCGGCAGCAGCCCGTTTTCCGACAGGGCTCGTTTTAGCCGCCGGTTGTTTTTTTTGAAAGACCGGTTTTTTGCCAATGATGTGTTTCAAATTAAACCGGCTCTGGCTCAATTGGGGCGTGTGTCTTGCCGCAAAATAACCCGCCAGCGCCACCACAATGATACCGGCCGCCGCTGCCAGCGCCCAACGCCTTTTCCAGATCGGTTTCACGGGTTTGCCGGTATCTGCAATATCCGGCGATTCGGCACCGTGCATTGGCGTTTCTTGGATCTTTTGTGGTGGTATTTGAGTCACGGGTTTGATACTTCTGTTTGCTGCCGAAGCGCTTGTTTCAGGTGCCTTAAGGGGCATCGGCCGGCCGCAGGCCTTGCATTTGGTGGTTGTCATACCCGCTGGAATCTTAGCGGCATTGATGCTGTATTTTTTACCGCAATACAGGCAGGCAATATGGAGGATCTCTGAGATTGGCGTGTTGGTTGTCGACGGTTTTGGAAGGGGCGGCGTGTCGGCAGTTGCAGGGTTTAATGCAATCAAATGACCGCAGGCTTTGCAACGGGTGCTGGTGACGTCTTTGGGAATGGCTTTAGACCTGATTTTAAACTGTCGGCTACAATACTGACAGGTGATTTGCATAATGTCTGACGGCGCTTTCAACGGTGTCTGAGAATCGTCTTGCGGTGATGACTGCTGCGCAGCCGGACGAAGTGAAATCACGTTTCCACAGGTTTTGCAGCGGGTGCTGGTGATTTTGGGCGGTATCTTGCCTGAATCTACGGTATAGATTTTTTGGCATTTTGAACAGGTAATTTGCATGGTCGACTTCCTGATTGTTGCGCTTGGATACTTCGGAGATTCGGAAATTTTGGGTTGCTGATTTTAGCAGAGTGTAAGGTAACCCGTTAGCCGGCGGATCCGATTGCCCGTTGGTTGGGTAAGTTGGTTTTTGTTTGTTAGGGTTAGGGGTAAACCGGCTAACGGGCCAACGGGCAATAGATACCTGTCTAAAGCAACTGGAACCCATCTAATTTGATATGGGTTTTGATAAAATTATCTCATATAAATGCAAACTTCGCAAATTTTTCGGCTCTGAATCTCGCTAAATAAATGAATCATCCGGCAAAGGATTTCATTTTTTCGCAAGAGCCATAAAAAATACATCCATCCAAACGGGATGGCGTTTCTTAACACTCAATTTCGGGTATATACTGCAGATTCTGATCTTATAAAAACGAATAATGGGATTTAGGATGATTTTGAGGTGAGTTTGTTAAGGTAGGCCTCCCATTCCATTGGCAGGAGTTGCTTTTTCGCGGTGTTGCAGGTTTTACAGCAGGGGACCACATTGCCGCGGGTGCTTTGGCCGCCGCGCGCAATCGGCACGATGTGGTCCATGGTCAGCTCTTTGGGTGACGTTGCGCTGCCGCAGTAGTAGCATTTGCCTTTGGCCACCCGGCGCTTCCACCACTGGGATTCTCTCAGATCCCGGGCTTTGCGGCGTTCGCGCTTTAGATCCGATTCTTCCAGATCATAGGCGAAGGGTTTCAGAGGTTTCTTCTTTTTCATGACAACTTTTAAAAAGAGTGTTTTGTATTTGGTGTTTAGTGTTTGGTGTTTAGTATTTGGTGTTTAGCACTATTAAGGATGGGTGTACCTTCCTTAATTTCGAACTAAACACCAAACACGAAACACCTGCTGAATTTGCCTTTCTTGCGATGTCACCCAACCTGTTTGTTTAGAGTTTTTGAAAGCCATTTATCGATCTCATTTTTTAAAATTTCATAATAAGCATCCGAGCCGCCCAGGCCACGGCGGCCGAAAAAATAATTGATTTCTAGCATCAGGGGTTTGATGTGTTCTGTGACCGGCGCAAATATGACGTCAAAGCCGGCCAGGTTGATACCGGTTTTGTTGCAAAGATTTTTGACAAATACCTGGGCGGCATTTTGTTGCTCGGGTGCCCATGTGGCATCAATTCTTGCACCTTGCGATACACTGGACCTAAACGTGTCTGTGTTTTCCTGAATCCGCCAGTATGAAATTAAGCTCTGGCCGATGACAACCACTCGCAGAGTCTTGCCTTGCGCGGGCACATATTCCTGCAGTAAAAATCCTTTTTGACCCGAGCGTTCAAATTCAGCGGCTTTTTGCAAGACGCTTTTGAGATCTTCTTGGGAATGAATCAGGTAAACCGTTTCACCTTCACCCCCCCAGTCAAATTTAAACACGCACGGCAGCTCAAACGCAATATTTTTTGGATTCTCACCGTATTGCTGACGGAAAGCTTCCAGTGAAGCATATGTTTCGGTATGCGGATGAGCGATGTCGATTTTTTGAAATAGCCGTATCTGACCGATTTTACCCGGATTATCAAAGCGAGCGGCATAATTGGGAAAGACATGCCGGCAGTTAGCGGTGGCCATTTGGTACAGGGATTGGCGGCATCCCTGGGGCAGTATTACCGCATTTGCCGCTGTTATGGCCGCCAGATCATTTGCATCAGGTTCACGCCCGGCACAGATGATGTTTTGGTCGGCTTCGTATACAGGATGAAAAGATAAGATCATAGAAAATTAGCTCATGGTTCACACTGAAAGCTCAAAGCAAGGACATTTAATTCTAAATATCATGCCATTTCTTTCATGGATAAAATAACAAAATTTATTGTAATGTCAACAACTTCAAAGAATATAGATAAACAGACATTTATCTGGCGGGAGCTGTGTATAACAGCTCAATGAATTGCACGTGATCAAAAAAAGAGTCGGCTGCATGCTGGCGCCGGCGGAGATAACAGTGTCTGTACGTTTCTGAACGCCGCCGGCGTGGGAGATATTCATTTGAGATCGCGAACATCCAGCGGGACATTATTTTGCCAAGGACCTGTAAAACTGGTTTTCTAAAAAGTGTTCTATTTTGTATTTTTTGGGCTCAAGACGCCTTTGAATCATTTTGTTGACCAGCATCTCTCTTTCACTGTCAAAAAACTGGGCCTTCTGGGCATTAAGCTCAGCAAATTTCTGCAGCGTTACAGATCTGGAGGTGTACAACATCTCTGCCTGGGATTCACATTTTTCAATTTTTTTAACGATGCAGCTTTCGTAAAATTGAGCCAGTCGCGCATTT
>Ga0209536_100005770_pt1 | contig 19132 bp, 13 predicted proteins | sample DeeMarSeWOR28_12_FD_187461 | JGI IMG/M metagenome (GOLD analysis project Ga0209536, IMG submission 187461) | Marine sediment microbial communities from White Oak River estuary, North Carolina - WOR-2-8_12 (SPAdes) (version 2) | ecosystem: Environmental > Aquatic > Marine > Intertidal zone >... | reverse complement strand
AAAATAGGATTGATGACAGCAGCTAGAGTCCAATAGTAATCTACTCTCGTTGGTACCTCCGTGGAAGTATGCCAACTATTGGATGTCGGTCAAGCAGTCAGTATTATCACACAGGGATCGGCGGCTTTCCGAACCACCGATCCCCAGTGCCATTTCAGTACCACGTTTTTACCAAACAATACGGTACAGGACAGAAGATCCAGCAATGGTCAGAAGGGTGCGAACCATTGTCTGTATTATATCTGTACTATTTCTGTCGGAATTCCAAAAGATATCAAAAACATCAGGATCGGTTTCTGTTGATACTGCCCAAGTTCTCGAAAGATTGTGGAAACCGACTTCTACCACAAAGGATTGTCTGACCACGTGCAACTGGACGTGCCAATCAGTAACCATTTTTCACAATCAAAGTAAACAGTGCCAGAATCAATAACCACATTGTCTATGTCTCTTCGCACAAGCCAGTGAGAGGTCGCTCTCACCAGACGGATTGTTGTATCAACAGGCGCTCCTGGTTCCGGTGACTTAGCCAGATACACAGATACCCATTCTGGACCCTGAGGCAGATAGCCAAGCATATACCATCTTTCATACCCAAAATAAACACCACTTGTTGTGCTAGTATTACGTAAGTGAAGGGGAAAGTTATCGAAGGTAAGTGGCTCTGGGTCCAAACAACGCATGTGTATGAACAAGATTAATGCTACTATGAATGTAATAAAGAAGCATCTCTTCATTTTTCCTCCCCATAGCAGTCTACATAATATATTAATGTCAATAATATACTCGTTCGAATGCTGCAACAATTATGCATATGAGCAGGTGATTGTCAAGATAGTAGATCTTCTTACACCTTGTCTTGGTTTTCCGAACTTTTCTGTGTTCCAGCAACCGTATTTGCATTGAATAACTATGGCACTGAGGCTCAGTTCTCCACCGATCCCCAGTGCAATCTCAGTGTCACGTATCTACCAAACAATACGGTACAGGACAGGACAGAAAATTACTGCTTCTGTATTGACTATCTCAATTGCCATTGAAGTAAGTATCCTCGTGAATCTAATTGCATCGGTGGATGCAATAATTCACGGGACCAGCAATGGTCAGAAGGGTGCAAACCATAGTCTACATTGCGTCTGTGCGATTTCTGTCGGAATTCCAAAACATATCAAAAACATCAAGATCGGTTTCGTAAACCGCAGGTCAGCAGTTCGAATCTGCTCGCTGGCTTTCCACCTTCGGTGGAATAGAATACGGCGATAAAATACAAGATTACAATGATGCAAAGACGGGACTGCTACACTGCGGCCGGTAACTACTATCTAACAACCACGAATTTCCTAACGACATTAACCTCTGATCCGGTCTTCAGATGATAGAAATAGACCCCTGCTGGAATCTCAAGTGTGAAGGTCTCAGTATATTTTCCCGCGGTTAGATAGGCATTGATAAGCGTCAAACATTTTCTGCCGGCTGCATCATAAACTGCAAGGTCCACATGTGTCGCCGCTTGCAGCGAGAAAGCAATATTTGCCTTTCTATTGACAAACGTAGGTGCTTTGAGCATTGGTAAATCTGTGTTCAATGAAATCCATTCGCCAACACCGGTAGTATTCGTGATATGGATTCGCATAAGCCAGTCGCCGCCCCATACTGTGCCATTAGTGAACCCGCCGCTGATGCTGTACCACATATAATCCGGATAGTCGGCCTCATAATCAAAAGACAATGCCGGACAGTATCCCCCGGCCCCGACCTGATAATACATGAAGAACACGCTACTGCCAACAGTAAACCACGTCTGCGTAGTATCGACGCCAACATAGTTCCACACATTCGTCTGTATAGGGGTGCTCACGAGCTCCCAGCGCAAGTTTGCAGGGGCAGCAGTACCATCATATATTCTAAATGTCGCACTGTTACCGCCAGCCGGTTCCAGAAAACAGGCTATTGAATCTACCCACCAATCTTCGGTTACGGGGAATTGCACGCCCCAACCATTACCCGGATCGAACCAGTAAGCATTACCATAGGCAAATCCGTCATCATGAATCAGCCAATCGGTTGCCGCGACTTCGAGAACCATTGTGTCGTTTGACGGATTTTCATCCCCGATCAGTTGTGTATAGACAGTCACAGTATAGAGTCCGCTGGAGAAATTAAAGGAATCAGGAAATGCAATGGATTCTGAGCTGTCCGGATCGAGATTGTATATCGATACAGTTGCAGTGTATGCACCGGGATTGATCTCGCAAGTAACACTAAAATCCTCCGTATTTAACCCGTAGTTCTTTACAGTTGCTTCGGGGCAAATTGTGGTATCAGTTGGCAGGTTTACCGGTATGTCGATAGAAGCCAGGCCAACATCGTGGTCTGCCGGAGATTCTATAAGAACATTATCGATTCCAAATGCCCAACCCCACCCGCCTGTCGGGTCTTCATAGGTAAATTGGACCTGCAGGGAATCTGCAGGCAGATAGCCAGTGAGATTGAAAGTATCAACACCACTGGCATCAACACTATAGGTTGCAAGCTGATTCCAGCTGCTCCAGGTGTTTCCATCATGAAATCTGACATAGGACGCACCAATAGGCGGATCAAACATAGTGAAAGCCCAACTATAACTGTATCTCAAATTGGCAATGCTAGCGCATGCCACTGCTGGTGAGACCAAGTATTCGGTCCCAGGCGGCGCCGAGGCTCCGGCATCATCATCTGAGTAATACGCGTAGGCTGTGCCGTAGTTTGGGGGAGTAAAGAAGAGGTCGTCAGTAGTACCAACCTCCCAGGTGAAGCCATCACTATTGCCGTCTATGACCTGCCAGGTAGCAGGCATGCCAGATTCAAAATCCTCAAAAAGAAGGACCAACCTTCTAGCTCGCGTTTTGAAATTACGACATTCAAATGATGTTCGACATACATAACGTCCAGATGGCTGCTCCTGTCGCTCTGAAAATGCCAGTTTATGTGCATGGCCCGCGGCATGGAGCATCAACATACCTATCCATAACGACACAACAAATGATTTCTTCATGGTCTCCTCCCTTGCCTTTCATACGTAACTATTCAGCATGGTTGATCGAAGTTAACAAACTGCGTTTAACATTTCCGTGAATTCGTATCACCTCCTTTTGAGTTACTGCTACAGTCGATGTTTACTGCATATGTGTGGAATTCTAAGCGAACGCCCATGTTCTGTCAACATCCTAAATGCGCTCAGGAAAAGCAGCCGAGGAAAACGAGGAAGCACCTTGTACAATTGATCGCAAATCGGTATAATAGGTTGGTATGATGCGCTGCTTATGCACTAATCGACTATAGTGGACCTTTGGCATTAACCGAAAGGACGCAGCATATGGCAAAAGTTGTCAATATCGACGAATGCTTCGCGAGGTTCGATGATCTATTCTCACCAAAGATCGTAGGAGAACTTAACGGGCAGCATGTAAAGGTCGTACGCTGTGAAGGTGACAAAGTCCCGTGGCATGTGCATGATAACGAAGATGAGTTTTTTTTCGTAGTGGAAGGTATACTCGATGTTCATGAAAGAGATGAAAAGGTGACGCTACGTGTGGGTGAGTTCTGCATCGTCCGCCGTGGCGTGGAACACCGAGTTGTTCCCCAAGGACATGTCAAGCTCATCCTATTCGAACCCATAGGCATTGCACACACAGGAACTGTAAAGGCAGAGATCACAAAAGACAAGTACGATCGACTTGATACATAGAGCCACGCACGATGGGTACGCGATTATCGACCAATGCACCATTATATCTGTATTGCATCTACCTGCACAAAAAGTGCGGTAATTCAGGCTTAATTTCTTAGCGGACTTGACCCTGTCCCCTGCCCCTGCATTTGAGGAATTTTGTGATTTTTCAGTGAGCACACCGGATATACATATTGTAAAGCAGTATTGCTTTTTGGCAGAGTTTTTATATATTTAATCGCAACAGAAGGGGAAAGCGAATATGAAGATATGCAAAATGAGAGCAATAATAATAGTCGCCCTATGCGGAACGGTGCTGTTCTATACGCCCCAGGGGTGCAAGGACCCCTCCCAATACGCACCGCCGCCTGATACGCTATATCCACCGCCGGGTGCACCTCAGCTGATCAGCCCAATCGACCACTATATATTCATGGACCCCGATGCAACCATGTATTCACCATTCTTCATTGAGGTTGAGCTTCTATGGGACAGTGTCGAGAATGCGGAGATATATGAACTGGAAATAATAACTGACAATCTACCACCCAATATCATACACTGCGAATCCAACTATTGGATTCTAGTCATCCATGATGATATTACAAAACTATGCGGATATCAGTGGCGTGTGCGCGCCGGCAGTGCGCAGTGGGAAGCAATGACCGACTGGTCTGAGCAAAGGCATTTCGAGGCACGATGGCGGCCCTATGGACCAGAGCTAATATCTCCGACAAACTACGAGATCATCAACATTGACACATTGCCGTCCTTCGTTGAATTGACCTGGCTCCCAATTGGTGAGGCAGAATACTATGAGGTAAGTGTCTTCATTGATACAACACTTGTTGATTACAGCTTAACTGCTTTAACAACATATACCTACATAATTGAGGATACAACACTCTATCGCTGGCAGATCAGAGCGGGAAGTTCGCTCTGGCAACACTTCTCCTTCCCTGCCTCATGGTATTTCTTCGTACAATTATCCAAGTAACGGAAGGAGGTATAGGTCACTTGTGATAAACATAACCGCGTTTAAGCTGTCCAAATAGCATTGAAAAGGAGGATTTAGATGAGAATAGCACCTAAATTGCTAGTAGTCACTGTCGCTATTATGGCCTTACCTGCTTTCATGAATGCGCAGTGCCCGGGTAAATGCTCTGGCGCATGCGTTGTGGAAAAAGCGGGCGCTTTTGTCAAAACGGTTCCCGAGAACAACATGTATTTGATCTCCGCTGACAAAGTTGCCGAAATGGTTAAATCAGGTAAAACGGACTTTGTGGTGCTCGATATCAGACCAACTAAGTATTATGAAGCGGGCCACATCAAAGGATCGATGAACATTCCACTGCCCACGCTTGTTGACAAAATGAGCAACGTCCCCAAAGACAAAACAGTTGCCGTCGTTTGTACGATTGATACTAATTCCGCATTCGCAGTTGCGGTTCTACAGATGAACGGCTATAACGCATGGATCGTCGAAGGCGGCATCCCAGGCTGGGAAGGATCTGGTCGACCTTTGGTCAAATAGACAATTTGCTTAGATAGTTAGGGGGTCGTACCGACTTCGGTCGGTACGACCCTTTTTGCTTGACTATTGAATTACTCCACAAAACCGCTCTTCAGTTGACTTCGGTTATGCTGGCGGTATAATCTTGCCAGTAACGGGGAGGTATTATGACACGGCGGGATTTTATCAAATCACTCACAACCGGGGCAATAGCATTCTTTGCCGGACTCGTTGCCTTCGGATGTGGCAAAAAGGAAATTCCAAAAGAAGAGAAAGCGGTTGAGCCAGAAATGACTGCCGAAGAGAAAGAAGTTTATGTTTTTACCAATTGCATCTGCGGCAAGTGTCCGAGTTGGGTAGAATGCAATGAGAAAGGTGGCTTCTGCTGGGTCGGAAAAAGTCAGTGCATAAAAGAAAAGAAGGGTTGTATCTGTCCGGATTGTCCAGTAACAGCCAAGATGGGATTGAAGTGGGGCTATTACTGCATCAATGGGAGTGCAAAATCGCTAATGGAAGCGGAGGCGGCGGGATAACCAAGAAGGGACGGTGCTTGACAATTTGACAACTCTGACTTGCACGGTTGAGCCATTGGTGGAATTTCAATGAAGATTGCTTTTGAAAATTAACAATTGTCAAATTGTCAAGCACCGTCCCGCAGCAATACACAGATTTTCGTCCGCGTTACCTCACCAGTACTCAACCGGTAGAAATACACCCCGTTCGGCAAATCATGGCCATTGAGGACAATGCCGTGCTCGCCAGCAGGTAATTCACCGTCGACCAAAGTGGCTACCTCTTGTCCAATTAGATCGTAGACCCTCAAATCTACATAGCCAGCCTTTGGTAAGCTGAAGCTGATCACTGTTGTACGGCTGAATGGATTCGGGCTGTTTTGACCTAGGACGACGCCCGTTTGGGGTTGTTTTATATTACCGATCTCTTCGACCGCAACGCCGCCGTTCGTCGTGTGGATGATCGTACCATTTAACCCAACTGCCCAGCCAGTATCTGGATCCGCGAAATAGAGAGAATATAGCCCATTTGATGTACCCGAGTTCTGAGGTTCCCAGTTATCACCGCCATCCGTAGTATAGACTATCGTTCCATTTACTACATCTCCCCCGGCAATCCAACCGGTCATAGCATCCACAAAATATACGCGACCTAAGCCATAAGACGTACCGACGTCTATTTGATCCCAGCTAGAACCGCCATTCGTAGTCCTGAGCACCAGTCCTTGAACTCCAACTGCCCACGCTGTATCTGGAGTCGATGCATGGACACAGTACAAGTGAGTTAGCGTACCAGATGTTTGCTCCAGCCAATTAGCGCCTCCGTCCGCAGTATGGAAGATCTGACCACCTTCTCCAACCGCATACCCGATATTTATGTCGAAGAAATGAATACTTCTGAGATATGGTTCATCCGAATCAAACATCTGAGAATTCCAGACATCGCCCCCGTTTGTTGTATGATATATATAGCGCGCTGGGGGTGGACTCGGAAATCCCTGGGCTCTACCGCCGGCAATCCAGCCGTTATCTGCGTCGATGAAAAAGACAGACCAGTTATAATGAGACGTCCCCGTTTGATCTTCCCAGGTGGTGCCTCCATCAGTAGTATGTCTTATCTTGCCGGGACTGCCTACTGCCCAACCTTCTAGCGTGCTGACAAAATATATGCCCCAGTAGTTCACTGATGGCGGCGGCTGCAAGTCAGTCCAGGTATTACCGCCGTCACTCGTATATAGGATCGTATTTGTCTGACTAGCTATCCATCCATGCTGGGTATCTGCAAAATGTACATCAAAGAGCGGTTTGTTGGTTCCAGAATTCTGAGGAAACCACCCTTGGGCGAACACAAAGCATGGCAGCACCAATAAAAGTACCACATACCTGTTTCCAAGGAATGTCATACGCACCTCCATTCATTTAAACGAAAAATTCAACTGGTCAGTATATACTCACTGAGTATATACTCAATCATAATCGAATTAGGCCCAATGTCACGGGGTAATCTGACACCCCTAGATTGCTCATCATGCCTATTATTATGACAGAATACAAATGGAGGGGTTTAGCAGAAGAAAGGCCTATAACCCCAGGAATTTCATTGCGCCGCCACAAAAAAATATGGCAAGACCGGCAAATGCATGGGAATATCTCGCAAACTTCTGCATTGGAATCTTCGACAAGCCGTAGTATGACAGAAGTACTGTAGCAAGCATAGTCGATACGGTAACACTTCCGAAAACCAGAGCAACAATCGCCACTTCAAACATGCTGCCCTTGGCCGCAGGATACATGATCAACGGAATCAACGGTTCACACGGCCCGAACACAAAAATGATGAAAAGCACCCACGGTGTGATGCTCTGGGATTTTGTGCCGTGAACATGCGTATGCTCAGCAATATGTTCATGGCCGTGCGCGTGTTCCTCACCATCAGCGTGAATATGTGCATGATGATGTGGTTTGTTGCGTATTGCACGGTGCACACCCCACACAAAATAGGTGAACCCGAATATGATGACAAACCAGGTGGCAATCTCGCCTCTAAAAGCTTCGATTCCTTCAAGTTTAAAAACCGCTATGCCCAGCGCAATACCCACAAAACCCAGAATGATCGAACTGAGCACATGCCCGACTCCACATAGGAAAGTAATGATTGAAGTTTTCATCGCACTCCAGCTCCGTGCTTTGGCGAGCGCAATGAATGGCACGTAATGGTCGGGTCCGAGAATGGTGTGCACCAAGCCAAGACTGGCGGCGGTTCCCACCAAAACAACCAATTCACTGGACATATTCTTCTCCTTTCGAACGTGTTACTAATAGGAAAAAAGTGTTACTGAAGTATATGCATACATCTTATGCTGTCAATACACATTGATGAGTGCCGAGAAACAAAACAAGCGGTATTAGGGCTCAATCAACTAGCACTGATACTATGAAATGAGCAAGAAAAACAGCCTGTTCTTCAGTTTTTCTTAGCGCACGATGGTCAAGCGACCACTTGTGCCAAACTCCCCTTGTTGTACATGAACGATATAGCTACCTGAAGGCGCCCGACGGCCAAGGAAATCGTTGCCGTCCCATACTATGTTGTGTACTCCCGGAGACAGGGTGCTATTCACGAGAGTCTGCACCTTCCTGCCCGTAACATCATATATTGCCACCATGACTTTTTCATTGCCAAATGTAGAGATTTTGATGGTACACTGTGCGCTGAAGGGGTTCGGATATATGTCGTTCAAACCGAATACCGGCGGACCATCATTGCTCACACCTTCATTAATTGCCCGGCTTAATGCCGTGATGAATTGATTCATCTCCTCTATTGTGCCGGTGGAAACACGGATGTGCTGCGGCATGCCCCAACCTACCCGCACCTGGAATCCCATTATTGCCAGCCGAGCAGCAACTGTACCGGCACTCATTCCTGTATCGAACATCATGAAATTTGTTTCCGACGGGATGTAGTCAAGATTCAGCATATTGAAACCTGCGATCAAGATCTGTTTTGCCTGATCATTCAGAACCACGGTATTGTTCACATGTTGATCATCCTCAAGGGCCGCTATCGCAGCCGCCTGGGCTAATGTGCTTACCATGGCGATATTCTGAGATGAGGCGATCATTGATGTATACCCAGAAGAAGCTACTGAATACCCGATACGCGCGCCAGCCAAACCATACACCTTGGAAAAAGTCCGTATTACGACCATCGGATATCCTTGCACTACATAGCGGATACAACTTTCGTAATCGTGTGTGTGGACATATTGATGATAAGCTTCATCAACCACAACGATTACACCTGCCGGCAATGAGTTCATGAAAATTTCCATATCCCCCTTATGGAAGACTGTGGCCACAGGGTTGTTCGGGTTCACCAAAGATATTAGTCTTGTACTCGGTCCAACTGCTTCCAGTATTCGCTCAAGATCGATCACATGATTCCTGTCGAGAGGGACATGCACTACGGTAGCGCCGTTTGCTGCTGCTTCGGAAGCCATTTGAGAGTAGGTCGGCGTTGCGGTGATCATTTCGTCACCAGAGTGAAGGAACGCGTCAGCAACGAGACGGATGATCTCAGTCGCACCGGCTCCAGCACAAATCTTGCTTGAAGTAACATTATGCAGATTGGCAATATTGCCCTCCAATATGGAACTGAACCAATCAGGATATCGATGCGCCTGATTAGCCGCTTGTTGCAGGGCAGCCAGTGCGAGCGGTGAGGGGCCAAGCGGATTCTCGTTATAACATAGACGGCCAAATGTCTCACCGTAATGAGTGAACCCAAACGGCTGTCCTTGTACCCGACCGACACCAGGCAAGTACAGGAAGCTCAAGCCAGCAACTGATGCCTGCAGGAACTCCCTACGCGTCAGATCATTCTTGCCCATGTTTAAACCTCCAACGAATACTTAATAAACCTCTGATCATATCTCAGCTTCTGAATATCATCTTGAAAGACACCCAAAATTTCACATATAATTATAAGAGTATTCAAGCACTTGTCAATGGCACAAAGCACGAGCCTGCGGCAAATGTCAGTCTGCCATAGTGTTGCCTAAATGTCCAAAGTCGCTATAATAACAATGATCGAGAGAAATGCACAAATAAAGAGAAGATATGTGACTGTAATGTGACAATGATACTTAATGTACATAAGAACCAGGAGGCAAGACATGAAGAAATTCCATGAAGCAACTATCAATACATTTTTATTCTTACTCATCATTTCACCATTATATATAGCAAGTGAAGGCCATGCAGCACTCCAGCATTTCACGGTCAGAGATAATGAATTCCTCGTAGATACATGCATTCAATACACACAGGCACGCGGTAATCAGAGCTGGCCATCAGTTGCCTCAGACGGAAATAATTATCTTGTGGTCTGGCAGGACTCGCGCTGTTTCCCTCACCAGGATGTCTATTGCACGCGCGTGGACTCCCAGGGGACAATACTCGATCCAGCAGGCATTCATGTCGCGACCGTCACCTACGATGATCCACAAGTATTCTGCAATGGTACGCCGACAGTTGCGTACAACGGTTCAGAATATCTGATCGTGTACCAGGCTCAACGGAATTCTCTTCAGACAGATATCTACGGCACGCGTGTGACTCCGTCCGGCATAGTCCTCGACCCAGAGGGTATCGCCATCTCAACTGCACCTGGATTTCAATTTTATCCGTGCGTTGCATCGAACGGTCCTGATTTCTTGGTTGTGTGGGAGGATAATCGCGCAGGAACGCCCGACATTTACGGAGCCCGCATCAATCAAGCAGGAGTTGTCCTTGATCCGGATGGCATTGAGATATGCAATGCGGTACACAGCCAGATATTTCCGTCAGTTGCTTGCGACGGTGAATGCTATTTCGTTGTCTGGCAGGATGCACGTGATACTACAAGCTATCAATACGATATATACGGGGCACGTCTTGATACAAACGGCGCTCTCCTGGATACTAATGGCATGGTGATTTTCGCTGACATCGCATTGCAGATCGAACCTTCGATCAGTTATGACGGCACTAATTATTTCATCGTCTGGGAAGACAACCGCGCTCAAGCACTTGGCATTGTCGGCGCGCGTGTGGATACCGGAGGTACTGTGCTGGACCCGGCAGGCATCCCCATTTCGGGCGTTGCGAACCTGTCCGAGTGGCAACCTTCTGTCTCTTACAATGGAAGCAACTATCTGGTAGTCTGGAAGGATGACCGCAATGGAACATACCCGGACATATACGGTGCACGCGTCAATGTGGCTGGCGTAGTTCTGGATACAACAAACATACCCATCTCGCTCACGCCCGGCGTGAAGGGAACGCCGGCCGCAGCTTCTAACGGCAGTGGTTACCTTGTTGTCTGGGAAGACGATCGCGATTATCCGGCTGGTGATATTTATGGTTCACGCATAGCTGCCGCGGGCACCGTACTCGATCCCCAGGGCGTTGATATCACAACCTGTGCAGTTTTTCATGATGAACCTGGTGTAGCATACTGCGGTACGAATTTCCTGGTCGCCTGGGCAGATTACCGCTATGGACTATATTCATCTGAAATATATGGCGCGCGCGTCGATGCCACGGGTAATCTCCTCGACTCACCCAGCCTAATGCTCTGCACGGCTCCGTTTGGCCAATATTCACCATACATTGCTTTTGACGGCACGAATTACTGCGCGGCGTGGACACACAACATAGGCGGTGCATGGGCAGCCAAGGGCACGCGTGTATCTTCAGCAGGCGTTGTACTGGATCCCGCCTACATAAACATCTCATCTGCAGGTAATGCGCTTTCATCGCAGATAACTTCGAGCGGTACCAATTTTCTCGTCGTGTGGGTCGATTACCGTAACAGTTATACAAGCCCGGATATATACGGTGCACGGATCGATCCAACAGGCAATGTGCTGGACCCAGCAGGCATTGCCATCTCCACGCTGAATGGGCTTGAATACAAACCATCCGTTGGCTTCGGTGGTATGTACTATCTGGTCGCCTGGGAGGACATGCGTAACGGACTTTATGATATTTACTGCGCACGCATTGACGTGAATGGAGTGCTGGTCGACCCCAGCGGTATCGGAGTGGCTATGGCCGACTCACTGCAGAGAAACTCATCGATCGCCTTTGACGGCGTCAATTTTCTGATTGTCTGGCAGGACAAGCGAAATGGTTCTTACGACATCTATGGAGCACGCATCGGGCAGAACGGTACTGTATTTGATCCGAATGGGATTGCCATATCGACCGCTGTCAATGATCAGATCAGTCCTTCAGTCACATTTGACGGCTCTAATTATGTAGTGGTCTGGGAAGACCTGCGCGCCCAACCTTCTGATCTATATGGTGCTACGGTGAGCACGAGCGGCGTTGTCATTGACAGCTTTATCGTAACCGCACAACCTGGACCCCAGTGCAACCCCAAAGCGGCAAAAGGAGCAAGCGGACAGATAATTGTGGCTTATTGCGGATGGGCAGATTCGATAGGTACTCACCCGGCGAATGCGATGCGCACCTGGGCAGTTCTCCATCCTTCGACGGGGATCACTGAGGAGACCCAATACACGACTACCGATGCCGCTTTGAACATGAGTATCTCGCCGAATCCCTTCTCGAAGCTGACCACGGTCAGCTTCAGCATGGAGCAGAGTGCAGAGCGCATACAGCTAGAAATCTACGACGTCAGCGGGCGTGAAGTCAAATCCGTTGATCTAGAATCAAGTATCCAGAATCAAGGATCGGCAATTTCCTGGCACGGCGATGACAATGCAGGCAGGGAATTGCCTAGTGGTATTTATTTTGTCCGGCTCGTATCGGGAGATTACAGCACCGCGGAGAAGATCTTGCTGGTCAGGTAAATACACGGCCGAACTGTCGCTTCTCGACTCCCCCTCGACTATGCTCGGGATCGCTTGAAGAATAACAATGCCTTACTGCTCGCTTTCCCCACGACTTTAAATGGAGCAGGGGAGCGAATGTGCTCCCCCCTCCGCGCGTCTTCCAGACAGAGAATGCGGTTAATCCATCAACTAACAGATATCTGCTTCAGAACAGATCTTTCAATGTCAGTTGTTTCTTGAGCGATTTACCTTTTCGCAATATCTCGATCGTATATTTTGTACCGGCCGGTTCACGCATTAGCCTGCGCAGCGCAATGATCCCATCATAAAACTTGACATCAATACCGTTCACCTTTTTTATGACATCACCCTTCTCAAAACCAGATTCAGAGGCAGGGGTGTTCGGCGAAATGAAAACAACTTCCACTTCTTTGTCGTCATTGTAATAGAACTGAAGGCCACTTTTAGGTCTCGGAAACTCTTTGCCGTAATCGTCTCCTTTTTCCAGAATAACTCGCTGGTCTTTGTAGTCCATATAAAATACAAAGTTGCGTAAGAACGAATTACCGATGTTCCCAATGGTCGTCTCTTCGGCAAATGACCCTGTCCCTTCTTCGTGCGGTGTGCCGATCAATGGATTCTTGAGCACAAAATCACCGACTTCAATTGTCTTGTGCTGCGCTATCCTGGCAGTGGTCAGTCCGGCTGCATCACCAACCATGACATCAATACCTTTTCTCTCCAGTAAACCATGGTCCTTTGCATATGGATAATGGAAATCAATGTCCGGTGCGCCAATGTCCAATCTGAACCTGCCGGAGTACTTGCCATCAACCTTGGCACGAAGACTGAGCATGGAACCATCAAGCGGGGAGTCAAAAATCGTCCCCGCACCTTTGTATTCAAAATGATCCGGGTGATAGAACGAGATCGTGTGTTTGGCGAAATCGATTTTCGTCACGAAGCGTGAGAGGAAGTCATACCCTAAGATACCAACCACTTCCATCCCAAGCACTCTTTCAAAGAGCGGTTTAAAATTCAACGTTACAACCTTTTGCGGCTCGAATTCGATCGCGCCAAGTGAATATTCTGGCATCGTCACAAAATAGAAATCGACTACGCCGGATGCTCCCCGCCCCTTGACTGGACCCTCAAACGGCAGGCCTAGTTCAGCAGCAAAGCTCGAATCGATTACGTTGACCGAAGCGCCGCAATCAAGCACCCAGAGTCTTTCCTTTCCATTCAGGTTCACGAGTAAGTAGATGTGTTCTTCGATATATTGGAATGGAATGTCCTCAGCGCTCTTACCATTCAAGAAGACAAAATCCTCCACATCTTGTGCTGGTGGCTCGAACAAGGCAATGTCGACCTTAAGATTCAGCTCGTATATGCTATATTCAACTGTAATGATTTCATTGGTTGGAAGTTCTCTTCCAGTTTCCTTAAACGGCAGTACAAAACCTTCAACTTTGCGAAAATCCGAATAAATGACTTGGTATTCATTGTCAGGCCTGGTTAAGATCTCCTTCAACAAATAGAAGTTGGACAAATCATAGAAATTCCTTTGAATGTTCTTGTTTATGGTATTACTAATAGCTATCACATAGCAGTCCTGATCATCAACCTTTTGAACACCGTCGAAAGTTAAGGTGAAGTATTCAGATGCCGGATCTGCATATTCGTATTCCGACATCAACTGCCTGACCTGGCGTTCTTTCAGCGTATTCTCGTCACGCCGGATGAGCAATTTGCCGTTTGCGTCAACGTGCCAGCTCACGTCTCCGTTGTCACCAGATATCTCGCTTACCACTTTCAAATCAGTCTCCTGCCTTAACTTGAGTGGACGCTCAGTCCATTGTTTAAAAGTACCTTCAAGCCCGGCACCGACGATCGTAATCCTGCCTTCCTTGTATGTTGTTGTTTGACTCTTTAGCCGATCCAAACCTCCGATAGTATCGAAATGCCTTTTCAGTATCTGATACGGATCACTTAGTGGCTTCTCACTGAATGCCGGATTTGCCAGAATAGCCAATACCGGTAACGCGATCACCATTAGCCTTTTAATCTTCACACCTACCTCCTCTCGCCAAGACATGTGACCGTCTTCTCAATTGGCAACATATTGTAAGGATCGAAAATATTAGCACAGTCAATGTAGATTCCCATATTCAGCATGTGTTACCTCCTCTTGTTCTTCTTCGCCAATGGGTAAAAAACCAAAGTGAGCGCATATTCTACATCCCCTTTCTTATTTTCAGTGGCAGAGAATTCTTCGAGCAACTTTTGTATTTTCTTGTTGATCTTTTCTATGTTATCCAGATCAGTCCGGATACGTTTACGGACGAGAGTTGCCTGTCTCTGTTCCCTGCCCGGACATATCAACTTGTCAGAAATACTTTCGTTAATCTCCCGCATGGTATTATCAAACGTAGTGGCAAACATCGCCCGGAATTCGCCGAGCATTTCTTTTTTGTTGCTCTTCATGTCAAAGATACTGCTATCAATTGAAAAACGTTTGGCCGCGGTACGATAGTACTTCTCTAATGTCCCGCGTTTCTTCTGTGTCTTCACCATTTTAATTAAGCCCACCCGTTCAAGAGCTTCGACGTGATGATACAGCTTCGTTGGATTCTGTCCGATTACCACTGCCGCTTGTTTAGCCGTCATCGGCTTTTCCGCGAAGACTTCGACAAGCCTGGCGCGCAAGGGATGGGCAAAGACCTTTATCTGCCTTAGGTCCTTGAGCATCATCGTTTCCTTCATCCTTCCTCCTTATTCAAACAAATACTAATATTTAACTAAAGTTGAATATTCAAGTATATTATAATAAAAAATCTTCATTTGTCAAGGGGTGACTTGCACTAACCGAATTGCGAATCTCGAATTGCGAAATACGAACGCAAGAATCACAAATGGGGATAGGCAAGTCATGGCCATATTTCATCCATATCTGGCCTATATTCTCGAGTATGTTCAAATATGACTATTGACAAGTTACGTTTTGCTTTTATAATCACACCTAACCATTCGAGTATTTTGAGAGTATCGAACTAAAGGAAGCAAAATGAATAGCTTGATACCCAGCTGCTCCTGCATCACAGAGGTGCGGACTACACTTATTCAGACCCCATTATCGCACTGCTTCCTTGATAAACAAATCGAACAACGATTACTGCATTGACAGGTTCTTTAAATTAGGTCTGGTTCCTTTCTCTGCACGAAATTTCGTTGCAGTAAAGTGAATATCCGTAGTTTGGAGGAATATCAGCCATGTCTATAAGAGTAATAGCAGGCTACAAAGTAAAAGAAGAAATCGGCCGGGGCGGCATGGCCGAAGTGTATGAGGCGGTCAATCTTAGGACAAAGACCCGCGTAGCGATCAAACTGCTCCTCCCCCACCTTGCTGTCGATGATACCATCCGTAAGCGATTCCTTCGCGAAGCCAAGGTTTGCATGGAACTGGACCACCCCGGGATTGTAAAGGTCTACGATGCTGGCGAATTCGAGAATCGCCCCTACATGGCGATGGAATTGGTCCAGGGAAAAACATTAGAGAAAACTATCAGCGAATACACCCTCGATCTGGCAAAGTGCCTGGATATCGGGCTTAAGATAACTGATGCGATAGCTTGTGCCCATGCAAAGAGAATAGTCCATCGAGATATCAAACCCAAGAATATCATGATTACCGATACCGGCATTAAGGTGATGGATTTCGGCCTGGCGCGTATCGTGGAAACGTCTCCCATCACTGAACAACACGAAATCCTCGGTACGCTCTACTACATGTCGCCCGAGCAGGCGATAGGCTCAGTGATTGATGAACGCAGTGATATCTTTTCACTGGGTGTTGTTTTATATCAGATGCTAACAAGAAAGCCACCCTTCGCCGGTGATCATCCTGGCACAGTTATTCATGCCATTCTATATTCAGATCCATTACGCATGCATGAACTGGGAATTGAAGTACCGTTGGAGCTGGAACAGGTGGTGTTCAAAGCTCTCAGGAAGAAACCGATCCTGCGTTATCGATCAGCAGAGGAATTGCGTGCGGATCTTGGGAAAATGTATGACGTGCTGAAAGGTAAACGAATACAATTACTTGCCACAGAAGAGGTCTTCGAAGAATCGCCGCGTGGGGTTTATTCCCGGTTAGTCGGCAGGGACCGCGAAATGTCCGCTCTTGAGGCATCCCTTGAAGATATGCTCAAGGGTGACAGCTCCGTGGTCCTCGTAAGTGGCGAAGCGGGAATAGGAAAATCCCGTTTGGTTTGGGAATTGGGGCGTAAGGCGAAAGCAAAACATGTTCGCTACATCCTTGCTCGGTGTTTATTTGGTGAACGCGGTTATCCATACCAACCAATCATCGACGTACTCCGCGATTTTTTCAAGTTTAAAGGTATCAGAGAACCTGAACACATCGATGAATTTCTAGAGGAAAAGGCTGGCCATCTGAGCGCGCGTAAGAATATCATCCAATCACTGCTCCTGCTCCAACCCGGCAAACCCCTCTCTTTGATAAACAAAGAACAGCTGTGGGACACGATCGCCGAACTTGTGAGAGTCATGGCGCAGGATCGACCAGTCGCGCTGCACATTGATGACCTCCATTGGGCCGACCCCCCAACCCTGAGTCTTCTTTCCTATCTGGCAATGACTATGCGCCACGAACCAGTTTTTATTATTGGTACTTATCGGCCTGAGGATTTAATAATGGAAGAGGGCAAACGTCATCCACTCGAAACAACTATTGAGTTACTGCGCAAGGAAGGCATGGAAACAGAAATCAAGCTTGGACGCCTTGACAAAGAGGGCACGAGTAGTGTCGTCGATTCCGTATTTCCCGGCGCAGAATTCCCAGATGCTTTCTACAAGACAATATACAATGAGACCGAGGGAAATCCCCTCTTTATTCTTGAAGTTCTGAAGTATATACAGGACGAAGAGATCGTGACCAGACAAAAAAATGCCTGGCGCATTACCGGTGAAATCACAAAGTTTTCAATACCTGATCGTGTGACCGATGTGATCATGAATCGTTTGCGTCGATTGAGCAAGGCGAATCGTGATGTGCTGGATGTTGCTGCCGTCGAGGGTTATACATTCCAATCGGATACGATTTGCCATGTGCTCGGCTTTCCCCGTTTGGATGTGCTGCGTCGCTTACAGTACATTGAATCTATACATCACGTTGTGCATGCTCTGGAACACGAGTACCAGTTTGACCATGGTAAGATACAGGAAACGATCTATAACTCCCTGCAACCCGAAATTAAACGCGAGTACCATAGTATGATCGCGGGCTATTTCAGTAAGAACTATGGTGACAAGAACGACTATGCAGGTAAGATTGCAAAGCATTTGATCGAAGCAGGAGAAGAAAGTAACGCTATACCCTACCTGCTTTCTGCAGGGCAATACGCACAGAAACTCTACGCCAATGAGGAGGCAATAGCATACTTTAACCACGGCTTGGACATTATTGGCACCATTCTGACGGCTCAGGAGCAGAAGGACCTTACAAAAATGAGATTTGATCTGCACCGGGGCAGGGCTGCTGTATACCAATTGATCGGAAATCTGGATGGCTCGCTTCACGATTACGAAGAAATGCAGAGGATCGCCGAAGCACACAGTGATCAAAGGAGTCTGGCCGACGCTTTGCGCGGGCTGGGTTCGATCCATGCAACCAAGGCCAACCACGAAAAAGCCTTTACATATCTTGACCGAGCATTGCAGATATTCACAAGTCTCGACGACAAGAAAGGCGCGGCCTCCATAATCACCGCATACGGAGTCATGTATCAGGATACAGGCAAGTTCAAAGAGGCAATTGACGCATATAGCCGTGCATTGAAGGTACAGGAAGAGATCGGTGATAAGAAAGGCCAGGCGTGGAGCAACTATCATATCGGATTTCTTCTCTGGAATGCCGGACGCTTCGATCAAATGAAACCTCATTTGGAGAAGGCATTACTACTTGCCCGCGAAGTCGGTGACAAAGAAGCCGAGATGCTGACTGCCTATCGTATTGGAACATACCACTTCAGCGTAGGTCACGCGCACAAATGCCTCGCCGATGAAGAAATCGGTTTACATATTGCCGAGCAGATCGGTGATAAGCACTCAGAGAATCGAATTCTCAGTTCCATGGGCAAAGCTTTATGCACTTTCGGCGAGGGCCGACGTGCAATGAAATATTTCGAAAGAGCGATGAAAATACTCAAGGAGATGTGGAACAAGGATGAGGATTATACTCTCGATTGCATAGGTGAAGTCTACAATGCATGGGGTGATTTTGAAGAGGCCATGGATTATTTCCAGCGGGCGCTCAGATTCCAGGATCGTGTAGGACAGAAATTCTTCAAATGTAATACCCTCAATAATATAAGCGTCATTCACTACAAGCACGGCGACTATGGACTCGCACTGAAATTCCTTGATGATGCATACAAGTTACAAACCGCGATCGGCAATTACTGGGCACAGGGTTATGTTTTTGGATATTTGTCCGACTTCTACACGCTTCTGTATATACCGGAAAAAGTACTTG
>Ga0209536_100005769_pt1 | contig 19135 bp, 14 predicted proteins | sample DeeMarSeWOR28_12_FD_187461 | JGI IMG/M metagenome (GOLD analysis project Ga0209536, IMG submission 187461) | Marine sediment microbial communities from White Oak River estuary, North Carolina - WOR-2-8_12 (SPAdes) (version 2) | ecosystem: Environmental > Aquatic > Marine > Intertidal zone >... | reverse complement strand
ATGCTGAAAATCGCAAAATTCCAGATATCGTAATCTCATATCACAACATTTTTATGGCCTTAAAAACTTTCGATATATTGGAGAAATCAAAAATGGTTTCCTCAAAGCCATTTCAGAATACTATTTAAGCATCCCATAATAAGGTGAATATTTGAATTGTGATGTTCTTGAGTATATTCTGGAAAACGTCCAAATGCATACTCAGCTTTGAGGCCGACTACGATCGGAAACAGTTGCATCATAAGCAACAGATCCAGTCTATCAAGGGCTTCCGGCCAGTGTTGAATCACTTCTTCCAGATCAAATAGCTGATGCAAGTTTCGTCGAATATCGAAACCTGGGCACACCAAAAAAGACCATATAACTATTTGCAATCGCTTTGTAATCAAATTTTCAGGGGGAATATATTTTTTACTATGTGAACAAATTAGAGTTTCAGAGTAGGCTCAACAAGTGAATTTGAATGTCAGCGAGAAGGGACAATAGAATTGAACTCCGGTAAAAGCCCGTCATGAGAGCGACGCACTATTCTTTGTTTTCCTCGGTTTTGCTTCGCTTTATGCTTTCCAAACGCTCTAAAAGGATTTTGGCTTTTGTGAGGTTCTTGTTTACATCTTTGTAGTTCGGATCGAGAGCTGCAACAGACTCCCATTCCCGGATGGCATCGGCTAATTTTTGATCCCCGAAATATGCGAGTCCCTTATCGTAGTGAACTTCCTTGTAAGTGTCTTCGCATTTTTGGATATTCTTCTGGCACAGGTCGCAATTTTTATCGTATTTCAGCGAGGCCTTGAACTCATCTCGGGCTGACAGGTACTCTTCTTTGCCAAAAAAAATCAACCCCTGTTCAAAATGAGACTTGGCGAGGTATTGGTTTACCTGGGAATCCTTGGGATTTTTTCTGGCAAGGGCTTCAAATTTAACAATCGCCGCATCATATTTTTTCTGGTTATACAGTGCGACGGCATCCCGGCGGAGATTTTCAATACCAGCGTTCTCAATTTTAGCGATATAGTTCCGGCACTCGGGACAGTCCGGGTTATATCCCAGTGATGCTTCAAATTCGCTTGATGCCTGAGGGTAATCTTTTTCCTCAAACGATTGCCGGCCCTTTTCAAAATATACAAGCGCCATGTAATCAATGGCAACCTTGTCGCTGGGATTCAGGTTTAAAACTTTATTGAATTCAGCGATCGCATCTGCATATTCCCTGTTTTTATAAAGCTCAATGCCAAGTTCCCGATAGTTAAGGCTTTGATCCTCGATTGCTTGTTCCTCCGGCGGTATCTTCTTGCGTACGATCGTCGACTTCGGTATCGCGGCTGTTTTTGTTTCTGCCGTATCATCATTTACCGTTGTTTCTGCAGGCTCGCCTTTTACCATAAAGGGAAGCCCTTCGACCTCGGGAATCTTGAGTTCCTGTCCGACTTTCAGGCTGGTTCCATCTTCGATACTATTAAATTTAGCAATAACGTCAAACTTGCTGAGGTCGCCGTAATACACCTTTGCCAGTTTGGATAGACTCTCCTCCGGTTTTACGGTGTGGATAATGAATCGTTTAACAGCTATAATTTCACCGGGCAGTGCTTCAGATGGCTCACCGCTTTCAGTCTGAATTGTAGCCGGATCTGCGATAATCGGGGTTCCCTCGATGACAGGGATTTTAACCTCCTGGCCGACTTTGACCTTGGTGGCGTCCTCCATTTCGTTGTATTCTGCGATCAGGTGAAACTTACGGTAATCTCCGTAGTAGCGCTCGGCCAGAGTCGCGATGGTCTCATCCGCTTTAAGCGTATGGGTAATATAGCGCGTAACATGCTCGATTTCTTTTCTGGCAGCGGTCAGCTTTTCTTTGGCTTCCACATGATCGGGGTTATATCGCAATGCGGTTAAAAATTCTTTGCGCGCCGGCGGGTATTGGCCCTGGCGGTAGTATTTTAAACCGTTCTGATAGTGCTTCTCAGCCAGCTCGTTGAGTTGGGATTCTATCGCTGCACTTTTTTCTTGAGCCAGCTGATTTTCGGGTTCCACCGTGAGAACGAGTTTGTATTGTTTTAAAGCCTCAACCAGATCACCCTTTTCTTCATACTCCTGCGCTTTGGCCGTGTATTCTTTTGAAAGTTGCGCCGGCGACTTTTTACCGAATTGGGCACAACCGGCCATAAAGGCAATTAAAAAGATGACGCTGATAATGACTGCTTTAATTTTCATGACTTTCTCCCTTTAAGGTAACATGACTAAAGGTTTTAAGTCTGGAAATGAACGATTGCAAATCCTTTTTTAATATCTGATCTCGACGCAGCGTTAAAGGGTTTGCGAAAAAAGCGTTGCCCCCTCTTTTTACGGACATGGCCATTTTATAGCCGGCTTCTCTGGCCATCTGAATCGATTGCTGATCATAACGGCCGAACGGGTAAGCCAGAAAATATGTGTCCTGACCCAATTTTCGATCGATGATTTTTTTGGAGCCGTGGAGCTCTTCTTTAACCCGGGCAATGAACTGCTGTTCTGTTTCTCCTTCTTTGGGCTGGGTGAGATCGCTGTGATAGATGGTGTGCGAACCGATCGTGAAGCCTTGGGCCTGCATTTCCTTGAGCTGGTCCCATTTAATTGCCATTTTGGAAACGCCGACGAAATCTGTATAGATGAATAAGGTCGCGGTAAATCCATATTTGTTCAGAATCGGATAGGCAATATCATAGACCGATCGATATCCGTCATCCATTGTGATGAGTACAGATTTTTGTGGAAGTCCCTGGCGGTATCTGAGAAAGGCGAGGAGTTCTTCGGCAGTTATCACATGATACCCTTCTTCCTTTAAATACTGCATTTGAAACTCGAAAGTCTTTGCCGGCATGCATAGAGGGGAACTGCAGTCCTCGGCGAAACGGTGGTAAGTCAATATCGGAATAGTTTGAAATCCATCAGAGCTTAAACCTGCCCTATTCCGATCTTTCAGGGGAATCACCACAGCGCTGCCGCGGCCGAAGCGAACGCCGGGATTGGCTTCCTCAATCATCCAGGACTTGTTTTTAGTCCCTAAAAATTTTTCTGCGAGTTCCGCCGGCGTTTCGTTGTCCCGCAAAAAATAGACAACATAGTCCTCAGAGCGAAAAAGCCTTTTATCTGAAGGTTGGGTGGACGTTCGGGTGGGCGCGCAGGCGTTTAAAACGACTGCGCTTATCCCTAAAAGCACGATAAATGCTATGATTTTTTGGACACTTAAGCACCGCTCCATTGGAGATAGAGAAATAAGATAAGAAAACATAACAGCCCTCGGCGGCATGCTGAACCGAAAGGATAGGATTTCCCAAGCAAGACATAATCGAAGGTGTCTGTTGATTTATGCGCCCGAATTGGAAAATCTCAGGGCAATTTTCGTTAACAGACCCGTTCGGGCTCGCGGTTCAGTCAACCGTTTATCATTAATCTGTTTTTCGTTTGCTTGTCAATTTAAATATCATACTCCATAATTGTACAAAATAATAGGACAACGCGCAAATTGTTGAAATTTCCGGCAGTTAATTTGCTTGACTTTGAATTTTGACCATAATAGTTTAGTATCGGCGGATTAAGGTGTGCCCTTTCCAGACAGGTCCAACGGTATCTATTTAGAGCGCTAAAATATTGATAGAAGATGTGAGATCATGCCCACCCTGGGGGGATCTCAATTCGGGTTTTGAACCCACTTCTAAACAATTACCCTCTAAACCAATAGGGATTACAGCCAAATGGATCCAATGCGGCGATTCGGCAACCGTTTAAACACGCGCCATTTGATACTTGTTGTGGTTATCTGGTGGCTGGTAATGCTTATCGTGTATACGATTATTACACTGCGGACAAACCACCTCCGGGAAAAATTAAGAGCAACAGGTGTTGAGATAACCCAGGAGTTTGCGAAGCTTGTCAGCCTGCCTCTTTTAGAAAAAAATTCTCAATCAATTTCCAGCTTGCTGACCGATGCCGTGAATCGGACAGATGTAGTTTACGCGTCGGTTGTTGATCACCGCAATACGGTTGTCGCCTTCACCGGCACCGGACATCTTATGCCGGATAGGACTGAGGCGGTCCGTTCCATTGAAAAAGTGGCGCTTTGGGAAGGTGGCTTTACCAGCCATGCCAAAATTGTTAACTTTGTTTCGGACGTAACTTACGCCGGTACCAAAATTGGAGAAATTTTTATCGGCCTATCTACTCCAAAAGCATTTGAAATTCGAAGACAATTTATAATTGTCGCCGTTTTCAGCTCTTTGATATTGCTGTTTTTAGCGGCGCTATTTCGTTACCAAACGATCAAAGCATTTCTCCTGAAGTATTTGAACCTCGATTCATCTGGCGCTGCAGTCGATCCGGTTACACAGAAACCGCATATTATTTGCCCTCTATGCGGAACACACCAGCCGTTTTCAGACAAATTATTCACGCGGACGGGCCTCAACCAATTTCTGAAGATCGATGCTTCCAAAAACATCTGGAATCCAGGGGGGGCTGCTGATTCCAAAAAGCCGGATGGAAACGAAGATCTCTCACGCATCAGGCGTCAGATCATATTGCGCTGTACCGAGATTATTAAGAAGCTGACCGCCTGATAGATAATAGCGAACGAGTAGGAGGTATTGCATGCTTGTTACTGAAATTGCCGCAACCACAGTGGTGAAAATGAAAGAAATTTCAACAAGCACCTTCACAAAAGTTGCCCGAGGGATGAAGCGCATATCGAATATAAAATTCATTGAACGCAACCGAAAACAATTCGCCATTTGTCTGGCCATCTGGCTTCTCATCAATATTAGCGGCTATTTGTTTTATCACTACAGCTTTGAACGCAGAAATGAAGCATTTTTCCAGCAGGGACTTTCGGAGACTAAAAATCTCGAGTCCAAAAGCGGCCCTTTTGTTTTGGAAAAAGACATTCTGTCGCTCAATGTGGCGATCAAAGAATTGCAGGATATAGAAGATCTAAAATTTGCTGCCATAACAGACCACCAAAATAATGTCCTGGCCCACACAAACGCGGACATGATGAATCGAAAATTCGAGCCGCTGCAAAATGAAAAGCCGATCGATTCGCTTGACGGAATCAAGATTGCATCCGGAATGTTGGCGGACAGAACAGCGGTTGTCGGTTTTTTTAAAAATATTATTTTCTCAGATGTCGAGATCGGAAAAGTGTGCGTCGCTATTTCAACCGCAAATCTGAATAGAGACCTGAAACGACTGCGGTTGGTATACCTATCCGGTGTCGTGTTGACGATAATTCTGCTGGGGGCCAGTTTATTCCTGTTGGATCACCGCGCCAAGGCCAGGGCGCTTAAGTTGGAACAGGAAATCGAAAAAATGGACCGGATCGGCCCTTACCTTCTGCATAAAAAGATCGCCCGGGGCGGTATGGCCGAACTGTTTCTGGCGGATTACGTCCGTCAGGACGGGTTTAAAAGAAAGGTGGCCATTAAGCGAATCCTGCCGCATCTTGCGGGGAACCAGGATTTTATCAAGATGTTTACCCGCGAAGCCAGGCTGGCGGCCCTATTGCAGCACCCGAATATTGTTCAGATTTTCGATTACGGGAAAATTGATAATGCGTATTTTATCGCAATGGAATATATCGACGGAAAGAATCTGGGAGAAATCCTTAAAGCCTTGAAAAGGGGTCTTCCCGTGGACAAGGCTGTTTTTATTATGTCTCGAATCTGCAAAGGCCTGGATTATTCTCACACCAAGCGGGATGAAAAAACCGGGAAACCTTTTCATATCGTCCATCGCGATATCAGTCCCCAAAATCTGCTGATTTCTTATCAGGGAGAAGTGAAAATAAGCGATTTTGGAATTTCCAAGGCCAGGTCCGAGCCGAGTTTAACCCAGGCCGGGGTTGTGAAAGGGAAAATGGCCTATCTGTCACCCGAACAGGCTCTGGGTGAACCCATAAACCATCAAGCGGATATTTACGCCCTGGGGCTTGTTTTTTATGAAACGCTTACCGGAAAAAGGGTATACCGGTTTAGCAGTGATGTCGATGCGATTCGGGCCATCCCGAAAATTGAAATAAAACCCCTCAGCAGTTCGGTCCCGGATGTTCATGAAGAATTAAACCGCATTGTCATGAAATGTCTCGAAAAACAAAAGGATCTAAGATACCAGAGCGTTTCCGCTCTGTATGATGATCTGGCGGCATTTAAAAAGGAACATAAAATTACGTTTGATGCCTCTGATCTTGCAGACTATATGAAAACGAATTTCATGGGAGGCGATGTTTCCTCAAATAAAGATTAGAACCCATCTTTAATAAAGCGTCAAAATAAGGTGGACTAAAGTTAAGAGTGATCTAAAGTGCCTAAATTTAAGGCATTCTATCATTTATATAAAAGATGGAGCCCAGCGACACCACAACTTTAGTCACTTGCAACTTTAGTTCACTTCAGGCACTTTTTAAAAATCTAAAGCCTGATCCACATTTTTAAGATGCATTTTTTGTTCGGATAATTGAAGGCACATGATATGCACCAGAAGATCTTTTTCGGCAAAACCGATATTGGACTTAAGCGTAAGAATAATGAGGATGTATTTGTTGTAAGCCCCGAGCAGGATTACTGCCTTGCGGCCGACGGTATGGGGGGGGCCGCAGCCGGTGAGGTTGCCAGCAAAATTTTTGCCGATACGGCTCACGATGTTTTTTCAGGAAACACCGGGCGTTCCGAGAAAGAGGTTTTATATCGGATTCAAAAAACGTTTGGCGCTGCAAATGAAAAAATTTTATCGCATGCAAGCGAGAATTCAAGTCATAAAGGAATGGGCTGTACGGCCGAAATTTTGGCATTCTCCGACAAGGGTTTTATTGTCGGTCATATTGGAGACAGCCGAACCTACCGATTAAGAAACGGTCATCTCGAGCAACTCACCCAAGACCACACCATCGTCCAGCAACAGTTTGAGGAAGGCCTGATACCCCCGGACCAGCTTAGAGACCACCCGCTGCGCAATGTCATCTTTCGTGCCGTTGGTATAAAGGAAGATCTTGCCCTTGATCTGATTACAGGGAAAATTTTTGCAGGAGATTTGTTTCTGCTCTGCTCTGACGGTTTAACCGATATGGTCTCGGACGCGCAAATCCTGGAGATTCTTTGTTCTGATAACGATATTCCCCCCAAAGCCGAAGAACTCATCCAGGCGGCTAAAGATGCCGGTGGAATCGATAATATTACAGTGGTTCTTGTCGTTATTAAATAAATTATATTTTTTAATATCATTAATTTAAACCTGATATTTAAACCATTGCATTAATCTATAAGCCTGAACCTGCCCTGAAAGTTGAATCATGTCCAAACCGTATTTAGAGTGGGTCGATGAACACCGTCAAACCCAACATTTAGAAATCATCGATAAGGTTTTTATCGGGCGAAGCTGCAAGGGGGTTGACCCTCAAAAAAGGATATTGGTGCATGATGCCCAGGTATCCAGGGACCATGCTGTAATCAGCCGTCGGGGAGAGAACCTTAAAATTACCGATAGAAGCAAAAATGGAACCTGGGTAAACGGCACCCGCCTGGCAGCCGGTGCATCCAGCAATCTTGTGGATGGCGATACCATTAAAGTCGGCGATTTTTCTGTGTGTGTGTTTTACCCTGAAAATGTTACCCATGTTACCGATGCCGCCATTTTAACTGACGGCACGCGTGTTACCCCTACCGAGATAATGGTGACCAATGTTGTCGCTGACTTAAGGGGATTTTCCTCTTACTCTCAGGAACATGCGTCTTCCGATGTCTATGCCCTGATGAAGGAAATATTTGATACATTCAGCGCCATTGTGTACAATTATAAGGGAACCATTAAAGATTACGCCGGCGACGCCGTCTATGCGTTTTGGGATCATGCTGTTGAACCAGTAACCCGGCAGGCTGTTTTGGCCTGTCAGGCCGCAATCCAGCAGACCCATTCCCTAAATGAAATCCGTGCCAGATTAAACGGGAAAAATATCGCGGCTGAAAATCTGCAAATGGGCTGGGGAATAACCACCGGCAGGGTGACGATGTCACACTACGGTTCGCGTGCGGCCGATCTGGCATTGGTTGGTGATTGCACAAATCTGGCTTTCCGTTTATCGGGGCTTGCGAACAAAGAATTGTCCGAAAAAATAGTGCTATGCGCCCAAACTGCAGAACTGATCCGCAAGGAACTCGAAATCAGGGACCTCGGCAGTGTCGCGATCAAAGGAAGGACGGGCAAGGAACACGTTTTCGGGTTAAATCTAAAAAGTTAAAAGTGCCTAAAGTGAGCTAAAGTGACTAAAGTTGTGGCGTCGCTATGCTCCATCTTTTTTAATAAAATGGACAGAATTCCTCAACTTTAGGCATTTTAGGTCACTTTAGGCACTTTACACTTGTTGTTTTCTCTGTCTTCGAAGAAAAATCGCTATTTTTGAGATAGCTTCTATCGCCTTCATATATGGTATTTTCAACCACTATTTTTCTGTTCGGTTTTCTCCCTGCGGTAATCATAAGCTATTATGGGCAGCAAATACTGGCCCCTAAACGGCTGCGCAATCTAGTCCTGCTTCTTTTCAGCTACCTGTTTTACCTGTACGGTGCCGCCGGATTTCTTCTGATCCTAATTCTGTCCACTTTAGCAGACTATGTGCTCGGGCGCCTGATCGAACACAGGGCCAAATACAAAAGGGTATGGCTTAGTTTCTCGCTGATTCTGAACATAGGACTCCTGGCCTATTTTAAATATGCCAATTTTTTTGTCGTTGAGATTAATCGCTTTCTTACAGGGTTTAAACTTTTTCCGATCGAGTGGAATGCAGTCATTCTGCCCATCGGAATTTCTTTTTTTACCTTTCAAAAACTCAGCTACATCATTGATGTTTATCGGGGCACGAGTCGTGCGCTCGAAAATGTTATCGACTTCGCCCTTTACATCGCCATGTTCCCGCAGTTAATCGCCGGCCCGATCGTGCGCTTCAGCACCATAAAAAACCAGCTTAAGGAACGCAGCGAATCATGGGACGATTGCTACAGTGGCATCATGCGATTTTGCTGGGGCCTGGCAAAAAAAGTGGTGATCGCGAATTCATGCGGCCAGATCACCGACGTTATTTTTAACCTTAACCTGGAGTTGCTGGATACAAAAGTCGCCTGGCTCGGTGCGATGACTTACACGCTTCAGATTTATTTTGATTTCTCCGCCTATTCCGACATGGCCATCGGCCTGGGCATGCTGTTCGGTTTTAAATTCCCAGAAAATTTCAACCGTCCCTATTCTGCTGTGAGCATCACCGAATTCTGGCGTCGCTGGCACATTACCTTGAGCCGCTGGTTCAGAGACTACCTGTACATTCCCCTTGGCGGCAACCGCCGGACGACAGCCAGAACCTGTCTAAACATGGCTATCGTTTGCATTCTATGCGGACTCTGGCATGGAGCAAACTGGACATTTCTAATCTGGGGAATTTACCACGGCGGCTTTCTGGTCCTGGAGCGCATCACCGCAGTGCGTGAGATTTCCCGGGAGAAATACAAAATTTTGCGCCGCGGTATCACCCTGTTTATCGTTATCGTCGGCTGGGTGCTTTTCCGCTCGGAAGATATCGCCCAGGCAATCGGATTTCTGGGCGCCATGTTCACATTGACGGATTTGCCGATTTCTTACGAATTGAGCCTGGCATTGAACAATCGAAATCTTTTAATCCTGATGGCGACTTTGCCGGTATTCTTCCTTCCCGGCAATTTTTCCCCGATTAAAATTTTAATAAACAGCAAAGATCCGGTCCCTTTGATTGCGGGTGCCTTAATGATTCTGCTGGCGCTTCCGTTTTGTGCAGCACTTATTGTTGGCGGCGCGGGCAGCCCTTTTATTTACTATCGGTTTTAAACATACGATGAGAAAGATATTTATCCTGATATTTGTCTTCCTGCTTTTAACACCGGCAGCCGTGTGGTTGATTGGCTTTGATGTCGGGCTTAAGATGGATCGTATCGGGTTAAAGCCGCCGCGGTTTGAATGGCGCGCTCTTTTCGACAATGAATACTACCTGTCTTTCGATCAATACCTTAATGACAGCTTTTCCTTGCGAAGTCCGCTGATTCTCACCAAAAGATGGCTGGATTACCGCTTGTTCCAGATGACCGAGGTCAAAGGTGTTCATGTCGGCAACAATGGATGGCTTTACAGCCGGCAGACCATCGATGACTACCGCAAAGAAGCCTGCAATGAAACGCACGATATCGACCGCTTGGTGTTAAATCTTCACGCCATTGAAAAGATGGTCGCAGCTGCGGGCCGACAGTTTTTCTTCATCGTAGCCCCGGGCAAATCAACGATTTATCCTGAATTTGTCGGATCAGTGCCCCAGAGCCCCGGATGTAATTCCAACCGCTACGATCTGTTCCTCAAGGCCATCGCGGCGCATCCTTTAAAGAATTTTGTCCGGCTTGACCAATCCCTGATCCGGGCCAAAAATGATTATGGACCGCTCTACGACCCGACCGGCAGCTTTTGGAATACCACAGGCGCAATGGTGGCCTTCGAGGCAATCCAGGCCCAGATAATCAAAAACCACGGTGAGAAAGTGGTATTTGACAACAGGCTAAAGGCGGCAGCAACGCATGATGACCTGAACAGGCAATTGATGGGATTCTTGCCGGACGCGGAAGAAGTGCCTGTAAGACATCTATCGCGTGGCGGACAATCCGGACTTTCCCATGGAATTATCTACGGTGATGATTTTCTGAAAAATCTAACTCCTTATCTGGCACGATCATTCAGTCAACTTGATGTGATCCGGTCGAATAGCGTTCCTTCGAGACAGTACGGAGAAGATATACGGGCCGGCAATTACATTTTGCTTCAACAGACCGAATCCGAACTGGGGGCAAAAGGCATCGAAATCGATAAAATCCTTTCAATATTTGAAGCCGAAGCCCGGATCCCCATTCGATATCCGCTCGATCTTCAAACGATTGTAGCGGGCGCAAACATTTCATTGAAAAACGGGGCTGATGGCCTGGAGATAAAATCTGTCGGCATTCAATCCATCTTCAAGTTTAAATCAATACCGGTCTCAGACCCGGACAGCTTCAGGCTGCTCAAGCTGACGCTTGAAACGTCACGCGCGGACATCATGACGGTTAAATACATGATAGGGGTCCCCCTGATCGTTACCAAATCACTCAAGCCGGTAATCACGGAGCTGTATCTGCCCCTTCCCTTTCAGGACATATCATCGCTGGACATTTATCCGGGAAATAATGCCGGGGTCCTAACGTTACGCTCGGCCGAGGTGCTGGTGTTTGCTGACAGTCCGGGCTCCCCTGAACCATCACCCGACAAAACTCTGCTTGCCAGAACTGAGTCAAAAGAAAAAACCTCGCCTTTACACGCAGAGACCGTTGCGGCCTTAATCGAATCGCCGCCGCAAAGCGACATTTCAATGTCTGAATCGGAAGGCCCCAACCCTGACGCCAGTTCTGAAACACTTCCCTCTGTAGATGCGGAACTGTTGAGGTTTAAAAAACTTCGCAACGAGGGACTAAATTGGAATGACAATATCGATCTTAAACCGCAAGAATCAAAAGCGCCTGTTTTCACCGGCAGGGCCGCAACCGAAAGCGCGAACGTCAGGCCGGCGAAAGTGCCGGAACAGAATGATACCGGCGCAATCGCTTCCCGAAGTACGGCGGAGCCGGTCTTAAAAATTCCTTCCATTTCTCTGAGCGATTTTGAAGACGGTCGTATTTTTCAGCGCCAGGGTCAAAGCGCGGCAATCGTCGTTTCCGGAACCTACAGGGGTCCGATTGATGCCATCGAGGCCCGCGTTGTCAGAAGCGATACTTTTGAAGAGATCGTCGCCTGGTCTATCATCGATGATGCGCCCCGAAACGGAATTTTTGTGGGTGAGCTTGCCGATGTGCCCCAGGGCGGATGGTATCACATCCAGGTTCGCAGCCGTTCCGACCGCACGGTTGCCATGAATGGCAAACACAAATGGGGCGTGGGGTTGTTAATCGCCTGCCTGGGGCAATCGAACATGAAGGAATGGTTTTACACCGGTAAAGATCTAACAGCACATGCACTGCTGCGGAAATTCAGCAGCAGGGGTTGGTCAAAATTAGACCGAACCGGCAATGCCGCCATTGCATTCGGCAATCGGATAATCGATCGGCTGGGTGTTCCGGTCGGACTAATGGATTATTCTGTAAACGGATCGGGATTGAGGAAAGAAGCCGATTGGGGAACCGGTTACTGGGAAGACACATCGCCGGATTCAATTTATGATCGTTTTATTACCGGCGTATCCGATGCCGGCGGAGCGGCGGAATTTGTAATCTGGGTACAGGGTGAAGCGGATGCGGCCCGCGGAACCGTAACAAAGGACGAATACGCAAACTCCCTTGAACATTTTATTACGAATCAAGTCAGATCCGATATCGCCAATGGTTCGCGTCATCCTAACCTGCCGTTTCTTGTCGTCATGATGATCAAGCGGCCCGGTGGCAAAGATGGACCCCACCAGGATATCCGTGATGCCCAGAAGCAGGTTGTCGATGAGGTTGCCGATTGTTATTTAGCGGCTACGTCACTTGACCTTAAAAATCATGGCAGACAGCATTTAACACCAAACGCATATATTTCGATGGGAAACAGAGTGGCGCAAACGGTCCTGTATGTACTGGGCAAAGAAACATACTATCGAGGACCGAGCGTATCGACTGTGAAGCAAATAGACAACCGCACCATTGAGGTCGCAATCCAGCACAATGGCGGTAGTGACTTCAAACCCGCCGAAGGAATCACAGGCTGGGACGTAATCGCCAACGGCTCGCCCGTGCCCATCGCAAAAGTCTACCGCCATGATTCCCGGGCGATCCGAATACTCCTCGAGCATCCCTTGGATGATAGGGCTCAAATTCGTTATTTATACGGTGCCATGCCGGATGCCAAAAATCCTGTCCTGGATAATTCCCCCCTCTCCCTTCCTCTGGAGGAGTTCCAATCGGACATCAATTAATTTGAACTCAAGATTATAAGACTTATATTTATTTTGCGGAGAATACCGATATGGTCGCCCAATTAAAAAAATACAGTATCGGTTGTACGCCCACACCTCCCGATGCACTGGGCCCCTTTTACAAGCCCGGGGCACCTTTGCGAAGCAGCGTGGGAAAAGGCTATGAATTAAACGGAAAGGTTGTGTCCTCCAGGGATTGCGCACCGGTCAAAGAGGCACGTATTGAATTATGGCTGGCGGGCCCTGACGGAGAATATAAAGATGATTATCGGGCTACGTTGCTGACAGATGAATCCGGCGAATACACGTTTGAAAGTCACCCGCCACCGTCCTATTTGAACCGCCCGCCGCATATTCATATTCGCGTGTCAGCCCATGGTTTCAATACCTTGAGCACCCAGCATTATCCAGAAAAGGGTTCAAACAGAGCGGAATTTGATCTGGTATTAATTCCAAACTAATGAGGACAGCCGGCAGGATTTACCATAAAATATCAATCGACTGTGAAAATTAATTCTTCCGATTCCTCACTTTCGCCATATTCATTGACTGAAGTGATGACAAAGTAATACGTCGTTCCCGGTTTCAAGCCTTCGATTCTATAAGGGCTTTTAACATTAGAGATTTTTTTCCCATTATATTTCGTGACCCCCGGCGAATCATTCCAATAGATATTATAGGAAATCGCCCCCGGCAAATGGTGCCAGGCTATTATCACAGTTCCTTTCTCAGCAGTACCGGATGCAGGATTTTGTAGCGATTTGTTAAAAAGGTCCTTAAAATAAATAAGCCCGATTTTATTGGCAACCGCAGTGTATGATAATTCCCTGGATCCTTCGCTCTCGCCTGACCCATTGACCGCAGTTACGACAAAATAATAAGTTTTGCCAGGTTCTAATTGAGTGATTTTAAAAGGGTTTGTAACGTTGGGGATTTTAAAACCACTGAATTTAGTGACGCCCGGTGTTCGCGACACGTAGATATTATATGCGCTGGCACCGGGAACCTCATTCCAGAATAACGTTGCCGCACCGCTTATCAGGGTGCTTGCCGGGGGAATATCCGCTGCGGTTTGATTACAGCCGGATAATGACAATATGGCCAAAAGAGACCCCAGACAATAAAAACTGAAAATTATAGCACAATGTAACATCTTATTGCCCATAAGCATCATTTCCCATACATTTGGTTTCGCACCCCAAACATATCCTGCCATTATCTCAGGATGCAGATAATTTAGGGCAAATTGAGGATACACAAACTCCAGCTGCTTGTGATATCTCATTTTTCAGACAATATCTCAACACTTTTTGGACATTGAGGTCAGTTAACGATTTCTGACCGATCTAAAATTAGTCGATTAGAGAATCAGTATTAGGGGGCAGTAACTAACTCAATTTACATCAAGTAATGAGAAATTTTATACTGCTAAACCGATTCTCATACGGGCTGTCGGGCAGTTACGGTCTGCTGCACTAATTTATAAAACATTAGTTGGGCATCGGCACAATTATCTTTAATTATGCATTCTATGCATTTGGTCAGGCCTTCACAATCATCACACGAATCAGGAAAGGATTTAGCGTGGCTTAACAACCGTTTCAGCACATCCGAACATTCTTCTAATTGTTGTATCAAAATCGGAACTTCGTTACCGTCGCATGAAGATACTTTCGATTTTTTATCAATATAGATGCCCAGTATACTGTGCAGAATGCAGTCTTTTTGTGATCGCTTAAAATCGAAACTCGATATCAAGTTATTGATATCCATGATTTCCTCCTCAAGGCTTTGATATGCGCACCTATATGTATCAAAAGCTTTGATACACAATGGCCTTAGTTTTGCCAGAGGTCATCACGATCTGATGGCTTGCAACAATGAAAAATTAGAATCCATCGGTGGAAATCGAGAGGAGAAGTGAAACCCGGTTCGCCATAAGAGATGAAGTTGCGCGAAAGGTCAGGTGGAATATGCGTATCAGAAATTGACCGAATTTACTTATATCCAAATCCATGGTTTTTTTCAAGCAAAATAGAGGAATCTGATAGTGGGTGAAATGGATATCACATGAATTGCAATACCCGGCTTGCTAAAGGTTCTCAATTTTCCATTTTTTAATCGCATTATTTAAGCTTGTTATCAGTTTCTCGATTTCTTCAATGGTATTTAAGGCGGCCACCTTTAGATTAACACTAAGCTCGTTTTCGAAACGCCTTTTTTGCATCTCTATTTCATTCTCAATTTGATCTTCACCCCAATCGATATGAGATTTCATAATCTTGCGTCGCACCATAAACTCGTCAAAGGAATGGTCAAAATCCCTTTCTAAAATAGAGATCATCTCCTCAAGCGATGGAGTTTGATAGGTGCGCGCTAGAATTTCAGCCAAAGCGTCTCTGACCATTTGCCGGGCACATTTTTTAGCATCCGTGATGTAAAGGGGTGTTCTTTCTTTCTGCATTCTATTCATTTTAGGGTTTTCTAAAAGAATTAAACAAATGAATTAAGGATAGGAGGTAATCACAAAGAAATCAATCGATTTTTCACAGCTCCATAAGCGGTGATAAAAATCAAATATCACAAGAATTTTCAAATTTGATATGTAAGGAAGTAATAAAGTGCTTCATATTTAATCTTGAATTCAGTGAAAAAGACAGAACCTTAAAGACCCTTTGATCTGACCTTTAGTGGTCATTTCAGCCCCGCCCTTCTGAGTGAGTTAATAAAACTTTTTTTCATTTTTTCATCTCTTTGTATCAAGGCTTTTTCAAGATGTGTCAGAGAAAAATTCGGATCGACCCTGTACACCTCTGAAACCATTGCCCGTGTCTCCTCTTCACGACCCATTTCTTCATATGTGGAACACAACACTATGTATGCAAAAAGATTATCCGGCTCACGTTGTATGGCTTTCTGTAATGCTGAAAGGGCTTCCTCATATTGTCCTGCTGTGCGATAACATGCTCCCAACTGGAAATAGTACCATGTCTGTGGAAACGGATTCAGACGTATCGCCTTTTTCAGAACGGGAATTGCCCTCTCCGGCATCCCGGCAAATCGCATTGCCATCCCCAGCCAGGCATAAGCATCAGCCGAATTCGGAGCCAGGGACACCCCCCGCTCCCCTTCCGTGATTGCTCTGTCAAAATCCCGCTTAAATATACACAGGACGCTCAAAAGACCGTAAGCATCAGCGAGATCTTCATCCAGTTCAATGGCCGTTTGATTGAGTTCCCAGGCTTTTGTTATTGAATCTTTGAGGGATTTCGTCACACCGTACCAAATATCCATATAATGCGTCTTGGCCATAAGCCAGTAGGCCATGGCATAATTAGGATCAAGTGCAACGGCCTCTTCTGCAAGCTGCCTGGCGATCACATTCCCCTCTTTGTTGAAGCGATGAGCATGCTTCCTCCCTTGAGAGATCTTGATGTAGGCGTCCATATTCCGCGTACCTTTTCGATGGATGCGGGTCTGATCTCCCTCGGTGAGCTTGACCTGCATGGCCTCCAGAATGTTGAAAGTGATATCGTCCTGAAGGGCGAAGAGGTCTCCAAACGGGCGGTCATAATGCTCCGCCCAGACCTGCTGGCCCGTCACGGTATCGGCAAGCTGACCCGTAATCCTGAGTCGATCGCCGGCCTTCTGAACACTACCCCTAAGAACATGCCTCACGCCAAGCTCCCGGCCTATCTGCTGGAGCTTTACCGTTTTTCCCTTATATTCAAAAACAGACTCACGGGCGATTACAAAAAGCCGGGGAATCTTGGAAAGCGTCGTAATAATATCCTCGGTGATGCCATCGCTGAGATACTCGTATTCCTTGTTCTTACTCATGTCTACAAAGGGCAGGACGGCAAGGGAGGGCATGTCAGGTAATGGCAAGCCCATTTTTTCCACCGAGGCAGACTCCACGGATGGGCGGCGCATATAAAATTGCAAGATTCCGAATACGACAATGGCAACAACTCCCGCTGCAGCGACTGATAAAGCGATTCTACGCCATCTTCGCCCCAACGTTTTTTTTGCCCGGACCACTCTATGAGCCGCTGCACCCGGAAACGAAAGTACCCTAAATACCCGGATGGGCCTTGTGATATTTTTAACCTGATGCTCCCCCAAGTTCTCGTATTCCAGCCCAAGCTTATTTTCCACCTGATCGTAAGCCCTGCCCGAAATGCAGATACCGCCTGCTTCAGCCATAGCTTCCACACGGGCCGCAATATTTATACCATCACCGTAAATCCGACCTTCTTCCTCAATGACGTCTCCAAGATTGACACCGATACGAAATTCCATCTTGCGTTTATAAGGGAGTTCAGCGTTTCTTTCAGCAAGCTCACGCTGAATTTCAACCGCACAGTTTACCGCATCAACGACACTTGTAAATTCTGCAAGGATATTGTCTCCAGGGTTGTCGACAACACGTCCGCGATATTGCTGGACAAGGTCATTAATTGCGCTGCGGTAAACAGTCAGCGTGCGGACGGTTTCCTCTTCGTCATCATCCATGAGTTGGCTGTAGCCTTCAACATCGGCACTGAGGATAGCAGCGAGTTTACGTTTAAAACCTTCGTCTGCCATTTTGGCACCTCCAATTTTAAGGTTTCAAACAGATGAACTCATTATGTGGACGTTCTGGAGAGCGTAAAATTCAGGTCAGAAAGGAGTTTCGATTTTGAAAGATGGATAACCGCTTCGGGGCAGTTGGACCAGGAAATTCAGAAGTTCTTTAGGTGCATTTATACATAAATCAATAAGGTTTAGTCAATATTAATCGAAAGTTCTGAAACTGGCGATATATTGAGATGACCTGTACTTTCAAAAATTATGTGATTTTTGCAGATACCAAACGGATATATGAACCCTATCGTATTTTTAAATTTGCTGTCAAACTAAAGGCCCGAAAAATGCGGCTTTGAGAAAATGAAAAGGGCGAATCCATAGGCTCAGATTCACCCTTCTGAGTTGTGATACAAAACGAATATCGCAAGAATTTTGGCCTTTTAAAAGTTGTGTGTTGTTGGAGTAACCACAGGTTTTGCAACTGCGACGAAGCTTGTGTTAAGAGAATCGCACAACAATCGCAGGTTTTATGTAATCCGTGGAAATTGCGGTCTCAAAGAAAAACAAAAATGCGCAACAGCACAGAGCCTTGAGACTATTCACCAAACTGAAGTTGTCCTCTTGCTCGCAACTCCATTGGTAATAAACTGCGATAGATAGATGTGTGCTGCGGGGTTGCAACATCAGCCTCTTGCCCAAAACGCACTACGGCTCCAATCTGTGCTTCCAGCTCCGAAGGGCGCCCGTCCATCACGTCACGCTGCAAGGAGGCGGTTGACTCTGGCACAAGGCCATCATACATGGTCATTATCATTTGCAAGGCCTTTTCTGGCAATGAAATATTGCGAGCTTCCGCTACGGCAATAATTTCCTGAAGACTCAGTTCCGCCATTTGGCGAGTCTCCGGCAGGCTGCGCCATATCCCAACTGGAGCCCTCGTAACCGCCCCCATTCCACTCCACACTGTAATAAACATAAACTTCATCCACATGGCAACCTGGATATCAGGTGGGATTTCTGCGTTGACTCCGGCCCTTTTAAATGCGTCAAGCAGTAGTTCAACTCGTTGGCTACGATGGTTGTCCAGCTCTGCAAATTTTACGAAAGGATCTGTTCCGGCATGGACGATATGCCCTGGCCCCGCCACATAGCAAAATAGTCCACATAAGCCGCCCAGGACATGTTGTTCTCCTATTATTTCGGATAACTGCGCCGGCGCCTCGAGTCCGTTTTGCAACGGCAGGACAAATGTTTCTGGTCCGATCATTGGCCGCATGGCCTCAGCCGCCGCGGACACTTGCCAGGCCTTAACGCCCACTAACACCATATCAACTTTCCCTATTTTAGATGGATCGTCAGTTGCTTGAACCGGCTGCACCTCAAAGTCACCGTTTATACTGTCCACTCGCAGACCATGGGTCAGCATCGCATTCAAATGCTCTCCACGGGCTATGAAAGCGACATCTTCCCCAACCTGGGATAGCCGTCCTCCGAAGTAGCCGCCTATAGAACCTGCCCCAAAAATAGCTATTCGCATAGAAACCTCCAATAGAAAAT
>Ga0209536_100005767_pt1 | contig 19139 bp, 15 predicted proteins | sample DeeMarSeWOR28_12_FD_187461 | JGI IMG/M metagenome (GOLD analysis project Ga0209536, IMG submission 187461) | Marine sediment microbial communities from White Oak River estuary, North Carolina - WOR-2-8_12 (SPAdes) (version 2) | ecosystem: Environmental > Aquatic > Marine > Intertidal zone >... | reverse complement strand
CCTCCTCGGACGCCGCCGTCGGCGTCGGCGGGGACGCCGGGACCTGGGTGGCGGTCTGCGTCGATCCGGGACTCGGGTCGGCCATCGTTCCCTCCGGGTCAGGGGACGCAACGCTCCGGCAGCGGGTGCCGGTAGAGCCGCGCCGCGTTCTCGTGGGTGATCTTGCGGACGTCCTCTACGGGAATGCCGGCCAGCACCTTCTCGATCACCGCCTGGGTGTCGGGCCATGTGCCGTCACCGTGAGGGTAGTCGGACTCGAAGAGGATGTTCTCCACGCCGATCGCGTCCCGCGTGCAGATGGTGGAGGGGTCGTCGATCATGCAGAACCAGAAGTTGCGCCGCAGGCAGTCCGAGGGGGAGATGCTGGGGTCGGGCCAGCCGTGCCCGTAGCCCGAGCGGCTCATGATGTTGTCGCAGCGGTCGATCAGGCCCGCGACCCAGGCGATACCGCCCTCGGACATGGCGATCTTGAGCTCCGGGTAGCGAGCGGGCCAGCCGCTCCAGAGCCACTCCGCGCAGGACTCGAAGGCCATGGCCTGGAAGAGGGTGGCGCCGAGCTCGAGCATCGGTGCCCCGGGCGGCATCTGGGCGAAGCCCGAGGAGCCGACGTGGAGGTTGAGTACCGTTCCCGTCTCGGCGCAGGCCCGGATGATGGGCTCCCAGTAGGCGTCGAAGACCGGGGGCAGGCCCTGGCGGTGGGGCTGCTCCGGCATCGTCACCGCGGTGAAGCCGCGCTTCGCATTGCGGCGGATCTCCTCCGCCCCCTTCTCGGGGTCCGAGAGGTAGGTGATGCCCAGGGGGACGATGCGATCCGGGTAGGAGCCGTGCCACTCCTCGAAGAGCCAGTCGTTCCAGGCCCGTGTGCAGGCGAGGCCGAGCTCCTGGTCCTTCGACTCCGAGAAGAGGGTGCCGCCGAATCCGGTCACCCCGGATGGGAAGTTGACCGAGGCCCAGATGCCTCCGATGTCCATGTCGGCGATGCGGTGATGGATGTCCCAGCAGCCGCGACGGATCTCGTCGAAGCGCGCTGGCTCGACCCGGTGGTCCTCGGTGGGGCGCCCGGCGACGCACATGAAGCCGACCTGGAAGTAGGGGGTGTCCTCGTACACCCAGACCTCGTGGCCCTCCTCGGTCTCCACCACGCGCGGGGCGCGATCCTGGAGGTGCTTCGGCAGGCGACCCTCGAAGGTGTGGGGGGGCTCGACGAGGTGGTCGTCGACGGAGATGAACGTGTACTTCACCTCCCGGGGCTCCGGGTCCGGGAGCAGCTCGCCGTAGGCGGGGCGCTTGATCCCGAGCTTCACCACACGTGCCATGGGACGACTCCTCTGCTGGGAGTCCCATGCTACTCGATGGGGCGTCCCGTGGGCCCGGATCCGGGCGGGGAGGCGTGCCGACGTGGCGTGGGGCCAGGGCGCTGCGTTCGGGACCCCGGAGCGGAGCCCAGGGCCCAGCTCGCGAGCCCGGGCGTGGGTCAGCCGCGCTTGCGCAGGTTCGCCGCCAGCACCCGCTTGCGCAGCCGCAGGCTCTGCGGGGTCACCTCGAGCAGCTCGCCATCGCCCATCCACTCCAGGGCCCACTCGATCTCGACGTCGCGGGCAGGCGTCAGCACGTCCGCGTCGTCGCGCCCGGCGGCGCGCACGTTGGTGAGCTTCTTGCCGCGGCAGACGTTCACGTTCATGTCGCCTGGCCGCCGGTTCTCTCCCACCACCTGACCCTCGTAGACGGGGACGCCCGCGCCGACGAACATCACGGCCCGCTGCTGGATGTTGGCGAGGGCGTGAGCGGTGGTCTGGCCCGTCTCCGAGGCGACGATCGCGCCGAGGGTGCGCCCGGAGAGGTCGCCGGCCCAGGGCTCGTAGCCGCGCACCGTGCGATGCAGGACGCCGTCGCCGCGCGTGTCCGAGAGGAACTCGCTGCGGTAGCCGAAGAGCCCGCGGCTGGGTACCACCAGCTCGAGCCGCGCCCGGCCCTCCCGGTGCTCGAGGGACACCATGCGTCCCCGCCGCGCGGACAGCTTCTCCATCACCGAGCCGAGGTAGGCCTCGGGAACCTCCGCCACCACGTCCTCCACGGGCTCGCAGGGCTTGCCATCGATCTCCCGCCGGATGATCTCGGGCCGGGACACGCTGAACTCGTAGCCGTCCCGGCGCATGGTCTCGATCAGCACCGCCAGCTGGAGCTCGCCGCGCCCGGCCACGGAGAAGGTCTCCGGGGTGTCCGAGGGCTCGATGCGGATCGACACGTTGCCCAGCGCCTCCCGCTGGAGCCGGTCGTGGATCTGTCGGCTGGTGAGGAAGCGCCCCTCGCGCCCGGCGAAGGGCGAGCTGTTGACCGAGAAGCGGACCCGGACGGTGGGGGGGTCGATGGCGATGCGCGGCAGGGGCTCCAGCGCCTCGGGGGCGCAGATGGTGTCGCCCACCTCGATGGAGTCGACGCCGGCGATGACCGCCAGGTCACCCGCGGGCGCCTCGTCGAGCTCGACCCGCGTCAGCCCCCGCGCGCCCAGCAGCTTGGTCACGCGGAAGGTCTCGGGCGGACCCGTCTCCGGGACCCGGGTGATCAGGGAGCCGCGCCGCAGGCAGCCGCGGGCGACCCGACCGATGACGAGACGTCCCAGGTAGTCGTCGTGGTCCAGGGTCACGGCCTGGAACTGCAGCGGTCCCTCGAGATCGACGACCGGCGCCGGCGTGTGCTCCAGGATGGCCCGGAGCAGCGGCTCCAGGTTCGTGAGCGGGCCGGCGGGATCGACGCAGGCCGCACCCTGCTTCGCCGAGGCGTAGACGACCGGGAAGTCGAGCTGCTCGTCCGTGGCCCCGAGGGCCACGAGCAGGTCGAAGACCTCGTCGACGACGGCGTCTGCTCGCTGCTCGGGTCGGTCGATCTTGTTCACGACCAGGAGCAGTCGGAGCCCGTGGGCGAGGGCCTTCGACACGACGAAGCGGGTCTGGGGCATCACGCCTTCGACGGCGTCCACCAGCAGCAACACCGCGTCCACCATGCCGAGGACGCGCTCGACCTCGCCGCCGAAGTCTGCGTGGCCTGGGGTGTCGACCACGTGGATGCGCACCCCCTCGAACTCGACGCTCGTCTCCTTGGCTCGGATCGTGATGCCGCGCTCGCGCTCGAGGTCGCCGCTGTCCATCGCGCGCTCGGCCACCTCCTGGTTCTCGCGGAAGGAGCCGGTCTGGCGCAGCAGTCCGTCGAGCAGGGTGGTCTTGCCGTGATCGACGTGGGCGATGATCGCGACGTTTCGCAGGTCCTTGCGCGGCTCGTTCATGGCGCAGGCAGGCTAGCAGGCCGTCGCCAAAAACCCTCGGCCCGGGTTCACGCTCAGCGCAGATCGACCAGCCGGTAGACCCGCCCGCCGCGGGAGGGAAGCGGCCCGACCTCCCGGCGGATCCGGGCGTCGCCCCCGGCGATCCAGGCGTCGACGCTGGGGTGCCCGGTCAGCGCGCTGTCGGCACGGTCGCCGGGCAGCTCGAGGACGAGGGACCCGACGCCGCGCTCGCGTAGCAGTGCGAGCGCCTGGTCCGGAGGGGTCCGGTGCTCGAGGACCCGGTCGAAGAAGAGCTCGCCGTTGCGCTCCCAGTGGAGCACGTAGACCGGACGCGGCATCCACAGCACCGCGCCCTTGGGGATCGCGACCACGCCTCGCCCGCGGGCGACCAGCTCGGCCAGGGCGAGCTGGTCCGGAAACACGCGCCGTGCGTAGGCGCCGGGATCGCGCAGGGCCGCGACCCGCGGCAGCGTGCTCGCGGCCAGCGCCGTGACGTGGTGGACGGCGAGCAGCGCGATCACGCATGCGAGGGTGCCCCGCGCCCAGGGGGCCGAGCGCGCCAGCCGCGACCCTCCCACCGCGCAGCCGATCGCGACGAAGGGCAGGATCGGGGTGCCGAAGCGCAGTGCCGGCATGAAGGCGAACTGCAGCGCGAAGAGCGCGAGGAGCAGGGCGCAGAGCGCCGCCGTGGCGCGCTGCATGCGGTGCAGCGCCGCGGGCAGCAGGGCAAAGGGGAGGGGGCCCAGCAGGCCGCTCAGGTGCGGGTTCCATCCCAGTGCCAGCGAGGCCAGATAGTGCAGGAAGCCCAGCGGGTCGCGGGCGGCCGGGAAGTCCGTCGAGAGCCGGAAGCGGCGCAGGGCGAGGTGGGTCTCGGTGGCGGGTCCGCTGCCCAGCCAGCCCGCCAGCAGGGGGAAGAGGGGATTGCCCGTCTGGAGCCAGGCCTTCGCGAACCACGGCAGGGTGATGGCGAGGACGAGCGCGCCGGCGCCGAGCAGGCGCCGCGGGCTCGGGGGCCGGCCGCCCAGCAGCAGCAGCAGCGCGGTCGCCGGTACCAGGACGGCGGCGTGGAGCTTCGCGTTGGCGGCGAACCCCAGGCACAGCGCCGATGCCGTCAGATCGCGCGCCTTGCCGCCGCGGTTCCAGCGATCGGCGAGGACGAGTGCGAGGAAGCCGTAGGCACCGACGCCCAGATCGACGTAGCTGGACGGCGCGTTGTCGCGCGTGAACGGAACCGCCAGGGCGAAGAGGGCGGCGAAGGCGGCGGCGCCCGGCCGGCTGCGCCGGGCCGCCTCCGCGCGAATCAGGACCGCCAGCGCCACGGCGAAGGCCGCGGAGACGCCGGCTGCCGCGTCCGGCTGTCCGGCCGTCAGCGCGGGGACGTAGAGCAGATCCACGCCGGCCCGCAGCTCGGCATCCAACACTCCGGGCAGGCTGCGGACGGGGCCTTCGACCCAGGCCGCGACCATGGGGAGGTGATATTCGAAGCCGTCCCAGAAGGTCTCCGGGCCCAGCGCCGCAAAGAAGGTGAGGGCGGCCAGCGCAGCCGTCCCCGCGTCCACGCTGCGGACCCATGGCGGTTGCGCACTGGCGCCGGTCCGCGGGGGAGGGGTGAGGCCGCGGGCCAGCGGAACCCCCGCGGCCGCGACTCCCGCCAATGCCCAGAGGGGTACGGGGACGTCGGCGAGGCGCAGCGCGAGGATCGCGAGGGAGGAGGCGCCGCTGCCGAGGACGAAGGCCAGGGCCAGGCTCTCGGCCATCCCCGCTCGCAGGCGGAGGATTCGCAGGAGCACGAGCCCCAGCGCGGCATAGGCCAGGACGGGCACGACGCCCGCCGCGACCAGGGAGGCCAGCTCCGCGATGCCCCTCACGGCAGCAGGCGCAGGCCCAGCTCTCGCACGGCGAGGTAGAGACCGGCGACGATCGCGGTCCAGGCGGCGAGGAGGGCGGCGGCCGCCGCGCCCAGGGGCGGGAGATCCTGCGGCCGTTCGTCTTCCACGACTTCGACGCTATCACAGGCCCGATCGCGAACGGTCACCGCTACAGTGGGCGCGGCGATGCGCAGGTCTTCCGGTCGGGGCCATCGACTCACGGCGCTGCTCGCCGGCACGGCGTTGGCGCTGCTGCTCGCGGAGGCGGTGCTGCGCATCGCGCGACCGGCGCGGATTTCGGAGATCCTCTACCCGTGCATCTATCGCCCTGATCCCGTCCTCGGCTTCCGCTACGCGCCGAACGCACGCGGCGTCGTGGCTGGCCACTTCGAGATCCACAACGAGGTCGAGACGAACTCGCTCGGCTTCTACGACGACGAGCCCCTGCCGGCGTCCGAGGCCCGTCCCCGGATCCTGGCCGTGGGCGATTCCTTCACGGCGGCGATGAACGTCGAGAGGTCGGAGGTCTGGACGTCGGTGCTCGAGCGGGAGCTGCGGGCGCGCGGGCTTCCCGGCGCCGACGTCGTGAACCTGGGGCTCGACGGCACTGGCACCGACGTGCACGTCGCGCTGCTGCGGGAGTTCGTGCCGCGCTTCCGCCCGGACGCGATCGTGCTGGCCTTCTTCGGAAACGACGTCGGCGACGTGCTGAACGGGCGCTTCACCCGCGAATGCCACCGCGGCTACGTGCTCTCGTATCAGACGCAGACCCAGCGAGAGGCCCTGCGCGCCCGGGTCGATGCCCATCTCGCACGCCGACTGCCGCGGGCGCTCTACCGCCACTCCTATCTGGTGCGGCTCGCGGCGGCGCCCTTCCTGGCGCCCCTCGACCCCTACCGCATCCGGTTCCTCCAGCCCCGACGCGCCGAGCTCGGCATCGACGCCGCGCTGCGAGATGCGCGACGCGCCGCGTGGCGGGGGCTGGTGCGCCAGCTCGAGGACATCGCGGCGACCTGCGACTGCCGGCTGCTGGTGGTGCCGGTGCCACCGCGCTCGCAGGCCCGCGGAAGCCTGGAGACGTGGCGTCGCCATGCCGGCGACGCGGCCCTCGAGGTGGTGGATGTGCTGCCCGGGATGGAGACCCGGCTGCGCGAGCAGGGGCTCGCTCTCTCGGACCTCTACTTCGAGCACGACGCCCACCTGAACGCGCTCGGCAACGCCTACTACGGCCGCGCCGTGGCCGATCTGCTGGCACCGGATCCCGGCCCGGCGGAGTAGGGAGCTAGCGCTCCTCGCGCCAGCGTCCCCGACGGAAGGACGCGGCGAGCCAGGCGGCGCGCAGGGTGTGGTCCACCAGGATCACCGCCCAGATCCAGATCACCGGCGCGTCGAGCACGAAGGCGAGCAGCGCGGCGACGGGCACCCGGATCAGCCAGTTGCCCAGGGTCGAGGCCACGAAGGGGGTCCAGGTGTCGCCGGCACCGCGGTGGGCGCCGCCCAGGGCGAAGTGACCCTGGAGGGCGGGCTGCGCCAGGGCGAGAAATACCAGGAAGGGAATCAGTCCAGCGATCAGGTCGGGATCGTCGGTGAAGATCCGCGCCAGCGGACCCGGCAGCAGCAGACAGACGCCGCCCAGCGCGATCGCGACACCGAGGGCCAGGTAGGTGGCGCGCCAGCCGGCGCGGGTGGCGCCGGCCGGATCGCGTGCGCCGAGCGCCTGGCCGACCAGGGTCGACGCCGCCGTGCCGAAGCCGACGCCGGGGACCCAGGTGAAGGAGAGCAGGCGGATTCCCACGGTGTAGGTGGCGATGGCCACGCTCCCGTAGCCGGAGAGCACGCGGAAGTAGGCGAGCAGGGCGAAGTTGTTGGCCAGCCGCTCGCCGACGCTGGGAAGCGCCAGGCGCACGACCTCGGGAATCAGCGGGCGCGCGCCCGCGAAGTCGCGGGGCCGCAGGCGCAGCGGGCTGCGGGCATCGGCGCGCAGCACCACCGCGACGAAGAGCGCCAGGCCCACGACCTGGGAGATCAGGGTCGCGAGACCCGCCCCCACGAGCTCGAGGCGGGGGGCTCCGAAGGCGCCGAAGATCAGCAGACCGTTGCCCGCGAGCTTCACGATGGTCACCGCGCCGGCGATCAGCATCGGCGTGCGCGCGTCGCGATCCGCTCGCAGTGCGAACTCGAGGATCATCGAGACCGCGAGCAGGAGCGACGCGCCGACGATCAGACGCAGATAGGGGACGCCCTGGGCGACCGCAGCCGGCTCCGCGCCGAGGGCCGTGAGCAGCGTGGCCGAGGCGCTCAGCATGGCCGCGGTCAGGGCCAGGGCGGTGCCGGTGGACACGATCATGGCAGCGGCGAGGGCCCGCCGCGCTCGCGCGGGATCGCCGGCTCCGATGGCGTGGGCCATGAGGGCCACGCAGGCGAAGCCCACGGCGAAGAGCACGGACTGGGAGAGGTGGAAGAACTGGCTGGCGTAGCCGACCGCCGCCACGGCGTCGGAGCCCAGGCGGCCCACCATCGCGATGTCTACGAGCCCGACGACGTTGAGCAGCGCCTGGGAGAGCATCACCGGCCAGGACAGGCCCCAGATCTCGGCGAGCGAGTCGTAGTCTGCGGCCGCTCTCCTGGGGACGGCCGCGCCGGCGACCAGGGCCGATGAGGGCAGGTCGAGCGCCTCCTCGGCGTCGAGATCGACGTCGCTCGGGGCGGCCGGGGCGACGGGTCGCTTCGGAGCCCGGCGGCTCAGCGCAGTTCCGGGGGGAGCTGGAAGACGATGCCCTCGTCGATCTCGGGCAGCGAGTCGATCCGGGCGTTCCCGCCGGCGATCTCGGTGAGGCGCTCCGTCACCTGCGTGACCAGCACCTCGGGCGCCGATGCCCCGGCCGTGATGCCGACGCGCCGAACGTCTTCGAGCCAGGCGAGCTCGATGTCTTCCGCATCCTGCACCAGGTAGGCCCGGACGCCGCTCTTCTCGGCGAGCTCGACCAGCCGGTTGCTGTTCGAAGACTCGGGAGCCCCTACCACGATCACGACGTCCACGCGGCGGGTGAGCTCCTTCACCGCGTTCTGGCGGTTCTGGGTCGCGTAGCAGATGTCGTCCTTGCGCGGGAGCACGACGTCCGGGAATCGCTCCCGCAGGGCTTCGAGCACGTCACGCGTGTCGTCCACCGAGAGCGTGGTCTGGGTGACGCAGCCGATCCGGGTGCCGGGAGCGACCTGGATCCGGGCCACGTCTTCCGCATCCTGCACGAGGTGGATGCGCTCCGGCGCGTGGCCGCGTGTCCCCTCGACCTCCACATGTCCCTCGTGGCCCACGAGGACGATCTCGAAGTCATCCCGGGCCATGCGCTGGGTCTCGACGTGGACCTTCGTGACCAGGGGGCAGGTGGCGTCGATCACGCGCAGGTCGCGCTCGCTGGCGGCCCGGCGAATGGCAGGCGAGACGCCGTGGGCGCTGAACACGAGCAGGGAGCCCGGCGGCACCTCCGCGGGATCCTCGACGAAGACGGCCCCCTTCGCGCGCAGGCCCTCCACCACGTGACGGTTGTGCACGATCTCGTGGCGCACGTAGACCGGGGGACCGAAGCGTTCGAGGGCGATCTCGACGATCTCGATGGCCCGATCCACGCCCGCGCAGAAGCCGCGCGGGTTGGCGAGCAGGACGTCCATGCGCAGTCAGCGTAGCGCGCCCTGCGGGTCCCCGGGCGCGCGGCTATGCTCACCCAACCCCCCCGCGCCGGCGCGGGACTCACCCGGGAGAGACTCGCGATGGCCGATCTGGATGCGTTTCGTCGGGAAGCCCGTCAGTGGCTCGAGGAGAATGCACCTGCCGCGCTTCGGGGCCACAGCTTCGGCTCCGAGGGCGACGGCAACTGGGGGGGCCGACGCGCCACCTTCGATCCGCCGGAGATGGAGATCTGGCTCGAGAGGATGGCCGGGCGTGGCTGGACTGCTCCCACCTGGCCCGCCGAGTACGGCGGGGGCGGACTCTCGGGCGAGGAGGCGAAGGCCCTGCGCGCCGAGATGGCGGCCCTCGAGCTCCCGCCGCCGCTGATCGGCTTCGGTCTGGAGATGATCGGCCCGACGCTCTTGCGTTACGGCACGGAGGAGCAGAAGCGCCAGCACCTGCCGGGCATCATCCAGGGGAAGGTCCGCTGGTGCCAGGGCTACTCGGAGCCGGATGCGGGCTCGGACCTGGCGTCCCTCCAGATGAAGGCCGTCCGCGACGGAGACGACTTCCTGATCAGCGGGACGAAGGTGTGGACCTCCTACGGCGACCTCTCGGACTGGATCTTCGCCCTGGTGCGCACCGATCCCGCGGCGAAGAAGCAGGAGGGGATCACCTTCATCCTGATCGACATGGAGTCGCCCGGGGTGTCCGTCTGGCCCATCAAGCTCATCAGTGGGAAGTCGCCCTTCTGCGAGACGCGCTTCGACGAGGTGCGCGTACCCGCCGCCAACGTGCTGGGCGAGATCAACGGGGGCTGGTCCGTCGCGAAGGCCCTGCTCGGCTACGAGCGGAACATGATCGCCGACACCTTCGGCTCCGGGCGCAAGAAGACCGGGCGAAAGGGGAGTCGGCTCGCCGCCATGGCGCGCCGCTACGGACTGGCGGAGAACGGCCGCGTCGATCCGGTGACGCGCGATCAGATCGCCGCCGTCGAGATGGACGAGCGCGCCTTCCACCTGACCGTTCAACGCAGTCGCGATGCGGCACGAGCCGGACACCAGCCCGGCCCCGAGAGCTCGCTCTTCAAGGTCTACGCCACGGAGCTCAACAAGGACCGCTACGAGCTCATGGTCGGACTCGCCGGTCCCCAGGGTCTGGGCTGGGAGGGCCCGGGCTTCGAGGACGACGAGCTCGAGCTCACGCGGCAGTGGCTGCGATCGCGGGGGAACTCCATCGAGGGCGGAACCTCGGAGGTCCAGCTCAACATCATCGCCAAGCGCGTGCTCGGCCTGCCGGACTGAGTCGAGGAGGACACCGTGCAGCTCGTACTCACCGAAGATCAGGAGCTCCTGGCGAAGACCGCCGCGGACTTCGTGAACGAGCGCTCTCCGGTCGCGCGTGTGCGGGAGCTGCGCGACAGCGACGACGCGGACGGCTTCTCGCGCGCCCTGTGGAAGGAGATGGCGGAGCTCGGCTGGGTCGGAATCCCCTTCCCGGAGTCCCATGGCGGCGCCGACATGGGCCTCGCCGAGATGGCGGTCGTGCTGGAGGAGCTCGGTCGGAAGCTCGCGCCGGAGCCCTTCCTCTCGAACTGCCTGCTGGCGGGGCAGGTGATCCTGCGCGCCGGCAGCGAGGCGCAGCAGCAGGCCTGGCTACCGGGGCTGGTGGAGGGGGAGAAGCTGCTGGCCCTGGCCCATCAAGAGCCGAACAGCCGCTTCGACCTGGCCGCCGTGGCGACCCGCGCCGAGCGAGACGGCGACGGCTGGCGCCTCTCCGGAGAGAAGATCGCAGTCCTCGACGGCACTGCGGCCGACGCCCTGGTGGTGGCGGCCCGCACGGCTGGAGACGACCGGGATCGCGCCGGGATCTCGCTCTTCCTGGTGCCGAAGGATGCGCCGGGCCTCCAGCTGGAGCGCCAGCACCGCATCGACTCGCGCAACGCGGCGCGCATCCACCTGGATGGCGTCGCCGTGGGATCCGATGCCCAGCTCGGCGTCGAGGGGGAGGGCGCGTCGATCCTCGAGGAGGTGGTCGACCTCGCCACGGTGGGCCTGTGTGCGGAGATGCTCGGCTCGATGAGCGAGGCCTTCGAGCGTACCCTCGACTACCTCAAGCAGCGGGTGCAGTTCGGAGTGCCCATCGGCAGCTTCCAGGCGCTGAAGCACCGCGCCGCGGAGATGTTCATCGAGATCGAGCTTTGCCGCTCGGCCGTGATGGGCGCCGCGCGGGCGTTGGACGAGGGCGCGCCGGAGGCTCAGAAGCTGGTCTCCCTGGCGAAGGCCCGCTGCTCGGACGCGGCCATTCTCGTGACCAACGAGGCCGTGCAGATGTTCGGCGGCATCGGCATGACCGACGAGCACGAGATCGGCTTCTTCATGAAGCGCGCGCGGGTGGCCGAGCTCACGTTCGGCGACGCGAAGTATCATCGCGATCGCTGGGCCCGGCTCTCCGAGTACTGAGGCACGCTCGGGAGGGCCAAAGTGCCGGTCGATCTCACTCCGACCGAGCGGCTGCTGCGAGCGTGCCGCGGAGAACCCGTGGATCGCCCGCCGGTGTGGCTGATGCGCCAGGCCGGGCGGTACCTGCCCGAGTACCGCCGCGTGCGCGAGGGCGTGTCCTTCCTCGAGATGTGCCGCGACGTGGACCGGGCCGTGGAGGTCTCGCTCCAGCCGCTCGAGCTGGTGGGGACCGAGGCGGTGATCCTGTTCTCGGACATCTTCGTACCGGTGCCCGCCATGGGCGTGGATCTGGACTTCGCCCCGGGGCCTCAGGTGGCCGATCCGATCCGCACCCTCTCCCAGGTCGAGGCGCTCCAGGTGCCGGATCCCCGCACCGCAGTGCCCTTCGTGTTCGAGATCCTGGGCCGGCTGCGCGAGACCCTCGAGCCGCGCGGGATTCCGTTGCTGGGCTTCGCCGGGGCGCCCTTCACGCTGGCGGCCTACCTGGTAGAGGGGGCGGGATCCCGGCACTTCAGCACCCTCAAGCGCATGATGGTCCGGGACCCGGAGGTGCTGCGGGAGCTCCAGGCCCGGCTCACGGAGCTGGTGGTGGCCCACCTGAATGCCCAGATCGATGCCGGAGCCCAGGTGGTTCAGCTCTTCGACACCTGGGCGGGAATCCTGGCCGAGGCGGACTACCGCGAGTGGGTACTTCCGGTCCACCGGGAGATCGTGGCGAAGGTCGATCGCGACCGGGCTCCGCTCATACTCTACGTGAACGATGGGGCCCATGTGGTCGATTGCATGCTGGAAAGTGGTGCCGACGTACTCTCCCTCGATTGGCGGGTGGACCTGGCCGCGGCGGCGCGCAGGGTGGGCACCCGCGCCAGCCTCCAGGGGAACCTCGATCCCTGTCTGCTGGCAGCGCCGCCGGACGAGATCGCGCGCCGGGTCCGCGCGCTGGCTGCGGCCGCGGCGCCGGCCCGGGGTCACGTCCTGAATCTGGGCCACGGCTGCCTGCCCGACACCCCGGTGGAGGGCGTAAGGGCCTTCACCGCTGCGGCGCGGCGCCTGGCGGAAGGCGCCTCGTGAGCGCCGACGCATTCGCCCTGGATCTCGACGGCCTGCTGGCGCTGCTGCCGCGCTACGCCACCGAGGGGCCGCGCTACACGAGCTACCCCACCGCGCCGGTGTGGCAGTCGGATTACGGGCCTGACGAGTTCGCCGCCGACCTCGGCCACGAGGACGTCGAGTCGAGCGACGGTCTCTCGCTCTACGCCCACGTTCCCTTCTGCGAGAGCCTCTGCCACTTCTGCGCCTGCAACCGCGTCATCACGCGGGATCACGGCCGCGCCGGGGCCTATCTGGACTCGATCGAGCGGGAGGTCGAGGCGGTCCGGGCGGCGGTGCGCGTACCTCGGGTGGCCACCCAGCTCCACTGGGGAGGGGGCACGCCCACCTGGCTCGCTCCGGACGAGCTGGTCCGGCTCTTCCGCAGCCTCACCGGCGCCTTCCCTCTGCGCGAGGGGGCGGAGATCTCGATCGAGGTGGACCCGCGCGTCACCACGGACGAGCACGTCTCGGCGCTGGCGGAGTGCGGCTTCAACCGGATCTCGATGGGCGTCCAGGACTTCGATGTCAGCGTGCAGGAGGCGATCCGGCGCATCCAGCCCGCCGATCTGACCGGTCGCCTGGTGGAGCAGTCCCGCAAGGCCGGCTTCGAGAGCGTGAACTTCGACCTGATCTACGGCCTGCCCTACCAGACCGTGGAGAGCTTCGGGCGGACCCTCGACACGCTCTTCACGCTGGCGCCGGACCGTATCGCGCTCTACTCCTACGCCCACGTCACCTGGGTGGCGAAGCAGCAGCGGGGCTTCGAGCGCACCGACCTGCCGGATGCCGCGACCAAGCTCGAGATCATGCTGACCGCGATCCGGCGCTTCCTGCAGCAGGGCTACGTGTTCGTGGGCCTGGATCACTTCGCCCGGCCCGATGACGAGCTGGCGACGGCACTTGCAGACCGAACCCTGAGGCGGAACTTCATGGGGCATACCACCCAGGCGGGCGTCGATCTGCTCGGCTTCGGGCCCAGCGCGATCAGCGAGCTCCGGCGCAGCTACGCCCAGAACGTTCGCGACGTGCCGGGCTGGCAGGCGGCGGTGGGCGAGCGCGGCCTGGCGACGATGCGGGGTCACCGCCTGAGTCGGGACGACCTCGAGCGGCGCTGGGTGATCAGCCGGATCCTCTGCCACTCGGAGCTGCGGGCCCGGGAGTTCGAGGAGGCCTTCGGTCGCTCCTTTCGCAGCGCCTTCGCGACGGAGCTCGCCGCCCTGACCGAGCCGGCGGCGGATGGCCTCGTCGAGATCGACGCCGACGGAAGCCTGCGGGTCTCGCCGGCGGGACGCCTGCTTGCCCGCAACCTCGCCATGCCCTTCGACGCGTACCTGGCGGCCCAGCGCCGGTCCGGCGAACGCATGTTCAGCAAGACGGTCTAGGGTGGCTGCCGCCGACGTCGAGGCCGTCGTGGTCGGCGCGGGGATCGCCGGGCTCGCCGCTGCGCTCGAGCTCCAGGCGGCGGGGCACGAGGTGTTCGTGATCGACCCGGCCGACCGCCCGGGTGGTGTGATGCGCACGGATCACGTGAGCGGCTACGTGGTCGAGCGCGGTCCGAATACGACCCAGGTGAAGCCTCCGATGCGTGCATTCCTCGAGGAGCGGCGGCTTCAGGAGCACCTGCGCGCTGCGGAGCCCTCCAGCCGACTTCGCTTCATCTACCGAGATGAAGCGCTCCAGCGCGTTCCGATGTCGCCGCTCGCCCTCGCCCGGACTCCGCTGCTCTCGACGCGGGCGAAGCTGCGGCTGCTGGGCGAGCCCTTCATCGGCCGCCGCCGTGGCGACGCCGAGGAGACGGTCGCGGAGTTCGTGGGGCGCCGCCTCGGCCCCGAGGTGGTGACGGGCATGGTCGGTCCGTTCCTGACCGGCGTCTACGCGGGCGACGAGGATCAGCTGGGAGCCCGCGCGGTCTTTCCCGCCCTGGTCGACTGGGAGGATCGCCACGGGTCCGTCGTGCTGGGTGGGCTCGCCAGCGCCCTGGCGCGAGGCCGACCGAAGGGGCTGCGCGGCTCCTGGGGGGGACAGGCCGGCTTCGGCCCGTTCGCGCGGCGCCTGGCCGATCAGCTGGCCGAGCCTCCGGCCCTGGGAAGCCGCGTGATGGCGGTGGGCCGGGACGGTGCCCAGCTGCGGGTGGAGGTGACCAGCAGCAACGGGGACCTGGATCTCTCGGCGCGGCGGGTGGTGGTGGCGGCTCCGGCGCCCGAGGCGGCACAGGTGGTGCGCTTGCTGGATGGCGAGGCGAGCCGGGCGTTGGAGGGCATCGCCTATGCACCGATCGCGTCGATCCCACTGGGTGTCGATCCGGCCGACGTGCGCCGGCCGATCGAGGGCTTCGGCTTCCTGGTTCCGCGCGAGGCGAAGCTCTCGCTCCTGGGCTGCCTCTTCATGAGCGAGCTCTTCCCGGGGCGAGCCCCGGAAGGGCGCACACTGCTCCACTGCATGCTGGGCGGCGTGCGTTGGCCCGAGGCCGCCCACGTCTCCGAGGAGCTGCTGGTGGAGCGGGCCGTCGCCGACGTCGATCGGGTGCTGGGCCTGGACGGTGCGCCGGAGCTGCTCGGAGTCGGGCGCTGGGAGCGGGCCGTGCCCCAGCCCGGTCGCGATCACCTGGCGCGGGTGGACTTCGTCCAGTCGCGGCTGACCGCCGCGGCGCCGGGCGTGGCGCTGGCGGGCGCCTACGTGGCTGGGGTGAGCGTGGCCGACGCGCTGGCGTCAGGCATCGCGGCGGCGCGGCGCACGCTGGCGGTCTGAGGCTCCAACGGCTCAGCCGCCGGGTGCGGGCTCGCCGTGGACCGCGCCGGTCTCGCTGCGCAGCATGTTCGCGACGGCGTCCACCCAGGCAGGGTGGGCGTTGGGGCAGGGGATCAGCTCCAGGGCCTCGCCCCCGAGCTCGCGCCATTGCTCGCGGGCGCGGATCCCGATCTCCTCCAGGGTCTCGAGGCAGTCGGCGACGAAGGCCGGGCACAGCACCGCCAGGCGCTTCACGCCGGCCGCCGCGAGCTCGGGGATGCGAACGTCGGTGTAGGGCCGGATCCAGGGCGTCCGGCCCAGCCGTGACTGGAAGGCCACGGAGGTCGCTTCCTCGGACAGGCCCAGGGATGCGCACAGCGCCCGGGTCGTGGCGAAGCACTGGGCCCGGTAGCAGCGGCGGTTGACCTCTCCCACGGCGTCGCAGCAGCCTTCGCTGGCGAAGCAGTGGCTGCCGCTGGCATCGGCGGCGCGCACCTGGCGCTCGGGCAGGCCGTGGTAGCTGAAGAGCACGTGATCCGGGTGAAAACGCTCGAGGTGTGGGCGCGCAACCTGCGAGAAAGCCTCGATGAATCCCGGCTCCGCGTGGAAGTCGCCCAGCACCTGGAGAGGGGGCGCGCCGGGGCGCGCGGCGTGGAGCTCTCGCACCCGCGCCACGGCCGAGCCGGTGGCGGCCTCGGAGTACTGGGGGAAGAGGGGGAGCACTGCGATCCGGGCCACGCCCGCCGCGTCCAGGGCGTCGAGGGCGTCGCCAAGGCTGGGGCGCCCGTAGCGCATGCCCAGCTCGACCCGATAGCCGTCGCCGAGGGCAGCGGCCACGCCGTCTCGCAGGGCGAGGCCGTGGACGAGCAGCGGCGATCCCGCCTCGGTCCAGATCTTCTGGTACTGGGCCGCCGAGGCCCGCGGTCGGGTGCGAAGGATCACGCCGTGGAGGAGCAGCCAGCGGGGCACGGCCGGCAGGTCGATCACCCGCGGATCCGCGAGGAACTCCGCCAGGTAGCGGCGCACCTCCCGGGGACGGGGAGCGTCGGGGGTGCCGAGATTCACGAGCAGGACGCCGGTCGGCGGGTTGGATCCGGTCATCGCGCGGGCCGGAACCAGCCACCGAGCCAGGCGGAGAGCCCCATGTAGTAGGCCGGGTAGACGAGGGAGAGCTCGAGCAGGTGGACCCGGGCGGCCGGCTCCGGGAAGAGCAGCGCGAACACCACGCAGGCCCCCCAGACCAGCGCACCCAGGGTGGTGGCGGTCCGCCAGACCCGGAGCTTGCTCGGGTAGATGTATTTCAGGGGCACGAAGACAGCCAGGGCGAAGGCGCTGACGATCGCCGTCGCAAGCCCCGGTCCGATCCCGAGCAGCCAGATATAGAGGGCGACCACGTTCCAGTAGGAGGGCCAGCCCAGGAAGAAGTCGTCCTCGGTCTTGGCGTCGTGCTGGGAGAAGCCGTAGCTGCTGGCGAGGATCGGCACGGCGGCGAGACCCCAGTGGGGGAGGGCGCCGATGGCCAGCAGGAAGACCGTGGGGACGATGGCGTAGCCGAGGAAGTCGACCACGTCGTCGAGCCGCCGGCCGTCGATCCGGGGAACGGCCCGGGCGACGCCCACCCGCCGGGCCAGGGTGCCGTCGACCGAGTCGATGAAGAGGGCGGCCAGCATCAGCAGGCCCGCAGTCACGTAGCGCTGCTGGACGATGGCGAGCAGCGCCAGGGCAGCGATCACGGCGCCACTCGCCGTGAACAGATGTACCCCCCAGGCGAGGAGCAGGCGGCCCGGAGAGGGCGTCGGTGCGGATGCGTCGGCGGCGGTCACGCGGCTCCGAAGGGTGCTGCGGGCGGGGGTCGCTGAGGACCCTCCGGGGGGGAGATGGACCTCGCCGCGATCGGATCCCTCGACGCGAGGCACGGCGTTGCGGTGGAGGATACCAGAGCCGCTATTCTTGCTCTCCCGCGTTCGTCGCGCGCGCCGACTCCACCAGAGAGGATCCATGCGAAAGGCCATTCCGAGCCCCGTCAGCCGCGAGCAGCTGGACCGCGAGATGACGGAGAAGGCCGTCGAGTACCTGCGCCAGGGCGGCGACTCCTTCCTCACGACCAGCGTGGACGCGCTCTTCAACTGGAGCCGCAAGTACTCGATGTTCCTCTACCCCTTCGTGACGGCCTGCTGCGGGATGGAGTTCATGTCCGTCGCGGGGCCGCGCTACGACATCGACCGCTTCGGCTGCGCGCTTCCCCGCTTCTCGCCGCGCCAGTCGGACCTGCTGATGGTCGTGGGGACGATCACGCATCGGCAGGCGCCCGTGTTGAAGAAGGTCTACGACCAGATGGCGGAGCCGAAGTGGGTCGTGGCCTTCGGTGCGTGCACGTGCTCCGGCGGTCCGTACAACAACTACGCCACCGTGCAGGGCATCGACACCCTGATTCCCGTCGACATCTACATCCCCGGCTGCCCGCCCCGCCCCGAGGCGGTGCTCGATGGCCTGATGAAGCTCCAGGCGCGGGTCCAGAACGAGCGCGTTCCCGCAGACGGCCGCCACGTGGAGACCGCCGACCTGGTGCTGCCGGTGGTCGAGAAGCCGGTCGCCTGAGGTGTCCGTCGAGGTTCCGCTGCCCGAGCTGGGCGAGAGCGTCGTCGAGGGAACGGTCACCCGCTGGCTCGTGAAGGAAGGTGACGCCGTCGAGCGGGACCAGTCCCTGGTGGAGGTCACCACCGACAAGGTGGACGCGGAGATCCCCTCACCGGCTGCAGGGGTGGTCGAGGCGCTGCTGGTGGCCGAGGGCGACGTGGTGCCGGTGGGGGCGCCCCTGCTGCGCATCGCGACGGACGCCGCGGCCTCGACCGGGCCGACCTCTCCGCCGCCCGCTGATGCAGCGACGCCGGCCTCCGGCACCTCCGGTCCGGGGTCTGCAGCGGCGCCGGCCTCCGGCACCTCCGGCTCCGGCCCCGCGCCGACGCCTCTGGCACGGCGCTCGGCCGAGGGGGCTGGCGTGGACCTGGACGCGGTCGAGGGCAGTGGTGCGCGGGGTCGCGTCGTCCGCGCCGACGTGGAGCGCGCGGCCGCGGCGGCCCCGGCTTCGCCACCACCGGCCGCCCACGCGCCCTCCGCGCCCGGCGTGGCGTCGCCTCCGCGCGAGGCCAGCCCGAATCGCGGCTCCTACCTCCACTACCAGCTCCAGCCCGGCGACGAGGTGATCCCCATGTCGCCGCTGCGCCGGCTGGTGGCGGAGCACATGGTGCTGTCGAAGCGCGTGAGCCCCCACGTGGGCACCGTCGCCGAGATCGACATGGCCGGCGTCTCCCGGGTGCGCGACGCCCACAAGCGCGCCTTCAGGGAGACCAATGGCTTCACGCTCTCGTTCCTGCCCTTCATCGTCCACGCCGCGGTGCGCGCCCTGCGCGAGTTCCCGCGGCTCAACGCCTCGGTGCTCGAGGACGCCATCGTGGAGAAGAAGGACATCCACATCGGCATTGCGGTGGAGACCGAGAAGGGGCTCGTGGTGCCGGTGGTGCGCCACGCGGATCGCCTCTCCCTGGCCGGCGTCGCCCAGGCCGTCGAGGACCTGGCGGGTCGGGCGCGCACGAAGAAGCTCTCCGCCGACGAGCTGAAGGGTGGCACCTTCACCCTCTCCAACCCGGGCCGCGACGGGAACCTCTACGGCTTCGCGATCATCAACCAGCCGCAGGTGGGGATCCTGCGGATGGGAGAGATCGTCAAGCGCCCCGTCGTGCGGACAATGGGCGGCGAGGACGCCATCGTGATCCGTCCGATCATGCACCTGGCCCTCTCCTACGATCACCGCGCCGTGGACGGCGCCCCGGCCAACGGCTTCCTGCACCGGATCCGCGAGCTCCTCGAGGAAGCCGAGTTCGATCTCTAGTGCCCCGGCCGCTCCGGGTCGAGTCGCTGGGGTCGCTGCCCTACGCCGAGGCGCTGAAGCTCCAGGAGGCGGCGGCGGCGGCGCGGCGCCGCGGGGAGGTGCCGGACACGCTCTTCCTGCTGGAGCACCCGCCGGTCGTGACGCTGGGGCGGGG
>Ga0209536_100005766_pt1 | contig 19139 bp, 15 predicted proteins | sample DeeMarSeWOR28_12_FD_187461 | JGI IMG/M metagenome (GOLD analysis project Ga0209536, IMG submission 187461) | Marine sediment microbial communities from White Oak River estuary, North Carolina - WOR-2-8_12 (SPAdes) (version 2) | ecosystem: Environmental > Aquatic > Marine > Intertidal zone >... | reverse complement strand
TCTGAAATCGTTAAAAGGTCATAAAGTTCGATTCGTGGTCATCGGCGCTACCGCCTTTCCGGTCCATGGTTATTCCCGGGCGACCTTAGATATTGATATTTTCATCAAACCGGAAATACCGAATGCCGTAAAAACGTTATCTGCGCTTAAAGATTTTGGTTATGATGTCAGTGATATTACCGTTGATGAGCTTTTGAAAAAGAAAATTTTGATTCGCCAGTATCTGGTTGAGACAGACATCCATCCTTTTGTTAAAGGTGTCTCATTTGATGAAGTTTGGCAAAATAGAGTTAAGGCTAAATTTGGTGACACCTTTGTATGGTTTGCATCTTTGGATGACCTGATCAAAATGAAGAAAGCGGCCGGGCGTCCGAAAGATCTAGAAGATCTGAAATACCTCCTGAAACTAAAGAAATAGACACCATTTAGTATCTAATCCTTCTGATAATTTACACCTAAAAAATAGTTGATGACTATCTGCCTTTTTTACTGAACAATGTGGCTTTTTATGAGTATTAGAAAAAAGAATTCCGTTATTATTAGCCTGATCATCTTACTGTGTTTCGGGTCATGCGCTGATGTCGCAAGGGCCCAGAGCGGCGATCAATTAAAGCTAGATCCTGCGAGGATTTCCTGGATCGATCTTTCATTTTATGCGAAAAATTTTTGGGTTGAAGTTTCAACTGAGGTCCAGTTGCGATCACTGGCGGCCTCCGAGCTGGATGCTTTTCTGCCGGCAGCCTCAGAAGGCGAGCCGATTAAGCCGCTAACGCCGGAAGTCGCTGAGATAATCATCCATACGACCATTGCCCCCAAGGGCCGCCCACCCGTAAGCATTGATAACCGCATCTGGTTTAATCCTACGGATGCCTCCGCGCTGGGCCGGATTCGGCTGCGGCGCGGGGAAGATGACTTTAAAAAAATTTATCGGTTTATGGATCGAGGCGTTTTTCGGCATCGGATTGAACCGAAAAACAAAAGTGAGGCCAGGCTGGAACCCGATGAATGGACGGATATCAAGGACAACTATTATCCTTATGATATGAATCAGATCAATTGCCCCTGCGTTTCCGAGCGCTCCGCTTTAATTTATATCCTTTCAGCTGTCGCCATGTCCAAAAGCGACACGCCCCAGAAGATTTGTGTTTTTGGAAAAAGGCAGCTGCATCGCGTGCAGCTTCAAAAAGAAGGTATTCACCCGATTAAAGTCGACTACATTGAAAAAAAGCAGGAGAAGGAAATTCGAAAAGATTCTATAGTAAAGGCCCTTAAGATGGTAATCACCGCCCAGCCTGTCAGCCCCCTGATAAAAGATGCGGAAAATTTTTCATTTATGGGTTTCCAAAAAGACATTAGCGTCTATATCAAGCCCGCCTCAGGACTGCCGGTCTATATCAGCGGAATCATTCCCACAGTTGGAAAGGCTGATCTAAAACTGCAGAAAGCCTTAGTAAAAGAATAGTTGAACTATATAGGAGGCTCAAGAAATAGTTAACCTTTTCATTACGAAAATTTGATTATTTCACTTCCGGCCATTAAAAATACCCCGGTGCCGTATTCCATACTGTCTGTAGGGGTGACGGATCTCGCGCCATCACCAGGCAGCTGCACCCAGCCCAACATTCCGGCTTGGTCGAGGCAGCCAACAAGTCCCTGCCATGCATTTTTAACTACCGGTAAATAGATCTCTCTATCCAGTATTCCATTGTTGATACCCCAGGCAATTGCATAACAAAACAGCGCCGTGCCACTGGTCTCACGCTCCGGAAAATTATCAGGATCCAGCAGGCTGGCCCGCCAGAGGCCGTCTGCATGCTGAAGCTTTGAAACGGATGCTGTCATTTCTTTCAAAAGCTGAATAAACTTTCGACGGTCTGGATAATCAGTGGGCATAAACTGCAGCACGCGAACAATTCCCGCCATGACCCACCCGTTACCGCGGGCCCAAAATATTTTTTGTCCGTTTTTTTCCCGGGGACCAGCCCCATCAGGTTTGACGATAAAATTCTTATCCCGGAAAAACAAATGGCACTCTTTATCGTACAGAAACTTATGCGTATCCCACCAGAGGGAATTCATGAAATCAAGATACTGCAGATCTCCGGTGGCATTGCTGAGCCGGGCCAGCACCGGCGGTGCCATAAAAAGCGCATCACTCCACCACCACTCTTTTTTTCCCTGTTGCGGAGCCGCAATGATTCGATCGAAGGTTTTTTGTATCGCCTGGATCATTTTTTTATCTTTATATATAAGATACAATTCAGTATATACCTGTCCTGCACAATGATCATCGGCCAGTCGCGCCCGGGGTCCGGGAAGCCAGCGGTTTTGCTCAGCCCATTTCAGAGCTGCCTCCAGGTATTTTTTGTCCCGCGTCATCTGCCAGGCGGCCATTACACCGACAAAAAATACACTTCGAATCCAGCCACTATTGAAAATCTTTTCACGCCTGCCGCTGAGCCTTACAAATGTACCTTGCAGGTTTTTTAGCTGCCACATGAAAACTTTTCTGATGTTAGAAGCGGTCTCTTGACTCTGAACACCCATGGTGGTAACTCGAAATTTAAACGCCCTTATTGGCAATTATTTGAACCGGGATAGAATCATTTTAGGCACTAATCGGTTCAGCCATATTGAACTTTACTGCTGCCCCGGCTTTACACCTTATCTGAGTCCTGTGATAATTTACGCCGAAAAAAAATTATAGCAACGTCAAGCTTTTGCCAAACATGGCGAGTTCTAATGATTTTATCTAAAAATAACCCGAGCATCTTTTGCTTGTCGATTTTCCTGGGGCTGGGAGCTTTTGATAGTCCCGCACGGGCTCAACCCATTTCTCATCTCAAACTTGATCCGAATCGAGCGGTATGACCCCGTCTATCGTTTCAGACGCCATATTTTTGGGTTAAGGTTTCAACAGATATTCAAATGAAGTCACTGCGGGCAACCGATCTTGATAACGAATTGCTTGCATACCCCAGAGGTATACCCATCAAGTCTAAAATTTTACAAGTGAATGAAATGACGATAAATACCATCATTGCCCCCCGCTTCCGCTTATCGGTTAGAATACATAATCGGATATGGTTTAACCCAGCAGATGCGTCGGTTCCCGGGGTGCATCCGTCTACTTCGCGGCGAAGATGACTTCAAAAAAATGTATGGCTTAACCCAAAATGGTATTTTATGACATCGCATTGAACCAAAAAACAAGCAAGAAACTTCGTTCTCCCCCGAAAAATGAACGGATATCATAGACTCCTCTTATCTGTATGATATGAATCAAATGAAATGCGCCGATGCAACCGAGCATTCATTGTTAATTTATATCATTTCCGCTGCCGTTGCCGTACAAATTGACAAAGGGTTATCACCGTGTGATTTCGGAAAAAGATAATTGCATCATATTCAGCCTCGAAAGCAAGACATTAACACAGAAGATGTCAATTATACTTTAAAATATCAACAGGCTCAGAAATACGAGGCAAAAAAAGTTTAAGACCATTAAAATCGGAATTATGGCCTAGCCTGTGCTTCTGGACGAAAAAGACCGAGAAACTTTATTTCTTAGGCTTCTTTAAGGGCATTTCCATCAATATCAATCCGGTCAACCACCTCCCCGTTAAAGCCAATGGTATTTTACCAATGGTTGGTAAAGTCGATTTAAAACTACAGGAGGTTATGTCAAAATGAAACCACATTTAAGATCGGCTTACCAATCCTGTCCCGCAATCGTTGCAGCCATTTGCGGATGTGATTAATGTTTATTCGCCAGAGCAACATTACCAATAAATATAGTTTGTTACGTGAATCGCACTCTTACACTAACCAACCAAAACTCTTGACAAACACAGAGCAAGCAGTTAGAAAAAACATTATCTCTTAATAAAATATAGATGATTCTGTAAGCTGCTGGTTGGATACCGAAATCTGTCCATTTCTCAAATTGAGAAATGGACTTTTGTTTAATGAATGCTTTAAGCTTGCCGCTAATCGATGTTTTTGCTAAATCGAGATAAATGTTTAAAAATAGCTTTAAGGTAATCCAAAAGCCTTAATTTATATGTCCGATTACCTTTTGACCTGAGTTAGGGACAAATCGCACTTTCGAATTGTGTCGTTTTTCCAGAATAACAATTCTCAAGGTACTCTAATAAAATGTATTTGTTTTTTATCAGGCATTTTAACGATATCGATCATACGACCCCTGTCGTGTGGGAAATGGTTCGCAATAATTATCCTGTATCTGTCTATTGCCTGAATACGAGTTATGACATCCATGATGACTACCGCATCGCTTTTCTAAAAAGCATTGGAGTAGATGTAGATTACCTTTATAATGATGCCTGTCAGGATTTAGGATGGTGGCATCAAATTCTTTGCTCCCTTTATTTATTCAATTTTGCAATCGAAAGATGGACCAATAAAATCGGATACTGGCCATTATCTCCTATAGTTAAAAAAATTGGTGAATACGCTCGAATTGCGGGCGATCGGCTTTTTGAAACCACGAAAAATAAATTTTATGACACCCATTGGGCCTCAGATTTCATTGGGCGTAAAAATGCCAAAGCCTTATGTTTTGACTGGGTAAAACCAAGGCATTCCGTCGTTGATGTTCTACTAAAAGCTGCTGACCGCATGGATATTCCGGTTTTAGCCATGCCCCACGGCGTGTTTGTCTACACAAATAAAAATATAACCATTGAATCAAGACCCTTGGAAACCTACGATAAACTAAACCAGTATGATGGTGTTGTCGTACAAAACGAATTATTCCGTGAATTCATGATGCGTTCAGGATTAAAAGGGGAAAAAATATCGGTGCTCGGAAGTGCCAGGTACTGCAAGGAATGGATACAACAAAATAAGAAGATACTTCCGAGAACCCTCGATTCAGACTCGAATAGTTCAAACAGGCTAAGAATCGTTTTCATGACAACCAAACTGAGATATCGAATTAATATTGAAAAACTATTATCGACACTTAATCTTTTAACTAATTTTGGTGGTATCGATGTAAAAATAAAGCCCCACACTCGAACGGCAAAGGAAAGTTATATTTATGAAAATATTCCTTTAGTTAATGCAGCTGAAACATCTTCTGTAGAATTATGTGAATGGGCAGATGTCATTATGGTGATTGGATCCAGTATCATACTGGAGCCCCTTATCGAAAGCAAACCGGTACTTTATTTAAAATATCTCCATGAGAACACAACAATTTACGAAGAATATGGCGCCTGTTGGATTATCAGAAGTGAAGATGAGTTAAAAGATGCGTTGAATGACTTGAAACGAAACAGGAAAAAGGTCGCCTATTCTGCCGAAAGTGTCAACCACTTCATATCGGACATCATTTACAACAATCACACGGAGCGAGATATTCTTAAAGATTATATCGATTTCATTGTCAGCTTTAAAAAGTGATAAAACTAAGCCAATTGAGTTTCTTATATTGAAAATGACCGGGTCGGAAGATTATGAAAGAATCCGAAATTCGTCCTCAGAAGTTGTTTAATAAGTATCTAGAATTAGCTAAAAAAGACAACGAAATTTTCTTTTCAGACCATTCGCGTTTCACAGAGATTCCCTGCCCATCTTGCGGCAATGAAAAACAGATGCCGGGGCTGAAAAAATTTGAATTTACCTATGTGCTGTGCTCAGATTGTGCTTCTCTGTATCTCTCTCCACGACCACCGGCCGAGATGTATGATTTGTATTACCGCGAGGCAGAATCGGTAAAATTTTGGAGTACCCATTTCTACAAGGAGACAGCCGAGGCCAGGCGGAAGAAAATTTATCGCCCGCGTGCGGAAATCGTTGCGGAATTGGCCAATCAGTATGGCTATGATTCAAGCAATAACAGCCTCTTTGTCGACATCGGCTCGGGTTATGGTCTATTTTTAGAAGAAGTCGAGAAATTGAACCAATTTGACCGCATCATCGGCATAGAGCCTTCTCCTGAAATGGCTAAGGTTTGTCGTGAACGGGGATATGATGTAATCCAAAAATATGTTGGTGGCACAGAAGATATAAAAATTAATGCTTCTTTTGCGACAGCTTTTGAGGTCATTGAACATGTGCTTGATCCGCTGGCATTTCTCTCGTCGGCTAAACGGATCCTTCGCAGAGGGGGTCTGCTGATGTTTACAACGCTGACGGTTAGCGGATTTGATATTCAAGTTTTATGGGAAAAATCAAAAAGTGTTTATCCTCCCCATCATATTAACTTGCTGTCGATAGACGGGTTCCGGAAATTGGTTGAACGAAGCGGCTTAAATCTGGTACATCTTTGCACTCCTGGAGAATTGGATGTCGATATTATCCGCAACATTTGTCTTGAAAATTCTGATGTTGAAATTCCCCGGTTTGCTGCTTCCATTATAAATGCTTCCGAGAAAGCGAGAACTGACTTTCAAAGCTTTCTCAAGGCAAACAACTTTAGCTCGCACATTCGAATCATCGCTAAAAGGCTTTAGGGTGTATGCCTCCGGCTATCTTTGGCGCGAGGAGAAATTTTCTGTTAATCGATCAAATAGGGCATTTTTAAACCAGGCTTTTTGGGGCCAAATATCAATTGTTTTAGGTACCATTTGCTTTAATAGTCTTCTATTTAAATACTATCTGAATATGAAAATTTTTGATATATCCATTCCTCTCAATCCCGATTTGCCTGTTTGGCCAGGTGATCCAAGAATTGTGCTTGAACAATATCAAACCATCGAAAGCGGTCACGCGAGCAACAACTCAAAACTGGCATGCGGAGTTCATTCCGGTACACATGTGGATGCCCCATCGCACTTCATCAAAGACGGCATAACCGTAGATCAACTACCGCTGGATGTTTTGATCGGACCGGCTTTCGTGGCGGATTTTCCGAAAGCAGAAACCGTCACGCCAGATTCCTTGGAGGCGTTGGATCTGCAGAGAGAAACAACCCGACTGATCATCAAAACCCGTAATTCAGCTTTATGGTCTGATCCACATCACGTATTCAATCCAAATTTTGTGGCCATAAACCCTGAGGCAGCCAATTGGGTGGTTAATAGAGGAATCCGTTTGATCGGAATTGATTATCTATCCATACAAAGGTATAAGGACCCGGAGCCATTAACGCACCGAATCCTGCTGGAAGCAGGTGTTGTGATCGTTGAGGGTCTGTGTCTGCAAAGCGTTAATGCAGGAATTTACACCCTCATTTGCCTTCCAATAAAACTATCAGGTAGCGAGGGCGCGCCTGCAAGGTCAGTACTGATTGAAGAGTAAAGCGGAGTTTAAATAAATATGGAAATGATTGCGATTATACCGGCACGGATGGGATCTTCGCGCTTTCCAGGAAAGCCACTGGCTCCGATTCTGGGTCTCCCGATGATCGAGCATGTTTATCGGCGCACGAGCCTATGCCAGGCACTTAGTGACGTATTTGTTGCCACCTGCGATCGGGAAATTTTCGAATCCGTAGAAGCATTCGGCGGCAAGGCGATTATGACCTCACCCTCTCATGAGCGGGCTAGTGATCGTGTGGCTGAGGCAGCGGTCGATCTTGATTGCGACGTGGTCGTAATGGTTCAGGGTGATGAACCCATGACACATCCGCAGATGATCGATGAATCACTGACACCTTTTCTCAGCGGCGATGATCAAGTGGCCTGTGCGAACCTGACAGCCAAAATTACGAGCCAGACCGAATTCGAAGATCGCAATACAATAAAGGTGGTCATGGATAAAGATGGATTTGCCCTTTATATGTCCAGGGAACCGATCCCAACCCGGCAGATTCAGAATTTTGGAAAAATACCGGCCTTCAAGCAGGTTTGCATTATTCCTTTCGCTGCCCAGGCATTACAAGAGTTCAGCCGTCTGGAGCCAACGCCGCTGGAGGTGGCCGAGTCGGTTGATATGATGCGGTTTATTGAACACGGGCACAAGGTCAAAATGATTGAAACTTCATTTTCGACCCATGCCGTTGATCATCCTTCTGACCTTGAATTAGTTGAAGGATTATTGCGCCAAGATCCGTTAACTCGAAAATATCTTACCTCAATTTAGTTATCGCACTCAATTTGTATGGAGGTTTAATATCAAAGTCATGTGGCGCGTACTGGTTTCAGCACCCTATTTTATTCCGGTAATTGAAGAATATCGTCAACGCCTGGTAAAAGAAGGCGTTGAACTGATCCCGACCAAGGTCAATGAACGCCTGAGTGAAGCCGAATTGCTCGAAGTAATCGGAGACATTGATGGTATGATTTGCGGCGATGATCGCATTACAAAGCGGGTACTGGATGCCGCACCCCGTTTAAAGGTAATTTCCAAATGGGGCACCGGGATCGATTCCATAGACGCAGAAGAAACGCAACGTCGCAGCATACCGGTATATCGCACCCCCAACGCGTTCTCAGAACCGGTGGCAGATTCGGTTTTAGGGTATATTCTGACTTTCGCTCGAAAATTATCTCTGATGGACCAGGATATTCGAAACGGCAAATGGGAAAAGCCGCCCCTGGTATCGCTTTCGGAATGCACCCTGGGTGTCATCGGGGTTGGCGATTGCGGCAAAGCGGTCGTGCGCCGGGCCAGGGCTTTCGGAATGCACATACTCGGCAACGATATCGTGGAAATGCCGAAAGACTTTATTTCGGAAACTGGTATTGAAATGGTCTCGCTGGGCGAACTGCTTGCCAGAGCTGATTTCATCAGCCTAAATCCGGACCTGAATCCGACTTCCTATCATCTTATCAGCAAGCCGCAGCTGGATGCAATGAAGCCCGGTGCCTACCTGATAAATGCGTCACGGGGACCCGTGGTGGATGAACCGGCATTATCAACCGCATTGCAGGCGGGACAGATTGCTGGGGCTGCCCTTGACGTATTTGAGGAGGAACCCCTGCCGGCGATCAGCCCTCTGCGCAAACTGCCCAATTGTCTGCTCGCCCCCCACAATGCCAACAGCAGTCCGCGGGCATGGAAACGGGTCCACGAAAATACGGTCCGCAACCTGCTCAAAGGGTTGCAGCAGCAGGAGACTTGAATGCGTGATCCCGAAATATCGGTGGTCATCCGGGCCTTTAACGAGGAAAAGTACATGCCGGCTTTGCTGGAGGCGCTCAACCGTCAATCCTTCGATAACTTCGAAACCATTGTGGTCGATTCAGGCTCGCTTGATCGAACACGCGAAATTGCCGCTCAAAAAGCCGATCAACTGCTGCGCATCCAGAGCCAAGATTTTACCTTCGGGCACTCGTTGAATGTCGGTATCCGCGTGGCCTCCGGCAAATATATCGTCATCGTATCCGCACACACCCTTCCCGCCAGTGATCGGTGGCTCGAAAAACTCATTGAACCCTTGCAGAATAGCCGGATTGCCATGGTTTATGGACGCCAGCTCGGCGCTGACGCCTCCAAATTCAGTGAAATACAGGACATGCGGCGCACTTTCGGTCCGAATCGTGAAGTCTTGCAGCCCCCTAAATTTTTCGCGAATAACGCAAATTCCGCTATCCGCAAAGATTTATGGCAACAGCATCCTTTTGATGAAAGCCTGCCGGGGCTGGAGGATATAGAATGGGCCAAATACTGGATGGAACGCAATTACCAAGTCGTCTATGAACCTACGGCCGCCATGTATCACATTCATGAAGAAAGCTGGCGTCAGGTCCGACGACGATTTTACCGCGAAGCAATTGCTGCAAGCAGAATCGGCATCAAGAACCTAAAACACGCCTGGCTTACACTGCCGATAGAAGCGATTTATACTTTCCTGGATTTGGGAAGCGGTTGGTTTTCTTTCAATAAAAGTCGTCATAAAACGAGAAAGTATTTTGATTTTGCTCGTGAAACGATACTTTTCCGAACAAACAAAACCATCGGCACTTTAAAGGGACTGCTCGACGGGAATGCTATGGAAAATCCGACTGCCAGGCAAAATATATATTTTGACCGTACTTGCAAAGCAGTTGTCATTCATAGTGCCGGGCGAGCTTCTTTGGATGAGATCGAAGTCCCGGAAGTAAAACCGGGCGACGTCATGATACGCGTTGCCTATGTGAGCATTTGTGCGACGGACCTGGAGATCTTGGATGGCACCTTGGGATATTATAAGGATGGTATTGCTAAATACCCCATTGTGCCGGGGCATGAATTTAGCGGTCGTGTCATCGCATTTGGTCCCAATGTCAGCCATCTGCGGGAAGGCGATCCGGTGGTTGTCGAATGTATTCAGAGTTGCGGTGTTTGTGAAGCGTGCAAACGCCAAAATTGGATCGCCTGTCAGAGCCGCACAGAACTGGGCGTTATTGGTCATAACGGCGGTTATTCTGAATTAGTTGTCGTACCGGGACATTTTGTTCACCGGCTTCCAGCAGACTTTGATCTGCGCATGGCCAGTCTGTGTGAACCCATGGCTGTGGTTCTAAAGGGGATTCGACGCCTTGAGCGCACGCTGCAATCTGCTTCAGATAGCCAGCGCTGCGCTGTTGTTGGAGCCGGCCCCCTTGGCAACCTTTGCGCCCAGACATTAGCGTTAAGAGAACACCAAGTCACCGTTTTTGACCGCAACCCGCGTCGCCTGGAATACCTTTCAGATTTAAAAATCAGCGCCGCAAATGATCTGAATCAGCTTCACAAATATGATGTCCTGGTGGAAGTGACCGGCGACCCGGATGCCCTGGATAGCATCCTGCACAATAGCCAGGCAGGAGCCACGATTCTTCTGCTGGGCCTTCCGTATGCCCATAAGCAGTTTACTTTTGAAAAAATTGTGGCGTTTGATAAAACGGTCGTGGGTTCAGTGGGCAGCAGTGCAAGAGATTTTGCCGATGCCATCACTCTGTTACCTCAGCTTGAAACAACTTCTTTTTTCGAAAAAATTTTACCGCTATCCGATTTCGCCTATGCATGGGAGCTGGCTCGCTCTCAAAAACATTTAAAAGTCATTTTTGATGTTGGTGGCCAAAATCCTTAAATCCTTAATTCATGAAAGAAATTATCTGAAAAGGTTAAACCCATAAGGTCTTGCCCTATGAACATTTATCCAGCTGAATACGAAGATATATACAAAACCTATCCGATTACCATCGTGGATGCTGGCGCCAGTGGCGGGATAATGCCTCTGTGGAAATTGCATCGCCAACACCTACTTATAATCGGTTTCGAACCTGATGACAGAGCATTTGATGATCTCAGTAGTCAACAAAATACATTGGTAAGATATTTTAACTTCGGTCTGAGTCAACAGAGTAGCGAAATTCCTTTTTATCTGACGCGCAAACAACAAAACTCCTCATGTTTCCTGCCAAACCGAGAGCTACTCGATCGATTCCCAAATCCGAATCGATTTGATGTCATTGAAGAAACCACATTGAAGTGCCGCTCTTTGGATGAATTTTTGCACGAAGAGAATCTTTTGGACGTTGACTTTGTTAAGTTGGACACTCAGGGATCTGAGTTAAACATTCTGAGGGGTGCTGCCACTATTTTGGAACAGTCTGTATTTGGACTTGAGATCGAAGTTTGCTTTAATGAGTTATATCAAGGCGCGCCATTATTTTCAGATATCGATTTGTTTGTTCGACAGTTCGGATTTGACCTGATTGATTTACGAACGGTTTCATGGAAAAGAACCGTTGGAGCAAATGTAGGAAATTCAAAAGGGCAATTAGTATTTGCTGACGCCCTTTATTTTAAGCAGCCGCAACATATACGGAAGACAATAACGTTGCTTGAAGAAAAACGGGCTAAAAGCAAATTACTCCGATCGTTATCAATTTGCTTGATTTACGGCTTTCTTGATTATGCTATTGAATTGCTTGATATCATAGGGCCGAAATATTTTAGTGACCGAGAACTTTATAATTTGGGTTCACATATAAAATCCCAGGCACCCCTTGCCTGTCGGGTCCCCAATTTCCCTTTAAGAAGTCAAATAGCCGTCTTTTTTTCTAAACTATCTAAATGGCTGGCACCTCGAAGACATAAAAAAGCAGAACCGTATCTCGGAAATTTCTAAGGTTATTTCAATACAGAAAATTACAAGATGGTAATTAAAAACAACCACCAAATCGGCGCACTCAATATCGACCAACCGTTCCCGTATTTAAGCGATAATATTGTTGCCTTTGTCACAAATAAATTAAAAGAGGAAGATTATGATTTCCTGGTAGAATTCGGCGCCGGTAATTCAACAAGATATTTCCTTTCTAAATTAGCTAATTTTGGAATACAGTGTGACTTTATCTCCATAGAGTATAATTCAAAATGGTTCAGAGCGTTAGTAAAGGCCATAAAGGTTGATCTCAGGGATCGCTCAGTATCTGAAGAAAAATTTGAGCTTAATCCATGGAGTTATCGTAAATGTAAAAAGTTTATGCTCGAGGATAATGCGGCGCAGTTTGAGGTGCCTTTAGAGTTAGAGAGGCTGCCAAAGGCAAAAAGAAGCTTCGGAGGGCCATTTAATATCAAAATGCTGCTTTATCGATTGCAACCGCGTAGTCGTCCCGTGGATGGCTATTATTATATACGAATCGAAGATTCAATTAAGTTTCTGTTAATTCTCCGATCAGAGATAATGAAGGACCAATACGGGGAGTCTCCGATCAAGCATGAATACATTGAAGCACCATTGGAACCTGTCATCCAAAAGCTGCAAACAAATCAAAACATAAAGGCCGCGTTTTTAATTGACGGTGGTCCTAGAAGTGACATTTTAAATTCGGTATTGGATCTTGAAGAAAGATATACAAATTTTTTCCCCACCATTTTTTTATGCGATGCGAATCGATTAATTTACAGTGAATCTCAAAACCGGAGACCAGACGGAATCTTTGTCCAAGGTTCGAACAAATCTTTGCAAGGTCAATCTCTTTATACAAAAACTATTACTGGAAGAAAAGCAAAGTTCCTCTACGGTAGGGAAGAGATATTGCCTGGCGAATTTGCCGCAAAGGAATTATGGTATTACCAATCCTCTGATGAAAAGAATGAATAAATCGGGCACAGCGCAGCATGGTGTTTTGCAGCTATTTTTAAATAAGCATTCAACGCTTCAAATTTCTTGCCGACCATATCCTCGTATCTGAACATAAACCTGTCATCTCCCAGGATTTCGACGAATTCCCGCATGCGCTGATAGCGAATCTGTTCTTCTTTAAAAACTGCCTCTTTGTCCCTCGGCCAGCTATTGTTACCAGCATAACGCACATTTCATAAAAGGGCACTGAGCCTGGATCTTGCTCCTTTTTTAAAATCCGGCACAAGTGTTCTTTGTATAGTTTTCGCTTTCCCAAAAAACCGCGATATTAACGATAAAGCATGGGTAATTAAGGGGAGGGCTATGATTTGTTCTCAGTTTTATTCTGTAAACTTTGGTCTTATATTAATCGTCTTCTTACTTGACGCCTTGGGCCAGATTGAAATAATTAGAGCTTCAAATGCTGATCATCACGTTCAGAAGTTGCCCGTAATGTGAGAGGAAACCTGATGACGCCGAAACAAAGATATTCTATTAACGTTATTCTATTAGTGATATGGGGCGTGTTTTCTTTTAATGTTTCTGCCCAAACCCAATCTTTTTCTCTTTCCGAACTGGATTCAAAACATGTGAAATGGGCCAACCTTTCATTTCACGCTAAAAATTTTTGGGTTGAAGTTTCAACAGACATTCAGTTCAGGTCACTGCGGGCCTCCGATCTTGATACCGTATTGCTTGCATCACCCAAAGGGACACCCATTAAGCCTCAAACGCTCCAAGCCGCTGAAATGACAATAATTACGACCATTGATCCTTCCTTTCGGTCTCCGGTTTATATTCATAATAAGATTTGGTTTAATCCAAAGGATGCCTCCGCTTTAGGCCGTGTTCGCCTGCGGCGCGGAGATGATTATTTCAAAAAACTATATCGGTTTACCGATCAGGGCGTATTCCGGCATCGGATTGAACCCATGAACGAAAAAGAAGCTTCTCTGGAACCGGCACACTGGACCGCGATCAAAGATTCCTTCTACCCATACGACCTGACCCGCACGGGATGTCCCTTTGTTTCAGAATGTTCGCTGCTGGTTTTCATTTTATCTGCCGCCGATTTTAAAAAAAATAATGACCCGCTGTCATTGTGTGTATTTGGGAAAAGACAGCTGCATCGTGTGCAGCTTCAAGCGCAAGGATTACACCCTTTAAACGTCAATTATATTGAAAAAACACAACAGGCTGCAATCCGGAAGCAGGGCACGATTAACGCGCTCAAAATCGCAATTACAGCCGAACCGATGGATTCCGGGTTAAAGGAGGCTGAGGACTTTTCATTTCTGGGCTTCCACGACAATATTGTCATTTATATCGAGCCTGCCTTCCGTCTTCCGATTCAGGCCGGTGGCGTCATTCCCGCCATCGGTGCGGCACAATTGCAACTGAATGAGGTTGTGTGGAAGCTTATATCCGAATGACCCAGCCCCGTAAGGGACCAAATGCCGATGCCGCCGGCAAAATCAATACCGCAAGCATTCTTTGGGTTTTTCGGGTCCAGCCCGCCCAACCCACTGTAATTACAATTTGGTTGACTCAACACGAACAATTTGTCATATTCAGCCCGACAATCGGCTTCCTAAGATGTTGAAATAATCAGGAATCAAAGCGGCTTAAATATACAAAAAAATGCAAAAAAATGGACCGTTTTTGTGATTCATCGACAACTACAAAATAAAATTGCAAGGGTGATGCTGGGCAACAGTCTCTTGGAATCAATCGTTGCCGAAGATGGAAAAGTGAGTTTAAGGAGATGCTTCAAAATCAGGTATCGCAGTCTGAAACGTGATAGAGAATTCAGAAAAGATTCAATACATCTAAAAAGCTTAAGCCGATCCTATTTAGAACATATTTCGCCAGTAAATTCTCCGCTGGTGTTGATCTCTCAGGTCCAGCGCTCAGGCGGATCACTTCTCAGTCAGCTCTTCGATGGCCATCCTGAAGTGCATGCCCATCCGCATGAATTGAAGATCGGAAATCCCAAGAAATATATCTGGCCCGAAATCGATCTCAAAGACAGCCCTGAGCGCTGGTTTGAGATTCTTTTCGAAGATATTGTGGTTCGACATCTGCGTTATGGGTATAAAAAGATGGAAAAATATGAAGATACGTTCCTGTTTATCTTTTTGCCGTCTTTACAGAAAGAGATTTTTTTCAAATATTTGGATTCGGTAAAAGCAAACAGCCTCCGTGATGTGTTTGATGCCTATATGACGTCCTATTTCGGGGCCTGGGCAAACAACCAGAATGTTCTCGGGCAAAAGAAGGTGATCACCGCTTTTACGCCCAGGTTGGCAAACATACCGAAAAATATGAAGTCGTATTTTGATATCTATCCTGACGGCAAACTGATATCTGTAATCCGAGATCCAAAAAACTGGTTTCCTTCTGCGGTAAGGCATAATTTGAATAAGTATGGCGATATCCGACAGGCGCTAAACCAATGGAACGAGAGTGCGCAAAGCATGCTGTGGAACAAAGAAACTTATGGAGATCGGGTTTGCATCATCAATTTTGACGACCTGGTCAAACGCACCGAAGCGGTCATGCGCTATTTGACACAATTTTTAAACATTCAGTTCGATGATATCCTGCTGACGCCAACTTTCAACAAAATTCCGATCAAACCGAATACCAGCTTCAAGCTCGAGGACCCCGGCATTATCGTCAGTGTGCTAAATAGATACAAAACCTTAAAGCAAGAAGAACTGGCGGTCATTGAGGAAATGACGGGAAAACTATATGAAAAAGTGCTGTGCGTGGTCACTTCAATCCCATAAACGATTTAAAACCGTATTGGTGGTGATTTTGCGGGCCGACAGGCTCTCAACGGAGCCAGCACATTTAATGGTCAGCGTCCTTGGCGGATAAGCATCCCGTGCTGTTTCAACAGCCAGGCGTTTGTGCAAGAGGGCAGAAAATATGTACCTGTTTTTTGTTAGACATTTTAACGATATAGACCATACGACACCCGTCGTGTGGAAAATGAAAAAGGAAAACTATCCTGTTGCCGTGTACAGCATGAATCCAAGATATGACATCGAGAGCGATTATCGCCTGCGCTTTTTGAAAAGCCAGGATGTGACCGTCAATTATCTTCACAGCGCGTTTGATCAAGATCGAGGCTGGCTGCATGGCCTTTTGACCAGGCTGATGCATGCAAGTTACGACGCTCAAAAAAGGATCGATCCCTCCAAACCGGGTGCGATCGGAATTTTAACGCGCCTGACCGCATCGGGCTTCGGTATTCTGGGTACGCTGATTTACAAGATTACGCGCAGTTTGTATTATAGAAGCAAATGGGCACGCGCCATCCTCAAGCGCACGGGTGCGCTGGCAATCTGCTTCGACCATGTCCTGCCGAAGCGTCACGTTGTTGATTCTTTTTTAAAAGCAGCCGGGCAGATGTCCATCCCCACGCTGTCGCTGCCGCATGGTGTTCTCCTATACACCAACGAGAATTCAAAGCCAAAATCCACCGATGAAAGGAGAATGAAAAAATTCAGCCGTTTTGACTATATTCTGGTACCCAATCAGTTGCGAAAAGACCTATTGATCCAGGCCGGGATCCCGGGCGATAAAATCTTTGTGCTCGGCAGTGCACGCTACTGCAAGGAATGGCTGGAGCAAAACCAAAAAATTTTACCGAAATCGATCGGCGCGGACCATCGCATTTCGGAAAAATTGAAGGTGGTATTTATGCAGTCCAAACCGCAATGCAGAGTCGATCTGGAAAGGATGTCGGCTACCTTAGACATTCTTGCCGATCTGCCCGAAATCAAGGCGATGATCAAACCGCACACGCGCAGTGCCGGTGACAGAGGTGCATTTGATAAAATGCACTTGACCGATGCTTCTCACATTCTGACCGCGGAATTGTGCGAGTGGGCCGATGTTCTTCTGGTGGTGGGTTCTAGCGTCGTCACCGAAGGGCTCATGCAGGGAAAGCCTGCCCTTTATCTCAAGTATCTTCATCAAAACACCACCCTGTTTGAAGACCTGGGGGCCTGCTGGGTTATTTCCGACGAGCCGGAACTGAAAAGAGCACTAAACGCGCTGAAAAAGGACAGACAGGACATCCCCTATGACAGGAAGAACGTTGCGGAATATTTGAGCAACGTGGTCTATGGCGGTGACAGCAACCGGGATGTGCTGAGCGCGTATCAGCAGTTCATCGTCGATTGTGCATCGAACGCGAACTAAAACCCTATTTATTGGGATACCAAAAGGTTAATTTGTGCTGAGCGATCAACAACACCAGACAGGACATGCAAAGACCGGGTGGGGTAAAAGAATACTTGCCCGTCTGATAACCGAAGAGAAAAGAAAAAAAATCAGTGAATATCTGAAGGCCCGATCCAGATCGAAGATGATCCGGAAATTGTGCGCCCAGAACCCGCTGCATCTGGATGATCTCCATCAAACCTGTCTGAAGCACATTTCACCGGTTAGCGAGCCGCTGGTTTTGATTTCCCAGATCCAGTGCTCGGGAGATTCTCTACTGAGCCAGCTTTTCGATGGGCACCCGCAAATCCATGCTCATCCGCATGAATTGATGCTCGGATACAAGAAAAGGTTAATTTGGCCGAGAATCGATCTCAATGATCCGCCTGGACGGTGGTTTGAAGTTCTGTTTGAAAAAAGGGTCATCAAACATGCTCGGGAAGGATACAAAAAAACGCGCCGGGATCAAGAATCTTTTGCTTTCTTTTTTGTGCCCTCTCTGCAAAAACAAATTTTTTTGACCTGCCTCAAATCAAATGAACGTCCAACGCTGCGCGATATCTTCGATGCCTACATGACCTCCTATTTTGGTGCCTGGATCAACAATCAAAATATCAACGGCCGCAAGAAGATAGTGACCGCCTTCACTCCCAGGCTCGCCGAGCAGAAAGAAAATACGGAATATTTCTTCGATATTTATCCCGATGGACGATTGATTTCCATCATTCAGAACCCCAAAAACTGGTACCCGTCTGCTCTGCAACATGATCCGGCAAAGTATGGGGATCTCGTCGGGGCAATTAACCAATGGAATGAAAGCACCCGGGCAGTAATTTCTAACAAACAACATTACGGCGATCGGATGTGCATCATTGCATTCGAAGATTTGCTGGAAAAGACGGAAGCCGTAATGCGATACCTGGCGGAATTTCTGGGCATTGAATTTGACGGCATTCTACTGATACCCACCTTCAATAAATTCCCCATCAAGGCCCACACCAGCTTCAAAGTAGACAATCACGGCATTGTGAATGGCCCTCTGTCCAGATATGAAACCTTGTCAGAGCAGGAATTCGATACCATTGAGAGGATGACTCGTGAAACCTATCCGCGGGTGCTCAACGAAGCGGTCAAATTTGAATGAAGTAGCAACTCCGTGTTAAAGACTGTCTGCGACGGTTGAGGGCCCAGCCGTAACGAAATCTTTAGTTACACACTGATCCGAAAGAGCTGGTCGTATTGCTGCTCTACCCTGAGTTGCCCGCCATCGCCCAGCACCTGCTGGAAGCGTGCCAGACGCGTGCTCACCTCGCCGGTGGTGATCACTGGATAGCGATGGTCCAGGAATTCCTGAGACTTGGCTGATCCCGGAAGGTATGATTTCGTGCTCTGCCGCACCCGGCGTCTGTTTGCTTCAAACCATCCTTCCAACCGATCCCGTAAAGGCGGCTTAGGCAATTTGGATAGGTCATCCGCAATTTTTAGCAAAACATCCACAATCCGTTCACAGGCGAGTGGCCCTCTCAGGGCGGCCACATGGTGTTCAATGAGGGCGTTCTTCTGATCATTATTCCCGCAACCAAGTTCACCGGCAAGAATTTCGTTAAGCGTATGCTGCAGTTCCGTGAAATCGAAACACTGGTGACTCAACCCGTTAGATAATTGGTAAAAACCCAGGTCGTAATCATTATTGACCATCGCCCTGTAAGAGACCGACGGTACGCCCATAACATACGCCTCGACACCGGTAGTACAGCCGTTATGAAGCAGCACCCGCGCGGCCATTAGCCAGGGCACGACATTGCCTTCATTGGTCACCCGCACCCGTTTACATTGCGCTGCGATCCGGTGATAAATTTCCTGATTTTCAGTTGGATGCGGCCGCACGACGATA
>Ga0209536_100005765_pt1 | contig 19140 bp, 16 predicted proteins | sample DeeMarSeWOR28_12_FD_187461 | JGI IMG/M metagenome (GOLD analysis project Ga0209536, IMG submission 187461) | Marine sediment microbial communities from White Oak River estuary, North Carolina - WOR-2-8_12 (SPAdes) (version 2) | ecosystem: Environmental > Aquatic > Marine > Intertidal zone >... | reverse complement strand
GATCACCTCGTGGCAGATCGAGTACAACACCGAGAGACCCCACAGTGCATTGGGGTACCGCTCACCGGCAGAGATCGACCCCGTCCAGCAAGGCGCCGAAGTAAATGCAGCATGAAAGCAGCCCAAAAATTCTCACAAGAAATGGCTCAAGAAAAGGGAGCACTCCCCCGCAGCCCAAGAATTCTCACAAGAAATGGCACAAGAAAAGGGAGCACTCCCAAGGGGGAAACCACTACTTGGCCATTGGCACAACCGTTGGGGGCGGGTCAGGACCAAGATGGAAGCAGAGAACGCTATCAGGAAGAAGCTGCTCCCCGAAATCTCTCCCTCAACACCACCCCCAACCCATCCGACTCTCTCAAGTTTCGCAAGGCAATACCTTGCATCTTCCGGGTGACTTCACTCACCGATCTCCCCGATGCACCGTGACACATGGCAAAAGCTATTCATGCTTCCGTATGCAGCCGTTTCATCGGGCGCTTCTCCTCCCTCAAATGAGCACAACTAGCAAAACACCCCTCCCCCGAAATGAAGGGCAACATGAGAAGCAGACCCCGAGCCGACACATCCAGTGATTTGTGGGCCTATCGAAGCCGATAGGGGAGGCAGGCACTTTTTTGGTTGACTTTGGGTGAGTCTGGCAATAGTTTGCCTTTACATGTGCATCCTGGCTCTCAGTGAGAGTCGGGGAACTTGTGGCTTCTCTGCCTTCTCGGGGCGAGATACACATTTGGGGAACATGCCGCCACATGTTTCTGCAAGCAACATGCTTCCCGGCGGCCCACTGACTCTGACCTCGAGTTAACAACTTCGATCTTGTGCATCTTTCCGAAGGGTGCAATCGGACAACCCTTTGGAAAGTTCTGTTGCTGCCTTTTCCAGAGTCAAGCATTCCCCTGCGGCACTGATCGCCGCGGGGTTTTCTTCTACCCATCAAGTGGATACGCTGGACTCTAGACAGGAATCCTAGGGACCCGTTCGCGGAGACACAGCAATCACCAAAATGTGAGGAGGGAGCTATGGAACTCCCCAATGACATCCGACTCACACGGGGGATTACCCTGATCCTTGGCCTGGTTGTTCTCATCCTTGCGGATGTCGCGCTTGGTCAAGTGAGGCCGCCGGCACCCGAAGGGCAACCCTCGTTGTTGTCATCAACTACCCCCCCTGCGCCGGGTTACTGCCCCTCATTTGGAGGGAGTGTCTATTGGGAATCTATCAATGATGTTGTCGTTGTCGAAAATAGTGATGGGACCCTCACCATCAAGGTTGATGTTTGGATTGCCAATCCGAGCGGCTGTGTCTCGGGGGAGCCGTGCCCAGCGTATGAAACCAATCCAGAATATGTCAATGCGTGGATAGACTTCGACGGTAACGGAAGCTGGGACCCCAATGAACGAGTGATGGATGCAGTACTCAACGACTACACCAGAGTCGTCAACTTCCGTGGGGTCATGCATACTGAATCTGTTACTGCGGTTCCACCGAACGCAGTTCGTCCCACGTGGCTACGGGTCAATTTGGGTTGGGGTTATGACCCAAATGATCCATGCGAAGACGATTGGAGTTATGGAAATGTCAGGGACAAAGAGGTGTTGTCGACGGTGAAGGTTGCAGAGCTGTGGAGCCAGGGGGATGTGCCCATCCGCGAGGTTCAGAATCCTGTTTGGGCTGGTCAGTACAGCGAGCGCGGGCAGTTCATCAAGGCTATCAAGGATGACCCGGCGGCATGGCCGTTGCGGTTTGGAAAGTTTTCGTACCAGGTGTTTCTGCAGTCATTTCCGGCCAATATCGGATTGACCCCGAGAGTGGAGTGCCAATACGAGTTCAAAGGATCCAGTTATCGACTCTCCGGCGCTACCAATTCCTTCACTGGATGGAGCGGGACGATCTTCGGCGGTCTTCCGCGACAAGTCGGCGATTATGCCTTGACGCTGCGATTCAAAATCTACGATCAGGCGAACAGTCTGATTGCAACGCAATCGATCGAAATGCCGAGTGTCTTTGTTACCTACTATGTTCCAATCGTCCAGAATGCCGGGCCGCCACTTATCCCGAAACGGCTCTGGTACGAGAAAGCCGTGGAATGGGCAGGGGGCACGGCAGACCCGAATATCATGGCCAGGAAGATGATGGAAGCAGTGTACTCTCATACCACATGGAAATACCGCAACGTACGCACCCCGTGGGATGGTTTGCTGGAGAATCAGTTTGATCGGGCGAGCTGCAGGAGTATGACAGATATCTGGATCAATCTCCTGAGAGTCCTGGGGGTGCTGGGGGTCTCGGTGGCAGAAGAGAAGGGGACATACGGCCACGGTTTCGTTAGCAAGCCTTCCCTCGCGGCCTTTGACGGTAGTCTGGGGTACGCCAGAGAATCGTATTACTTCGGCACTCCCAATCGTTGGGTGTGGGATGTCCACTATTTCGGTCAACTGGGGAATTCGTACTACGATCCGACATTGAACATGACAAGAGCAATCAGTGATCGCGCTCCCCTGGTGGAGTGGGAGATAACTGGAAAGAAGGATATCGGGACCGTGAATATTCTCTTCGACAGAGAGTATAAGTGGGTGAAAGGACTCTCGGGTTGCGCACGTCTTATCGATAACCTGGACCGGAGTGGACAGGATAAGGGTGCGTGGAATACAGCTCTGTATGACATTGTGGATTGTCCTCCCAGCCTTCCACTCTTCGCACGGTCGAAACCCGGACTGCTCGGTATACGATTCACGCGTGTCTATACAGAGAGTCCTGTTGATCCTGATGCAGATGGAATCCAAAACGCCATTCGGGCTGCGGTGGAGGTTGAAAACACCGTTGCTCAGAGGTACCTTCTCCGCGGCCTTCTTGCGAAAGGGGACACAGTAGTTACTTCTCGAACGGATCTGAACGCGATATTTTCGCCGCTTTACAGTATTTCTCCCAATGCCGGCACCAGCCTTGTAGAACTCCTCTTCAGTGGGGAGGATATCGGTCGTAGTGACATGGACGGCCCCTTCACGGTTCGACTCGCACTGGTCGACACATCAGGAGCCGTTGCAGATACGATGTCCTTTCTGACAAACGCGTATGACCACCGACAGTTCGGGGAACTCTCTGCCCGGTTCTCGAGTATCACCGAGGACGGAGCCGATGTCAACGGTGACGGCCTGTTCGAGTGGCTGATCGCAGACGTAGACTTCCTGGTGACTCAAGCACAGCAATGCTATCTGGAGGGGAGTTTGGTGGCAAGAGGAGCTGTGATCGCTTCTGCCGCACACTCCGTCAGCGCCGTTCCAGGAACGTCTTCTGCGCAGCTGAAATTTGCAGGCACAGAGATCTCGGCTTCTGGTCTCGACGGGCCATATCAGCTGCGTGTCGTCATTCTGGATGACAATTCGCAACAGATAGACGGGATAGACATAGAGACCAAGCCGTACAGCGCGACAACGTTTCAATTCCCTCGTGTGCACCTCACGGGGGTGTTTGCCGATCGCGGGGTGGATGTCAATGACAATGGGCTCTTTGATTCTCTGAGCGTGAACATTGGTGTGGAAATCGATTCCACAGGTGACTATCTGATTGCTGCTTGGCTGCGCAACGAACAGGGCGAAGACATTGCCTGGGGCAGCCAGGCCCGTAGTCTCATCGCTGGAACACATACCATGGTGGTGTCCTTCCCCGGCGAGAAGATCTATGAGCAACAGAAGGAAGGGGCATACACACTATCATACATCGTAGTATCTGATTCGAACAACCCCGTTCTTTTCTGGAAGCAGGATGCGTACACGACGGGACAGTATGCCTATACCGCTTTTGAGCGAAGCTTTCCAGAACTTGTTGCGACGACTGGTCAGTTCTCGGATCTGGGAATTGACGACGATGGCGACGGTCTCTATGATTCTCTCGCCATCGATATAGGACTCACCGTCGCGGATTCTGGAGCGGTGTGGGTGCTTGGCCGGCTCGTCGGTGCCGAGGAGCGTGAGATCGCTGGGGCGGCCACCTCCGTGTATCTCACGCCCAATACCGCTGGGGCTGCCCGTCTGCTCTTTGACGGGCGGTATATTTTCGGCAATCGGACCGACGGCCCATATCATCTGCGGAGTTTGCATGTGTATCATGTGGGAAATCCTGATCAAGAAATCGTCATTGACGATGCCCATACCACATCTGTGTATCAGTACACGGATTTTGAACTGGCAGGGACAATAGGCGGTACCGTTACAGACAGTGTAGGTACACCTATCGCAAACGCGTTGGTGTTTGTGGCTCCGGGAAACCAGGACTACACCAACACAGAAGGCACGTACAACCTGGTGGTTTTCCAAGACAGTGCATATACTGTCACAATCCGGGGACCGAATGGTGCCTTTTCAAACTTGTGGTCCATCGTTGTGAATGGTCAGCCTGTAGGCCAAGGCGATTCAGTTCGTGTGCAGGTGAGTCTTGGTCAGGTCTCTCAAGTCGATTTTCGGGCGCCCGGAATATTCTCAGGTGTTGAGACAAGTGATCATTCGGTTCCGCTTCGTTTTGAGCTGCAACAAAACCATCCTAATCCCTTCAACTCGTCGACGACGATTCGATATGCACTCGCAGCCAGATCATATGTCACTCTCACGATTTTCAATCCTCTCGGCCAGGTTGTCCGAGAACTCGTCAACGGTGAGGTCGACGCGGGCTACCACTCTGTTCAGTTTGAGACCTCAGGATTGGGAAGCGGTGTGTATTTGTACAGGCTGACTGCGGGAGAGTTTGTGGCAACGAAGAAGAGTGTGCTCCTCAAATGATTTGGAAGCGGCTAATTCTCAAGGTCATCGGTAGAGTCGGCGAGGGTGCGTCAATCGCAATGTCCCAGGGTGCGGTGAGCAGACCCAGTACTGTAGCGTGTCAGACCATTGAGAACCACTAAGGGCTGGATTGAAGGAGAGGGTTTTAGGTATATTCCCTTCGAGCACAGGAGGGTTCAATGGGAACGACACAGAGTCCGGAATCGGTGGTTCGGGAGATTGCCCGGAGGACGCGCAAGAAGTACGGGACAGAGGAAAAGCTCCGGATCATTCTGGAGGGTTTGAAAGGTGAGACGAGTATCGCAGAGCTGTGCCGTCGGGAGGGTCTGAACCCCAATGTGTACTACAAGTGGAGCAAGGAGTTCCTGGAGGCCGGGAAGAAGCGCCTGCAGGGAGATCTGGTCCGGGAAGCGACGAGCAGTGAGGTCGTGGAGTTGCGCCGGGAGAATGATCAGCTGAAAGCTCTGGTGGCAGAGCTGAGCTTGAACAACCGGGTGCTCAAAAAAAGTCTGCATGGGCTGGACTCCACACCGGCCGAGCAATGAGGCATGGGCAGGCCGAGAAGATGGAGATCATTCGGTTGGTGGAGGAATCGCCCCTGAGCGTTCGCAGGACGCTTGCCGAGCTTGATGTGAACCGAAGCACGTTCTACACCTGGTACCGGCGCTACGAGCGGGAGGGGTACGACGGTTTGGCGAACCGGAAGCCGACAGCCCGACGATTCTGGAACCGGGTGCCCGAGACGGAAAAGCAGCGCGTGGTGAGCATTGCCTTGGAGCGCCCGGAGGAGTCCCCCCGGCAGCTTGCCTGGCACATCACGGACACCGAGGGCTATTTTATCTCAGAATCGACGGTCTACCGCATTGTGAAGGCCTACGACCTGGTCACCAGCCCTGCTTATACCGTCCTATCGGCAGCCGAGAGGTTCCCGCATCCGACCAGACGGGTGCACGAGCTCTGGCAGACGGACTTCACCTACTTCAAGATCCTCGGCTGGGGGTGGTACTACCTGGCGAGCGTGCTGGACGACTTCTCCCGGTATATCCTTGCCTGGAGGCTCTACACGACGATGGGGACCGAGGACGTGAAGGATCTCCTGGAGGAGGCGGTCGCACGGACGGGGATCAAGGGGGTGGCCGTTCGGCACCGGCCGCGGCTGTTATCGGACAACGGTCCGTGCTACGTGTCGAAGGATCTGGCGGCCTATCTCCAGCATCAGGGCATGGGTCACACACGCGGAGCGCCGTTCCACCCGATGACGCAGGGAAAGATCGAGCGGTATCACCGGTCTCTCAAGAACGAGATCCTGCTTGAGCACTACTACCTGCCGGAGGAGCTGGAACGGGCGATCGGGCGCTTCGTGGAGTACTACAACAACGTCCGGTATCACGAGTCGTTGGGCAACCTGACGCCGGCTGATGTGTACATCGGGAGGACGAGAGAGATCCAGACACAAAGGGAGATGATCAAGCGGCAAACACTCGAGCAGCGCAAGAAGCACAATCGGTCATTAACTCACTCAACATACATCACCACGGGAATACGGAAAAGTCTCTCTTGACTTCAACCCCCGGTTGTCCAAAAGGGTCTGAAGACATACAATCCGTTTGGAATATTGGCAATGGATCGAAGCGGACCCTGTTAGGCTGAAGATTCATGTGTCGGCAGTTCGATTCCGTCTCTGTCCTCAGAGGATCGTATAGTCTCAAAATGAGACATCTATGAGTTTCAGCTATTCACCTGTCCTTGTCAGCCCCTGAAGAGCCAATCTCGCCTCGCTGTTGTGTGTGATCCTACTTGAGGTCCCCCGTTTCATCGAAAGCGACAAACAAGGACATATCGCAGCGACGCCAAGTCCGCTTGCTCGTGCTATTTTTGCATCCTATCCAGCCGGATAACGACCTGGTCCGGTTGGATCGTCTCCAGAGAACAACCGTCCGGGACTGCAATATTCGAAACGGAAAGATCCAAAGTATGGAGGCCCTCGGTCGCGTCAAAAAGTTTGAGGGCAACATCGAGGTTATCAAGGTCGGCAAAATAGAAGGACCTTCTGGTTCCCGAGAGGGTGATGTTAACCTTCGCCGGACGGATGTCTGACACTTTCAGGTGGGGAGGTAGGTTCGCGGTTTTGACCGGGATACTGAGCGTCCGGTAGGTGATTTTGGACTCGTGGACTAGGAAGAACCAGAGAACCGCCGTAACGGCAACAGCAGCAAACTTTTCGATGTTGTTTTCCCGAAAAAAGTCCCTCCAGGATCGTGCCCTCTGTGTCGGGGCAACTTCATCGTAGAAACGCTCGAGTACCCTTTGCAGTTCAGCACTGTCGCCGAGTTCTTTGATGTCGGCCCTCCGTGCCACAGAAATGATACCCCTTTCCTCCGAAACCACAAGACAGAGGGCATCGGTGAGTTCGGCAAGGCCCAAGGCGGCGGCGTGGCGAGTTCCGGTGTGTGAAAGCTTCCGGAAGTTCTTCGAGAGGGGAAGATGGCTGGAGAACTCTGCAACACGGCCTCCCCTGATGACAACGGCCCCATCGTGTCCGGCTGAGTGCGGGTCAAAAAGGCTCTTCAGGAGTGACTCGCTTAACTGCCCATCCAGATCGACACCGCCATCAAGGTATCGCAGGATCGGCTCTTTCCCTCGGACCACGACGAGGGCACCGATTCTGTCCCGTGCGAGGTCGGTGAGCGTACGGACGAGTATCTCGACTTCACCCCTTGGCCTGCTCAGTAGTGAGCTCTGCTTGCGGGTGGAAAGAGCGCTGCGGCTACCGATATTCTCGAGGAAGTGCTTAATCTCCTCCTGGAAAATCACGATCATGAGAATCAGGATGACCGCGAAAAACGCATGGAACACGGTCGTAGTGAGCGAGAGATCAAGCACGCGAGCAAGAACGTATGCGCCCCCCGCGACGGACAGGCCTATGATGACAAACGCGGCTCTGGTCTTCTTGAACCAGACCAGCAGCGTATAGACCAGGAGCGACATGAAGGCGATGTCGACAAACCCTTTCAGTCCTATTTCCTTAAGTAAATCGACCAAAATCAGTCCTTTGCGCTTGGTTGTGGTGTCGGAGGTGATTCATTTGAAGGCGCGTCGAAAGCGGCACGACCGGGGAAGTCGAAGCCTCGCAGCCAGGCTCGCTGTTAACGATCGCTCAATCTCCTTCCACTGAGGCTCGTTCGCTCGGCTACCGACGAGGACCTTTCCGCCTGCGATCTGGCCGTGTCCACCCGCCTGGCCATGATCGGTGATAACATCCTGGAGAATCTTGCCGGCCTGGCTTTGCGGATGGGCTATCCGCAGGGACACATGCAAGTGGGCTCCATATCGGCTGGTGCAAAACGAGACGTTTATCCCCTCCGCCGTAAGCAGAACGTCAGCAATCTGGGCGCCGAGCTCAGGGTATTCCACGGGTCCGAGATGGGAGACAATGAGGTGGCGGCACGCTTTGGCTCCGGCGACTCCTTTCGCGAGTGTTGCAAAGTAACTCCTTGACCGTGGCGGGTTTTCGATCCTTGCTAGGGCCCGCATGTCGCAGCGAGGGAGAAGGCTGAGGTACGCTTCTACGTCTTCAGTCCGTCCCACCCGGTAAAGGTGTAGTGTATCAGACAGTATCCCGTAGGTCAGCGCAGTGGCGACGGTGGAGGGAATGTCCATCGCTCGCGATAGGAGAGTTTGAGCAAGAAGGGTGGAGGTAGCTCCGTATTCACTATCGACAATAGAGAGTTCTGCGTCGGGCGCTCTTGTGGCAGCGTGTTGGTCAATGACGATGGTGGCCTTCTTCTCCTGTGGAAACGAATTGTTGCGGAAATTCGGCTGAGTGTCCACAAGAGCAAAGTGCCGATAGTGTGACAGGTCGGACAGACGGAGTTTGTGGACGGGAAGCCTGAGGATTCTGACCATTTCGCGATTCTCTTTGCGCCCGATGATTCCCCCGTAGGCGATTCTGGCCCGAATCCCAAAGGCCCGGCGCATCAGGAACTGCAATGCGTAGGCACTTGCCAGCGCGTCTGGGTCTGGATAGTCGTGCGTGAGAATTAGAACCGGCGATATGCGGTGCTTCTGTCTTGAGAGAAACTCCCACAGTCTCGAGGAATGATCATGCGTCGATCTTGTCTTCACAGATAGTCTTCCATCCATTGTACCTGAATCGGACCTTTACGGGGGGGGTCATCGCTGGGTGATCAGATTTGTGCGTCGACCTCCGGCAACCCCGGGGTGGATTCCGGAGCCTTAGCCCCATCACTGGCTGCACGGTATTCAGCCTCGCCCCTCAGACTCCCCCAGTAGTCCTGGAGCGGCCACGGCGTTGTGGAGGACTCCCCAGATACCTGCACCGACTGCGTTTCAGGGCAGACACAACACCCCTGAACCGGTACCTGTGCTCCAGGTCTGGAGACCCGGCGCAGATATAAGGATGCATCCCCAGCCGGGAAAAGGCCACGTAATCTCCCTTGGGCTCTCCCCGCAACGTCGCGGGGAAGGAGCGTGTGAGCACGTGTTTTTGCCCGCTGGAGGTGAACTTCAGTGTGCCACTCAGTACGACTGCGATACTGTCAGGAAGAGCCAATACTCACCTATATAACGTCGTATGCTGTACTCGTGTACCGTGTGTGGAGGTTATCAGGGCCGATGCTGGCTCTCCATTTCGAGCTGCCGGCCGATCCTGATTACCTCTCTGTCAAGTCTCTCTATCTCCTCAAACATCGTGCTGACATCCGTTTCGTCTTTGAGAAGCTCCAGGGACCACTTCTTCGTCTTGAACTTCCGGTAGGCCACCAAGCCCATCTCTGACATCAGATGATCACGTTGTGCGCGTAGCCTCTTGATTTCCGCGTGTTGTTTATACTTGTGGGCATACTCCTGGGCCACTCGTGTGACCTCGTCAACTGCTTTGGCCCCGGCTTCATATGCCTGTGAAAAACCTTCCTTCAGCACGTCCAGAACACCACCTGCCACCTCGACCGTTTTCTCGGCAACGGAGGAAATCCTCTCCCCGACAACACCCGCTCCCTCTTCGATGTTCTCGGCCGCTTCTACCAGCAGCCCCGGCCGCCCCTTTGAGTGGCGAGCCTTGGCCGTTCGCCTAGTCTTTCGTTTCGTTCCCATTAGCTCTCCCTTTCGCATCATGGTTGGATCAATCGACTCTCGCATGCCATTGAGGGATCGTGTGGATCACGCTGCTATTCGTTTTGAGCGCACCTTCTTGCCAACAACATAGAGACCAGCGGCAACGGCAAGGACGAGGAGAATGAGAACCCAGGGCAACCAGGCCCACCCCCCGGCCTCCTCTGCTCTTCGTTGCGCGACTGCTGCCTCTTCCTTAGAGACTTCCTCCCGCTGTTTTGCCAGGTCGGCCTCGTCCTTTGCCACCTCTGCCTTTTCCTCGGCTACCTGTTTGGAGAGCTCTGCAAGCCGGCCTTCTGCACTCGTGTCTCCCTCATCGACCCGCTCCTTCCTGGTCCTGGCGGCCTCTTCCTGCTGTTTGCGTGTTGCTTCCAGCATCGCAGCTTCCTCTGCTACAACCTGTGCTTCCTCCTGTTCCAGAAGGGCCTTGCGACCCTCCAACTCTGCGATCCCTCTCCCTTCGAGGAGCTGGATTTCCTCACCGACCTCCGCGATCCTCCGTTCCAGTTCTTGCCTCTCTGCAGCCAGGGTCTTTTCTGCTGCGAGCAAGCGTGCTCTATTTGCCGTTACGCGCTCCTTTTCTGCCTTCAGTCTCTCCGTTTCGTCGAGAACAAACTCTGCCAGGACGTCCTTCTTGTCGTACTGTCGCTCGATCTTCCTCTGCAGCGTGCCGACAGTGGCATCGATGCTCCGGATGTGATTACGGGCGCTTTCGATTGCGAGGTTCGCTTCGGTCATCGCCGCCTCGGAAGCGGCAATCTCATTGTCAATTCCCTGCACTCGGAGGTCGACCTTCCGCATATCGGTCTCCGGGGCATTCTCTCGCATCAGCCTCGATTTCTCCTCTTGGTAGAGACCCCTCTCCTCCAGGAACGCTTCGATCTTCTTCTCGGCAATGGAAATCCGTCGTTCATTCAGGGCGATCCTCCCCTGTGCCTGTCGTTTCTCCTTTGCAAGCTCGTCGAGCGTGAGATCGATTTGCGAGACTCCGGTTCGGAGTTTCGCCTCCGCCTCCTCCTCCAATTCCGAGACGTACTCGGTTTCCTTTGCCAGGCCCCTGGCCTGCTCCGCTGCCTCGGAAAGAAGATCCTGGACCGATTCGATCGAGTCGGACGCGGCCTCCATCTTCAGCTGGAGTGACTCCTGGGACGCCTGGAGGGAAGCTTTCACTGCGAGCAGCGATTCTTGGCGGGCCTCGGATTCGCTCAAGGCTGCCTTTGTCTGGCCCTCTTTCAGCTCCTTCCCGAGGAGGTCAACCCTCTGTGCCAAGGCGTTCCTCTCCTCTTCGAGCTGACGAAGCTGGTCCTCGATCTCCTTCTTCTCCCGCGCGAGCCGTTCCTCGGAGGCCCTCAGCGAGTCGGCTCGCTTCTGTGCCCGTGCGAGCTCCTGTGCGGCCCTGTCTCCCTCATCGGTTGCGCACCCAGAGAGAAACATAGCCACCATCAGCAGCCTACCGGTCCAAGTTGCAGCAAGTTGGAGTTTCATTACCGTTCCTCCTTGTGTGTTGTGGCTATCTCTTCCTCAAGGTGCGAATGTGGGCTCAGAAGAGGCTCACCTGGACGTATCGGTGTGGGTTCTCCCTCAGGTCTTTTGCCAGTAGATTCATGTTTACTGAGAGGCTGTCCAGGTTGTCGTAGAGTCTCCGGTCGTGGATGAGCTTTCCGAGGGTCCCTTCCCCGTTCTTCAATTGTTCCAGGAGGTAGTCGAGGGACTCTGTCGTGTTAGTCATTCTTGCGGATACACGATCGAAGTTCTGTGCCATTCGTGAGAACGCAACGATGCTCGTATCGATGTTTGCCCGTTGGCTGACTGCGAGTGTATCGAGTCTCCTGGCAAAGCGGGAGAGTTCGCGCGCGAACACACCGAAATCTGCAAGTGCCTGATCCGTGCGCGCCCCTTCCTGCCGGATCAATCTCTCAAGGTTGACCGCCGAACTGGCTAGGTCCGCCACGATACTCTGGATGCGCATCCGTGTAGGCTCATCGAACGTCGAATTAACGTTTTCCAGGATTCCCAGGACATTTGAGGAAATCGGGGCGAGCGTCGCAGTGAGCTCGGAAAGATCGGCTTCGTAGAGACCGGCCAAAGTGTCCCCGTTCTGCAGGACCAGTGGATCGATGCCGGGTGAGATCTCAATAAACTTTCCCCCCATGATCGTCTCGCTCTTCAACACTGCCTTGGAATCCCTGGGGAGCTGCACCTTTGTCTTCACGGAAAGATTGACGGCGATGTTCCGGCCGGCGAGAGTCATATTCTCGACGTACCCTATGGCGAGACCGCCCACCGTTACCAGATCGTCCACCTGAAGGCCACTGACGTTTCCATAGAGCACCGTCAGCGAATACTGTTTCGCCCGCAGATCGATACCTCGGAGATATATCACCGAGCCAATGAATACCACCACAGCGGCCAGGACCACAATTCCTATCCGCGCTTCATTGCTTAGCTTCATTGCTCATCTCTCTTCTTTGTGGCAAGGGAAGAGTTGATGTACTTTCGCACATTCTCGTTCGTGCTTTTCTGGATCTCCTCCCGGGTGCCTGTGGCAAGCGTTACTCCTCCGTCCAGAATCGCGAAACGATCTCCGACAAGGAACGCACTGTGGATGTCGTGCGTCACAACAATAGAGGTAACACCCAGAGTCGCGCGAAGGTCGTTGATGAGCAGGCTGATTCCGTCTGCAGTTTCCACATCCAGTCCGGTCGTCGGCTCATCGTACAGAACGTAGCGTGGACGCGGCGCAATGGCTCTGGCGAGCCCGACGCGCTTCTTCATCCCTCCGCTCAAGCTGGCGGGCATAGTCCGTTCGATCGGACCCAGACCCACGAGATCCAGGGCGTCTCGAACACGGTCCCGGATATCTTGGTCCGTCTTCGCTCTGTCCCTTCGCAGGGGAAGGGCGATGTTTTCCTCCACCGTAAGCGAGTCGAACAGAGCTGCTCCTTGGAAGAGGAAGCCAAATTTGCATCGGAGTTCGCGTAGCTCTTGGTACTTCATTCCCTCCAGAGGTATGCCGTCGACTGAGACCGACCCTTCATCAGGCCGAATCAGTCCGATGATTGTCTTGAGCAGCACACTCTTACCACACCCGCTCTTCCCCAGGACGACGAGGTTTTCTCTTTCCTGTACGTCCAAATCAACCCCGCGAAGAACGGGCTCAGTGTCGAATGCCTTCCAGATGTTTCGAACAGTAATCATCACAGGAGCACGGATGCCAGAATGAAATCCAGCAGGACTATCGTCAGACAGGTAAGGACGACGGTTGCCATGGTCGCGTTCCCGACCCCCTCGGCGCCCCCCTTGACGTAGTACCCTTGATAGCACGCGATGGAAGTGATCGTATAGCCGAAGAAGGTCGCCTTTGTGAGTCCGTAGACCGCGTCCATAGTGACGAACGACGCCTTGATCCCTCTGATGAAGGCGCCCGGGGGGATGTTCGCAATGACCACGGCTCCGAAATACCCACCGAGCACGGCGACGAGGTTTCCGAAAACGACCAGGATCGGGAACATGAAGATTCCAGCCAGAATGCGTGGCGTGACGAGAAACGAAATCGAGTCAAACCCCATCGCCTCGAGGGCATCAACTTGTTCGGTCACACGCATCGACCCAATCTCCGCAGTGATCGTGGCGCCAACCTTCCCGGCGAGCACCAGCGCGGTGAGCAGAGGAGTCAACTCGAGCAAGACCGATTTGATGACCAGCCCTCCGACCACGACACGCGGCACCCACGAATAGATCTGGTAGGCAGACTGAACGGCGGTCACCATTCCTACAAACGTCGAGACGAATATGACGATCGGGATTGACTCAATGCCAATCTGGACCATTTGCCTGAAAACGTTCTCGGAGTACTCCCGCGCATTGGCGATGTTCCGTACCGTCCACCAGACGAACCTAACATACCTCCCCAGGTGCTCCAGGAATTCGAGCGTGTGACGTCCCACGAAGGTGAACAGGCGGAGGTCGCGCGTGTAACCTGTATCCACTATCCTGGCTGGTGCTTCCATTGAGTGTGCTCCCGCGGGCAGACACCCGGGGTCGAACAGCTAGCGGGTCAAATCTTCTCTCTCACCTCCAGCGTCCTCGTTTCCTCCGGGCAGGGATCCAGCCTGCGGCTCCGGTTTGACGTTGCCCTGCAGTGAGGCCCTGATACTCTCCATCTCGGATTCGAGTTCCGCAATTCTCATGGCGTTCTGCTTGATCTGGCCAGCCTCCTCCTCATAGAACGCTGCCTTGAGAGCACTGATTTCGCGATCCTTCTCCTCCTTCAGCGCGCCAATCTCATTGTCCTTCTCCGCCCGCTCCCGATTTCGGCGGAAATCGACAAAGTAGGTCAGCCCGGTCTGGAGACCGAGAAAGAAGAGTCCGACCAGGAATACCGTTGCCACAAGTGGAACCGTAATAAGGCCTAGCCCCACACTGACATTGAGCGATACGATGAACACATCCCAGTTGAAGATGGCAAAGAAGACCATGACAAGGAACAGGGCTGCAAGGGGTATCGTCTGTGCGTACTTCATGGATGGCGGTCCTCCTAGGTTCAGGTTCACGGAAGAGTCATTGCTTCCCTTGCTCGATCTCCTCTCCGATTCTGACCACATCAGCGTCCAGCTTTTCGATCTTGCCGACCAGAGCCTTGATTTCTTTGTCCTCAAAGAGAAGTTCGGGCGCCGACTGGTGCTCCTTGAAATGCCGATACGTGGCGAGCCCCAGCTTCGCGGTCAATGAGGTCCGCTCTACCGCGAGTCTCTTCATCTCCGCATGCTGCTTGTACCTGTCGGCGTACTCCTGGGCTGAACGGGTCACCTCTTCAACAGCTCTGCTCCCAGCCTCATATGCCCTCTTGAGCCGCTTCTTCATAGCATCCATGATCTCGCCGGCTACGTCCGCCGTCTGTCCGGCTACGTCCGAGATCTTCTCGCCAACAATCTCGGCACCTTGTTCTATGTTCTCTGCTGCTTCCGTGAGAATGCCGGGCTGTTTCCTCGCCCGCCTACCGGACCCCTTCTTGGAACTCTTTGCTTTTGCCGACATGGGGTTCTTCTCCCTCGACTGTTGTGTTGAGACTATATCAGATGTCAGGAAGTTGCCTTCTTGATGCGGGCTGCCTTTCCCACTACGTAGAGTCCGGCGAGGCCAACGAGGACCAGAACGAGAACGATACCGAGAACAAACGCGAACGTGCTACCGCTTTCGGTTGTCCTATCCATGGCCTCGGGCTTCCCTTGCGAGGTTTCCTCGTTCTCTTCCGCGGGAGCCGTCTCTCCAGTGGCTGGCGTTGTTTCCTTGTTGGCACCATCCTTGGAAAGGCGCGCGAGTCTGCCCGCCGCAGTTGTGTCAGGCTGTGTCGTCTTGAGCTGCCTCATCTGCGGAGCTTCCGTCTGTAGCCTGTTGGCCTCAGCCGACTGGCCGTTCTGGGTGGAATCCTCCGCTGGTTCGACCCCATCGGGGAGAGCTTTTTGGGCTTCGATGGTGTGACGCTCTCCCTCGGTCAAAGAGGGGATCTCCGGGCCAAGATTGCTCAGGCTCGTTTCCAGTTCGCGTCGTTTCCGAGTGAGCTCCCTCACCTGGGCCTGAAGATGTTCACGGTCTGCCCCGAGCCGGGCCCGTTCGGTCGCAAGGTTCTCGGTCTCATCTCCCATGAATTCTTCCAGAACCGCCTTCCTGTCGTATTCTCGGGCAATCCTCACGTGGAGGCCCTCCACGGCATCGTCGATCGCTCCAATGCGCTCTTGGGCCTTCCTGATGGTGATCTTGGCAATGGAGAGCTTACCCTCCTCCAGCCCAACAATGTTGTCGATTTCCTTGATCCGCAGGTCAATTTCGCGCAGGTCGACTTCTGATGCATTCCGGCGCATCAGCTCGTTCTTCTGCGTGACATAGAGTTCCCTTTCCTCACCGTATGCTTCGATCTTCTTTCTGAGAATAGCGATTCGTTTCTGAGCCAGAGTCACCTCCTGCTGGGCGATCCGCTTGTCTCGGGCAAGGCTGTCGAGCGTCCGATCGAGCGCTGAGACCCCGCTCCTGAGATCCCTTCCGGCCTGCTGTTCCACTCTTGAAGCGAATTTCTCCTCCAAGGAAAGGCTGTCGAACGCTTCAGAGAGGAGATCGAGCCGGGTCTCCGATTCCCTGATCGAGTCCTCGAGGGAGGCAATCTGCTTCTTGAGTGACTTCCGCTGTTCCAGGACGGCGTTCCGGGCCGCCTGACGGGAGTCCTCCGATCGTTGTACCTCCTGCATCGTTGCTTCGCGAGCTCTGCCTCGGTGAAGGGCAGTGAGTGTGTCGAGTTCCTGTGAGAGGAGCAGCTTCTCCTCTTCCACTACCTTCAAGCGATCAGAAAGCGCCCTGTGGCCATCCTGCAGAAGTTGGGATGAGGCGATGACGGAGTCCGATTCCCCCTGTAGTCGTTTAAGTTTCCGAGCAGCAGGTTCATCCTCGCCGGGGGTGCATCCGACCAAGAACATCATTGCTGCCAGTACTGCCAGGCCAACTGAGGAGCTGTGCTGTCCACAAGCCATACTGACCCCTTGCACCGTTGTCCACTCGCGTGTTAGGCCTATGGGTGTATGACGATGTCTATCCGTCGGTTCTTCGCCCGGCCCTCAGAGGTCTCGTTGTTTGCGATCGGCTTCACCTCCCCAAACCCCGCAGCGGTGATGCGGGAAGCATCCATCGACATGTTTGCTAGTAGGTATGCCCGCACGGCATCCGCACGCTGTTGGGAAAGCTGCATGTTCATTTTGTCTCCCCCATGGGAATCCGTGTGGCCTTCCACACTCACCTCACAATCGGGGAACGTGTTGATTGCGTTCTCGACTTTCTTAAGGAGTCCAAAATGGTCCGGTCTGATCTCGGATTTGCCGACGCTGAAGTTCAAGCCGACGAGGCGCACAATCACGGTCTCGCCTTCGCGGAGAACCCGAGCCTCGGTGGCGTCGAAGGTCTGCTCAACTTTGAGGAACTGCTGACGTACTTGCTCCTGTGCCTCCATCTCTTTCAACAGTTCCGCCTGTTCTTCCGTGGCGCCGCTGAGCTGTGCCCGTAGATTATCGTTCTCGCTCTTGATGAACGCTAACTCTTGACCCATGCGCGCCGCTGAATCGCGGAGATCCTGGACGTAGATTGCCACAGGGGCGGCGGCCTTTTCTAATCCTTCGTCAAACTTGGCGTCTATTTCCGCCGCAACGGCAATCGTGCGAATTGGGTCTTCGGCCATGAGCATGACATCCTCAAGCGACTGATCGGCCTCTTGTACCCCCTTGATGGCCTTTGCCAGATACATGGCATGCAGGACTTCATAGCGGGCTGACAGGGCAAGGCTGCGTGCGTAGTCCGTGTCATAAGGGTTCTCGTCCAACTCCTTCTCGGCTTGGGCCGCCAGATCATTGGCGAGCTTGAGAGTCCGAGGCGCCTGGTCATCGACATCCGTCTCGTCGGCTCGCTTCAGGAGATTCCAGATCTCGTTCAGATGATGGGTTTTGATCGCCTCCAACTCCGCCGACCGATAGAGGGTCTCCGCCTCCCCCCCAAGTTCCTTGGCATCGTCAGCATCGCCCTCTTCGAGTTGGCCCGCCGCGTCGGCAAATTTCCGCTCGGCAGCGATCCAGGTTTCTTTGGCGTAGAGGGACGCCTCGGCATCGATTGCCTGAGAGCGGGCCTTCAATAGGCTCTCAAAGGCCACACCGGCTAGTGAAGTGGCTTCAGTTGCCTTCCGGAAGGAGGCCACCGCCTGGTTCAGCTTTTGTCGGATTCTTCCGAGGTCCTTCCCCGCCCTGAAGTCACTCTGCGCATCAGTGTATGCCTGCAGTCCTCCTAGATAAGCTTGGGGGGCAAGCAACTCTGCGTTGGCTTCTTTCGCCTGCTTCATCGCCTGATCAGCCTCTTTGAAGAGAGACTTCTCGACATCCTGTGCCATGACCGCAGTCGCATTGATGGACGCAATCGAGGCCAAGAATATCAAATGAGTGAATGTTCTTCTGCACTTCATCGTTGTGCTCCTTCTGTTTAGGTATTGCGACTAGTCAAACCCAAATGCCTCCTCCAAAAGTCTTGCTAGTTCATCGTGCGTGATTTCGCCGAAGTGGCGGCCAATAAGTTGATGCTTCCTGAACAGGAACAGGGCCGGTGTACCGGTGACGCCGTGCTGCGCACAGATATCTCGGTCATCCTCGTAGCTCACTTCCCTCGCAGCAATGCCCCTGGAACGGGGGTGCGAATCGATGAATTCGCGAATTGCCACTCTTGTTCTCAAGCTTCGTTCGTTGAAATTGCTGAAGAACACCAGAATGGTGTATTCAGCGTCGCGTAGGTTTTCCGGCGCGCTCTCTCGCATTCGGTCTCAGCGGAGTCGCTCCTGCCTGGTGAACCTTGACGGGGATAGACGGTTACGGGAGGTCAAGAACTATGCCAGAGCCTGGCGACGACCAGGAGGGTGGGCGAGGGGTCTCACCGCCATGAACCCTTGGAAGGTGTTGCCGAAGGAGGGGGGAAGGGGTGGTTCACGGCCGAGAGCGTGACAGCTGCTTCCGAAACCGAGGGCGATTTGTTGCGCCACTCACGCAACATTGCAACGGATACGTTGCAGGCTGCAACGATTTTCAGGGGGATCGCTTGCCGAAATTCTTCCCGATCTTGAATTCTCTCATCCGTCGCCAGAGAGAAGTTCTGTGTACTCCCAGCAGATCCGCTGCTTCTTGGCGGTTTCCCCCCGCTGCCAGAAGTGCCCTTTTGATTCTCTCTTCCTCTCGATCCATGCTCCTGCCCGGAGGGAGAATCGGTGTCCCGTTACTGGTCGACAGCCGTATCTCGGGAGGAAGATCTTTTGCCTCCAGAACGGCCCCCGTGGCCAGGACAAAAGCGTGCTCGATGGCATTCTCCAGCTCCCGAACATTGCCCGGCCAGAGGTAGTTTGCCAGGAGCTCTTCGGCGCCGGGTGAAATACCGACGATGCGCTTGCTGTAGTAACGGTTCAACCGGGCGATGAAGTGGTCCACCAGCAACGGAATATCCTCACGCCTCTCGCGCAGCGGGGGAAGGTCTATTTGAATGACTTTCAGGCGATAGAAGAGATCGTCTCGAAACTCTCTCTTGGCCACCAGCTCTGTCAGGTCCCTGTTGGTGGCTGAGATGATCCGGACATCAACCGGAATTCTCTGGGGGGACCCCAGCGGCTCGATCACCTTTTCCTGCAGCGATCTCAGGATCTTGGACTGCGTTTCCAGTGGCAACGTCCCGA
>Ga0209536_100005762_pt1 | contig 19144 bp, 13 predicted proteins | sample DeeMarSeWOR28_12_FD_187461 | JGI IMG/M metagenome (GOLD analysis project Ga0209536, IMG submission 187461) | Marine sediment microbial communities from White Oak River estuary, North Carolina - WOR-2-8_12 (SPAdes) (version 2) | ecosystem: Environmental > Aquatic > Marine > Intertidal zone >... | reverse complement strand
TCGCCGCATAGCAAGGCCAGCACAATAACCAGGAATGGCCAGACAATGGCAAGCAGCCGCTTGTTAGCGATCGGGTTAAGCAACGTCGCGAGAATCCTACCTAAGCTCTGTTTTTTATTCATGGTTACCAAAACATTTAGTCAGCTCGCCGATTGCAAACCTCCACCCACAACTGACCCGAGGATCGCAAGTAACTCTCTATCCTTTTGAAATTGGACTATATTTAGGACAGGATGGTGAAAACCAGATTCAATTTCTGTTGGCGGCCTCGCAAGACCCATCAAATTCTCAACTGACACCTAAAGAACACCCGCTAATATGCTGGTTTGATACGAATCGCCGAAGCAGATTCCATGCCGCTAATAGATGAGAACTGATACTCAGAACACGGTAGGTATTCGGTTTGTCTGGTTGCTGCCGCTCATCGCAGGGTTAATTCCAGCCATTGCAGCCTACAGCGCCTTTATGATTTCGAAAGAGGCGGGCTTGATAGAATCTTGCAACCCTTTTCTTGATGGCTGCGTGTCCATCAGCCGAGCCGCCCGGCACGAGTTGCCGAATCTTGTTTTCCGCGCCCTGGTTCTGCCGGGGGCGACATTGCAGGCCATCACCTGGATTCTGTGCGCGCAATGGCTCGGAAGCATTGACGCAGACTCGGGCAAGACACCGCGAATCCTCGCCGTGCTTGGCGTGCTGGCGGGCATGTTCTTCGTGCTCTACGGTACTTTTCTCGGAAGCGAGGGCGACATCTATCAATGGTTGCGCCGTTATGGCATCAACTTCTATTTCGGGTTCACTTACCTGTGCATGCTGCTCACCAGTGCACGGATATTCGAACTCACGCAAGGCGGACGGCTGCGGATTCCGTGGCAAATGCATCGCGCGCTCGGGGTGCTGTGCCTGACATTGCTGGCACTCGGACTGGGCAATCTGATTGCGAAATCCCTCCTCGGCGATGAGGCTCTGGTCGACCGCTTCGAAAACAGCCTGGAGTGGCTCGCCGGACTGCTGTTCACCCTGTTCTTCGCGATCATGTCATGGCTGTGGCACCAGACCCGCTTCCGGCTGCACCCGGGCACCGAAACCTGAGTCAAGCGGCCAACCATCAAACGGCGGGCTTGAGCAAGCTTGGCGCGATCGGTTAACGTGCGCGCTATGTGTTTCTCCGATCATTTGGCCGGTTTGCCTGACTGGAAGAGGAACGGTAGCAATGTATGCAACGTGACTGATATCCGCTTCCCGGGGCTCAGCGAAAGCGCACGTTACTCACCCGCGCAGTAGGTCGCGCCTTGCCGCACATGCTCCGTTTTTCGTTTCGTCAATGGATTTTGCTGGTTTTCGGATCCAGCCTGATACTGTTGTCGGTGTCCCTCGAACGGATGGCGGCCTTTTGGGACGAGGTCTCCAGCGATGATCCGGTCATCTGGAACCGGCTCACCATCGACACCGGGCGGCACACCCGCATCAGTTCACTGGACGAATCGACTCTCGTGGTGCGCAGCACGTCGAACGCGGACGCGCGATTGACGCTGTTCATCCGTGAAAATCGAACAGCGGGTCCAGGCGAACTGGTGAAAGACCTGTGCGGGAGAGACAGCTGCGTCTATCGCCGCCTCGACGATGCGCGTCTCGACGGTGCCATCGCCGACTACTCCTCCGGAACCCCGTTTCGCATCATACTTATGCATTTGCACGATAGCCGGGTCTGGCTCGAATACAAGGGGCCAAAAGATGAATTCACCACGTTCGACCACTTCATCGATGCGGTAGTCACGCAAACACAAGCGCAAGCAGAGCGCCGGGACGAAAGCTGACTGTCTGCGGTTCGCCGGCAACATTGTGGCCACTTGTCTGTAGCGGTCGCGGCCGGGCAGCAAACGATTGGCTCGGGCAGCGGGCCGTTACCCCGATCCGCCGGCAACGAATGTACGACCGTCGGCAGATTGACTTGCCGCGGTCCGGGCTGGCGCATGGACGCACCAGCGAGCCGACTAAGGAAAAAACACGCGCCTGGCCGCACGCCGGATCAAGGAACTTGATGGCCGGAATTGGACACGAAGCAACACAGAGACATGAATCATGACTGGAATGAATATGCTCAACCCCGCTCCCCGCACGGTCTTCCTCAGGAATTACGCTCCGCCGCCTTACCTGGTGTCGCATACCGATCTGGACATTCAGATATACCCCGGCCATACGCTTGTCGGCGCGAGCCTCACGGTAACCAGAAATCCCCAGTTACCCGCCGAGGCTGTGCCGCTGGTACTCAACGGCGAGGATCTCCACCTGGAATACGTATCGATCGACGGACGCGAGCTATCCGATCAGGAGTATTCACTGAGCGCCAATCAGCTGACCGTCCATGAACCGCCCGCGACATTCGCCCTTCATACCCGTGTGCGCATAGACCCGGAAAGCAATACTCGCCTGATGGGTTTGTATGCCTCCGCGAACGGTTACTTCACGCAGTGCGAGGCAGAAGGCTTTCGGCGCATTACCTTCTTCCCGGATCGTCCCGATGTCATGGCCCGTTACACGACCACCATTCATGCCGACAAGACCCGTTTCCCGGTGCTGTTGTCAAACGGCAACCTCGTTGATCAGGGTGACGAGGCGAAAGGACGCCACTGGGCAAAATGGGAAGACCCATTTCCGAAACCCTCCTATCTGTTCGCCATGGTTGCCGGAACGCTCGAGCGGCGCGATGACACGTTCACGACGTGCTCCGGCAGACAGGTATCGCTTTCCATCTTTGTCGAACCGGGGAAGCTTGACCAGTCCGGTTTTGCCATGGAAGCGCTGAAGAGGTCGATGACATGGGACGAACAAAGGTTCGGCCTCGAAGTCGACCTGGACCAGTACATGATCGTCGCGGTCAGCGATTTCAACATGGGCGCGATGGAAAACAAGGGGCTGAATATCTTCAATACGAAGTACGTGCTCGCCAGGCCCGACATCTCCACCGATCGCGACTTCATGTTCCTCGATCGCGTCGTCGCCCACGAATACTTTCATAACTGGACAGGAAACCGGGTGACCTGCCGGGACTGGTTCCAGTTGAGCCTGAAGGAAGGCCTGACCGTGTTCCGCGATCAGGAATATGGTGCCGACACCTACTCCAGGGCGGTACAGCGCATCCAGGAAGTACGCTCGCTGCGAGCGGCACAGTTCCCGGAAGACGCCGGACCGATGGCCCACCCGGTACGCCCCCAGTCGTACATGGAAATCAGCAACTTCTACACCGCGACCGTTTACGAAAAAGGCGCGGAAGTCGTTCGGATGATTCATTCGTTGCTCGGGGAATCGCGCTTCCGCGCCGGGATGGATTTGTACTTCGAACGTCACGACGGGTGTGCCGTCACAACCGACGATTTCGTGCAGGCAATGGAGGATGCGTCCGGCGTCAACCTTGCCCAGTTCCGGCGCTGGTACGACGAAGCGGGCACGCCGGTCCTCGAAATCACCGACAGCTACAGCGAGGAAGAACAACGTTACGCGCTGCGCATAAGGCAATCGTTCGCACCGGCCTCTGGCCAGACCGACAGACCGGCACTGCACATCCCGTTTGCCGTCGGGCTGGTAGACACCGACGGCCGCGACCTCGCTTTGCAGCTCGACGGCGAACGCGAACCCGGTGCGACAACGCGTCTGCTGTCAATAACGCAGGCCGAACAGGAATTCGTCTTCGTCGGCGTAAAGGACCGGCCGACGCCTTCGCTGTTACGCGATTTCACAGCACCGGTAATCGCGAAGTTCGATTACAGCGAAGACGATCTGATCCACCTGATGGGACATGATTCCGATCCGTTCAATCGATGGGAGGCCGGCCAGCGCCTGGCTTCCGGCATCATTCTGCGCGCCACAAAGGACGTGGGCGCGAACCGCCAGCCCGTATTTCCGCAAGGCTTTTTCGGCGCCTTCTCAAGAGTGCTTTCCGATGCAGCCAGCGACCCTGCGTTTGCTGCCGAGGCTCTGGCACTGCCGTCGGAAACATATCTGGCCGAGCAACTGGACGAGGTGGACCCGGACGCCTTGCATGCAGCGCGCAACCTGCTGCGCCGCAAAGTCGCAGAGACCCTCAAAGGGGACTTGTTGCTCGCCTATCAGGCATTTGCAACCAGCGGAGAATACAAGCCCGACGCAGCATCTGCAGGACAGCGCGCGCTTCGCAATCTATGCCTCTCCTACCTCATGGAACTGGATGACGACGCCTCGGTCGGGCTGTGTATGACGCAGTTCGAGCAGGCCGACAACATGACCGACACGATGGCGGCACTCACCGCGCTCGCCAACCGTGATTTCGACCAACGTCAGTCCATACTCGACCACTTCTACCAGAAGTGGTCAACAGAGCCGCTCGTGGTCGACAAATGGCTGGCGGTCCAGGCTGCGTCCAGTCTGCCCGGCACGGTGGATCGCGTAAAGGCTTTGACCGGGCATGCGGCATTTGACTTACGCAATCCGAACAAGGTCTTTTCCCTGATTCGAACATTCGGGACAAACCAGGTCCGCTTTCATGCCGCGGACGGTTCGGGTTATGCATTTCTTGCAGATCAAATCATCCGCCTCGATCCGGTGAACCCGCAGATCGCAGCGCGGGTGGCACGCTGTTTCGACCGCTGGAAAAAATTCGATGCCCAGCGGCAAACGTACGCTCTCGAAGCGCTCAAACGCATCCGGACGTCTCCGGAATTGTCTACCGACACGACCGAAGTCATCGCCCGGGCGCTCGCGTAGAGGCAGCATCACGAGCAGACCCGGAATGAGCACGACGCCGCAGCTGCCTGGTGCAAGCGTAATGGAGGCGGTTAACATCTGTATCCGGATACTAGAGAGGGGGCTGACCAATGCCTGACAACACTGTAACGATCTACCACAATCCGCGTTGCAGCAAGAGCCGCAATACTCTGGCGCTATTGCAGCAAAACGGGATCGAGCCAACCGTCGTCGAGTACCTCAAACAACCGCCTGACAGGGCAGCACTGAAAAGCATCGTCAAGAAACTCGGCGTCGAACCGGAGCAAATCGTTCGCAAGGGAGAGGACGCCTACAAGCAAGCTTACGCGGGCAAGACGCTCAGCGGCGACCAATGGCTCGATGCGCTCGCCACGCACCCGATTCTGATCGAACGACCGATCGTCGTAAAAGGCAACCGTGCCGTCATCGGGCGTCCTCCGGAGAATGTCCTGGACCTGATCTGATCTGCTGGCGGTGACTTGCGGTGCACCGCTTCAGTATTACCCGGTGACCGGCGTCGACGCGTTCGATCGGACTGTCTTGATGGCCGGCGGTGCATGCGCGCAAGTACCGCCGGCGGTGAGGAATCACCAGTTGGAAGGGATTTTCTTCAGAATGGAAATGCGCTTGTCCTTGACGCCCAGATAACCGCCCTGCGTCAGGTCGTGCATGATGCGGCTGACCATTTCCCGCGAAGCGCCGATGCGATTTGCGAGATCCTGCTGCGTCAGCCGTTGATCGATTACCAGCGCACCGTCCTTTTCCACCGCCAACATGTAAAGCGTCTTCACGAGGCGGCCGAATACATCGAGAAGCGCCAGCGTGCGCACGTTTTCGGTCAGGACGCGAACACGCGCGGCAAGCCCGTGCAGCAGGGAAAAACCGATATCGGGATCTTCGGTAATCGCCTCTCGAAGCTGGTTCTTTGTGATGATCATGACCTTGCACGGCTCGAGGGCCATGACTGACGCGGAGCGCGGCTCATCATCGAAAAGGGCAAGGTCACCGAAGTACTCACCGGCTCCCTGCGTCGACAAGACCACCTCCTTGCCGTTCTCATCGCTCAGGAACGCCTTGACGGATCCGGACTCGATGACGAACAGCGAATTCCCCTCGTCGCCCTCGTTGACAATGATTGCGTTCTTGGCGTACGAACGCACCGTCGCGCGCTCTGTCAGCGAGCCGATCTGCTCGTCCGACAGGCCTTCGAATCCTCCAACGCCCTTAAGCATGTCGTCTCCTCAAATTTCAGACCGGCGGTCCGCAAGCCGACGATGTACACCGCGGTCTGGATATTCCTATCCCGCGGTCGGAACGTAACCACGCTCCTTGATGTACTGCGCCAGCACCAGATCCATGCTGGTCGCGTGATTGGCAAACCACTCGGCGACACCTTGTGCAAGAATCTTGCCGTAGTTCGCGTCCCCGGCCGCCGCGCGGCGGCGCACCTCCCGCGCGATTTCCAGCACGCCTTCGTGCTCGCCCACGTGGCAGGTCAACGGCGGAAACTCCAACTCCTCCATCCAGCGCTGCTCTTGTCCAAAATGCGCCTCCGTATGCGCGATGAACTGGTCAAGAATGTCCAGCAGTTCTTCGTCCTGCGCTTCGTGCATGCGGTTCAGGAGATCAACAAACTCCTTGTGCGTGTCGTCGATGACGCCACCGTCAAGCGCCAGCGACTCATCCCACTCCATTAACGGCATAACTTCCTCGTATACATTCCGGTGTTCACAGTACCTGACCCAGTCGCAAGCTCGTCACGCAACACTGCCGTGAGCGCCATGATTCGTCAACGGTGGGACGCGTTGAATTTCTCCAGCGCCGGCGAGCCTGGACACAATTCCTTCTCCGTGAGCTTGTTGAAGGGTGCGGTCAGCGTATTCAGGTTGGCGTGCAAATCGTCCGGCTCGCGATCAACGTGCAGCACGCCGGTAACAATCTCACCCGCGGCCTTGGATTTCTGCAGATGGTGCATCGCTGCGACCCTGTCATGCACGTCGTACTCCTCGGACAGCTTGCGCAATCTGAGGACAGATCCGTCATGCTGCGTCACCTCTTCCACTTCACCCGCCTGGTAGTCGACGGTGATCGTCTCACGCGGCGACATGACATCGAGGCGATTGACCGCTTCATTGTGCTCACGCACGTAGTCGAACCCCTTGGTCGACCCCGGATGATTGTTGAACGCGATGCATGGGGAAATGCAATCGATGAATGCCGCACCACGATGCACGATTGCCCCCTTGATTAATGGAACCAATTGCGCCTTGTCACCGGAAAACCCGCGCGCCACATAGGTGGCGCCGAGTTCCATCGCCAGCATAACCATGTCGATGGCGGAATCACGATTTGTCGCGCCCTTCTTGCTTTTTGAGCCGCGATCGGACGTCGCCGAGAACTGGCCCTTGGTGAGCCCGTAAACACCATTGTTTTCGACGATGTACACCATGTTCACTCCCCGCCGCAAGCTGTGCGCGAATTGACCCAGACCGATAGAGGCGGAATCGCCATCACCCGATATACCAAGATAGATCAGGTCCCGGTTTGCCAGGTTGGCGCCGGTCAGAACCGACGGCATGCGCCCGTGGACGCTGTTGAAGCCGTGGGAATTCCCCAGGAAATAAGTTGGCGTCTTCGAGGAACAACCGATTCCCGAAAGTTTCGCTATTCGATGCGGGGGCAGGTCCAGTTCAAAACAGGCCTGAATGATTGCAGCGCTTATCGAGTCGTGGCCGCAACCTGCGCACAAGGTGGAAACAGCTCCTTCGTAATCGCGATGCGTGAACCCGAACTTGTTCGTCTTCAGGTGCGGGTGTCGCAATTTCGGTTTGGAAATATAGGTCATGATCAGCGTTCCTTCAGGGCGCGACTTTCTTCTTTGGTTTTGCATTCAGCGCCGCGACATCCTGGGAGATTTCCTGAATGATATAACGGGCGGTAATCGGCGTTCCATCGTAATGAAGCACCGAAATCAGCTTGGCCGGATCCAGCGCACATTCATTGACGAGCAGAAATCTCAGCTGGGCGTCGCGATTCTGTTCGACAATGAAAACGCGCTCATGATCGCTGATGAAGTCGATAACTTCGTCGCAGAATGGAAACGCCCGAATACGCATGTGATCAAGATGCAGTCCATCAGCTTCAAGAGCGTCGAGCGCCTCCGTCATGGCGGCGCTGGTCGACCCGTAACAGATGACGCCCAGCTTGGTGGCCTTGGGCGCCTCGCGGATCACCGGCTTCGGCAGCGACGAGCGCGCCGTGTCAAATTTGCGCAGCAAGCGCTGCATGTTGTCGCGGTAATCCGGTCCGGCTTCGCTGTAGCGCGCATAGCGGTCCTTGCTCGTTCCGCGCGTGAAGAATGATCCGCGGCTTGGATGGGTGCCAGGATACGTGCGGTAGGCGATTCCATCGCCATCGACATCGAGGTAGCGTCCAAACTCCGCTCCCGCTTCGAGTTCATCGTGACTGACCACCTTGCCGCGGTCGTAAGCACGCGAATCATCCCAGACCAGCGGTTCGCACAAACGATCGTTCATTCCGATGTCCAGGTCGGACAGCACGAACACCGGGGTCTGCAAACGCTCCGCATAGTCGAACGCGCTCGCAGCAAACTCGAAACACTCGTGCGGGTCTTCCGGAAACAGCAGTACATGTTTGGTGTCGCCATGCGAGGCATAGGCGCACGCCAGCAGATCCGATTGCTGAGTACGGGTCGGCATTCCGGTCGACGGGCCGCCACGCTGCACGTCGAATATGACCGCCGGGATCTCGGCGAAATAGGCCAGGCCGATAAACTCCTGCATTAGCGAAATACCCGGTCCCGATGTGCACGTAAAGGCCCGCGCGCCGTTCCAGCTCGCTCCAATCACCATGCCGATGGATGCCAACTCGTCCTCTGCCTGGATCACGGCATACCGGTTTTTGCCGGTGTCGCGGTCCCTTCGATAATTGCGGCAGTAGCGCTCAAAGGCTTCCGCCAGGCTCGAAGACGGCGTGATCGGGTACCACGCTGCCACCGTGGCTCCACCGTAAACGCATCCCAGTGCAGCGGCGGAGTTGCCATCCAGGAAAATGCGCTCCCCGACCTGATCCGAGCGACGGACCTGTAAACCGATCGGGCAATCGAAATGCTCGCTGGCGTATGAGTGCCCCATGTGCAAGGCCTGGATGTTCGGCGCTATCAATGAGTCCTTGCTCGAAAACTGCTCCCTGATCAGCTTTTCCATTTCCGCAATATCGATCGCGAGCAAAGCGCAAAGCGCGCCTACGTATACCATGTTGCGGAAAAGCTGGCGTTGGCGCGGATCCGAGTATTCGCGGTTGCACAATTCGGTGAGCGGCACGCCGACGATATTGACGTCGTCGCGGAACTTCGAAGGCGGCAATGCCTTGGTCGAATCGTAAAACAGATAGCCCCCCGGCTCGATGCCCAGCAGATCCTTGTCCCACGTTTGCGGGTTCATCGCCACCATCAGGTCTACGCCGCCGCGAGCACCCAGGTAACCCGCCTCCGATACTCGCACTTCGTACCAGGTCGGCAGCCCCTGGATATTGGACGGGAAAATATTGCGTGGGCCAACCGGTACACCCATTCGCAGAATAGACTTGGCGAACAGCTGGTTGGCGGACGCCGAGCCGGAGCCGTTTACGTTGGCAAATTTGATGACGAAGTCGTTTATTTTCGGTCGCGACATCCTTGCCCCGCCGGAGTCATATGAAGAAGGAATTTGCGCATGTCCCAGGCCCCGGTCGGACAGCGCTCCGCACACAAACCGCAATGCAGGCAAACGTCCTCATCCTTGACCATGATTCGCCCGGTCTTGAGTGCGCCGGCCACATAAAGATCCTGCAACGGGTTCTCTGCCGGCGCATTCAGCCTGCCGCGCAGCTCTTCTTCCTCACCGTCCTCGGTGAAGGTAATGCAATCCATCGGGCATATATCGACACAGGCGTCACACTCGATGCATAACGGCGATGAAAACACCGTCTGCACATCACAGTTGAGACAACGCTGCGCTTCATCGAAGGCGAGTTTCTGGTCAAAACCCAGTTCGACTTCGACATTGATGTTCTTCAATGCGATCTTCTGTTCCCTGAGCGGCACCTTGTGTCGCAAGTCATTGGAAATATCGTTGTCGTAGGTCCACTCGTGGATACCCATCTTCTGACTGACGAGATTCACCAGCGGCGGCGGCCGGTCCGCGGTATCTTCGTCATGGCAAAGGCGATCGATTGAAATCGCCGCCTCGTGCCCGTGTGCAACCGCCCAGATAATGTTCTTCGGGCCAAATGCCGCGTCACCGCCGAACAGCACGCCGGGGAGCGAACTTTGCAGCGTCGTCTCGTCGACCACTGGCATTCCCCAGTCATTGAACTCGATCCCGCAGTCACGCTCGATCCACGAAAACGCGTTCTCCTGGCCTACGGCTACAAGCACGTCGTCGCACTCGAAGTGCTCGTCGGGATCTCCGGTAGGAACAAGCTGGCGCCGGCCCCGCGCGTCGTAGACCGCCTGAACCTTCTCGAAAACGACACCGGTGAGCTTGCCGTCATCGTGAACAAATTCCTTGGGAACGAGAAAATTGAGGATAGGAATGCCTTCGTGCATCGCATCCTCTTTCTCCCATGGGCTCGCTTTCATTTCCTCGAACCCGCTGCGGACGACGACCTTGACATCTTCGCCGCCAAGGCGCCGCGCAGTCCGGCAGCAATCCATGGCGGTGTTGCCCCCGCCCAGAACGATCACGCGCTTTCCGACCTTGTCGATATGCCCGAATGACACCGACGAAAGCCAATCGATGCCGATGTGGATATTCTTGGCCGCTTCCTTGCGACCGGGCAAATCAAGATCCCGCCCGCGCGGTGCGCCAGTGCCTACGAAGATCGCGTCGAAACCTTCGCCGAGCAGCTTCGCCATGCTGTTTATCCTGACGCCTCCGCGGAACTCGACGCCGGTATCGATCACGTAGCCGACTTCTTCGTCTATCACGTCTTCGGGAAGCCTGAAGCGCGGAATCTGGCTGCGGATCATGCCGCCGGCGCGGGGGTCCTGATCGAAAATAGTCACCTCGTAGCCCAGTGGCGCGAGATCACGGGCGACGGTCAGGGATGCTGGCCCGGCACCAATGCAGGCAACGCGTTTCCCATTGCCTTGCGACGGCGGTTTCGGCAGGCGCTCGCGAATGTCATTCTTGCTGTCAGCGGCCACCCGCTTTAGACGGCAGATCGCTACGGGCTCGGGCTTCTCCTGATTATGGTCCTCGACGCGTCCCCGCCGGCAGGCGGGCTCACAGGGCCTGTCGCAGGTACGGCCGAGCACCCCGGGGAAAACGTTCGACGTCCAGTTGATCATGTAGGCGTCGTCGTAACGCCCGGCGGCAATCAGGCGGATGTATTCGGGGACGGGCGTGTGTGCAGGACAAGCCCACTGACAATCCACGACCTTGTGAAAATAGTCGGGCAGGGCAATGTCTGTGGGCTTCAATTAACACACCTCCACTGAGGCCATTGTCCCGATCGCAGTGGTGATAGCGCCCCCGCTAGTCATTCTGTCGCACCAGTCGCCGGCCTTGAAACGTTTAGTTTACTGGTTTGTTCGCCGCGAGTGAACGCCAATTTCAGCAAAAATCCACAATAAGTGCTTGGCTAAACGCAGATTTCAGCCGGGTGGCCGGCACGTCTTGCAGGCAAGGATCACCCGGCAAACACGAGCCCGGATCCGGAGGAACCGGCTCGCTTCAGGGAAATTTCCGCAACGCGGCTAGTCGAGGAGGTGGGAAACCAGCCCGTCCGCCAGCTTTGGTTCGAACCAGGTGGACTTCGGCGGCATCACTTCGTGCGCATCCGCCACCGCCATCAGATCGCCCATGCTGGTCGCGTGCATTGAAAACGCGCAGGCCATCTGGCCACTGTCGACGCGTCGTTCGAGTTCGGACAGGCCGCGAATACCACCGATGAACTCGATGCGCTCGTCGCGCCGCGGATCGGTGATGCCGAGAAAGGGCGCCAGCAGGTTGTCCGCGAGCAAGCTGACATCCAGGCGCGCGATCGGATCTTCTTCGCGGACCAGTTCGGGCCTTATTGCGAGTCGGTACCAGCGTCCCTCGAGGTACAGGCCGAAATGCCTCGCGCACTCCGGCGCAACCGGCGCCGATACGGCTTCGATGTCGAAGCACTCGCCAATGCGTCCCAGCAACTGTTCGCCGCTCATCCCGTTGAGGTCGCGGACCGCCCGGTTGTACGGCAGAATACGCATCTCGTGTTGCGGAAACGCAACGGCCAGAAAAAAATTGTAATCCTCGGCGCCGGTATGTCCGGGGTTATGTTGCCGGCGCGCCGCCGCCACCCGCGCCGCCGCCGCCGAGCGATGATGCCCATCGGCGATGTACAGCGCCGGCATCGCATCGAACAACGCCACGAGCCGGTTGATCGCATCATCGTCGCGAATCGCCCAGATGCTGTGCCGCACCCCGTCACGCGCGGTGACATCGCTGTCGGGCGCAGCTTGCGCCATGGAGGCGAGATCCGCATCCACTTGCGCGCTATCCGGGTAGGCAAGCAGCACCGGGCCGGTCTGTGCGTTTAGCGCCTCGATCTGGCGCACCCGGTCGTCTTCCTTGTCGGGGCGGGTAAACTCGTGCTTGCGTATGCGGTTCGTCTCGTAGTCCGCAATCGAGGCGGCGGCAACCAGCCCCGTCTGTACGATGCCATCCACTGCAAGGCGGTAGACGTACAGGCAAGGCCGGCCGTCACGTACCAGCACACCTTGCGCAATCATGGCTTGCAGGTTTTCAGCGGCCTTTGCATAGACCGCGGGAGAATACGGGTCGGTCCCCGGAGGCAGGTCGATCTCGGGTTTCGATATGTGAAGAAAACTCCAGCGCTCGCCGCCGGCACGCTCTCGCGCCTCCTCGGTAGAAAGAACATCATACGGAGGAGCCGCGACATCCGCCGCCCGTCCGGGTGCCGGGCGCAAACCGGCGAAAGGACGAATCAAATTCACAATTTGCTTACCTGTGATGACGAACCGGCGATTCTACCGGCAAACACACCTGAGCCGGCAGTGGCGGCACGGCCGGCAGCCAGGCCGATGAACCGGGTGCACGGTCCCGCGTGTGCAAGCGACCGCCGGCTTGCCTAGAATTACTGCATGCACCGCTTCACTGCCCTGCTGATTTCAACGCTGCTGATCGCCTCTTGCGCGACGGACCCTCGGGCGCCGTCACCGCGCGGCGTCTTGACGCCACAAGAGGGATCCGCTGTCGATGAGCCCACCTCGGGCGAAGCCGTCATACTGGTCGAGCCGAACATCCGGATCGCGCGTGACGGCACCACGGTGAGCTATCGGGGCAGTCTGACCGAGGAGGGTCTTGCGGCGTTGCGCAACACGGTCAGTGACAGCCAGGTAAGCGCCCTGCTGATCGAGTCCACCGGCGGCGAAATTGTCGTCGGCATGGATTTCGGCAACTGGGTCGCCGATCGCAATCTCGATGTCGTCGTCGACCGCGCATGCCTGTCTTCCTGTGCAAACTACGTCTTCGTGGCCGGGCAGAGCAAACAGATCCTGCCCGGTGCGATCGTGGCCTGGCACGGTAGCGCGAAACAACCGGGTTTGCTGGAACAGCTGGACGAAATAGTAGCGGAACAAATCGCTGCCAGTGAGCTGACGCCTCACGCCCGGCAACGGGAACTCGAGCGGGCGCGGCGGGCCAATATCAGGTACCTGACTGGCGCAATCGACAAACAGGACCAGTTCTTCTACCGCATTGGCGTGGACGAATACGTCACGCGGGTAGGAAACGAAAAATATGGCGTACGCGGGTTCTTCTACCTCTCCGTCGCTGACATGGCCGTGTTTGGCATCGAAAATGTCAGCGCGCCCGATGATTACACCGAGATGGAACCGCAAGCACTTGCCCGGCGTGTCGGTTACCCGGTTACGCTGGTAAGGCTTGATTGATCAGGCACCTCAGGAGTCCCGTCTTACCGCGAAAAGTTGCGGCGTGCAGTGCGCATTCAGCCAGCCCGGAAATTCCTTGGCGGACATCGGCGGGGCAAACAGGTATCCCTGCATTTCGTCACAGCCGAGTTCGATCAGGATGTCGCGCTGCTCGGCTGTCTCTACTCCTTCGGCAATCACCCGCATTCCAAGTGTATGTGCAACGTTGATGATGGCGGCAACGATGGTATTGCGTCCCGGCTGCAGCGCCCGGACGAAGGACCGGTCAATCTTGACGAAATGCACGGGAAGATGATGTAACGAAGACAACGAAGAATAGCCAGTTCCGAAGTCGTCCAGCGCTGCCCTGACACCTTTCGCAGCCAGTTTCTCGAGCGGCACGCGCGCCTGTTCGTAATCCCTGAACAGCAGGCTTTCTGTAATCTCCAGCTCGAGGTCTTCATGCGGCAGACCCGACGCACTCAATGCAATTTCTACATCCTCTACCAGAGAGCTGCGAAACTGTGCCGCAGAGAGATTTACCGCGACCGGAATGCGCCCGCTTCCGTGCGAACGCCACTCCATCGCCGCATGGCACGCCTTCGCCAGAACCTGTCTGCCTAGCTGAGTGATCAAACCCGATTCTTCGAGCCGCGGTATGAATTTTTCCGGAAGCACCAATCCGCGTGACGGGCTGCGCCAGCGCAACAGCGCTTCAACACCCGCGACGCGACCGCTCGCGAGATCCACGCGCGGTTGGTAAAACAACTCGAACTCATCCCGCTCGAGTGCCCATCGCAACTCCGTGCCCAGCTCAAGTCGCTCGAGCGCGCGCGCATTCATTTCTTCCGCATAGAAAGCGACGCGGGGTCCGCCTCCCCTCTTCGCGTGATACATCGCCACATCGGCGTTACGAATCATGGTGCTGGCGTCCGCGGCATCCTGAGGAAAGATCGACACACCGATGCTGCCGCCGACGAATATCTCGTGTCCATCAAGATCAAACGGCGTATCAAGCGCCTGGATCAATTTTGCTGCGAGCGTTGCGGCCCCACTGCGCGACTGTATGTGCCGCCCCACGACGATGAACTCGTCTCCGCCCAACCGTCCCAGCGTGTCTTCCTTGCGGCATGCTGCCTTGAGCCTGTCAGCCACCAGTTTCAGCAATTCGTCTCCGCTGGCGTGACCAAGCGTATCGTTGACTTGCTTGAACTGATCGAGGTCGATGAACAACACCGCAACCATGTCTTCGGTCCGGTCCGCGACCCGCAGGGACTGATAGAGTTGTTCGCGCAGCATCGTCCGGTTTGGCAAACCCGTCAGCACGTCATAGTTGGCAATACGCTTGAGTTGCTCCTGCGCCTCAACGGTTTTGGAAAAATCAATGAAGTAGGTCAGCGTCGCCGCACCGTCAGGCATATTCACATCGGCGTGCTCGACGCGGGCATGAATGAATCGGCCGTCGCGCGCTGCCAGACGCCGCACGACGGTATTCGGAACACCTCGATCGCCGCGTTCACGGGCCCGGTGATAACGTTCAGCCTCTTCCGGGTCCTGTGCCTCGAGATCCCAGAGCAAGGAATCACGCGCTGCAGCCAGCGAATCGAAGCCCATCAGATCGAGAAACGCCTGATTGGCGTGCAGGATCCTGCCCCCGCGGCTCAGCACTATTCCGGCCGGGGAACTTTCGACCAGCGTGCGAAAAAACGCCTCTGCCTGGCGGGCGTATCGGTAGGGGCGTAGCAACGCCAGGACGAACATGCCGTAGTAGAGCGTTGCGAACTCGGCAGCCCTCAAAACCAGCACGGCGTCCTCAAGCTCACTTCCGCCAACTGCGCGACCGAGTTCGGCAAACAGACCCAGCGAAATTGCAAACCCGAAGGCAACGAGAACCCCGTCACGCCCCCGGGCACGCAAGGCCGTCGCGGCCCGACCAAGTGCTATCAGGTACAAGGCTGCGTTCAACGCTGCCATACGGCCATCGTCTACGGCCGAACCCTCGCCGGTTCGCATCAGCAGAAACAAGACCGCGGAGGCGCCCAGCAAGGCAATCGCCACAAGCAAGGCCATGCGGACATTGAAGCGCGGCGCAGAAAGGACGAAAACGGACGCGAACAACGCCATGCATAGCGCGCTGTCGCGGGTGCGTATCCAGTCCGAAGGCATGCCGGAGTGCGCCGCTGCGCTGTCGGCGAATCCAACAATCTGGCCGACGGAAAATAGCCCGGCGACGCAGAAGCCGATCGCCGGTACAAGCCATTTCGCACCGCGATCCGCAACCCAGAGCCCCGCACAGACCGAAACGATATGGACGGCGCCAATGACGATCAACAAATCGAGGATCTGGTGCGCAGTCTGCGGCAGCCTGTGGCCCGACAGCCCGGCCAGACCGGTCGCGAAAACCATCACGATTACGGCAAACGCCAGGACGATGCCGAGCGTCGCGCTGCGGCTCGAATGCGCTCCCTGCAAGACCGGAGGCGGGGCGGCAAAAAGACGATTGTGATCCTGGTTGTTCAACAGAGTCTGTGTCGCTGTGAACGGCGTTGTCGCCAGTTGCCCGCAATTATGATTGCGCCTGCCACGACGTCAACGCTCGAGGTGTCGCCGAACAGCGACAGCAGGTTCGCTTCGCTTTCCGTTGGAAAATGCCGGCGTGCTATCCGGAAACGAATGCTGCAAACGCAAAAAGAACCGGTCATCGGGAAGGAGCACCACGGTCCTGCCGCGAGCAATTTCAGCAGTGGTCTGGTGCGAAGATTTGCATAACGAAACCGCCATGCAGGAATTGCGCGTGACCAGCGCGACCGGCTGATGCAGCGCCAGTCAAGACCCGGTTGGTTCCGGTGCGGAACCAACCGGACAAGCCCTTAATGTCTACGACAAATGCTTGTTGACCAGCTTGGTCATCTCGAACATGGAAACCTGCTTCTTGCCGCCGAAGACGCCTTTGAGTTTGTCATCGGCATTGATATTGCGACGATTTTTGCTGTCCTGAAGATCATTGCGCTTGATATAGGCCCAGATCTTCTTGGTGACCTCAGTACGCGGCATCGCATTGCTTCCGATCACCGCGGCAAGCGCGGCGCTCGGTGTCATTGCCTTCATGAAGGCCGCGTTCGGCTTGCGCTTTGCTCCTGTTTTCTTTTTGGCAGGGGCTTTTTTCTTCGCTGCTGTCTTCTTCACCGCCTTTTTCTTCGCCGCCTTCTTCGCCGCCTTCTTCGCCGGCGCCTTCTTCTTGGCTGCCGATTTCTTTACTGCCTTCTTTGCCGGGGCCTTTTTCTTTGCCGCCTTCTTTGCCGGGGCCTTTTTCTTGGCGGGCGCCTTCTTCTTCGCCGTGGCTTTCTTCGCGGTTTTCTTCTTCGCAGCTGCCATATCGAATCTCCTGTAAGTTGCCTGTAAAAACCTGAATCGCGAAAACGAATCTCTTACTCACTCTGCCGTCTCCGGCATGCGGTCCAGAGAATGCACAGCGGCTCAAGCGTTGTCAACACTTTTGTAGGGGCAAAACGGCTGCCTTACAGAGGGAGAATCCGGCGCCGATGGTGATCGACCGGCATGGCGCACCAGGGGCAACTGACGATGATTCGCTGGTCATGTCCGCCTGGCGGTCAGCGTGTTTATGCGCGCAGCGACGCAAGGCCGACCTGAGCAAGGAGGGGAACCGCCGAAAGCGGCTCCGGAAATCGCTGCGGGCGATGGATGGCGGATTACTTTTCGACGTAGACAACGGCGTCGAGTGCAACGCTTCCCTCCCCGCTCGCCCCTACCATCACCGGATTGATGTCCAGGCTGACGACGCCGGAAACAGGGTCCGCCAGCAGTTTCCCCAGCGCGACGGCGGCACTCGCCACCAGTGCCGAATCCAGTGCGGGCTCTCCGCGAACACCTTTGAAAAGCGCTGCGATTCGAAGCTGACCCAGCGCACGCAACACCTCTGCCTCGCCGAAAGGCCAGACGAGCACACGTGCATCCGGCATCGCTTCAACGTACTTGCCACCGTCGCCCACCAGAACAACGGGACCGAACACCGGATCGAGCCGGCCGCCAAGCATGATCTCGCGCCTGCCCCGCGCCATTCGCGCCACAATTACGCCGTCATTCACCAGTCCGTGCCGCTCAAGCGCCTCGCCAAGTGCCAGAAAGGCCGCTCGCGCGGCCTGCTCATCACGAATATTCAGGTGGACCAGGCCCAACTCGCTTTTGTGGACCACGTCTCGAGAGCACGCCTTGACGGCGACAGGGATGCCCAGTTCGGAAACCGCCAGGGCGACTTCGTCCTCCGTGAAACACAGACGGTGTTCAACCACAGGGATGCCGCAGCGCTGAACCACGGACAATGCCTGCGCCTCGTTCAGCATCACCGTCTCGCCAGGCTGGCGCACGACAGGCAGCCTTCCCGCCCATCCGGCATGCCGCATCAATTCCACGTGCGCCAGATACCGCGCCAGGGCTTCGACCGCCTCTGCGTCGGTGGCAAACACAGTCAGCCCGGCATTGCGAAACGTGCTCGCTACACTCGCCTGCGGCGCGGAAACGGCAACCGGCAATCCGGTCTTGTTGGCAAAACCAGCCGTATCGCGTGCAAACGCCTCAACATCGTATCCCTGGCCGGCTACCGGTATGCCTATGACAACCGCATCAGCTCCCGGGTCACGCGCGACGATAGGCAAGATGTCGGAGAACAGCCCGCTGTTGCTGAGCAAGGCGGCAGTAAGGTCAATCGGGTTCGTCGCGGTAGCAAAGCTCGGCAGCACGTTGCCGATTTCCCGCCGCGTTTGTTCCGAAAGCTTCGCCATCGACAGCCCCGCCTCGGTGGCGCTATCAGCAGCCATCACGCAGGAAGCGCCCGAATTGCTGATGGCCACCAGCCGGCGACCACGCGGCTTCCAGCCTTTCAGATACAGCTCGGCCGATCCAACGAGTTCCGCCATGTTGCGCGCGCGCCAGATGCCGTGTTGTTCGAGGAATGCATCCACAACGCGGTCCTCGTTGGCGAGTGCGCCGGTGTGCGATCGCGCCGCCTCCTGTCCCGCGGCCGTCCGTCCCGATTTCAATGCAAGCACCGGCAATTCACGCTCGCGGGCAATGCCTGCCAGTTCTGCCAGCGACGACGCGTCGGATATGCTCTCGACATAGAGCAGCAGCAACCTGACCGCCGGATCCTCGGCCACCACTGAAGCGAATTCGCCAACTGTCACCTCGCAGTCATTACCCGTCGCGTGGGAATGCCGAACGCCGACGCCGCGCGCGCGCAGCAATGCGTATGGCACCACGCTCATCGCGCCCGACTGGCTGACGATGGCGACCGGCCCGTCCTCCGCCGGCATTTCGATGTACATGGTGGAAAACGAAAGAATGGCGCCGGTCCCGAAGTTGGCAAGCCCTTGCGAGTTGGGCCCGACCACCCGCATGCCCGCTTCCCGTGCCACCGCACGCATGCGCGCCTCCTTGGCCTTGCCCTGCTCG
>Ga0209536_100005761_pt1 | contig 19145 bp, 17 predicted proteins | sample DeeMarSeWOR28_12_FD_187461 | JGI IMG/M metagenome (GOLD analysis project Ga0209536, IMG submission 187461) | Marine sediment microbial communities from White Oak River estuary, North Carolina - WOR-2-8_12 (SPAdes) (version 2) | ecosystem: Environmental > Aquatic > Marine > Intertidal zone >... | reverse complement strand
GCGAAGGAGTCGAACCTTCTATGCTTGTAGGCTCCGCGGGGTCTTCCTGAGTCAGGAAGGAGTTCGAGAGCTGGGTCTGCTTTACAGACTGGATTTGGATTCCAGTTGCCGTCCGCCGGCACACCCCCCATGGTTGTCCGTCTCTCCGGACCGTCAAGCCTGGTTTAGGCCGGCTTTCGCACCTCAGTGGACAGGGATGGATTCGAACCACCAACACCGGAAATGCTTGTAGGCTCACAACTGGTTTTCCTGCCTTGGCAGGAAAGAGTGCTGGAGCTGGCCGCAAAGGCTTTCAACCCCGTGCTCTACCGTTGAGCTACCTGTCCATGGCGGGGGAGGATGGATTCGAACCACCATTATGCTTGTGTGCTCAGGCGATTCCTGCCTCGTGGGCAGGGAGTGCAGGAGCGGGTGTAAGCGGCTTTCGCCACCCTGATCTTTAGTCAGGTGCCTTTACCAGTTAGGCTACTCCCCCATGGAAGGCCCGTTCTTGCCGCGGGGTGGGCCAGACCCTGTCGTCCTCCCCTCACCATCAGGTGAGAAGTGCAGCTGCCGGTCTTTCCCGGCTGTCAATTAGTGCGATCGGGGAGATTCGAACTCCCACGCCCGTGATGGACAGCAGGCCCTCAACCTACCGCGTCTACCATTCCGCCACGATCGCTTACTTACTCACGCCCAGGGAAACCACAGCGTGGATTGAGAAAGGAACAGCCGCTGAGCCTGCCCCTGCCACCACTATCTCCTTGAAGGCCCCGAACACTGTTGCTGGGTCATCCGTGGGGCCCGTAGCTGTCATGGTGGCGCCGAGCCCTGTTGAGAGAAGCAGTGTATCTGAACCAGCAGGGTTTGCGAGGTTCACAATCGAGATCGAACTTGTGGTCCTCGGCAGGATGATGTGCATCGGGTTTGGGTCCTGCATATCTGGGTGGACCGCAGGAATGGACCCGGCTGTGCATCCCGTGTTTGCAGGAGCTGTACCCCGAATCGACAGGGTGGGTTCAGGGGTTCCGAAGAAAGCAGGGGTGGGGACCACATAGATGGGACCCAGCTTGGGGTCTCCGTGGTTCTCGATGCCCCGCACAGTCAGGAACGATTCCCCACCTGTGAGGGAAGCCCCAGACACGACGATTGCTCCCGTGGCCGACAGGGTCACCTGATTCCCGGGGAGACCTCCGGTGGTGCAGGTTATCAGGACAAATCCCCCGCCTCCGTCCGAAGCCGTTACTGTGATGCCTGTTGGGGAGGCTGCCAGCAGGAGCGCCTGGGTGGTGGCGTGGTTGACCGCAGCAATGAACTCTGACACAGCCGTTGGAACACCACTACTCACATCGAAGGTCTGAGCTGCTGGGTTTCCGGCTCCGTTCTGAGCGGTGAATGTCACACCCTTGATGAGGGCTGTGTCCGTTGCCACTGCGGAGTTCAGGTCCACGAAGCCTGTGGCATAACCACCAACGGTGGCTGGTCGGCTCTCTTGGACCCTGACGAAACCATACTGCTCATCCGAAGGGAGAGAGTTGGTGGGGGACACCAGGTCGTCTGGGTCGTAGGCTACTCGGGACATCCCCCTGAGTGACTCCCCATACCATCTCCACTTGCGACTGACGACCGAAGGAGACCTGTACTGTCCGGACCGGAAGACCTGGAACATCAGCTCTGGGCCAGCCCCAAGAACCAGACTGTCTCCTGTGGTGGTACCTGAGGGGTCTCCGTAGGCATCGTTGAGTGTTGGTGCCCCCCAGAACCTGAGGATGTCCACTTCAGCCTGGTCCCGTACCATCATGTCGACGAGACCGGGCTTTCGTTCCACCAACTGTGGTGCAGTGCTGTATGGGAGACCCATGGCCTAGCTCCTATGGAGTGTCACCAAGGCCAGGTTATAGTCATTCTAGTGTGTTTGGTGCTGCTGACTGGACTCGAACCAGCACTCCCCTTCCGGAGAACTAGCCCCTCAAGCTAGCGGGTCTACCTAAATTCCCCCACAGCAGCATGGAGCCCGAGGTAGGGTACGAGCCTACATCCCCTCCCGGGGGCACGGGTCTTAACCGTGTGCGTCTACATTGCGCCACTCGGGCATATGGCGGAGGGCGAGGGATTCGAACCCCCGTGGGCGCCAACCCAACCACGGATTAGGTCCCAGCTTGTAGGGTGCTGGGCTACCTTTGGCGGAAGAGGGGGGAATCGAACCCCCAGACCCGTTAAGATCGCTCGCTTAGCAGGCGAGTGCGGCTCAGCCAATCTCCGCCGCTCTTCCAGCAATCCGGTGCCTTACCTGACTCGGCCAGCCCTCCATGGCGGAGAGGGTGGGATTCGAACCCACGGGGTTTGTTACGCCCGGCGGTTTTCAAGACCGCTACCATAAACCACTCGGTCACCTCTCCTTGGCGGAGGATGAGGGATTTGAACCCCCGTGGGCGCCAACCCAGCCTCGGTTTTCGAAACCGGCCCCTTACCGCTCGGGCAATCCTCCAGATGGCGGAGGGTGAGGGATTTGAACCCCCGTGGGCGCTAACCCAGCCTTCGCTTTCCAAGCGAGCCCCTTGCCTAACTCGGGCAACCCTCCATGGTGCTGCTGACTGGACTCGAACCAGCACTCCCCTTTCGGAGAACCAGGACCTGAACCTGGCGGGTCTACCTAAATTCCCCCACAGCAGCAAAGTGCCGGTACGCTGGGTGGGGACCCATCTCCCGGCACGACGTGATATTCGGTTGTCAAGGATCGTTTCCCTGGGTTCTACTCCAGGGTCTCTGAAAGCTGGAAAAAGAAAACCCCCTCGGGCTTCCGCCGGAGGGGGTCTTTGTGTGCAGTTGCTGAACCCTACACGGGACCCACCTCCGGCGTCCGCCAGCTCAGGAGGGACGATGACAAGCTAAAGCTGTCTGTCCCCGCCGAGGCGGTCGTTAGATAGGAGGTGGTCAGTAGGTTCTGCATGATGGGACCACCGTATAGACCCGCTTCTGGCTTGTCAACCCCCTTTTTTCGGGGGGACGTCCAAGGCCCCAAAATATCTCCCCTATAGTAGCTTCTGATTGAACGCTAGGTGGTCACCAGGAGGGCCGAGAAGGATGGTATGATCTCCCCGGGGCTTAGGAGATAGCGTGGCTGAAGTTGGAATCATCCTGCGGCTTACGCACACAGGGAAAGCCGGTGACTCCATCCTCTTGTCTGATCTTGGAGACGGCACAGACACGGGAAGCTACCGGAAGGTGGGCCCTGTCTACGTGCCCAAGTTCCAAGCCGATGGGGTAACCCCAGGATACGTCGATCTCACCTACTCCACAGACGTAGCCCTCTCCTACCGTGATCGGGCGATCCGGAAGCTGATCGACAACGGCTACCTCACGGCTGAGTTTGTGTTCGGGCAGCAGTTCATTGATGCCCTGCCCAGCACCGGGGGTGGTGGCGGAGTCACGGCGGCGGCCGGCGCCAAGATCCAGTTCAGCCGGGGTCTTCAGGTGCCAGGTGGAGCCGGGATCTTGTACCTGTCTGTAGGAGAGACAGTGACATCCTCGGCTCCTGTGAGAATGATCAGGGAAGGGAACCTGGCTGGGGTCTCGATCAGCGTCAACTACCCCGACTCCTCCAGATCGTACAAGCTGAGCATTGAGATGGATGCCGGAAGTGGGTTCACTGAAGTAGAATCAGTGACTCTCCCTGTCAACACCACGACTGTTGGAGATCCCTCCCTCACCGCTGACTACGCAGCAGGCGACCTTCTCCGGGTATCTCTGGTCAAGTTGTCCGGTTCAGGTGACTCAACCTTCACCCATTCTGATGCTCTGGTGGAGCTGGTAGATCACGTCATGGCCAATGACCCCGGCGCTCTTCTCTTGGAGAGCACAGGGTCGATCCTCACAGAGACAGGGGACACCCTCACCACGGAGAACTAGATGGCCGACACAAAAATCAGCGCTCTCCCTTCAGTCGCCCCAGCAGGGGAAGACCTCCTAGTTGTCGTGGATGACCCTTCCGGCTTTCCTGTCACCAAGAGGGCGACGGTCTCTGGTGTTGTGAATGCTGGCCTGACAGGTTTGACGTCCGTCACCCCGCTCTTGACGGACGAGGTCGTTATCATTGACGACCCAGGTGGTACGCCCGTGGCCAAAACGGCCACCATCTCTGACCTTCTGGCTTTGGCAGGCCACGGATCCGGGGTTCTGTACGACACCGAGGGGGGTACGACAGGGATCTCTGTGGGGACTGGCTACACCCCCTTGACCACCTGGGACGATGATCTCAGTTATGGGGATGTTACTGCTGACTCAGCTACCAATACCATCACTGTATCAGAACCTGGGTTGTTCGAAGTCAATGGGTCCTTCAGTTTTTCAGGGTCCATCAACGCCATTTTCACTCTCGCTGTAGCGATAGATGGGACACCCTACACCCAGATAGCTGTGGTCAGGAAGCTGGGGACGCTAGGTGACGTGGGAGCCTGTGGATTTGGCGGGATAGTCCAACTGTCAGGGGGGGAAGCTCTCACTGTAGTGGTGAAATCTGATGGAGCTGCCAACACCTACACCTCACACGCGGCCCAGCTCCTGGTGCACCAGGTTTAACCCAGCCTTACCGAATGCGGGCTCTAGTTCGTGTGCCCCGTAGGATCTGTCGATCGGGACTGCTGCCCATCCGCCGGGACTTGACGAACTCTCTACGACGATCTGCGGACCTGGCTGCCGGAGTGACCCTAGCATTAGCCCCGCTGGCCTTGGCAATGTAGGCGCCTATCCCCAGGTGCTGGCTAGCACACCAGACCATCCGGACCCAGGCATCAGCTCGGTCATCAAAAGCCCCCTCTACGTTGGGTGCCTCAACCGTGGTGATGTACTTGGAATGGTAAGTCGCCTGAAGCTGGAGCAGCTCCCAGATGAACGAGCTGTACTCGTTGCTCACCTCGATGGGCCAGTTGTACAGGACCACCCGCTGGTCCCAGATCATGTCCTTGGCGTTCTTGAAAATCTCCGAGTTCTTGTTCTTGGTCATGTGCTCGGAGAGTAGCTGGCTGAGACCCCTTTTCGACAAAGCCTGCTCAAACGGGATGCCAGCCCACTGATCGAAGAACCCCTCGACGATGTAGAACCTGCGAGAGAGGCCATAGACCCAGTCTGCAACCTCATCGAAATCGAGCCGTTCCAGGTCTTTGTACTTGCCATGGCCAGCTTTGATCTCATCCACAAGGTCGGTGATGATTCGGCCATCCTCAATGTGCCCAATGGCCACCGCTGTGCCATTCCCCACAAGGCCGACGTCAACTCCCATGAAGTGGGGCATCCGTGGAGGGGCTTGTTGCTTCGGGCGGAGGGCCGGATTGACACAGGCCATGAGGTCAGAGGCACGATCAATCCAACCACGGGTGCGGTCTGAGAATTCTGCCCCAAACTCCGTCAAGAACGAGGTGGGGTTCTTGGCGTAGGCCTTTTCCATAAATTGTGCCGCGATCTCGGGGTTGACCTCCCACGTAGGCGCTTGGATGCAGAGCATGTCCTCGGAAGCCTTGGCCCCCTTGAAGCCCATCTGGAACAGCTCGTAGAAGTACCCTTGCTTGCCCAGGGGGGATGAAATGGAGAGGACACGGCCATCTGAGTCTCCCAAGGACCCGTCAGGCATTCTCTCTTTGGGTGAGAACGTACCCGTAGAGGGTGTGATCGCCTCATAGACCGTCTTGGCATCGGACTGACCCACAGTGTTGAAGTGGGCCAGCTCGTCGAGGATGATCACCATGTTGCCGGGACCACGGAGGCCCTTGGCGATACAGCTGCTGAACGTTACCTTGATCGTCGCCTTGGCTGTGTTGTCGTCCTTGTACCGGCCGAAGCGTTCAATGTCGGAAGGGGTCTGGAAAGTCGCGTAGGTCTGGGTAAGGTTGGCGATGTAAGGCCCAAATACTGCGCTTCCGGCAAAGTGGTGTGTTGCCTCCCCGTAAAGCAGCCCGGCCTGGTCCTTACCGGTGGCCACCGAGACAATGCCGATAGAGCCTGTCTTCAGCCCATAGTGTGCTTGTGGGTTGCCTTTCAGGATGAGCTTATAGACCTCATAGGCCACGACACAGGCGCTCAGGAAAGTTTTGCCTGAGCGTCTTCCGATGCTGAGAACCAGCTCCCGGAGGCGTGTGTGCTCGGGCAACACCTCCTGGATGTTGGACCTGCCTTCGGAATACAGATAGCGGAGATACTCCGCCTCTGTCATCTCTACGTGTGCATCCCGACGCCAGGGAGTCGGTCCAACTGGGACCTGGACAGTTTTCTCGGTGTCGTCCAGTGGGATGCCATAGTAGGCCTTCAGAATGACCCGTTGGACAGGGTAAAGCTCGACCCCCAAGCCCCAGTCGGACTCCACGAACTCGATGACATCAGCCACCTCCTGTGAGCCCTCTTTCCCCTGGCTCACTTTGATGGTGATGTTCTCCAGGCTCCCCAGAGCGGCGGACTTTTTGCTTACCTTTTGGTCACTGGCCCCTTGGCCAATCTCAGAAGCAATGTTCCCCAGGTCCATGGAACCCACTCTCTATAGGTCTCTCTTCATTCGATTCTTTGCCTCCTGACGCCACCCATCAGACCCCAGAGTCTTGCCTAGGCGGGCAAAGATGGCCTTGATCTTGTCAGAAGACAGCTCCGATTCTTCCAGGGATCCTCTGAAGGTCTCCATGATGAATCGGAACAGGATGGCAAACCCGGGGGAGTCCATGTCAATGGTCCGAGAGACGATCTGCTCCTTTCTCCGGAGCCAGGTGTCTCCGACGGCTCTCAGGGCATTGATGCGCCTCATGGAAAGGCTGCTTGTTTCTTTCCCTTGGCGTTCCGCCTCCATACGTTCGAATCGAATGCTGGCGGCCTCGTTGGCCAAACCCACCATCACTTGTTGGAGGACATCGGTACTCTCGGGACACTCCTTGGCCATGTTGAGGAGGGTGTCGTCCTCAAGAGTTTTCTCCTTGTTCTCCATCAGCTTCCGGACCACAGGAGTTACAGGACCCACCTTGGTTTGGGTCTCCCTCCTTCCGGGAGTGTTTCGCATGACAACGGGGTTGCCATTCTTTTTGACCTGGATGATGTCTTTCTCGTGCAGCTCTCCCACACGACGGTACCGGAGCTTCCCTTTCTCGTCCCTCACCTGGATCCGCTCGGTCCCTGCTGGGATCTTCATAAGAAGAGTCTTCCTGTCCTGGGTCGAGCGTTTGTCGGACACGGGGTTTCCTAGGTCAGAACTGGGGCGCTAATGTTTGGAGATCCGTTAGCCATCTCACCAGTTGCAGGGGTGATCGCAGTGAAGTTGGTGATGGTTCCATAGTGGGTAATGGAGAAGTCCACTATGTCAGCAGTGCCTGCATCATATTCTACCGCCACATCGGCTCCTGTTGGTGTGGCAGTGAAACCAGGTAGGTTGGTGATAGCCGCAGCGATGTTTGTGGCTGTGTTACCTACGGCTGCACCAATGGCATAGTCCACAGCAGACACCAGCTCGAAATCCCCGAGGATGATGACAGCAGCGCCAGTGCTGAAGTCATTGTTGTTCACGGTGAAAGAGGCGGTCTTTGCAGCAAAAGCCCCATTGATGCGGGCATTGATGTTCACGGCATGGGCTGCCCCATCCCGGAACCCCACTACCTGAGAGCTGACAGCTTGCCTGGTGGGAGGAGGAGCCTGGAACACAGGCAGGTTGTGATCCGGGCTTGACCCATAAGGGAAATTGCCTACCAGGGTTGTGAAAGCCTGTCCGTGGGCTCTGCTTCGTTTCGTTGCCATGCTAGCTCTCCATCATCCCGGCGTCTTCCCACTCATCCCAGGGGCTTTCCGCAGGGGCAATAGCCGCCTTCCAGTGAGGTTTCACCGCAGTCAGTTTGCCGTCGTTGCTCCCGACGTAAAGGGTACGGCCCCGCAGGATAATCTGATCCGCTTGTACCGAACGGGACCCTCGAAGTTTTTTCTGTGCTCTTTTCGCTTGAGCCACTGCTTGCGGTGCGGGGGCGTCAATGTAAACGAACCAGGCGCGACTGCGTGTGAAGTAATAGACACGGTCCCCAATCAGGTTGTGGACACTGCCTGAAAACATGGGAGCCGCTTCAAGGACCTGGCCCTGCTCCCCAAGTTTCCGTTCCAGCTCCACTCTCAAGTCGTACGAGAGGTCGGGGGCAACCTCACCCACATCGAAAAGGTCATCGAAAAGGCCACTTGCTTGGCGGGCCAAAGGGGCGGGGGTGAATTCAGCCTGTCCCCCCAACCTTTGCTGCAACAAGAAGAGGTGGGAGTCATGTGTGCTGGCCATAGACGGCAGAAAATCTTCAAGGCCGAGGGTGAGGGCCCCCATCTCCTCCAACTGGTCCACTGTATCTTCGAGCAATTCTTGGAAATCCTGTTCGAGATACAAGGCCTTGGACACGAGGTCTGGTTCTTTTACCATGCCTTCCAACTCGTGGTTCATGACATGGTATGGGTTGACCCCACGTTCGCCGAAATACCCAACAATCTTCTCGGCTAGGGGATCAATCTCTTCTTCCACCTCATTTTTCAGGCGCTCAAACAGGAGGTGATCTCCATACGAATTGGGCCCAGCCGTTTGCCAGTGGGCAGTCCAATGCTGCCAGTAAAGAGACTTCAATCTCCCGAGAAGTCGGGTGAGGAGTTCAGCCGCTAGGGGCATCTCTCCATTCGCCGGCGTATCGAGATAGGCCGCCATTTGCTTTGCCGTGAGTAGTTTGGTGGCCATTTTCTTCGCTCCAGGCAAAGGTTCTTGTTTCCACCCTGAAATTTTGGAGTCCAGGTTTCGGAGAGCTTCTTCCGACCCCAGGAGATCCGACTCAACCTGTGTGATCCGCACCTTCAGATGGTGCTCATAAGAGGGGTCGTCCTGGCCCACCGAGAAAGTCTTTCGCCCTCGCAAAACCTTGATCTCAGAAGGCCTCTTCTTCAGAGCAGTGAGGGCCTTGCTGATTTGGTCCCTGGTCTTATGGACTACTTCCCGATAGTCCACGGTCCCTTGCTTGGACAGCTCAAACGGGGGGTAGCTTGTCCCAAAGCAGGGACCAGTGTGCCAGGCCCCGTAGTTGCGCCAGCCACCACCTTGTACTTCCCACCCGTGCCGGCTGAGAATCTGTCGCCGTTGTAGCATCTTGACGTTTCGGAAGCAGCAAGGGCACGTTCCAGTGTTGTCCAATGACCGGACAGCTAGCTCTTTGTCCCGCTTCTGTTTCTCGATCTGATCCTGACCACCGGATGCCAGGTAAGCTTGAGCCGATTCCTTGAGCCCATTCTTGTAGCCCCAGGTCCAGAACCGGGCCAGCTTCATTTTCGTTACGTCAGCTACCCGTCCGAGGTAATCAACAGAGGGGGACACCACCACCGAGTTGCCATTCGGGGCTGAGAACTTGTAGCTGACGACCCCAAGCCACCACAGCATGGAAATCAAGCCAGGCCGGTCTCCCTGTCCGGTACCTCTCTTTATGGTGCCGTAGTAGAGGGCACCACGTTTTGGGTGAGCGGGAGTGGACTTACTCCTCTCGGCATACCGGGGGAGTGTTTTCAGTGCTGCGAGAGCAGCTGCATCTGTCTGGAACCAGAACTCCTTCGGCTCCTTGATCCCAGTGTACCCCCAGGCCTTTCCCTCGTGTGCCTTTAACCAATCCGACAGAAGGTTCTGTAGCTGGTCGGAATCATCTAGCTTGGCCGCACTTGTGCCTTCTTCGACGCCCCACCCAAGTTGCTCCAAGGCTTCTTGGAGAACGTTGATGTTGACCATGGAGGTCTTCCCCCCGCCGGAGGCCATCACTTCGATGACCTTCAGTGCTTGGGGAGACGCTGAAGAGGCTTGCTTCACTCGATTTCAATCCCTGTGCCAAACAACACCTCCCCAAGCTCCTCTGTGGAGGCCGCCTCATGAAGGCTGATCTCCTGGAGAGGATCTGTTAGGGAGAAATCGCTGGGGTCGAAGGTGGGGGAGAACAGTGATGCCGTGACTTCACTGTCCGAAGCGTTGGCCAAACGGATGGACTCCTTCTGGTACTCTTTCGGGTTATCCACAGGAGCACTGTCTACCAGGAGTTTGTTGTACTTCTGGCAGACTCCGTCAGCGTTCTTGAACACGCAGGACCCACAACGGTCCATCGCCAGGACCGTCTTGAGGTTCCCTGAACGTTGCTGGAGGGCGCCCCTCTCACACCCCTCTACGCCCCTCTTAGAGGCATAGGCACCGGCATCCACATACAGGTGCCCAGAAAGTCCTTCGTGCTGTCTACGGACGATTCTGAGGGGCTCAGCGCCGGCCTTGAGGAGGGGTTTGGAGAACCGTAGCTTGAGGAGCTGATCAAGCTCATGCCCGAGGGTTCCCTCTGTCATCTTGATACGAGCCCACTTGACCAGGTTTCGCAGCTCCCGGACATCCACACTGTGGGCCTTGGCCGCCTTGGAGAGGGGGTCTGGGGCAGGGACACTCTTCGGGGTCGACACCTGTTGGCTGGTCTTGAACGTGGGGCCCTTGTAATCAGAGCTTGGGTTTGCGCTGATGAGTAGACCGGCAGTCCTCAGAAGCATCTTGGGGGACACTTCTGACCGAGCAAGCTCGTGGGCTTGCTTCTGTGTCAGCTGACCTGCCTTGACCCACTTGGCGATCTGCACCAGAGCCTTTTTCCGATCCAGTTCCTCTTGCCTATCGGATCGACTGATGACCTGTCGGGGGATTGCAGGAGCAGTACGGATAGCTTGCCGGGCTTCCCGCGATGAGACCCTGTCAGCCGGAGGTACATGGGTTGGGAAGTTGGTTTGGGGCTGGGTTTTTTTCTCTGGGCCTTGCAAGAAGGCCTGCTGGAGGACACTTCTGGGATTCCCACTGGCTAGTCTATGTCCAGTGGCCTTGAGCCTTGGCCCATAGAAAGCCAGAGCCTTTTTCCAGGGGACCTTTGTTACAGGGACCTTGCCGAGGGACTGCCACACTGAGAGACGCTCATCCCCTTCGGGGACGACCACGTACCTGGCCCTGAGCTTGCGGAGCTGAGCTTTTCTCTTGGCTGCCTGGCCTCTGTGGATGTCAGGATACATGGCACCGTAGATGAAAACGTTGCCTGCCAGGCCTCGGTCTTCTTCGATCTGCTGCACCGCTTTGCGGGTGAAGCGGGCCTGGTGCCCGAGCTGACAGATCAGTGACTCCCGTATAGACTGGAGGGAGGCTCCCCTGTCTGCCTGTCGGAAGGCCCACCGAATGGCCTCTTTGATTTTTTCCTGAGCCTGACGGCCCTCGGGCAGTCCTGCTTTTGGACCCTCATCCAAGGAGTTCTCGTACTCGGCGATCTCCTTGTCCTTGTTGGGCACTAGGTGGATACCATCGGTCCGGCGATTGACCCCCCAGGCCTCTTCTAGGTTGGCGATTCCTTTGTCTACCGGGTTCACAGGCAGACGTTCTGGGTTCTGTTGCATTGTGGGGTCCAGCCAGTCGAGGTCAGAAAGACTGCTGGCGGTCCTTTTGGGGCCTGCGTCCAGCTGCTCGGACCATTCGTGACTGTCCTCTGAGGGGGCCTCCACAGTTTCCTCTGTGAAAGCAAGGTGGGTGCCCACCTCATCATCATCGAACAGGATGTCGTCAGGGTTGAAGTCGAAGCCAGACTCCTTGCCAATGAACCCATCAGGGAGGCCCGCCAGGCCTTTCACCTCGGGGAGACGGGCACCGTCCAGTACGCCTTCGTTCATGGTCTGGTCAAAATGAAACCCATCCAGCCCATAGTTGGACCCCTCGGTCCAGGTGAAGTCGTCATCTGGAAGGTCAGAATCCGCCATGATTCCGTCAGTCCAGTCTTTGCTCATGCTGCACCTACCAGTCTAGGTCTTTGGCTGGATTGCTTTTGGAGGTTTTTTCGTCGGTGGGCCTGCCGGCCTCTTTGTTCCGGAACGCCGCCGTCACACGACGGATGCGGAATTGGCCAACATCACTGACGTAATGCATCTTCTCGTCCTCGGGGTTCCACTGGCTTTGTTTCCAGTGCCCCGACCCCCACTTTTCTGCCACCCTGGATACCCGGGAGGCTGCCTTTCTCCGGGATGCTTTCTTGCCTTTGTCGTTTTCCGCATCCATCTCAGCCTCTTCTTCCTCGGCCCACCCCTCGGGATCTTCCTTGATCTCCTCAGCATCATCCATGATCTCGCGGACCTCTTGCCTCTCTCTGGGGCTCTGTTCTGCGATGACTGGGTTCCAGTGTGGGGCGTTCACCTCGTCGTAGATGGTGTCTGTCAGGGCACTTAGTGCCTCCACCACATTCATGTACTGGCGACGCATTTCAGAAATCTTCTGGATGTAGCCCTTGCCCCCAAGGGAACCATCAGGGCTGATGGTCGCGGACTTGATCTTCGCGAATGTCTGATAGGCCGACATGGTGTGGCCGAGGGCCGCCAAGGAAGCTCTGAGGGTAGTAGCCAGGGGCTTGCGCTTGCTGGCAACGAACTCGAACTCGGGGGAGAGAGACCTCTCAACAGGACTAGGTGCCCCCCAGCCCCACTGTTTCTCATCCCCAGACCGATCTTTGATGAAACGGACTTCGCCGGCTGTCTTGGTACGTCCGGTTCGTAGCCATGCAGGATTCGTCAGCCAGTCATGCAGCTTCTTGGGATCTGTGAAAGATTGGGTCTTGCCCCTGATCTCCGTTGTCCACACCCCATCTTCCCAGGAAATGTGTACCCCCTTGGGGATCATGGTCTTGCCAAACCCAGGAAGCCTAATGAAGTCCACAGAAGTGGTTCGTTCAAAGGCCCTGAGGTGTCTCTGGGCCAGTTTTGTGACCCTGTAACATTGGTCCAACAGCACGTCACCTTGCTTCTGCCATTCATAAACGGCCTGCTCGGGGTCTTCCACTCGGCCGTCATGATCTCTGGCCGGGGGTGTCTGTGAGCCCTCCCCCACTGGGGGAGGGTCGGGCTCGACGTTGCCGGTTGGATCCCACCCATCTCCGTTGGGGAGAACCCCGCCAGCTTCCCAGGCTTGGATTAGTCGAGTTGTGAAGGACATTGGTGCTGCCTCCTCTATTGTCGGAAGCTATAGGCAACTAACCCGCTACACCTTCAGGGGTTCTCCGTCTTCCTTGAACAGCCGCTCGATGACAAAGTTCTGCCCCTCTTGCCGGAAAGACCAAAGGTCCTTCGTGGCCTTGTGGACGAGGTCATCTCCAGCCTGTGCGGTAGATCCGATGGCCGGAGTGAAGAAGGCAGCCAGACTGTCTAGGTCGGACACAACCATTCTGACACTTCGAGCAGTTCGTTTGCCAGACTTGATGAACCGGAGGTGCTCCGCCCGGATAGCCCGGAACTTGCCATCATCCCAGGTGACAAACACCCTTCCCTCATGGGATGTCAGATCCCCATGAGCCGACCTGACCACGACCACAGTTCCTTCGACCCCCTGATCGGGAATGTCAGGGTAGGAGAGGACAGAATCCAGGTCTGCTACGAAGCCTACGCGGGTGCCGGCTTTCACAGGAACAGCCAAGCCAAAGCCCTCTCGGCTGTCTTGTTCCGCCAGGTCGCGTACTGAGGTGAACTGCTCCCCCTCCAGTGGGGTTCCTTTCAAGTGGTCGTCGATGGCATCAGTGGCAAAGACACCGGCCATTTCATCCCAAAAATCACTCATGTTCTAACCTCGGTACACGGACCAGGTGACAGTTTGTGTCTGAACTGCACCAAAGTTGATTGTAAACCCGGTAGTCGCCTTAGCGGAGATCCAGGGGACGTTGCCGGAGGGGTCACCCTCCAGCTCAAGTGACACTGTGTAGCTGGTGTCTGGGTGTGCGACAGGGAATGTCACCGCTTTCGTGGCTTCACCCACCAGAGAAGCGGTGCCAGTCTGAAAGGACTCCTCCAGGCTAGCTCCCGGGTCGGCTGTCACTGAGGTCGTGCTGGACCCCAGGAGGCTGCAAGCGGTTGTGGTGGTGAGGGTCAGGTCACCGCAGGCCGTACCCACAATCGTTGCTGTCTGGTCCCCATCCACAGTGATGTCTGAGGCTGTTCCACAGTTGAGGATCTCCAGGCTCCCTCCCCCCGAAAGGGTGGAGCTGATTGGCGGGCTGAGAGTCGAGGAGAGGCCCACCCCAGGACACCCTGAGATCCTATAAAGGGAACCTGCTTCACTGGGCAGAGACCCGGCTGTGTCATAGTCCAGCTGAAGCCCTGTCACGTCAGTGGTTCCCTCAATGGTGAAGCCAGCACACTCCTCCACCAGAGCTAGTGAGAGAGCGTTGCTGCCCGTGAAAGAACCTTTCCTCACGTTGATGTAGTTGGCTGAAGTGGCCCAGACGGTCCTGTTTCCACCAGAAGCGTCTGCCTGAAGGTTGCAGTCAACCAGCTCGATGCCAGTGTCTGTGTCCCCCACTTCGGAGGATGCTGCCCCAACTACTCGCACACAGGCATAGGAGTCATGGTTGTTAGTGACCTGGATGTTATGGAGGCCAACCTTATGAGGAATGGTTCCCAGGTCGGCCTGGATAACTACCGTGTGGTAGGCCCCTGCTCCGTTGGGGGTTGTCTCCACAGGTTGGATCGACACGCCCCCCAGGCCAAGGAGGAAAACGTGGTCTCGAACGAGGTTGACAGTTTCAGCATACACTCCGGGACCAATGAGCAGCACGTATTGCTCCGTGGGCCCCGAAGTAGCTGGAACTGCATCCGCGGCTGCTTGGATGGTGGTGTACTCAGCCCCTGCCCCGGACTTCCCAACGACCAGAATCCCACCCACCGATTGAAGGCCGGCAAGCTCTGAGAGGGTGATGCCCCCAGTAATGACAGCATCGAAGAACTCAATGCTCCCATCGGTGGCACGACGGAGGAGGAGAGTGTCCCCAGATCCCGACTCAAGCTGAATCTGGTCTACCAGGAGGGGGTCTTGTGCCATCTTTCGCTCCTACACAAACACGTCGAAGCCAACGACAGCTGTCTGAGCACCAACAAGGGTGTGTCCCAGCTCGATCGTGAACCCCAATGTGGTCTTGTTGACTACCCGAGGGACGAAGAAACCGTCGGGGCTCAAAAGGACCCGATAGCTGTCTGTAGAGAAAGCAGACGAGAACAGGACTTCCTTGGATCCTGCATCGGCAGCTACGAAGGTGACTGACCCGCTGGTAGCACTGGAGGCTGCTGTGGACACCAACACCGAGTAATCCACACTTTTGGGGTCCCCTACTGACCCGTAGGCTGTCCCCACGACAGCATCAAAGCTCGTGGTGGTCTTGTTCTCAGTGTAGAAAATGGTGCTGTCAGGGGGAGAGTAGAGGACTCGATAGTCTGTGTTGTTGAGGGTACCGGGGGTGATGGAAACTGGAAGCTCTGTCTGTCCAGTGAACACCAGGGTTCCGCTGTCCACCTCGGTCTCATCTACTAGCAAGGCCACCATGTCCTGGGCCAGGCACATATCGGTGACCACGGACTGGGGCAATGAGGAGGAGCTACATCCAGAACTCGTGGGTGTCTGAATGTTGCGCACAGTGGTAAGCCCCTGGGCATCCACTACCACTTCGAAAGTGTAGGATAGCCCCCCTGAGGAGGAGCTGAAGGTGAATTCAGACTGTATTCTCGTCAGTGCCACCGACCACCCTCACTTTTCGTTCTTCTTGGTCCGCTGCTTGCGGTATTTCATGTTGTACTGGTGCCGCTGGGGCGACTTGGCTTTGCCAGCGGGCCCAGTAGAAGGCTTGGTTTGGCCCCCAGGTCCTCCATTCGTGGTGACGTAGCAGCGATCTTTGGGGTCCCCTGTCTGGTAGTAGCACTTGCCTGGACCCCGGTTCTTGCCAGTCCAGTTGTATTTCGACTTGTTCACGCCCTTGGCGTAGTCTTTGTTCTTGGAGGGATCCAGAGGGGCAAATTTACGAGCGGACTCGTGGGAATCCTCTCGGGCCTGTCTCAGTAGAGGCACCAGGTATCTTCGGGTCTCGGGTTGTTCGTGGGCTACACGAACAAGCTGTCGGCGGAGGCTCGGCATCACCACACCCCCGTGGTCTCAAAGCCCCTCTGCTCGAACCAGTCCTTCAACGAAACAAGGGCCTCTCGATTACCAGACCACACAGAGATGGAGTCAAACGCTTCCCGGATTCCGAGATCCCGGATAGGAGGCACCCCCTCCATGGCAATTTTCCCGTTACGGAAAGAGCGCAGCAGGCCTGGCAGGTTACGGATCTCTTTGGCTCCCAGGAGGATCTGGAACCGATATTCAGCGTGAGCCATCCGGCGTACCCACCTTCGGGCGACTCTCCTTGCCATCACCACTCGTTTCTCGGATTCCATGGCTTCCTACCTGTTGGCCATCTATCCGAGGGTGGGCATAGGACAACTAACGGTGTCCCTTTAGTCTATCAGATGGGTGACCTTGGCATCCCAGGCCGGTCGCTGAACTTCCCTGAGGATGTTCAGGTTGGCTGAGATGAATTCGAATAGGTCGATATACCTGCCGTAGGTGTCTGGGTCCAGGTCACGCATACGATTCAAGGATCGGATGAACCGATGTCTGACCAAGCCCTGGCTCACCCCAAGTCGCTTGGCTACTTCTGATTGACAGGTGGTGTCCCGCATCAGAAGCATGATCTCAACATCTTGCTCGTCTGGCAGCAGCTCCCTCAGATCCTGCTCCAGTTCCTCTTCATCTACCGTAGGCATCTGAAGCAAGAACTGGATCCGAGCCGCTGCCCGCTGAAGGCGATAACAGACTGTGGGTTGGCTCACCCCAAATATCTGGGCGATGTCCGTCTGTTTCAGCCGTCTGAAGTAGTAGAGATCGATGAAGTCCGCTTCTCGTGGGGGCAGGTCTTCCATTATCTGGACTACCAGCTCCATCTTCTGACGAGATTCTTCCGAAGGCTCCTCAAAGATGCTGGCCATATAGGCCATGCCGTCTTCGACCGAAAAGCGGGTCTCAATCTCAGAGGGGTCGATCATACGGTGCCCTGACCAAGCCATGTTTCTCCAGGGTGGAACCCTCGAAGTTTCACAGCCCAAAAAGCACCAAACGAACTACATACTACCCTTCTTAGTGCAAGGAGTTCACCAAGATCAAGTTTCTTAGGGTTCGTCCGATTCCAAGAATACTTTGGGGATAGTCGCGATGATCTTCAAGGATCGAAGCTCAACGTGCACAAATGCTGAGTCTCCATCCAACCCCAGGACCTCCCCCTCCAATCCTTTGTAAGCCCCATCTACCACGCGGACCTGGGAGTCCACTTCGATGTCTGAGGCCACCAACCCCCGGAGCTTTTCCCTCAACTCCTCAATACGCGAGTTCGGGATCACGGAGGGAACTCTGATCTGGTAGGGCCCCCCAGCAGTGGACATCACCTGGTTAACATAAGGCCTCCGCTCCAGAGCGAAAAACTTTGTCTCAGGTAGCCCAGACGCTACAAAGACATATCCTTCCATCAAGTGCAGGGTCACCCTCCGGAAGCCTTTCTGATAGACCGTAGAGGGGATGAAGATAGGGTAGTTCTCATCCACCTCCAGGTCTTGCCTGATGGCTTCCGCTAGTGTGCCCTCTTCGACCCGCTGCTCCCCGTATCGGGTCAGCTCAATGGCGATCCATGTGAGATCGTCCCTTTGGTCCACCGTGCCTGGCCCCATCCAACTCTGCAACCCTGAGCCCGAGAAGCCAACAGAACTTGTCCACCGTTAGCTCGTAAGTCTCACCAGATCGTGTTGGTTCTCCACGATCGGATTTCTTCACGCCTCTGGTGTCCACAACAACTGAAACATCCCCAGCGGGTGGACTGTTTCCCACTGTACCATCGACACCCACTGTTTGTGGATCCAGTTGGTCGATTTTTGGTGGTGGTGGGGCTGGTGTGGCTGGTGTGGATTCGGAGACAGGTGGAGGTTGTAAGGGGGCTGTTTGATGGGTCTTGGGGGCATTGACAGGGAGTACCGTGCCACCACCGTGGTGGAGGTGGGCGATATCGCAGAACAACATCGAGGAGTTAGGCTTTCCAGGACGAGATGAGAAAAGTGTGGCGTATGCTAGAAGGGCATTTCCCTTGTGTCCGATAGCCCGCACTTTCTCCAGGTCCCAGAAAGCCTGGGGTTTGCCTATCCCCAGGGATACCTTGTAGGCCATCACCGAGGTTGTGGCCAACCGCTTGTAGCAGGTTTGAGGGGAAGCTTTGGCCAGCACTTTCTCGGCGGCCTGGACCGCACTTGGGAGGTCTTGGCCAATGTTCAACAGGACATCCAGATAGGCATCATGGAGGTCCAGGTCTAAGTACAGGGAAACATTGTCCCTGGTCAGAGGACCCAACAGGGAGATGCCTTCCACGGCTTTGAGGGCATCTCTCACGTGGCATTCTGTCAGTTCCGCGATGAGCGGGAGCAACCCCTGCTCGTATTCTATCCCCTCCTCATCACAGACGTAGGCAAGACGTCCGGCGATCACTTCGGGGGATAGGGGGCGAATGACAAAGGCAGGGGCACACCGGGATAGGATGGTGTCCCTCATTTTCTCTGGCTCTGTCGTGGCGAAGATACAAACTAGCTTCTTGTCCAGAGACCCGGGTGCATTCTCCTCCAAGGGTTTGAGCAGGGCGTCCAGAGCCTGCTCACTGAGTCGGTGGCTCTCGTCCAGCATGTAGACTCGCCGCCGACCACTGAAAGTAGAAAACTCAATCTCCTCGACGATCTTAGTGATGTCAGCCTTGCCACTGTTCGTGGCAGCGTCCATCTCACAGAAGTCGGTGTGGGTGCCCCCTCCGAGTAGCGATTGGCAAGAGGAGCACTCATCACAAGGGTCTCCCTTTTCTGTGGGCTGTTCACACAGGAGACCGCGGGCCAGGATCCGACCCAAGGTTGTCTTGCCCGAGCCAAAGGGTCCCGCGAAAAGGTAGGACTGGCGATAAGCCTTTCCTGTGGCGATGAATCGCCTGAGGATCCGGACGGTTGCTTCTTGTCCCAGGACATCATCGAATGTCCTGGGACGGTATTTAGTGTCCAGGCTCACCGAGAGCCCCCTCTTGTGGGTGCAGACTCACCCGATGTCCGGGTTAGTCATCACCAAAGAGGTCCGTGAGGAGATCCTCCTCCGGTGGCTTGAACGTCCTACCCGCCCGCCAGAAACCGTGCCTCCGGACCTCATCCTCGAAGAAGGCCACATCAGGAGGTTGGATGTAGCAGCGCCTCAGGTCGCCATCTTCCAGCTCGACACGACAGGCGCAAAG
>Ga0209536_100005760_pt1 | contig 19145 bp, 15 predicted proteins | sample DeeMarSeWOR28_12_FD_187461 | JGI IMG/M metagenome (GOLD analysis project Ga0209536, IMG submission 187461) | Marine sediment microbial communities from White Oak River estuary, North Carolina - WOR-2-8_12 (SPAdes) (version 2) | ecosystem: Environmental > Aquatic > Marine > Intertidal zone >... | reverse complement strand
AAATCTGCTAATGATTTATATGTTGCGGGCACTGAAGGCCTCATCGCTCACTCCGACGGCAGCAGCTGGCAGGAACTGCAGAGCGGCACCACGGTGGATATCCAGGATATTTGGGGAGCGAAGAATGCCCAAAGCGGGGAGTGGGAGATACTGGCAATTGCCTCTGAACGTTCCCAAATTCCTCAAGAGCGAGAAGTGCTTCAGATTCAAGGCATAATGGTTACGACTCTTTCCGATAGCGGGCTTCCTTTCAATCTCCGCAGCCTTTGGTTTGTCCCGGCTCATAAGTATTATGTAGCTGGTAATGGTTTATATTTCAATTCTGTTTTAGGCCAACCCTGGCAGTACGATGATTCCCAACCCTTATTCTATAAGGACGCCATTCGCGGCAATGCTGAAAATGATATTGTCATTGCCGGCTCCTTTGGTAACGTATCTCATTTTAACGGATCATCCTGGCGCCATTATGAGCTGCCCTATTTTTACGGGCGGTATCATTCCGTCAGCCTAAATGGAGATATAGTGATTGCAGTAGGAGAAATCAGCGGGGGGCTGGCTATCATCTTAAATGGGAGAAGAAACTAAGACAACCTTTTTTACAAATTTTAAAATTTATCACCCCCGGTGGAGTCTCCCCGGCCTTTTGGGGGACTCCGCCGCTAAAGACGAGCAAACGCTGGAGTCCCTTTGCAGGAGACTCCAGCGGGCGTGAATCCCATCATCTCCAGCAGGCGAGGTTATATAACCTCGCCTGCTACTTAAACATTCAATCACGGGAACACCTTAACACCTCACCCCGTGAGATAAGCTTCTCTATCTCACGCGGCTCTCAATTATCCTAAAAATGATTTGATTTATGGGTTTGGTTTTGGATATATTTTGTTCTTTAAAAGCTGAGTTCGCATAGAATCAATGAGGATGACTGATGCTGATCGTCATGAAAGAAGCGGCAAATTCGGAACAGGTTGATAACGTGCTTTCTTTTTTTAGAAAGAGAGAAATCGAAACACGGTTAATCCATTCGGACGACCGGGTGATCATCGAATTTGGCAATGACGAATCGAAGATTGACCGGAAGCAGCTTTTGGTTTTTCCGGGTGTCGATCAGGTCATTCATCTCAAAGAACCATACAAATTAGTCAACAAAAAAGCGGTTGAGGACGATTCGGTTATCGAGATAGATAATATCAGAATCGGAGGTGAAGAGCCGGTTATTATCGCCGGGCCTTGTTCGGTTGAAAGCGAAAGGCAAATTATTGAGACGGCACGGATTGTCAGGGAACAGGGTGCGCACATTTTAAGAGGAGGCGTTTTTAAGCCCCGCACAAGCCCTTATAGTTTCCAGGGATTACGGGAGAAGGGTCTTCAATTTCTGTATAAGGCAAAACAGGAAACCGGGCTGCCCATTGTCACCGAGGTTGTTGACACGGAAGATGTTCCCTATATCGAAGAGCATGTGGATATACTGCAGATCGGCAGCCGCAACATGCAGAATTATGAGCTGCTGAAAGCGGTGGGGCTTGCCAACAAACCGGTGCTGCTAAAGCGATCCATGTCCGCCAGACTCTCGGAGTTTTTGCTGAGTGCAGAGTATATCATGTCGAAAGGAAATGAGGAAGTGATCTTGTGCGAGAGAGGCATTCGTACCTTTGCCGATCATTCCCGGAATACTCTTGATCTGTCCATTGTCCCCGCAATCAAAGAGACGACGAACCTTCCGATTATCGTTGATCCGAGTCATGCAACCGGCAGGAGTGATATGATAGAACCGATGAGTATGGCTGCCCTGGCGGCTGGTGCGCACGGTTTAATGATCGAAGTCCATCCCAATCCGCAAAAATCGGTATCCGATGCAAATCAGGCTTTAAACCCACAGCAATTTTCCAGTCTCATGCACAAAGTGCAGCACTATATCGAGTGGCAGAAAGCGTATGCAAACACTACGCCTGCATATTAGTGCACAATCCCAGGATATTCCCATCTTCATCGGTCAGAATTTATGGAAGCATTTGGTGAAGTATCTTCAGCAGCATTTCCCCAATCATAGCGTTTTTGTGATTTCTGATAGTAATATTTGCAATATCTATTCGGATACGATTAATCATGAATTGGGAGCACTGAGTCGACGACTCGACTCGTCGAGCGGTTTTCATGGAATTATTGATTTTCCTGCGGGTGAGCAAAGCAAGACCCGTCAAGAAAAACAGAGGTTGGAAGATCAGCTTTTAAAGAAAAAAGCCAGGAGGGATACCGTAGTAATTGCATTTGGCGGCGGCGTGACCGGAGACTTAGCCGGGTTTGTCGCTGCAACCTATTATCGAGGCATACCGCTCATTCATCTGCCCACCAGCCTCATTGCCCAGGTGGATAGCAGCATTGGGGGCAAGGTAGGGATAAATCATCCGCAGGGAAAAAACCTGATCGGCGCTTTCTATCAGCCGCAAGCGGTTTTCGTGGATACCGATTTGTTGAAAACGCTTCCTCACGAAGAGTTGGAAAATGGTATGGGCGAAGTGATGAAGTACGCGGTGATTTTGGATCATGATCTGTGGAAATCAATAGAAAAAGAGGCGGATAAAATTCTAAGTCGTGATCCTGACACTTTGCTGAAAGTTATCAAAAGGTGTATTCAATTGAAAGTTGGCGTCGTTGAACAAGATGTGAGCGAGTCAGGTTACAGGAGTATTCTGAATTTCGGACATACCATTGGACACGCGATTGAAAAATTAAGCAATTTCAAAATTAGGCATGGCGTTGCAATTTCTTATGGAATGATAATCGCGGCCCGGTTGTCGCAGGAGCTGTTAGGATTTCCCGAAAAGCTGGTATCAAGGTTACAGAAGACACTCAAGCTTTATAATTTAGATTCCTTATTGTTCACGGATTTCACAACCGATCAAATTTGGGAGGCAATTTTTAGCGATAAGAAAACTCGTCAACAATCTCCGCGATTCACGCTGCTGAAGAATTCTTCGCAGCCTGAGTTCTTTTATCCGGTTCGAAAAGAGGACCTGGAACATGTCCTCAACCAATGAATTCTGCATCAGTATCTTACCAAGGAATGAAGATGAACTGAGAGTATTGTTACCCAAGTGTCAGGACTGCGACCTCATTGAAATTCGGTTTGACTATTTGCGTGAACCAAATCTGAAACTCGTATCACAGCACAGGACCAAACCAGTTATCATTACAATTCGCACAAAGGAGGAAGGCGGATTTTATACCGGTTCTTCAACAGAACTCATCCGGATTTATCAACAGGTAATTGATTCAGGCACGGATTATATTGACATTTCCCAGGAGGCTGCCGAAAAGATTCTCCCGCGGCTAAAACTTAATAACCGAACTAGGCTCATTTTGTCGTGTCATTCAAGGGAAAGCAATCTCACTAATCTCAAACGAAAGCTGGATGAAATGACACGGGTAAAGCCTGATGTTTACAAATTAGTGTTTCAAGCTGAGTCCTTGAATGATAACATAGCCGCATTGCATTTGATTGATTACGCTAAGACATTGAACATTCCTTTTGTGATTCATGCACAGGGAGAGGAAGGAAAACTGTCGCGGATCATAGGCAGCTTCAGAGGGAATTTGTGGACGTACGTTTCACTCACTGATCAAAAAGAAACCGCCCCTGGACAATTGAGTATTGAAGAAGCAACGGATCAATATTATTTGCACGAGAAGAATACTGACACGCGTATCATCGGGCTGGTCGGCTACCCGATTGCCCAGAGCCGGGGATGGAAGTTGTACAACAAGATATTTCATCTGCTCGATCAATCGGACAGCAAATTGCTGTTGAACATCATCTATTTAAATTTTCCTGTTACTGATGTAACTGAGTTTTGGGAAAAGTGGCAAGATCAAATAGATGGGCTGAGCGTAACCATCCCTCACAAGGGGGACATTCTGCAATATGCGAATCGTAAATCAAAAGAAGTAGAGAGTTCGGGAGTGTGCAACACGCTCTTGAGAAAGCATGATTCATGGGAGGCATATAATGTCGACCTTCTGGCAATGACTGAATTGTTAAAGCCGTATAAAAGGCAGCTTAATGAAGGAGCTGTGCTCATTTTCGGGACAGGCGCTACCACGCGAAGTGCAATTGCCGCCTTGCAGAATCTGGGCATTCAGAGGATTTATTTGACGGGGCGGAATAAGGAAAAAGGCCGGCTGCTTGCGGAATCATTTTCGATAACATTTTTGGTGGGTGACGCTAACCCGCCCGATTTATCAGCTATTATACAGACAACGCCGGTCGGAATGTACCCCAATGTTGAAGCAATACCGCCCTGTGCAAAGCATTTGAAAAAAGGAATGATTGTATTCGATGTGGTCCCCAATCCAACAGTTACTCGATTTTTGCAAACCGCAAAAGAGATGGGCTGTATTACCATTTTTGGAGAAGAAATGTATCTGCATCAGGCGGTAAAGCAATTTGAGCTTTTCACGGGAGTGTCCATTTCAGTTGATTATGTTAAGAATATTTGGAATGAAATGTTTGTTTAGCGATTCTTTAAAACCCTCGTACACGAAATGAATTTTGAAATCCCAACTGGCACCCTTGAGGGCAGCGTTAAAGCACCCCCCTCAAAAAGTATTACCCATCGCTTATTAATTATGGGAGCTTTATCCGGTAAAGAATGCCTTGTTCATAATCCGCTTCTCTGTGAAGATACCCAAATAACCATTGAAGGACTAAGAAAGTTGGGATTTGAGATTGAGATAGTGGAGGATTCAATTCTGTTCAAGGGAAGTCGGAAAGACGTTGAAAAACCCGTTGAAATATTTGTTGGAAATTCGGGAACAAGCGCCCGCTTCTTAACAGCCGTTGCCGCATTGCTGCCGGTTCGATGCACTATAACCGGCTCGCCCCGGATGCAGCAGCGTCCCATGCTACCCTTGATTGACGCGCTGCAGAATATGGGAGCAAAAATTGTCCACAGATCAGGATACATCCCTTTGAATATAACCGGAGGCAATTTGGCTGGCGGGAGAATTCACGTTGATTCGACTCAATCATCACAGTTTCTGTCAGCCATTTTATTAATTGCTCCTTATCTTTTGGAAGATTCTCAAATTCATTTTGGTGATTTTGTCGCCTCCAAACCCTACGCCGAAATGACAATCTCCCTAATGAAAAGGGCCGGGGTTTTCATTAACAAAAACGATGATCATTACAGGGTAACTTCCGGGCAGATTTATTCGACTGGGATAGGTAGCGTGGAGGGTGATTTTTCAAATTCGGCAAATTTTATGATCGGGGCGGCCGTAACGGGAGGACGGGTGGAAATTACAAATCTATCCCCTGATTCGATTCAGGGGGATAAAATCGTATTTGAGATATTGAGCGGGGCCGGGGCGAGGGTAGTAATCCAAAGTTCAAAGATTATAGTTGAGGGTGGGGAAATATCTGCCATCGATTGGGACATGCAGCACTGTCCCGACCTGGTACCGATTGTCTCGATTTTGGCTCTTTTTGCAAAAGGCGCTTCCAACCTGCGGCGAGTTGCTAATCTTAGGTTAAAGGAATCTGACCGGCTGAAAGCCATTATTGAGAATATCAACCGAATGAATGGCAAAGCTTACCTCAATAGGAATGACCTAATTATTGAACCTCAGCCATTGAAGAATGAATTACTTCCGACGCATAACGACCATCGTATCGCAATGAGTTTTGCAATGGCGGGGTTGAAAGTTCCGGGAGTTGTTATCAAAAATACAGAATGTGTCAATAAATCTTATCCTGGCTTTTGGGATGATTTTGAACGGTTGGTTAAATGACTAACACCAGGAAAGACAGAATTGTATTAATTGGATTCAGAGGCTGTGGAAAAAGCACCATTGGTAAGAAATTGGCAAAAATGTTGGGATGGGAATATATTTCCACGGACCGGATAATTGAAGAAAAAGAGAAAATGCCTATCAATGAAATTGTAAAAAGGAAAAGGTGGCGGTATTTTCGTAAATTAGAGTCAGAAGTTTTAAGCGAAATGCGCGCCTCAAAAAATTTGATCATTGATACAGGTGGGGGAGCAGTTATTGAACATCAAGAGGAGATCGATAAATTGCTGACCTCGTCAACAGTCGTTTGGATCGACGCTTACGTTGAAGATATCATTCGGCGTTTGAAAGACGATAAGAAGCGTCCTTTGCTAAATCAAAGCAATTTCATTGAGGACATCGAATTCAATTATGAAAAGCGAAGGCCGGTTTACCAAAATCTAGCGGCTTTCAAATTCAATACTTCGGTTGAGTCGGTGGAGCAAATTTGTAATAAACTAATTTTAGAAATGAGGCAAAAATGAGCGGTAACCTTTTTGGACAAGCATTCCGAGTCATGACATTTGGAGAAAGCCACGGCCCCTATATTGGATTGGTCATTGACGGCATCAAACCCAATTTGCCAATTGACATCAGTATGATTCAGGATGAATTAAACCGTCGCCGGCCGGGGCAAAGTAGAATAACAACTGCCCGAAAGGAAACGGATCATGTGGAAATCGTCAGCGGGATTTTTGAAGGAAAGACGACCGGCACACCTATTTGTATGCTGATAAAAAATGAAGACCAAAAGCCGTCTGATTATGAGAGATTAAAACAAATACTTCGACCGGGACATGCAGGATATAGTTTTCTGAAAAAGTACGGGATATTCGATTATCGCGGAGGGGGACGCGCCAGCGGTCGGGAGACGGCGACGCGTGTGGCGGCAGGGGCTGTTGCAAAGCAGTTTTTGAGTCAGGAGGGTATAAGCATAATTGGGTATAGCAGCCAGGTCGGAATTGTTAGGATTAATGCTGTTGACTTCTCGATGATCAATCAAAATAATGTAAAGGCACCCGATTTAACTGCTGCAAAAAAAATGGAGGAGGAAATTGAGCGGGTTAGACAGGAGGGAGATTCCATCGGGGGAATCGTTGAGGTTGTGGTGCAGAATTGTCCAGCGGGTATTGGCGAACCGGTTTTCGATAAACTCGAAGCTGATCTTGCAAAAGCACTGATGTCAATCGGCGCGGTCAAAGGATTTGAGATTGGGGCTGGATTCAAATCAGCAACACAAAAAGGAAGCGAACATAATGACGTCTTCTATTTTGATAAGGCAATAGAAAAGGCCAGAACGAAAACTAACAATTCCGGCGGTGTGTTAGGCGGGATCTCAAATGGCGAAGACTTGATTATACGAATTGCAGTTAAGCCGCCGTCTTCAATTCGCAAGAAACAGAAGACGGTAAATTTGGAGGGGGAAGAAGTCGAATTTCAGATTGACGGTCGTCATGATCCCTGTATCTGTCCTCGAATTGTACCGGTAGCGGAGGCAATGGTTGCGCTGGTTTTATTCGATCATCTCTTAATGCAGCAACAAATTTCGGATGAGGACGAAATGCGTTCCAAAATAAAAATGATTGATATGCAGCTGTTATTGCTTTTAGCATCGAGGGCTGAGTTTTTCGAAAAAACAACTTCGAAAAATAGAAATGAAAGAGGCATGTCGAAGCAGGATTGGATCAACTTTGCCTCTGAATTGGGTTTGAATAGTGAATTTTCTGATAAGATTGGGAGCTTAATTCATGGTGCTGAGTGAAGCCGTCACAGCCGGAGCAGATTTCGCAGAATATTCAAAATAAAATCACGATTCTCAATTATATAGATAATTCCCGATAGTACGGTTAGAAAGGTTACGATAATCATTGAAACACCCACCAAATCAAAATACTGGGCCTGGTAGGGCTGACTCTCTGAATGGAAAAAGTTACTCCAATTCATATGGATTAAGACCAAAAATATGGTCGCCATCTGGGTCGCTGTTTTCCATTTGGCGATACTGTGAGTTATGATAGGCCTTCCAATGTAAAGTGCATAAATCCGGTTGAAAGTGATTATTATATCACGAATGATAATAATCCAGACCATCCACCAAAAAACGTAACCTAAAATTGCAAACGTGACCAAAGCGGAGGTCACGACAATCTTATCCGCCAGTGGATCCATGAATTGACCCCAACGGCTAATAACCCCGAATTTTCTTGCATACCAGCCATCATACCAGTCGGTCAATGAGGCAATTAAAAAGACCAGAGAAGCAGATAATTGTTCAAAAGAGGTCTTTTCTAAGAGTAAGAAAACAAATATTGGGGTTAATAGGATCCTCAGGATTGTGAGTTGATTTGGAATCGTAAGTCTCATTGATCACAAATATGATTATGGGTTAGTTTTAAATCTAATGATCAGATAAATCAATAAATAATCGTTTTTAATATTTCCCACAATTTATTGTTATTATTGATGGCCAAAGTGGAATTTTGGCAGCATCCTATGATGTTGATAGTAGGATTTTACCAATCATTTTCCTTTTTAAGATAGGAGAACCGGCGTATAAAAAAAACCTAAATATACTCCTAATAGATACGACAATAAGAACTGTGCTTGATCGTAGATTTGAGCGATTTATTGGATAAATTCAAATCTTTTATCTCTGTGAGATTCATCATTTATTGGTTAACACCCTTAAGTATATTTGTTGCTGTAACTTAGGTGGCGGAGCTATATTAATTTTATTCTCTTAAAAATAAACGACCTTACCGTAAATATGAACCAGGCTGTCAGACAGGAAAATGATGTAGTGAAATACACTGGCAATACCGATACTTCGAATGTATGCATCATTGGTATTAACAGGATGGGTTTTTATGTCTTTAATAACTCCGTAAATTATTTGAGACGACATGAAAAAATCATTGGATTCATAAGCGAAAGTTCTTCATTTGAGACGAATCATGAATTGGGGTCAACAAATGTTCTTGGAAATGTAAAAGATATCAAGGCATTAGGCCAGCAATATAATTTCAAAAAGGTTGTTATCGCTCTTGACCCGGGAGAGGCATCAAAAATTCATGAAATTATCAGAGCCTGCAATAGCAACGGTATTGATTATGAATTGGTTTCGGATTTCTATGATGTCGTCTATGGTCAAGCTTTTCAATCAATTTTCAAAGATATCTTCCGCCCCACCAAAATTACCATCAGGCGGATTGTCGATTTATTTATTTCAGTTACATTATTCATTTTCTTGTTGCCTTCGTGGATTCTTATTGCCTTGGGAATCAAATTGGATTCTGCGGGCGCGGTTTTGTATTCGCAAGAAAGAGTTGGTATTGAAGGAAGGTATTTTAGAATTTTTAAGTTCAGAAGCATGAAGATAGATGCTGAGAAGCATTCTGGCCCGCAATTAGCAACGCAAAATGATCCAAGGATAACGAGATTGGGAGCATTTTTGCGAAAAACCAGACTGGATGAATTACCGCAGTTGATAAATGTAATTAACGGCGATATGAGTTTGATTGGCCCACGACCTGAGCGTCCTTATTTTGTGGAAAAATATAGAAAAGAAATTCCTTTCTATATGAACAGGGTGAAGACCAAACCGGGTCTAACCGGACTTGCCCAGGTAGAAGGCGGGTATGATGTCACTGTGGAGGACGTCAAAAATAAGATAAAACATGATCTCTACTATATTGATCACGCAGGTTCATTACTGCTGAATCTAAAGATATTGTTTAAGACGGTTTGGGTAGTTGTAAGAGCAAAAGGTGTTTAGGAAATGATCGTTAACAATGTTTTGTCGTTTGATATTGAGGATTGGTTTCACCCGGAAGTTTTTGATTCAAGATTCCCAATGGAAACGTGGAGCAAATTAGAGAGCAGGGTTCAGAAGAACACGGAATTAATACTAAACTTTTTATCAAAAAAAAAACTAAAAGCGACATTTTTCTTTTTGGGATGGGTAGCGGAAAAATGCCCTGAACTTGTGAGCAGCGTTGCCGCAGATGATCACGAAATCGGCTCACATGGATACTCACACACTAGAATAAATCGATTGTCATCGTCTCAATTCAAAAAAGAGCTGAAACTATCAATTGAAATATTAAGCTCAATTACGGGAAGGAAAGTAAAAGGATTTAGGGCTCCCACATTTTCAGTAATGACCGACACATTATGGGTTTTGCCATTACTTTGCGAATTTGGAATAAATTATGACTCATCTGTGTATCCTACGTATCATGATCGTTATGGGATACCTTCTGCCCCCCAAAATCCATTTATCATTTATAAAAACGGAAAGGATTTTATAATAGAATTTCCAATGTCTACCGTTGAATTTTTAAAGTTTAATTTTCCATTTGGCGGCGGCGGATATTTCAGGCTTTATCCCTTATGGTTGTCTATTTGGTTTATGCGGATGTGCCAGAAGCAAAATCGTCCGATAATATTTTATGCTCATCCCTGGGAATTCGATAATAACAATCCTGAGGTCGAGTTGTCACTGTTTAATCGCTATAGGCATTATTACGGAATAAACAAATTTCTTGATCGCTTAAATAGAATTACAGACTTGTTTAGTTTTACTTCCTTTGAAAGATCCAATTTATGGGAGAATGTAGATTCTCTCCACATTTTTAAAAAATGAAAACCTATAAAAAATTATAAATAAGACATTTGGTATGAAAGAAAAAGATAGCGTACAAATCAAAACGGAATTCCTGGATAAAGAGGGGCAGATTATGCTTCTCAAGCTAATTGGGTACATCGATCAGTCGAATGCGCATTTGCTGGAAAAGACAATTGCGAATGTATTGGAGAGCAAATGCTATAAACTAATATTTGATCTGAATGGACTGGTCTACATGAGTAGCGCCGGCTGGGGGATTCTTGTAGGTGAAATAAAAAGATTCAGGCAGTATGGAGGAGATTTAAAATTAGTAAATATGAATTCCGATTTATTTGAAGTGTATCAGATGTTGGAGTTCTATCATATAATCGATGAGTACGCTACAATAAATGAAGCGATGAAGAGCTTCTCCAGTGATTATGATTTCAAAATGACAGATGACAAACCAGACTTAAAGCTTAAATCAAATATTACAGAAAGTGAGAGCGTGAGAAAAAGTAAAAAAGATACGGAAACCGTCGATGAGGTTAATTCTCAAGTTGAGCAACAGGGCAATCATAAAGATTCAAAAGATGAAGGAACTGGAGATTCTGAATTAATTGAAAAAGAAATTGAAATAGGATTTGATGACAATTCTCAGCAAGATATTGAATATGAATCAAGTGATAGGGCGGCCGGTGATAATGACGGTTATGTTGAATTTACGCCTTTGGCATTTGAGAGAAAAGTTGATGTAAAAATATTACCATTGCCGGAAAAAGTGAGAAAAGTTGTTTCGCAGTTTCCTCAATTAGGCGCCTTAAAAATAAGAAAGATCTTACAGCATCCTGATTTTGGAAATGTAAAGATAGGGTATTTTAAGCTTAGATCATTATTAAAGGATTTAGACTTAGACACAAAGGAAAAGCGTTACAGATTTTTTAGATCAACATAAATGAAAATAAAATTTTGGAGGATAAATAGTGATTTTAAAAATGCAAAACTGGCCGTATAGGAAACAGATAATTACGTTTCTGATAGCGTTTTTTGTGCAACTCCCATTTTTTTCCTTAAAAGCTGGACCGGGAATTAATGGAGAATATGAGATTGCTCAGGACGATCCTCAAGATGTGACAAGATCTTTGCCATTTAAACCAGGTGATGGGATCAGAGTCTCGGCATTTCCGGACACTCTTAAAATTGTAAATAGAGTCTATCCGATTACTGAGCTCGGATATATTGATCTGCCCATTTATGGGAAAGTTAAAATTACTGATATGACTAAACCACAATTGGAAGATTTTTTAAAAGAGAAATTTAAGGATTATTTGCGATTTCCCAATCTTCAAGTGATACCAATGATCCGGGTTAGTGTTTTAGGTGGTGTACCAACACCCGGATTTTATTACTTTGATCCCGATCTTTCCCTGTGGGAATTACTAAATCAGACAGGGGGAACAATTGATGAAAACGGTCTAAAAGATATGAAATGGGAAAGAGATCGTAGAGCGGTAAAAACGAATTTGATTCCTTATCTACAAAGCGGAATTTCAATGAGGCATATAGGTATCCGTTCGGGTGACCAGATTTGGGTTAGGACTCCCACCAAGCCTGGATTCATTGAAAGACTTTCAAAATTTTTCCCAATATTCACCTTCTTTACAGGAGTCTTTACATTTTACTATACGTACCAAATTTTATTAGAAGATAGAAGAAGCGGGCGAGCAGGAACTCGATAATAAGAAAAAAAACTTCGAGGTTAAAATGAAGTCAAACAACAACCCGACTAATTTATTAAGTAATACTGCACATACAGGGGAAATCAAACGGTATTTAAGAATAGCCCAGAAGCGCAAATGGTTGATTTTAATCAGTTCCACAATAATCCTCTTCGTTTGGGTGGTTTATGCCATCACGTTTCAAAGTCAACCCGTATATACTGCAACGGCTTTGTTAACCTTTGAAGATCCGAGGAATATAAGTGCCGTTACTGATTATCGCTCCAGCAATATTGGAAAAGCTGGCTTAATTAAATCAACCTCATTATTAAATGATGTGACTAAAATCTTAAAATTAAATGTTAGCATCAGGACAGAGAACCTTGGAAAAGATGATGTTTTTGAATATTTGAGGGTGGACGAAGCAACTATTCCCGGCGAATATAAATTGGTAAAACAAGGCATAAAATATGATCTGTTCTTTAAAAATGAAGAAATCGGACTCGACGAGAAAAAGTTGTTATCATTCCAATCCCAAGATACAGTAAGAATCAACAAGATGGATTTTTTACTCGCCAGTAATGTTGCTGAACCAGTGATTGAGTTTAGGATTAAAACATTTGAGAGTACTGTTCAGAATCTAAAAAACCAGATTGAATTTAATTTAGATCGATCAAAGACATTATTATCGATTTCAGGGACTTTTTCGTCACCTAATAAGGCAGCAGATATCGTAAACATTTTGGTAGATAACTATCTGGAATTATTGCGCAATATGCAAAGATTTAAAACCAATGAAGTTATTAAAATTCTTGACAACGAGATGGAGCTGGCTAAAAATGATTTGGAAATTGCGAATAATAAATTGAAACAATTTAGAGAGCAGTACCCATGGGTAAGTTTAACTCCTACCGCAAGCGGACAAATAACCCAAATCGGTGATTTTGAAAGTAGCAAACATAATACATCGCAAAGAATAAATGATTTGAAGACGTTGAATGACAAATTGGATAATGCATCAGACTTAAATGAAAAAATCATTGTCACTCAGGAAATTCTAACTTATTTGGGCACGGAAGAGCGTCCTTTAATCCCGGCTTTCAAAAGTCAATATGCTGAGCTTAATAGCAAAAGAAATCTATTGTTAAGTAATTATGCCCCATCCCACCCGCTTGTAACACAAAACGAAGAAGAATTTCTAACTCTGATTCGGAAAATTAGAAATGCTTCCGAGGATCATATTGTAGATTTAAGAGCTCAGATTGATCAAATAACTTCAAATATTCAGGAAGAGAAAATCAAGATCAAGAAATTGCCGCTGAAAGAGATAGAATTAGCCGAATTGCTGCGAGACAAAGACGTAAAGAACAACCTTTATGGGACCATTTTGACAAGATATAACCGTGCGAAAATTCAAAATGAAGTTGAAGTTAGTGATGTTTCGATTATTGATCGCGCGGCTCCTCCCCCTCTTCAAAGCGTTATGAGTAATTTAATAAGGAAAGCTTTATTGGGTGTTTTTGTTGCACTTGGGGGTGGTTTGGGTCTGGCAGTTGTCTTCGAGTTCTTTTCCAAAACAGTTGAAAATGTAGAAGAATTACGGAGCAGAACCAAATTTAGTGTCATCGGTTCTATTCCTTTGATTGAAAATGAAAATGACAAGTCAGGCAATTTCCAAGATCAAAAGAACAAGAAAGAAACAAAATTGATTACTCTTGATTATTCTCCAACTTTTGAATCGGAAGCTTATAGGGATTTGCGAACAAAGATTTTGTACATGAATCAGAATAGGCAAAGCTCTTCATTTTTAATTACAAGTTTGAAACCAGGAGAAGGAAAATCTCTAACCGCTTCTAATATAGCCGTTACATTCGCACAACAAAAAATAACAACAGTTTTAATCGATGGGGATATAAGGCGCGGTGTGTTGCATAATGTTTTCGGAAATAAGAAGAAACCTGGACTATCTGATTTTATTGTTTCAAATGCAACAATTGACTATGCCAACATTAACAAACTCATTCAGTCTACTTTTGTTCCTAATTTATTTCTCATCACAGCAGGTTCTCCGGTGCCCAATCCCACCGAATTGCATGGGTCGGAAAGAATGAGAGATTTTATCAATGTATTAAAATCAAGATTTGGAATGGTGATTATTGATACGCCACCATTTAGAGGTGGTTCCGATTCAATAATCCTATCGAATGTAGTTGATTCCATAATTATCCTTGTAAGAGCAAATTTTACCAATGTGGACGAGCTTGAGGAAAAAATAGGGCAGTATCCATTTTTTCATGACAAGATATTGGGTGTCATTCTAAATATGGCAAAAATAGACTCCAAAAAGACGCAATATCAATATACATATTATCATTATTAATTCATGGAGTTAGATTCCAGGAATTAAGAGTTTGTCCTATGGATAAGCCGGATTGAGTTTTATGGAGATTATCCTGGTGCTGAGATTTGTCCTCCTCCCTTGGACAGGTCATTAGATTGAAAACATCAACAGAATCGGAGAAGATTTAGTAAGCAGATTATGGGTTTAACCTCATTAGTATACATGGTACTTTTTGCGGTTGGGATCATTTTAACTTTGTACCATCCCATGTATGGAGTCGTTTTCTATTTTTTTGAATGGCATAATCATCCCCGCGAATGGTGGTGGGGGCGTAATTGGCCAGATCCCGGATGGTCTTTTCTGGTTGCAGTGCTGATCGTCATCAGTCTCATCATTAATAGGAAAAAATTAAGTGAGCTTTTTGAGTTTCACTATAAGCCCTTTATATGGTTTATTCTGATTGTTATAAATGCTTACGTCGTCTCCCTGGTTTTGGCGCTCGATCCCTCAGAAAGCTTCAGAAAATCGGAAGTTCTATTGAAATTGGCTGCGAATTATTTTCTAATGATTTACATCATTCGAAATCCAAAGGACTACAAACTTCTGATATTTGTTATCCTGCTGTGCGTGGCAAATTTCGGCAGAGTAGCGTGGATGGGAGGGTCGAACCGGGATTTGGGGATTTCCGCGCCTGGCGCCAGCAGTGGAAATCTTGTTGCAGCTTATATGATGTCAATTGTTCCACTTTTTGCCGTTTCATTTTTCGCTGGAAATAAATGGATGAAGGCTTTTGTAATAATTTCGTTGGCTTTCGTATTAAATGCGCTCATACTTGAGAATAGTAGAGGCACGATTTTAGGGTTAGCCTCAATGGGAGCATTAGCACCCTTTTTAATGAAGGGTAAAATGCGATTTAAGGTAATAATCGCTTTGGCGTTTGGTGCGATTATGTTCATGCAATTGGCCAATGAACAATTTTGGGAAAGGCAGTCCACTACAGTTAAGTACAAACAAGAAAGTACTGCAATGTCACGGTTTTTGTTATGGAAGGGAGCTTATCGATTCTTGCAGGATCACCCCTTTGGTGGGGGAGGAGAGGGTTTTTATATAGCTTCAGTGGACTACATCCCTGAATTAGGGGGAGTGAATCGGGTGGTTCATAATACTTATTTAAATTTTGCAACTGACTGGGGATATTTTGGCATATTTCTCCTTTTGGGATTTATAATTCATACTTACGTCATACTTCGAAAAGTGCAAAAAAACGCTAAAAAAGTACCGAATTCTTCTTTTTATTATTTTCACTCAATAGGCTTACTTCTGGCACTGACTGGCACTTTGGTTTCATACATTTTTTATAGCAGGCAGTATCAGGAACATCTTTACTGGTTTTGTGCATTTGCGGTTGCTTTATGGAATATGCAATTAACTGATATCAAAAAAACCGAGACTGCCGCAGAAGAGGGTTTATTAGAAAACAACAAAGAAGAATCAATTAATATCAATCTTCATCCCGCCTCCTAGTCAAAAGACAGATTTTGTCTAATGAACTCCAAAATCAGTTATGAAAAACGATAACTTTCGTGAATTTATATTTTCAATCCCTTTAAGGATGTGGGAAAATCACTTGACAATCGGAAAGGTTGGCAATTTAGAAATAGAAAACATTGTAACACGTAAATATTCTCACGTTGCCAAATGCGTTTTAACGGGTTCAAGAGCAATTTCTAAAGTATATGTTAAGTTTTATAAAAATAATAAGAATCTATCCTCGGAAGAAGTTTTGCAACAAGTCAAGACTGACTATGAGACGCTGATTTATTATAATAATAAATTCAAAGAATCAAATGAATTTGGTGTGGTTAAACCTTTATTCTTCCTGCCTGATCGTCATGTCCTGGTGACCCTTGAAGCCTCTGGACAAACCTTATCTGATGCGATTTCCAGAAGCTGCAATTTCCTCGCCTCAGGAGAAGAACTTCAGCGGGCAATGCAATATTCAACCCAGGCAGGAGCTTGGTTGAGATATTTCCAATCCCTCGAGAATTCCCAATCTGAGTTTTATTCGATTGATACCTTGGTTGAATACATGAATGTTCGTTTAAAAATACTAGCTGAAGATTCCCGACGGAATTTTGACCCCTCTTATTCAACAAAAATCTTAGAATATATTGGAAAAAACAGAAATTCAATCACAACTGAGCAGTTATACATTAAACCCAGTCATAATGATTTCAATTTGGGTAATATCATCGTTCAAAATGAGCGAGTCACTGCTTTGGATTTTGCAAAGATTAAAAAGGATGTTTTTCTACTAGATGTTTCTCGAATCTATCATCAGTTATATTTGATTACTTTCAAGCCTCAATATAGAATAACTACTATAAAAAAATTGCAGAAGGCATTGCTTGAGGGATTTGGCATGCCCTCAGCTGATCAATTAATGATATTCCGTTTTTTATTAATTAGGCATATACTCACACATCTGGTAGGGATCACTCGGTTTTGGGAGACAGGCGTTAGGGAGAGAATGTACAATTATTGGGTACTAAACAGAGAGTTGAAGTTCTTAAACTCATTATTGTTCTAATCAAACCGCAATTCTCATTTAGAACATGTTATTACATCCAAAACTATGAAATTGTATGTCTGTTGAAATATATGAGCATCCCCCTGAAAGTTGGGATGAATTTGTAGACGGCCACCCCGAAAGCAAAATATATCAATTGTCCAAATGGAATGAATTGATTCGTCACACCTTTCAACATTCGATTAAGTATTTAGTTCTAAAAAACAATTCTGATTTGAAAGCCGTTCTGCCCCTCACAGAATTTAATTCAATCTTATTTGGGCGATTTTCAATATCTCTTCCGTTTATCAACTATGGTGGCATCTTAATGCACGACGAGGGAGCGGATAATGATGAGATGTGGAATCATCTAAGAATGTATAGAGAAGATGGCAATTTTGATTTCATTGAACTTAGAATGGACAGGCCAATTAAAACCAAATTGCCTGTTAAAAAACACAAGGTTACATTCTTGTTAACATTACCGGATAACCCAGAAGATTTATTGAATTCCTTTAAAGCCAAGGTTCGAAATCAAATTCGCAGACCTTTAAAGGAGGCGATGTATACCAAATCCGGCAATGCAGAATTATTAGACGATTTTTACCGAATATTTTCGATCAATATGAGGGACTTGGGAACCCCTGCCTTACCTAAAATTTTTTTTCGAAATATAATGGAGACCTTCCCGAATAAGACTTCTATTATATGTGTTTATTCAAAAGATCATAAACCAGTGGCTTCATCTTTTTTAACTAAATATAAAACCGTTTGCGAGATTCCATGGGCATCATCCCTGAGAAAATATAATAGATTTAGTCCAAACATGCTTCTTTACTGGGAATCATTCAAAAACGCTATCGAAAGCGGATGCCAACAATTTGATATGGGCAGATGTTCTCTGGACAGCGGATCTTATAGGTTCAAGAGACAGTGGGACGCAGAAGAGAAACCCTTGTTTTGGTATTATGTTCTGCCGGATTCAGGGGAATTGCCCGAACTGAATCCCAGTAACCCTAAATATAATTTATTAATAAAAACCTGGCAAAAATTGCCTGTGGTGATAACCAATTTACTTAGCCCCTTGATTATTAAGAATATTCCTTAGATACAATTAGTAATTCTGCGGGCTTTTTTCTCATAAATCCAATCTTTCAATTTCAAAGTAATGCTCAAATTGGGGTTTACTGACTCTAATGATTTTAGGAAAATAAATGACTAAGCATTATACAAGCGCTGCCTTTGTTTTAGGTGGATCCGTCAATTCTCTTGGGGTTGTCAAGGCATTAGGAAGAGAGGGAATTAGGACAATTGTGATTAATAATTCGAATGATACTATTGCCAGATTTTCAAGATATGCGAAGTTTTTTAGATCACCGAATCCTGTCAACGAAAGAGAATTGTATATCGACTTTCTGATGGACTTACAAAAAAACTTTGACACTCCATCGGTTCTATTGCCAACCAGCGATCTGACCGTGATGACCATCTCACAGCATCGGGATGAGTTAAGTGAACATTTTCGATTCAATATTCCCTCTTCCAGGGTAGTTGGAGAGATCACCAGCAAGGAGGGGTTTTATCATCTGGCGCTGAAGCATAGCCTTGTGGTTCCAAAGTCGTTTTCCGTGGAAAGTAATGATGCAATTGAAAACATTGTTGATCAACTGGAATTTCCGTGCATTATCAAACCGTATTATTCTCACACCTGGCGAACCGAGGCTTTCAGAAAGAAGTATGGGCGGATGCAAATTCTTGAAGTGAAAAATCCCGAAGAGTTAATCGGGAATTATAAAATATTTTCTGAATATGACAGCCGGATGGTTGTTCAGGAGTCCATACAGGGAAGCGATAATTGCGAATATTCTCTTCACACCTATACCAGCCGCGATGGTAAACATATGATTAATTTTCTGGCACATAAGCTCCGGCTGGAACCCATACATTTTGGCTCGGGCGCTTTTATTGAGACGGCGCATCATGCGGAGATATTTAAAACCGGCAATGATTTCTTAAGAGCCCTTGATTACAGGGGGATGTCCAGCTTTCAATTTAAATGGGATACTTCCCGAAAAAAGTATGTTT
>Ga0209536_100005759_pt1 | contig 19146 bp, 11 predicted proteins | sample DeeMarSeWOR28_12_FD_187461 | JGI IMG/M metagenome (GOLD analysis project Ga0209536, IMG submission 187461) | Marine sediment microbial communities from White Oak River estuary, North Carolina - WOR-2-8_12 (SPAdes) (version 2) | ecosystem: Environmental > Aquatic > Marine > Intertidal zone >... | reverse complement strand
GGCGCTGTCTACCTCGTCCAGCGCCGAAATGACGATGACCGGGATATCTCGCAACTCGGAACCTTTGATGCGTTCCAGCACCTCGTAACCATCCATGCCGGGCATGATGATATCCAGCAGTACAACATCAAACGCCTCGGCCTGAAGCATATCCAATGCCTGCTGGCCGTCTTCGGCCAGGCCCACGGTATGGCCCTGTTGCTCCAGGCTACGCGATAGTTTGATGCGGTTCATACGGTTGTCGTCTACCACTAAGATTTGACCTTGTTCGTCTGCCATATCACGCTCTCTATTCCGTAATCACTCTGTGGAGGGTTTGTGCGGCCAATAGTATGGCCCTCAACCACTAATGCTGCCCTCGCGCCGCACTTTTTCCAACGCCGTTTCTACTTTGTCATATTCGGCGGCGATCTGGGCCGATAAGTCGGCCGCGTGGTCAAGCACGCCCGATTTGCCCATCATCTCCAACTCCTTACACAGATTAAAGAAGGTGCTAGCGCCGAAGTCTGCCCCGTTCGACTTGAGACTGTGGGCCGCACGGCGCACGCCGGCCGCATCTCCATCTTCGACGGCCTGATTCAGCTCGGCTAGGAGTCGGGGGGCTTCTTCCAGGAAAGAGTCTATCAACTCTACCAGGTAGTCAAACTCTCCGCCGACCACAGCCAACAAGTTCTCCAGCGCGGCCGAGTCGAGGACCTCCGCACCGGGCGCGGGTTCGCGGGAGTTGGGGGACGTAGGCGTCAGGTTGGGCACCTGCCCGCTCTGGTCTGCCCCAGCTAGAGGTTCGGGCTGCTCCTCCCCTGCCTGGTCCCCCTCCAGAGGCCGGCTCCTGCTCAGCGCCTCGACCAAGGCTTCAACACGAATCGGTTTGCTCACATAGTCATTCATGCCGGCGGCAAGACACGCTTCACGGTCGCCTTCCATAGCATTGGCGGTCATTGCGATAATGTGCGGCCCAAGCTCGCCAGGCCAATGGCGGCGAATGTGGCGCGTCGCTTCCAGGCCATCCATCTCGGGCATTTGCACATCCATCAGCACCACATCATAAGGTTGGCGTTCCAGGGCCTCGATGGCTTCCAATCCATTGGCGGCTACATCGGCCCGATAGCCCAGCCGTTTCAGCAACATCAGCGCCAACTTCTGATTGGTGGCATGGTCTTCGGCTAATAGGATCCGCAGCGGTACGCGTTGGCCCATTTTGGCGTCGAAACGTGACTCCTTTGTGGCCTCCCGTCGCCGGACCTTAGTAGGCTGCCCGGCAAAGACGGTAAGTAAGGCTTCAAACAGTTGGGACGGTTTGATCGGCTTGGTCATAAAGGCAGCAAACTCGATCCCCTCCAGATCAGCGCCCTGGACGGCGTCCCGTCCCCCCAAAGAGGTCAACATGACCAACGGCAGCGCCCGCGCGTCACGCACTTGCCGTATCTCGGTAGCCAGCATCAGGCCGTCCATCTCCGGCATCTGCATATCCAGGATGGCAATGTCGAAAGAGTCACCCCGCCGAATCCAGTCCAGCGCCTCGCTGGGCGAGGCGGTGGCTGCAGGAGCCATGCCCCACGATCCCAGTTGCAGGGTCAGGATGCGCCGGTTGGTGGCACTATCATCCACAACAAGGACGCGCTTACCATCTAACTGAGGCTGGACCTCGTGTAGATAGCGGTAGGTCAGGTCAGGAACAGCTTCGGCCTGGATGTTGAAATGAAAGGTCGTCCCTACGCCCACTTCGCTCTCCAACCACATTCGACCGCCCATCAGCTCGCTGAGCCGCTTGCTAATGGCCAAGCCCAGCCCGGTTCCCCCAAAGCGGCGCGTGGTTGAGGCGTCCACCTGGCTGAAAGACTGGAAGAGGCGATCCATCCGATCCTGGGGAATGCCGATGCCGGTATCCCTTACGGCAAAGTGAAGCTTGTGAAGATCGCGCTGTTCACCCTCATTCTCTTTGGTCAGCAGCTCGCCGGACACGGAGATGACCACCTCCCCCTGCTCGGTAAACTTGACGGCATTGTTAAGAAGGTTGATTAGAATCTGGCGCAAGCGGGTCACATCGCCAGCAATGGTTTCGGGGGTCCCAGGTTCGATCAAATAGGCTAGCTCCAGTCCTTTTTCGGTGGCTTTGGTCGCCAGCAGCTCCAGGGCGCTCTCCAGGCAGTCGCGCAGGTCAAAAGGTTGCTCTTCCAACTCCATCTTGCCGGCTTCGACCTTGGAAAAGTCGAGGATGTCGTTGATGATGGTCAACAAGGCGTCAGCGCTGTCGCGGATGGTCTCAGAGAATTCTTGTTGCTCCGGGGACAGGTTGGTATCAAGCAGCAAGCTGGTCATGCCAATAACGCCGTTCATCGGCGTGCGAATTTCGTGGCTCATGTTAGCCAGAAAGGCGCTCTTAGCCTCGTTGGCCGCATCTGCAGCGACGCGAGCCTCTTGGGCCTCGCGGGTGGCCTGCGCCAATTGAGTGGTCCGTTCGGCCACTTCGTCTTCCAGCGTTTGCCTGTAATCCTCCAATAGCTCTTGGGCGCGCTTCTGCTCGGTAATATCCCTGATCAGGATGACCGAACCAATGGAGCCATCGGCCGCACCTTCTATAGGAGCACCATTCTTGCCAATGGCGGTGGCGACTGCGGTACCTACTCTGCCTTCAGCCAGGTCGATATCGGCCGTAAACACCTGGCTTAAATGTTCTTGGGTCTGCGTGATCATATCTGTGACCTGATTGCTGAAGATAGATTGGCTATCTTGACCGGTCAGATCAGAAACATCCAGACCAAACATAGTTGAGAGAGCCGGATTACAGTGTGTGATCTTGCCCGTGGTATCCGTCACCAGCAGCCCGTCAACCAAGTTGTCGATGATGGTCGTTAGATAGGCTGTGGCTCCCTCAGCAGCTTCTCTAGCTACTCGGGCTTCTTCAAAAAGGTAGGAGTTCTGCAGCACGGTGGCGATATGACCGGACAGGGTGCTGAAAGTTTCCCGGTCTGCCAGGCTGAAACGATTGGGCTTTGTATCCTGGATGTCCAGCACTCCCAGCAGGGCACCGCGCACCAGCATCGGTATAGCAAGCTCGGACTGGGCCTCGGGCAAGGTCGAAGCCGAGCGAAGTTCTGGCTCAGCGTTGAAGTCGTTGATCAGCACCGTCCCCTGCTTGCTGGCAGCGCGAGCCGCACTGTGCTCGAGGGCGTCAATGGCGATGCGGAGCTTAACTTGCTCCTGGTCCGCTTCGCCAGAGTCGGCCCGCACGACCAGTTGGTCTGCCTCCCCCTCCAACAGGAAGAAACAAGCATGATAGAGGCCAAAGCGGTCCTGAATGAGTGCGACCGCCTCGCGTAACAGAAGTTGGGGATCGGTCACCGCCCTGGATAGTTCACTGAGGGCGAGGCTGACCCGCTGGCTGGTCTCCAGTTCCTGGGTGCGCTGTTCGAGCCCGGTCAGCAAGTTCTCCACCTGCTCGGCCATGGCGTTAAAACTGGTCGCCAACACCCCAACCTCGTCTCGGGATTCGACCTCGGCCCGGGCCGTCAAGTCGCCAGCAGTGAATTGCGTAACCGTCTTGGTCAGGTGGACGATGGGTTCAGCCAGCCAGCCCCCCATGGCAACAGCGGCCGCAATCACAACCACAGCTATGATCCCGGCCAGCAACAGCGTGGCACGGGTTTGGTCCCTGACCGGAGCCAGGAATATCCCCTGTGGCTGGAAGAAGGTCACCAGCCAGGGCTGGGTTTCCATCTCGGCAATAGCTACCTGGTTCATCGAATCGCCGGTGGCCACGTCCTCAGCTTCGAAAAAGCGTTGGGTTTCCGGGTTAGACAAATGCTCCTCAAGCTCGTCCAACTGCATAATGAACAGATCTTCGTCGGGCAAGTCCGGCAAACGCTGTGCGGCTATGAGTTCCGCCGTCTCGGCCGGGTCGAAGCGCACGATGGGGATAAAATTTACGTCCGGTTCGATGCCGTGGGCCAGGTGAATGTGGTACTCGTCGAACAAAACGCCAAACGAGCCTGGTCCAGCCTGGTCATTCTTTGCAACCAGGAGTTCCTGCAGCACGTCGGCGCTATAGCGAACTCGCAATACGCCGATCACCTCCCCGGCCTCATCGTAGATCGGGCTGCTGAAGTACAACGCCGCGTCGCCGGTCCCCGGGGCAACGAGAATGGGTGAGACATAGGCCCCGTCAGTCACTTCGCCTGCCTGAAAGACCTGAAAGTACTCACGATCCGATTTATCCAGGCCAATATCCGCGGACAAGGTATCAACCGCATCTACACCCTGGCTGTCTAGCAGCGCGTAGGAGGAGACATGCAGGTTCTTGTGACTGAGGGCCCGTAGGAGGGCCAGAACTTCCCCCTCTTCAAGGCTGCCTGGTCGCTCCGCAGGGGGCAGACTCAAATACTCTACCAGGGCCGGCAATTGTGCCTCGGTTTCAATGGCATTGAGATTGGCACTGATGAAGGCATCCAGGCTGGCCGCAGTTTGTGAGGCCACAGCAAACAGGGCCTGGTTGGCATCTTCGGTCAGCGCCCGCTGCGTGGTGCGGGCGTTCAAGATAGCCAGCAGGCCTAATGGGACGAGGGCCACAATAACGAAGGCGGCAATAAGTTTGGCCCTCAGCGTGAGGTTTGCATTCATGGGTTTCATTTGTGAGCCTTTTTATTACACGCGCTGCGTGCTGCAACAACCTTATTGATCTCAACCACTGATTCTGCCTTCGCGCCGTACCGCCACCAACGCTAGTTCTACCCTTTCATACTCAGCCACGACCTGTCCTGATAAGTCGGCCGCGCTGTCCACCTCGCCCGATTTGCCCATCATTTCCAGCTCTTTGCACAGATTCGAAAACGCGGTGGCGCCAAAGTCAGCGCCATTTGACTTGAGGCTATGGGCCACGCGGCGCACTCCAGCAGCATCTCCCCCTTCGACGGCCTGATTGAGCTCGGCCAGGAGTTGGGGGGCTTCTTCCAGGAAGGAGTCGATTAACTCCACCAGGTAGTCAAACTCTCCACCCACTACTGCCAACAGGTTCTCCAGCGCGGCCGGGTCAAGAACGGCTGCATTGGGCGCGGGGGCAGGCGCCTCGGACCCCGCTTCCACCTTGACATTTCCTCCCTGGGGGCTCACAAGGGGGATCCTATCCATCTGCTCCTCTCCTTCCTGGCTACCCTCGAGGGGACGACTCTTGCTCAGTGCCCCGACCAACTCCTCGATGCGAATCGGTTTGCTGACATAGTCATCCATACCCGCTGCCAGGCACATCTCGCGATCCCCCTGCATTGCATTGGCTGTCATGGCAATCACGTGGGGCTGTCGCGCTTTCGGCCATTCACGGCGGATCTGGCGCGTCGCTTCCAGACCGTCCATTTCCGGCATCTGCACGTCCATAAGCACAACGTCATACAATTGGCGCTTGAGTGCTTCTAACACCTCAAGACCGTTGGCCACTACATCTGCCTGGTAGCCCATGCGTGCCAGAAGGCGCAAGGCCAGTTTCTGATTGGTGGCATTGTCCTCAGCCAGCAGAATGTGTAAGGGCCAGTGTTGTCCCATATGGGCGTCGAACTGTGGCTCCCCCCTGGCCTCACGAGGCATAACGCGCGTAGGTTGTCCGGTGAAGATACCTACCAAGGCGTCAAAGAGAGGGGATGGTTTCATGGGTTTGGTGAGAAAGGCGGCGAATTCATCCACACCCTGCTTGACTTCGCGGCGTCCCAAAGAGGTCAGCATGATCAGGGGGATCTGGGAGTTGGGAGTCTCTAATTTACGGATCTCTCTGGCCAGGGTAAGGCCGTCCATGTCTGGCATCTGCATGTCGAGAATGGCCACGTCAAAAGCAGCCGGTCCCGAGACAGGTTGGCGTAGCCAGTCCAAGGCTTCAATGGGTGAGGCAGTTGCCTGAGGCAGCATGTGCCAGGATTCCACTTGCCGGGATAAGATGCGTCGATTGGTGGCGTTGTCGTCCACAATGAGCACTCTTTTGCCTTCTAGCGCAGGCTGGATCTCATCCAGGTAGGCACGGGCCGGAGCCGGTGCGGCCGTGGCGCGAATCGTAAAGTGAAAGGTAGATCCCGTCCCCAACTCACTCTCAACCCACATGGCGCCGCCCATCATCTCGCTCAGTCGCTTGCTGATAGCCAGGCCCAGGCCGGTGCCACCATAGCGACGCGTAGTCGAGGCATCCACCTGGCTAAAGGACTGAAACAGGCGATCCATGCGGTCAGGCGGAATACCAACACCCGTGTCCCTGACGGCGAAGTGGAGCCGGTAGGTGTCAGGCGCCGCGTCTGATATCGTTTCACTCGATACCGAAAGAACGACTTCTCCCTGTTCGGTAAACTTGACGGCGTTGCTGAGCAGGTTGACAAAAACCTGGCGTAGGCGCGTCACATCGCCGACGATAGCCTCGGGCGTGTCAGGATCGATCATATAAGCCAAGTCCAGCCCCTTTTCTGCGGCGCTGGTTGCTAGCAGGTCGAGCGCACTTTCCACACATTCGCGCAGATCAAAGGGTTGGTTCTCCAATTCCAGCTTATCCGCTTCGATCTTCGAGAAATCGAGGATATCGTTGATGATGGTCAGCAGAGCATCGCCACTGTAACGGATGGTCTCGACAAAATCACGTTGCTCCAGATCTAAATCAGTGTCCCGCAACAGGCTGGTCATGCCGATGATAGCGTTCATCGGCGTGCGGATTTCGTGGCTCATGTTGGCCAGGAAGGCGCTCTTGGCCTCGTTGGCCGCTACAGCCGCGGCCCGGGCGTCCTGGGCTTCGGTATACAGCCGGGTGTTTTCCAGAGTCGTGACCAGGAAGGAGGCGATCTGGGTCAGCAGACTCTCGTCGCGGAAGCCGTAAACGCCAGGCTCTTGGCTGCTGGCATTCAAGCTCCCCATCACCCGCTCGCCGCTGATCATGGGCGCGTTCATCACCGCGCGCAGACCTTGACCGGCCAGTTGTATGGCGTCCAGCGCCTCGCTCTCCTGCAAGTCGGCTGTCTGGATCAGCCGCTTCTCCTGCACTGCCTGGCCGGCCAGGGTCCCCTTGAGGGGCAGCCGCTTCCCAACCGGCATGATGCCTGCCTCGCCCTGCAGGGCAAACACTTCCAGGCTATCGCCGGTTTCCGTCAGCATGGCCACGCTAACGCGGTCGGCCGGGACGATTTGAGGCGTATACTCGGTGACAACTTCAAAGATTTCGTCCTGGCTGCTGACCAGGCTCATCTGTCGGCCCATTTCATTCAACAGCGCCAAACGCCACGCCTGATCCTCGGCGTCAGCGCGCCCCTGCTCATTCTCCTCAAAAAGGCGTGCATTTTCGATCGCCGAACTCAACAGGGATGCCAGTTGGAGCACCATGTTTTTGTCTTGCTCGGCGAAGGCGTGCGGCCTATCACAGGTTACATTCAACGAGCCAATCTTCTGACCACCGGCCAGCAAAGGTACATTCAGCGAGGAACACATGTCAGGCGAGAGACTATGTTCCTGAGCGGAGGGGCCAAAAACAAATTGGTTTTCAGTGATGGCCCGTTCCAGGTCCGTCCCCGACAGGGGCAGGCTCTCGCGTTGCCGGAGGGGTCCCGTCTCACCTTCCAAAGTGATAATGTCGACGTGACCTGGGGTGTCACTGAGCAAGGCGACACTGGCACGGTCGGCAGGTAGAATGTGGTGGATTTTCTCGGCCGCGATGTCGAAAATCTCTTCCAGGTCCGTGGTCCGGTTAAGTTGCTCGCCCATCTGGCTGAGCAAAGCCAAACGCCGCGCCTGCTCTTGGGTTTGGGTAAACAACTGGGCGTTGTCCAGGGCCAGCGATGCCAATTGGGCAAAGCGGGTAAGCAGCTCGACTTCTGCGTCACCGAAGGCCCGATTCGACTCGGCATCGTACGCCATGCCGATCGTGCCCACCACTTGCTGGCCCGATTCTAGTGGAACCGCCGCGATCGTCTCGATCAGGCCGTGAGCCAACTCCGGAGAACGATGCTCCCAGGCGTCGTAATCGACTACCACCATGGGCTGGCCCCTTTGCCAGACCCGACCCGATAACCCTTGGCCACGCTTCAGGCGATAGCCGATGCCGCTGGCGAAAATGCCCAGGCCCACCTTCTGCTCGATCTCCTCTTGCCCGGGTTCGAGAAGGTACATGAAGCCGTGGGGCGTGCCTAGCAGTTGCCCGGCCCGGCTGACGATATCCTGGAGCAGCTCGCTCAAATCCAGCCGGCTCATCAGGCCCAGCGTCGTGGCATGCAGCGCAGCCAGGTATTCATTGTGCTGCTGCAGCGCTTCTTCTGCTTGTCTGCGTTCGGTGACGTCGATGATGAAACTGCGCACGCGGTCGCTGTTGGGCACCAATCGCAACACCTGCTGGTACCAGGTGTCGCCGACCTTAGTTTCACGCAGGTACGAGCTGGTTCCCTCCTCGCGCAGGGACGCCGCCAGGGACGGCACATCCTCCAGGAGAGGGAACTGCAGGCCGAGCTGGCGACACTCGGGAAACATGTGTGCCGCCGCGGGGTTCATGTAATGCACCTGCCCGGCCAGGTCCACCTCGATGATCGCCGCCGGGTTCAACTCGGGGAAGGAGGCCAGGTGGGCCAGTTCCTGGTTGGCGTGCTGTAACTGATTGGCCGTCTGCCAGCGATCGATGGCCAGGGCCAGGTGGGTGGCGATGGATACAGCCACCTTGATGTCCTCCCGGCCGTAGCCATCCGGCTGGGCGGTGCCGAAGGTGAGGGCGCCCAGGACTTTTCCGTAGGCCTGCAGCGGGAGCGACAAAATGGTGGCCAGCGATCCATCCCACAGGGCCGGGTCGGCCGGGACGGGGATCTCGTCCCGCACTGCGGCCAGGTCTGTGATCAGTCGCATTTGCCGGCTGGCCATCACCGCGCCAGGGATGCCCTGCGCCACGGGCAGCACCTCTTCCGTTACCTGGGATACGCCCCGCCGCGTCTCCAACAGGGTCTGCAATTGATAGGTCTCCGCGTCGCCGTTGAGCAAGGCCAGGGTGCAGCGGTCGAAGTCAAGCACCCATTTGATCTGGCCGATCAGCCGTTTCAGCAGTTGCTGCAAATCGGCCGTCTTGGCGATGAGCAGCACCACCTCCGACAGCATGCCGTAACGGGCTGCCTGGAATTCTCCGTTTTCTTCTTCCATCGTCGCCTCTGATATATCCTCCTAAACAGTAAGGGCGAACCAGGGTGTTCGCCCGTGGGGCACACACCTGGATCTGCCCCTACCCCGAGTTAATGAGAAGGTAGCCTCTGATTTACAAACTAGCGCCCTAGGGCCTCAACCACCATGTCATCAACCTCGATCTTCACGGCGTCAGCCAGCGTATCGTTGAACTTGCCTATGGCTGCGATAAGCATGATCTCGACCAATTCCTCGTCGGTGACGCCCTGTTCGCGCACCCGCTCGTAATCCTCCGCCACCAGGCTCTGTGGATCCTCGGCGACTTTGACAGCAAACTCAACGACAGCCTGGACACGTTGGGGTGATACGTTGCCCAGGTCATCGGCCAGCGAGCGCAGCGTTTCTTCGTCGACGCCCAGCGTGCGACAGGTCAACTCATGACCGGCACTACAATACTGGCAGTTAGCTCTCTCAGCAATGGTGAACAAGATCATGGACGTCAACGAAGCGGGCAGCGTCGTATTCTGGTAGAAGCTACGCGTAAAATCCCAATAGATGGCCAGGGCGGCCGGGGAGGCGGCCAGCGCTTTGAGATGGTTAGGGACAATAGGAAGCTGCAGATCGCGCTTAACGTCGGCATAGATGCGGGCCACATCACCTGTGGCCTCTTGCTCTTCTATCAATGGCAGATCGCTCACCTTTGAATAGTACATGTTTTGGTCTCCTGCTTCCTGTGTATTGCGTATAATTGATTGACTATATACGATGCCAGACTTGTGGTTACTCTGATTAGCGTCAGACGCTGGCCCACGCAACTTACTATTGACCGCCTTACACGTCAAATTAGATCCAATACATCAAGAAATTGTACTGGATACTGGTCGATAGTGCAAGTGTTACTATCTCGCCCCTATGGATGATGCAAGATTGTTGCACTAATTGTCCGGTTTCCAACCCCCGCAATCAACTTAACCGTTTGTCGACACCATTCCGGGTGATTTTCTAATTCTGCCAGGGAGTCGTCTATGCTGCTGAGATTCATGGTACGGACACGTTGTCTACATAGCACCAACGCTGGTCCCACCCTTCAACCTCTTGGACAATGGGGTGGCCGGTTTCGTGAAAGTGCTGCCTAGCATGTTTCCCAGGTGAGGAGTCACAGCACCCGACGTGGCCGCAAGTAAGGCACATGCGCAGGCTCACCCACCGGCCACCAGTTTTCAAGCACTCTTCGCACCCCTCCGTGTTGGGCGTGACATCTCGAATCTGATCGACGTGTTGGCATTGCATCATTTCATCATACCTTCCTATACATAGTTGATCCCTGGGGTAATTGAGAACGCTGATTGGAGCATGGATATCGCAGTGGCAATGCCGGCCCCGCGCCCCTTCAACTCCCCAGTGGAGCGCTCGAAGACCGCCACCTCGTGTCCAGCCCGGGTTAGCTCAATGGCAGCGGCGCAACCCGCGATAGAACCGCCGACGATGCCAATTCTCAACGTTTTGGTCAGATTATTATTGGGCGACATGCTATGGGTTCCTTGCTCGTCGGTGTATAAGCGGATGTATTGTGCGTGTTGCATCATTCCTCTACATGCCCAAGACCGCCATGTCCCTGCCAAAGAGCCCGATGCGATCTCCGTTATCTACCGGAACGTTCAAGTCCCAATCCGAGAGCTCGGAGCCGGCTTGCGCGAATCCCATGTAGGACGCCGCCTTGGTGCGAGAGACGAGTAGGTTCCCGTTGAAGAAGATGTGGTTAATCTCCTCGACGGGTATGCCCGCCCGTGCCAGCAGCGAATTCAGGGTTTCACGGGCACCAGGTTCGAACACCACGACGACGTTGCGTGTGGGCCGACCGTTTTCAGCATAGCGGCGTAGCCTACCGTACAAATGAATTTCCACCATAACTATCCCCCCATCTGCTGAGCCAACGCCAGCCCCTCTTCGCCAGTGATTGCCGGCACGACGGTGATGTCAAATTCGTCGCCCCATTCTGTGGTTATGGCCATGATCTGCGCGATGTTGTCGGCTTCAAAGACCGAAATAACTCCAGGATTGCTTGTCTGAAGCCAGTACTCAGCTACCGGCTTGATCCCCGCCGGGTACTGCCAACTCGCTCGGTGGGCAGTACGCTTCGCGATAGTTCCGCCTTTTGCTTTAAGCAGTGCCACAAACAACATAATCTGCCTCCTTCCGACAAGTTATAGTTTGGATACTTTCCCGATTGTCCACACCCACACCTTATTCATCACGGGCATTGCCAACTGCTGAGGGTGCCGGGCCGTTCTCCAGTTCTTCCAGCAAGAAGGCGACCAAGCTCTCCAGATCGGGGAAATTGCGCGGCGCGCCCCCTCCGGTGACACTCTTCAGCGAGGCCCGCCAGGGAGCGCTGGCGCTATCCCCCCGCCACAGACGCAGCAAGTATGATTTGTAGGTGGGTCCGCCCTCCGCCATGGTCGCCTCACGCTGGATATTGGACTTTGTATATCCACATTATACACTTATATCATTACTTGAGCATTAACACGACATTACGCCTTGAGGTGCAACACACCTGACTAAGAAACCACTTGCAAAACAGGTTGTTTTCTGCCATAATCTTAGCAGGCCGGCTGTAGCCCCTTTTCGCCATATTGGGGAAAAGAAGCTCACTTTGAGCACTTGGGCACCTTTGTTTGGCCGTCGTCAGGCTGGGTGGTGAGCTTCAAGCCATTAAGGGATATGCATTGTGCAGATGGCGGACCTGCAACTCTATTTCCTGGGCCCCTGGCGCGTCATCGACGCCCAAGTGGGAGAAATCGAATTCCGGGGACGGCTTCCCCTGGCCCTACTGGCCTACCTGGCCGTGGAATCTGGCCAGGCCCACAGCCGAGAATCGCTAACGGGCCTTTTGTGGCCGGAATTGCCGGAAGCCGATGCCCGCAATAACCTGCGCGTGACCTGGTCGAGGCTGCGGCATAGGGTCGGGACCAGCACGGACGTCCCCTTTTTGACCAGTACTCGCTTTGACCTCCGCTTTAACCCGGATAGCAGCCATTGGCTGGACGTGGCTGAGTTCCAGACCTTGATCGCTGCCGCCGAGGGGCATGCCCACGGAGAGGGCGGAGTCTGCGCTTACTGCTGCCAGAAGCTGGCGCGAGCGGCCGAGCTGTACCGCGGCGATTTTCTGGCCGGCTTTTACGTGGATGGCTGCCCCGCCTTTGAAGAGTGGCAATTTGTGCAGCGCGAGCGCCTGCACCTGCAAGTCCTCGAACTCTTGACTTCGCTGGCCCACTTCTCCGAGCACGGCGGGGAGCTCAAGGCAGCCGAGAGGTACGCCCGCCGCCAGCTCGAACTGGATCCCCTGCGGGAAGACGCCCACCGGCAGTTGATGCGTTTGTTAAACGGCCAGGGCCAACGAGTGGCAGCCCTGGCCCAGTACCAGGCCTGCCACCGGGTCTTACACGACGAGTTGGGGGTGGAACCGGATGCCGAGACATTGCTTCTCTATCAACAAATCAAGTCCGGCGCGCCGCTGACAATGCTGACCGAATCTCCAGCGGCCGAGCTGGCACCGGTCACCCACAACCTGCCCGAGAGCACCACGCCCTTTTTCGGCCGCGAGCGGGAACTGGCGCGCATCGCTGAGCGCTTGCGTGGCGGTGGGTACCGCCTGTTGTCGATTGTCGGGCCGGGGGGCATCGGCAAGACCCGCCTGGCGCTGCAGGCCGCCCGCGAGAACCTGCACATGTTCCCCGACGGCGCCTATTTCGTGCCCCTGGCGGCAGCCCAGACTGCGGGCGAAGTGCCAGCAGCTATCGCGGCTGCGCTGGGGCTGAGCTTCGACGAGGCGCTCGTATCCCCACGGGAGCAATTGCTAACCGAGCTACGCGACAAGCAATTGCTTCTGGTGTTGGACAACCTGGAGCACCTATTGCAGGACGAGGAGGTGGCCGGGCAGGTCGTCGACCTGCTGCTGGACGTGCTGCGCCGCACGCCGGGCATCACCTTAATGGTGACCTCACGCCAGAGGCTGGACGTGCAGGCCGAGGATCTCCACCAACTGCGCGGGCTGCCCGTGCCCGGCCCACGCGACATGGCCGAAGCGGGCGGTTTCGCTGCTGTACGCCTCTTCTGCGACCGAGCCTACCGCTTGCAGAAGTCGTTCAAATTGACCCGCGAAAACGTGCCACACGTGGTACGCATCTGCGCGCTGGCAGAGGGAATGCCGCTGGCGCTTGAGCTGGCGGCGACCTGGATCCGTGAACTGGAACTCGTCGACCTGGTCGTCGCGCTGGAAAACAGTCTGGATATTCTGGAAACAAGCCTGCGCGATGTCGCCCCACAGCACCGCAGCATTCGGGCTGTCTTTGACCATTCCTGGCGGCTGCTGACGCCTGCCGAACAGGACTTGCTGCGCCAGCTGGCCGTATTTCGAAGGGGCTTCTCGCTGGTAGCAGCTGGGGAGGTGGCTGGCGCGACGCCCATCACCCTCACCCGGCTGCGCTACAAAAGTCTAATTCGTCGCACCGGGGGCAGCCGCTACGATATGCACGAATTGTTGGAGCGCTTTGCCGTGGAGAAATTGGGCGAGCAGCCGGGGCTGGAAAAAGAGGCGCGCCAGCGGCATAGCGACTATTTTCTGACCTATGTCGGCCAGCGCACGGCGGCGCTGGGTGATCAGGAGCCCCAGGCCACCCTCGCTGACATCGAACAGGATCTGGACAATGTGCGCCAGGCGTTGGGCTGGGCAGTGGATAAGCGACAATTCGCCAGCTTGAGCAGGAGCGGGTGTCTGACTGGCCTGGCCCGTTTCTACGCGCTGAGTGGTCTGTATGCCGAAGGTGAATGTATCTTCGAGGAAGCCATTCGCCGCTTGGAAAGTGCAGGAAATGAATCCGAACCTGCAGATACGACGATGGGGAAGGTCCGCCTGGAACTGTTAACCGAACTGACCGATATATTAATCCGGCAGAGCAAGCTGAGCCCGGCCATAGCTCGTGCCAAAGAGGCAGCCTGCCTGGCCGCTTCGCTTCAGGATGAAGCTGGCCAAGCCCGTGCCTATCTGCTGTGGGGGTATGCCTGCGCGCAAAATGGAGAAACAGAGGCGGGCCGTCAGCACCTGGAAGCCGCACTGACCCTGGCCCGCCGCGGGAGGCACCTGGCCCTGGAGGAGGAGATTCTACGCCACCTGGGTGACATTTCGATCGACGTGGGTGAGCTATCCCAGGGTAGGAAGCCCTTGGAGCGAAATTCTGGCAATACGCCTGTTCATCAATGATGCAGCTCTTCGATAGAGGCTCAGAGGATGTCGGAGATTTTCAGCCAGATCCAAACAAAAAGCCTCGACACCATCCCGGTGTGAGGCTTTCTTGCAACAGACAATGGGCGGTACAAGACTTGAACTTGTGACCTCCACGATGTCAACGTGGCGCTCTAGCCAACTGAGCTAACCGCCCAATCCATGAAATTATACCAGCCTTGAATCAAATACGCAAACAGATAGCCAATCAGCACGTTTCCTCATAGGGACCTGCCCCTCATAGGGACCTGCAGGCATAAGCCGTGTGATGGGGCACTAGCCAAACTTGGATGCCAGGATAAGGGCCAAGACCAACAATCCCACCGACAGCCCGAGACGGATCAACAACCTTTGCCATTCCCGGGGTGAAAGGTACACCTCGATCGGTCTCTTGCTACGTGTCATAGGGGTGGATTAGCTCCTTTCGATGAGGTCAAGGCTAAAGCACAAGTCAAGGCTGAGGTGAAGGCAGAGGTTAAGGGATTGAGGTGGGCTTGGCCTCTTAAGCGATCACTCTCTAATCTCCGCTCTCCACGCCCTGGGCCACGACAAAGGCCAGGGCATAGTCGGCGGCGTGAGAAAGGCTCACGGCGAACTGGTCAAGGTGCAGACTGTGTGCCAGGCGAGCGGCCTCCCCGTGGAGCACCAGCTCGGGTCTGCCCTGCGTATCACACACCACTTCAATCTCTTGAAAGCTCACCTGTCCGATGCCCGTGCCCAAGGCTTTGGCAACCGCCTCCTTGGCCGCCCAACGCGCAGCCAACGCCGGGACCCGCCCATTGGCATAAGCCAGTTCCCCTTCACTGTAAACACGGCGCAAAAAACGATCGCCGTGGCGCTTCAGGACCGTCTCAATGCGGCTGATTTCGATGATGTCGACGCCTACGGCAACCACAATGTGCCCTATGGATTGGGATAGGAAATGAACGAATCGGCGGCGGTGAACTCGGACGACTGGGCTTCTTCTTGCGGAAGCTGGAAATCGGCGCCTATGATGACCCGGATATCAACGTCGCTCTTCAAGTTCGGGCTCTGGCGGATGTTCTCGTCGGCGACGTTAAAGATCTCGGTCAACACCATCAGCGCGTAGGTCTTGCCCGTGTAATCCACAATGACGGTGCGTGGGTAGTCGGCGCGGTCCGCCGGGCCGAACTGTATCACCGTGAAGCCCTGGTCACGCAGATAATCCGCCGCCTCGGCTGCCAACTCCGGACGGGCTGTGCCATTTTGCACTACGATCTTGGCCCCTTCTTCCTGCAAAGCAGCCGCCACCTCCGCCTGACGTTGAGCCTCGGCCTCAACCTGCGCCTGGGCCTGGGCCACCAGTGCCGGATCAGGCGTCGGAGTCGGTGGAGGCCCGGCCGGCTCGGGCGACGCGAACATGTCGTCCATCACCGGGCGGATCTTCTCGCGAACGGGCAGCAGCACCTGCGCGCCGGTGTTGGTCTTATAATCCACCGTCATAGTGTAGTCGATGACTGCACTCTGGATGTCCTCACCTGTGACCTCGTCGGACAGTTTGGCCAATTCGAGGATGTCAACCAATTGCAGGTCGGTCTGCACAGTGTCGGCCATAGTCGCCCACAGCTCCGGTATCTTGGGGACGGCGCCGATGGCCAGCGCCTTCTCGCGGATGGCAAACAAAACCTGCTGCTGGCGTCGAGCCCGGTCGAAGTCGGCACCCGCCGTGGCGCGGGTGCGGGCGTACTTGAGCGCCATATCGCCATCCAGATGCTGGCGACCAGCTTGGATGTAGAAGGGATCGTAGCCGTAATTCTCGTCCGGGTACTTGGGGTCGTTGATCGTCTGTGGCACGTCGATTTCGACGCCGCCCAGGGTGTTCACGATGTGCCGGAAGCCTTCAAAGTCCACCCGCACGTAGAAGTGGACCGGCACCCCCAGGTTGTACTGGACCGTCTTCATGGCCAGGGCGGGACCGCCGCCCGGGTAGCCATCGTTGTCGCCCAGATAATGAGCGGTGTTGATGCGCCGCTCGCCATAGCCCGGAATGGTTACCCACAAGTCACGCGGAATGGAGAGCATACCTGCCTTGCCGGTCGCCGGGTCGATGGTGAGCAGAATCATGGTGTCGCTGCGGGCGTAGTGCTCATCAGGGCGCTTGTCAACGCCCAATAAGAGGATGTTGACCCGTTCCTGTTCTTCCCAGTCGGGCAGAGCCTCACCACTCAGACCAGTGACAGGTTGCGGATTGCTGGCAGCCCGCGGGTTTGGATATTCCCTGTTTACCGGATTGAGGGCCGGCAGCGTCAGGTCAACATAAGGCATGGTGGGCAATTCCGAGTTAGCCACCACGTCCTTTACTGTAACATAAAATATGTAACCAGAATACCCCCCACCGACCAGGAAAGCCAGAGTAAGCAGGATGACTAGAAGACGGGTAAACCAGGAGATGTGTCGGCGCGGTGGAGGTGTCCTTCTCAACTGCGCTTGAGTATGTGTGGTCATAGCCCCAATTATATCACAGGCCGGTTTATCGGCAAATCCGCGTAAGCAGTTTGGCGTAGCGGAAAAACAGCGTGGTAGGGCAAGCCCTACCACGCTGTTTTGTTACTCAAGAGGGGTAATGTTAGCGACATACAAGGCACTGTCGTTGAGGAGATAGAGCTTGCCGCCGAGCTCATCGACGAAGATGGAGCGCAGGGTGTTGAAGTCGACCGATTCCTCGTCGCGGGGTTTGAACTGGCGCACAAAGCGGCCATCCTTATTCAGCTGCACCACGCGCTTATTACCGACATCGGCAACGTAGAGGTACTGAGCCACGTCGTCAGGGGCGGTGTAGATGGCTGTCGAACGCCCCAAGGGCTTGTTGATCTCGGCCACCTGGAATTCGACAGCCTCCCCGCCCTCGAACTTACGGATGGTGCCGTCCGCGTAGAGTACGTAGATAAAACCATCGATGGCCATATCCACAGCGCCGGTTAAATCCACCGCGACGTCGTCGGCAAAGTAGTTCTGGGGTGGGATGCTGTAGTCTTCCGCGCTGGGCACATAGCGGAAGATCTGCCTGGCTTGCGGGTCCAGAATGTAAAAATTACCGAAGTAGCCACCCACAGCAGTAGGCAGGGACCAGGCCTCCTGGTCGGCAATCTCTACCGGGACGAGTCCCCAACTGGGGTTGTACTCCAGCAAACCGCCACTCTCCAAGATCAGCAGATCGCTGGTTTGACGATTGCCGCCGGCAGGCATCCAGACCAGGTCGATCATCTCGCCGACAACCGCCGTCTCCACCTGCTGAGCACGCCGGACCAACACCGGGTCGACCTCGTCGGGCTCCAAGGCATCGTTGGCCTCGTCCAGTTGATGTTGGAATACCTGGTCGTTGCCGTTCTCGAGGACGTAAACGTCAAGTCCGTTAACCACGACGCGACGCGGCTGAGTTCCCGGGTCGTCGTAGCCCCGGAGCTCTCCCACCCAGTAGAGTCGCTCCACCTTGTCAATCTTGTCCTGGTGCTCCGCCATGGATCCGCGCAGCTCGCCGATGGTCGCCTCGCCCGGTTTGATGGCTTCGGCCTGGGTCAGCAGCGCCTCGGACTGAGCCAATAAGTCACGAGCAGTGGCAGCGTCGGCAGCAAGTGACTGTTCATATATGATCTGGGCCTGCTCCAGCAGCTCGTTGAACTCGTTCTCGCGCGCCACGCCCTTCTGCCAGTAGGTCAAGCCCACGATCAGCACCACGATCACCGGGATGAGCAAAGCAACCGTACGCAGCGCCCCTTGAGGAAGCGGCGACGTACGCGGGCGGTGCGCCTGGGCCGCTGCCGTCGCGTATTGACGTGCCGGTCCTCTACCATCCTGGTTCGGCAGCACCCGACTGATAATGGTGCGCAGGCCAGTCCAGACGACCATCAACAGCGCCAATAAGCCCTTGACCAGCGCCGCTAACCAGTGCCCCACCGGTATTTGACCAACCCGACGGACTGCTCCGGCCAAGGCCGCCACGATGCCCCCGCCGCTAGCCCGTGACACGGTCACCCGCGGCTCTGGATCCGACATAGCGGCAGGTTCGGGGGAAACAGGTTGCCGGGGAGGCGAGGGGCGGCTTCGCGCAACTGGTCGCTCCAGTTCTCGAAGAGGGCCTTTCGATTTGGCCTGGATTTCGACCAACAGAGCGGTGCAGTCGTGGCCGCCCGTCAGCTTACCCAGATTGGTCAGTGCGCCCTCCACACCCTGATAGGCAACCGCCTCCTCCACTTTACCCGGCGACATATGCGCAGCCAGGCGACTGTCGCCCAGCACCAGGATGTCGCCCGGCTCGACAAGGACATGGAAGAGTTGCACATCCAAACCCCTCCGCCGGCCCAACGCTGGCGCACCCGTCCCCTGCGGGTTAGCCATATCCAACCAGGGAGAGGTTCCCGGGAATTGGGTCACCATACCGCGCGTGACCGTGTAGGTGACCGCTGGCCCCACCGAGGCGATGAACACATCTTCGCCTCGTACCGCGGCCGCCGCGACGCCCGCCAGCAAGCGGCCGTCGGCTGTCCCATGTTCCGACTCTGGGTCTTGGCTGTAACCAGGATCTGGTCCGTTCTCCGACAGTAGTCGCTCGTTGGCAGCCAGCAGCGCGCGTCTCAGACTGGCGGTGACGCTCCCGGACGACTGATAGTAAGTGTTGCGAATCGTTACCGCCAGCAGGCGGCTGAGCTCATTCCTCTCAGCCTCATCACGGTCGGCGCGCAACTCAAGGACAATGAACAAATCCCCCTTCGGAACGCCCTCCCGCAGCCGGTCGGTCG
>Ga0209536_100005758_pt1 | contig 19148 bp, 19 predicted proteins | sample DeeMarSeWOR28_12_FD_187461 | JGI IMG/M metagenome (GOLD analysis project Ga0209536, IMG submission 187461) | Marine sediment microbial communities from White Oak River estuary, North Carolina - WOR-2-8_12 (SPAdes) (version 2) | ecosystem: Environmental > Aquatic > Marine > Intertidal zone >... | reverse complement strand
GAGGCTGTCTTAAAAACCTCCTGAAGAAAAAATATATGACTAAGGTTTTTGAGACGGCCTCTAAGCGTGAGTTAAATATTCAGGAGAAATTTTATCCGTCATGTATTTCGGAGAAACCTTGACTATTGATTAAACATAATTGAAGATGAATATTCTGATCATCGGAGGAGGGGGACGTGAGCATGCATTGGCATGGAAAATGGCCCAAAGCCCACAACTTGACAAACTCTTTATTGCACCGGGAAACGCAGGGACAGCCGGATTGGGGAACAATGTACCCATCGGAGTGGAGGACTTTGAGGGGATAAAAAAGCTTGTTCTCAGTGAAGGGATTGACCTGCCAACAACCTGGAATAAGGAAACATATGACCGTACAAATTTAGAGTGGCAAGGGTTGCGGAAAAAACTCAACAATAAAATATCGGATCTAAAAAAAACCGCTGCTGATTCTTCGGAAATATCTGAGGCAGAAGCGCATTATAATGAAAAGCAAAAAGAGTCGAATTCACGTCTTGAAGAAATTTTAAAAAACGATCGTTCATACAACCTGGTCGGGGCATTCGAAGGAGCGGGATATTCAGCAAAGGGTTTATATCGCCCGATGACCGATTGTATTATGTTTTCAATCGGTGATAAGCCGTTCTGCAAAGTCTGTAAACATTCAATCGAACAAGTGATAAATCATTATCTGGAAGATGAAAAGTAGGAAGTAAGAAGTAAAAAGTAAGAAGTATAAAACATTTTCTTACTTCCTACTTCTTACTTCTTACTTTGATTAATGCTATCAAATAGATTTACCCAGTTCTATAGTCATGTAAGAACTAATAAAATTGAGGGATTAAATGAAAGAGTCGGGACATGTCGTTGCTATTTTTGGTGGTGCTGTTGCCGGATCAGAAGCAGCCAGTAGACTTACAGAGCGGGGAATTCGCTGTGTGGTATTTGAACAAAATCCTCTGCCTTATGGAAAATTAGAAAGCGGACTTCCGAAGTGGCATGTAAAACTACGTGATAAAGAAGAATCGAAAATTAACGATAAATTGGATCATCCTCTGGTAGACTTTGTTCCGTTCGTCACACTCGGTGAGGACATGATTTTTGATGACATTGTCAAAAATTGGAATTTCAGTGCTGTTTTACTGGCTACAGGCGCCTGGAAAGACCGCCCCCTGCCGATAGCGGATATCGACGCATATATAAATAAAGGATTGGTCTATCAAAATCCGTTTGTAGCCTGGTTTAATAGAAATCATGAGCCTGAATTTTCTGAATCACAATATCAAATTAAGGATGATGCTATCATTATTGGTGGAGGATTGGCCTCGATTGATGTTGCAAAAATCGTGATGATTGAGCTAGCAAGAACTCGATTAAATGAAAAGGGACATGATGTGGATGTGTTTTCGTTAGAGAAAAAAGGAATACCTGATTGTTTAGCAGAAATTGGATTAGCTTTCGAGGATCTCCATATAAAAGGTTGTACACTTTATTATCGAAGACGTCTTATTGACATGCCACTGAGCAGTATACCAGAAAATCCATCGGAAAAGGATTATGAAATTGCCAATCGCGTACGCACTAAAATACTCAATCTTGCCCAAAATAAATATATGTTTAAGTTCCGTGAAAGCCATCAACCGGTGAAAAAAGTAGTTGATGCAGATAGGCTATCCGGGATTATATTCCAGAAAACGAGCATGGAAGATGGTAAATTAAAATTGGTAGAGGGATCTGAATATGAGGTTGAAAGTCCTCTTATAATTTCGGCAATTGGAAGTTTACCGGAACCAATTCGTGGATTGCCTTACACGGGTGATTCGTTTGAAGTGATTGATACGGCAACAGGTCAGTTAAAGGGGTATGATAATGTTTTCGCCCTGGGAAATGCTGTTACCGGACGTGGTAACATCAAGGAATCCCAACAACACGGGCGTCACGTCTCGTTAAAAGTAATGGAAGATTATCTTGCCTGGCAATCTGAGGATTATGAAAAATTATTCGATCAGGCGGGCAGTGATGCTGAACGGAAAGCAGAGCGCATCGGTGAACAGTTACAGGCTAAGAAAGCTTTAGATCCGGATCAAATCCGGTCTATCACTCAACGAATTATGGATCTTCAGAAAAAATCCGGCTATGACGGTAATTATGCTAATTGGATCAAAAAACACCTACCCGTACGGATTGAAAATTTAGTAAAACATGAAGAGCACGAAGAAAAAGACAAGGCTAAATGAGTTCAGAATGTCATACCGCAGGTATCTTTGCTAGTGTCATTGGATCTATACCGAAAACATGTAAAATCCTGCTTTAACAGGACGACATCAGGAGAACTTGGTGAACATTGTGCCCTTTGTGGTTAAAATATTAATGTTTTATCTGCTAATTATGTAAAAAAAGCATCAAAAAAGCCATATTTTGAACGATATTTCATTTCTTGGTTGCGAAATATGGCTCATTCAATTATATTCTTATAAATCACAGCCTTATTTGGCGGATTTTTGGGTTTAGGTGAGTGTCGGGAGTGGAGTTTTATGAGTATAGTTAGCATATGGTTCTCCTGAAAATGGTGCTTATAATCAGGAGAATTTTCTGGTGACAGAATCTACAATCGATTTAGGCAATTTACTGAATTATATTATTGACCAAAAAAAAGTAAACACGACGGTAGATATCGGGCCGGACTGTAAGGTCAACGCAGAAGATCCCAAACCTCTTATAAAAATCATAAATTATTTGATCAACTATCTTAATCAAATAACGAATGAAGCCATAAACGTTTCCCTCAATACACAGTCAAGCGGTTGCCTTCTTTGCTTTATTGTTTCAACCGATGAAACCAAACTTCCCCCTTTAAGTAGTAACCTGAATGAAGCGCTTAAACCATACAATGCAGCAATGCGCGTTGTTTTTGAGGAAGGCAAATATGCTCAAATCATTTTAAATTTTTGCGAGGGATATATTCCGGATAATGTTGTAATTGAGGTATGATGAAGTGCTCGTAATTTTTAGATGTATATATTAATTTGTGCCGGATGATCTTTCGGACCGATGGTCATCCTATATTTTTAATTTGTAAAGTAGGAGGAGTATGACGATGGCTGAACGCGAAAGTGGCGTAGTCAAATGGTTTGACGTAAAAAAGGGTTATGGCTTCATCAAAAGAGAAGAAGGAAGTGACGTATTTGTGCATTACAGCTCGATTCAAGGTGATGATTTTCGAAAACTTGAAGAAGGGCAACAAGTGTCATTTATCGTAAACGAAACCGATAAGGGATTGCAGGCACAGGATGTTGCCTTAGATGAGAGCTGATTACTCAAAGTGAAATAAGAAAATAATATATTTATTCACCCACGAGATCTATCTTTTTTGCTGTGCTCACGATTTTCTAGTTGATCGAAGGCTTGACTGTCGATTTTTATTGTAGTCTACCGTTGAAGAGACGCATTGCGAGATCATTCGATTAAAATTGAGGATATATCTGTCTCGAGATATACGCGGCTTGATATTGTATAGCTTTAAGCATCTATCGCTCCTCGGCGATTACCGAAATTTATAGGATTTATGAGATAAAATACCCACCATCCTTAACCCACACATAGTGTAACTTATTACAACAATATGTTGTAAAAAACAACATATGTAAAATACTGTGATTATTGAATTTAGAAATTCTCTTAAAATAATGTTGTAATATGCAACAAATGCAGAACTTTCCTTTTATTCGGCTTGCATATTATTAATTTCATTAAAAACAATGGCTTGAAGAAACTGAATCGACGGTCGGAAAACCTGGCATATAAGTTGTCCTATACTTTTGTGTTTGCGAAATAAATCACTCATAAAAGGAGGATGTCATGGTTTTCGTACTGGTTTTAGTTACAATAGGGATTTTGTTTGCTGTCGACTATGTGTTAAGAAAAGAGCGAAAAGAATTCGGGGAGATTGGTAAAGAAAAAAAGTCACCCATATTTCTAAGTCCTGAAAGAGCATTAAAACCGATTGGCAACAGTGAAAAACGGTTGTATCATCTCAGCCACTCTTGGATGCAGCCGGCAGAAAAAGGGTATGTCTATGTGGGTTTTGACAATTTCATTTCAACACTGTTTTCTTCAAATGTGAGTCTGAAAGATCTGCCTTTAATTGGGACTCACCTTCCGCAGGGAGCAAAAGTGTGGGATGTTGGACTCATTAATCACAGAATATCACAATTATCGCCTGTTTCAGGAAAGGTCGTGGAGGTAAATCCCGCCTGTAAATTAAATATACCTATTCCTTCAGAACAGACTGAAAAGTCATGGGTGTTAAAACTCGAGGCGGATAAGCTTGAAATAGAAACAAAAAACCTGATGAAACATTCCCAGGTGGAAAGAATGAATACAGCATTAATTGATGATCTGTATTTATCTGCTCAGGAGGGAAAGTATCTTAATGATGGGGGAAAAATCGATCCTGATTATATCGACAATATGCCTACCGAAAGATGGAATCAATTGGTAGATATGTTTTTCCCATATGAACATGAACTATAATAATACCCGAAGGGATCGACTATGGATAGAAGAAATTTTGTAAAAACACTGGGAATAATCGGCGCTTCAACGCTACCTGGAACCTCGCTGTATGCAGATGGCACGGAAAATGAAAAAGAATTTGTGGCGATTTTAGTGGACACCACACGCTGTGTCGGTTGTCAATCTTGTACGGAGGCTTGTGCGGAAGCAAATAATTTATCAGAACCCGATCTGGATGCCATTGATGAAGGAATCGAAAGAAATACATCAGAAAAACAATGGACCCTGGTAAATAAATTTGATGTAAATGAAGAGGAAATATTTGTAAAAAAACAATGTATGCATTGTAATCAACCGGCTTGCGCAACAGCATGCCCAACCAAAGCATTGATAAAAACCGAAGAAGGGCCTGTTATCTGGAGGGCTGATAAATGTATGGGATGCAGGTTTTGCATGGTATCATGTCCCTTTGAGATGCCGAAATTTGAGTACGATAGTCCAAATCCGAAAATTCAGAAGTGCCGCATGTGTTTTGAGCGTTTACAGGAAGGAGAAGCACCGGCCTGTGTAAGTGAGTGTCCTGAAGAGGCAATTGTATTTGGTAAGCGAAGGGATTTGATCAAAGAGGCGAGAAAAAGGATCTATGAAAATCCTGATCTTTATCATGATCATATCTACGGTGAACATGAAGTCGGAGGGACAGGATATCTTTATCTTTCTTCTGTTCCTTTTGAACAAATCGGTATGAGAACAGATTTAGGTGCGACTCCCTATCCGGCCTATACAAAAACTTTTTTGTATAGTGTACCAGTCGTGCTCACACTGTGGCCGGCGTTTTTACTGGCTTTAAATAAGGCAACTAAAAGAGATGTAGCGGATAGTGAGGGGGAGATTTATCATGATGCATGATATGAGTAAACTAGAATTGTTAAAAAACGAAATAAAAAGATTTATCACATTTTTTCTGAGTGAATTAAAACCAAAAGGTAAAGTAATTACACCATTTAATGTCATAGCAGCTATTATTATTCTTGTGGGTACTGTACTGATTGTTATTCGATTTACCTTTGGATTGAGCTCAATAACAAATCTTAATCAGGAATTCCCCTGGGGTATATGGATCGGATTTGATGTCGTTACCGGTGTGGCTTTTGCCGGCGGAGCCTATGTGATTACCTTTATGGTATATATTCTTAGATTGGAAAAATATCATCCGATTGTAAGGATTACAGTTTTAAATGGTTTTCTGGCCTATGTTTTCTATGCGGGTGCATTACTATTGGATCTGGGCCGTCCCTGGAATGTTATTAATCCCATCATAGGCAACTCATTTGGGGTTAGTTCCGTTATGTTTCTTGTCGCCTGGCACTTTATGCTTTATATGCTGGCAGAGTTTATAGAATTTTCGCCGGCAATAGCAGAGTGGATTGGCTGGAAACGGATACGAAAAATCCTGGGATCATTAACACTTGCCGCTGTTATTTTTGGCATAACGCTTTCGACATTACATCAATCGGGATTGGGAGCGTTATTTTTAATGGCGAAGAGTAAAATTCACCCTCTCTGGTATTCTGAATTCATACCCATACTCTTCTTTGTATCCAGTATTTTCGCAGGATTATCAATGGTTATCTTAGAAGGGAGTATCAGTCAGAAAGTGTTTAAACACCGCATGAGCGCGAAGCATATCGTATCCCACGATGATATTGTGCTGGGATTAGCTAAAATATGTGCTGGTGCTATATTTGTCTATTTGTTTCTAAAACTCCTTGTATTTATTCATGATAACAACTGGAGGCATATCAATACGACATGGGGATATTGGTTTTTGATCGAGGTTGGGGTATTTGTTCTGCTCCCTCTTCAACTGTATTCCAATGCTGTTAAAAATAAAAATATTGCCGTGGTAAAGGCGGCCTCAATTCTAACGCTAATTGGGATCCTTCTAAACAGACTGAACACTTCGGTGATTGCCTTCAATTGGCAGGTGGCTGAAAGATATTTTCCGACCTGGATGGAGATCACTGTGACTTTAACGGTTGTCTTAGTGGAAATTCTGGTCTTGAGATGGCTTGTCAATCGTCTACCTATACTAAGCGACCCACCATTGTGGGCACAGAGAAAGAAAAAGGATCCTATACAACAGATTTTTCTTGTAAAAGAAACTGTAGAGGAAAGTGAAAAAAATAAGGAGATGGAAGAATGGAAGGTTTCAAGTATGTAGATATTTTTGCCACAAAAGGCATTGAATATATCGTTGCCATTGTTTTCTTAATCATGCTGGTTTGGTTCTGGAAATGGCTCAATGACACATCTGTAAGACCCATGGTTAGCGGTGAAAAGATATCCCATCGGGTTTCACTTGTAGATTGGTTCCATCTGGTCAATGACTATTATTATCATCAGGGGCATACCTGGATTTTTCCAGATAAAAATAACAATGTCAAAGTTGGAATTGATGATTTCGCTCAGAAACTGATTGGAGAACCGACAGATTTATCCCTTCCGAAAAGCGGAACCGCATTAAAACAAGGCGAAAGAGCTTTGAAGATGCAGGTGGATGGTAAATGGATCGACTTCCTTTCACCGCTTGATGGAGAGGTCGTAGAGATCAATGAGAAAGTTATTCAATCTCCGGATATTCTCAATCGAGATCCATATCATGCAGGATGGTTGATAAAAGTGAGGCCTGAGAGGTTGCCGGTTACTTTAAATAATCTATTACATGGCAAGGTAGCCCGCGCCTGGATTGAGGAAACGGTTAATAAATTGAGTCATATTATTACGGGTAACTCCGGTGTCGTCTTGCAGGATGGCGGGAAAATTACCAATGGTTTTATTAAAGAATTGGACGGTAAAGAGTGGGATAAGATTGCTGCGGAATTTTTTCTTACGAATAATTAAATGATTTGTGAGACGGCCCGGCGGGCCGTCTCTACAAATTATATTCTTTTTATATTATGATTAATTTGTTATCTTATTCTCAAACTTTTTATAGGTAATAAATGAGAATATATAATCTGTTAAGCTTTCGTTTGTTCCTCCTCATTGTCATCATTCTCACCGTTCTTACAATCAGTTATTCCTATTATTTTGTCTCTCTTGAGTCAAGACAATACGAAGAATTTGCAAGACAGTGTGCAGAAAGAACCAGTCATATCATTATTGGTTCTACAAAGAATGCAATGTTATTAAATCAAAAAGATAAAGCATTTGAGATCATGAAATCGATTGCCAGACAGGAGGGGGTCGAGAAAATCTGTCTCTACAATAAGAAAGGACAAATTATTTATTCGACAGATGAATCTGAGATTGGGGATAAGGTATCTTTAACCTACCGGAGCTGTTCACCCTGTCATATGCCAAATGGGGAAGTGAGAGGGACACCACTTAATCAGTGGCATAATATTTATGCTGATGTAACCAGCAATCGAGTTCTTGGATATTTAACACCAATCCCGAATGAAGAGAGTTGTTATACAGCAGGATGTCACACCCATACTTCTGAACAATCATATATTGGGGTCTTGCGTGTTGAGATGTCTTTGAAAAGTATGGATGCCATGGTGGAAGAAAACAAATCCCAGATGATCTCTATTAATATTATTTTTACAATTATTCTGGGATTGGCTGTTGGTGTATTTATCTGGGTTTGGGTGCATGTACCGGTAAAAAAATTGATCAAAGGAACCCATGAAATATCCTCTGGAAATTTAGACTATGTTATTCCTTCTACGGGTAAAGATGAAATGGGTATGCTTGGTCGCTCTTTCAACGAAATGACAACGGATATCAGGAAAGCAAAAGAGGAAATTACAACCTGGTCCAATCAGCTTGAGGATCGGGTCAAAGAAAAAACAGAAGCATTAGAGAAAACACAGGAAAGGAATCTGCAAATCGAGAAAATGGCTTCACTCGGTCAACTTTCAGCTACAGTTGCACATGAATTGAATAATCCCATGGCTGGTATACTAACCTATAGTAAACTCATCCAAAAAAAAATAAACAAAGGACCGCTTAGTGAAGCAGAAAAAGACTCCGTTTTAAAACATCTGAAGATGATTGAGTCTGAAAGCGCGCGTAGTGGTGAAATTGTAAAGAATATGCTTCTCTTTTCACGCCAGGAAGCAATCGACATGAAGTCACACCAGCTGGATAAAATTATCGAATCCTCCCTGGATCTAATATCTCATCACCTCAAATTGCATAATATCCAGCTTCAAAAAGACTTTCAACCTGATCTTCCTCCGCTGAATGTGGATGAAAATCAGATCAAACAGGCATTGCTTGCCCTGTATGTCAATGCTGTGGAGGCAATGGATGATGAGGGTACTTTAACTGTAAAAACCAGTTGGATGAGATCAAAACAACAGGTGATTATTCTCATTGGAGATACGGGCAAAGGGATTCCCGAAACAGTAAAAACTCAGGTATTCGAACCCTTTTTTACGACGAAAAATGAAGTGAAAGGAGTCGGATTGGGGTTGGCAGCAGTTTATGCTATTATTCAGAAGCATGGTGCGGATATTTCATTTGAATCAGAGGTAAATAAGGGTACAACCTTTAAAATTGTCTTTCCCCTAACGAAAATCAGGGATTCTTAGGTATGAAAGAAGATTCTATTAAAATACTGATTGTGGACGACGAAGAAATTGTACGTGAATCTCTTTCTGAATGGTTTAAGGAGGATGGGTATCAGGTCGATTCAGCAAAAGATGCCGTAGAAGCACTGAATAAGATAAATAAGACCAGATATGATATCTATTTTCTTGATATCAAAATGCCCGGTATGGATGGAATGGAACTCCATCGCCGAATTAGAGAAATTGACAAAGATGCTGTTGTTATTATGATAACCGCATATGCCGCCGTCGATACGGCTGTGCAGGCCCTTAAAGATGGTGCCTATGATTATATTACAAAACCCTTTGATCCCGATAATTTAAGCCACCTGCTTAGAAATGCCGCTAAACAACGAAAATTAACCATCGAGAATATTGAATTAAAAGGAAGCCTGGAAGCGCTCACCGAAGCTCCGATCATTATTGGGGTCAGTAACCATATGGCTGAGATTAAAGAATTAATTCATACAGTTGCAAAGACCTCAACAACGGTTATGATTCGTGGCGAGAGTGGAACAGGTAAAGAACTGGTTGCACAAGCTATTCACACAGAGAGCGACCGCAGATTTTTTCCGATGGTCACTGTAAACTGTGGTGCATTATCAGAGACATTGCTGGAAAGTGAATTGTTCGGGCATGAAAAAGGTGCTTTCACCGGCGCACTTTACCGGAGAAAAGGTAAACTGGAGATTGCCAGCGGTGGAACCCTCTTTCTGGATGAAATTGGAACTATCAGTATGAAAACCCAGATCGACTTGCTGCGGGCCATTGAAACAAAAGAGTTCACAAGGTTGGGGGGCAATCAGACAATAAAGAGTGATTTCAGGGTTATCTGCGCCACGAATACAGATCTTGAGGATTCAGTAAAAAGTGGAGATTTTCGCGAGGATCTGTATTACAGACTTCAGGTTTATACAATCCATCTAAAACCATTAAGGGAAAGAACTGAGGATATCCCTGAACTGGTACAGTTTTTTGTTGACCGCTATCGAAAAAAAATGAATAAACCGGTGGACGGTGTAGAGCCTCAGGCATTGAACATGCTACTTTCATATCCATGGCCAGGCAATGTCCGTGAACTGGAAAACGCCATAGAACGGGCCATGGTTGTTACAAAGAACAAGAAGCTCGCCCAGAACGATTTCAACTTGAATCAAATGGATGAGAAAATTGAGTACACGCCTCAACAATCCATTGAACTGGTTGAAAAAAAACATATCCTTAACGTTCTCAATAAAAATAAGTGGAACATTTCCGCTACGGCAAAAATACTTGGTATTGACAGAGTCACTGTCTATAAAAAACTGAAGAAATACGGAATCACACGTCCTGATAATGACTAACTTGAATCTTGTTTGTCTTGATTTCCAGGAGTGTTCTTTACTCACCTCGATTCAAACCACTCTCACCGAAATTCTTTCCTCGACCATTCTTCTGAGTAAAGATGAAATAGAGATTGATAATTTTTTTAATGCGGATCGGGGACAATATGACGCCGCTGCTATTCTATCTCTCTATGAAAAAAAAGGACTAAATAGGAGGACAATTATTATTACCAGTGTTGATCTCTATATCCCGATTTTCACGTATGTTTTTGGCCTGGCCAAGTTAGAGGGAAAGATTGGTATTGTCTCTGCACATCGTTTAAAATCTGATTTTTACGGACTCCCCCCAGACGAAGATCTGCTTAAATCGAGACTTGTAAAAGAAATTATCCATGAACTTGGCCATCTTTTGAACTTAAGGCATTGTCCTGATTATCAATGCGTGATGGCCAGTTCCAATACCGCTGATGATTTGGATATAAAAGGCAGCCACTTTTGTAATTCATGTTTGGGAAAAGTCGGCAATCATTAGGCAATCAATAAGATGATGTTGTCAATCGGTAACGACACGATTAATCGAGTCGCTACTTCACTTTAAAAGAATATAAAGACGTAAATAAAATGACCGCAAAGACGCGAAGCATTTCTATAATTTTTTTTCTAATATTATAATAAATGCTATATTAGAACCGATTTTAAATTATGAGTTGAATTTCCAAATAAAAGTATCAGTATTTCAATATAGTGAAACCGATTAGTCAAATAGTTAGTATTATCCTTCCTGCCATATATTTAATTGCAGTAATCGTAAATGCCTATATTTTTCTGGGACGAAATAAAAAGCTGGAAAACAAATTGCCATTCATTGTTCTTCCCCTAATTGGTATTCATGGTATCCATATACTCTTGCGTGGTTTCGCCACGAACACGATTCCTCTGGCAACGAAAATGGACGCTCTTTCACTTCTCGCTTTAGCAATCATCAGTCTGATTTTCATAATTGAGCTGTATAGTGAAAACAAAACGACTAGTCTTTTCGCGGTCATACTGTCTTTTATCATTCAGACGATATCGTCATTTGCATACAGTTGGGAGTTAGCAGATCATCCACTTTTGGTAAATCCCTGGTATGCAATTCACGTCACTCTTACAGTTTTAGGGTATTCTGCCATTTCCATATCTGCTCTTTATGCACTTTTGTATATCCTTTTGAATCACCATATTAAACACCATCGTCTGGGAAGAATTTATGATAAATTACCTCCATTGAGAAATTTAGAGGTTTTGAGCATTCGTTCTGTGCATATTGGTGTGATTACCCTTGGATTGGGCATACTGGCAGGACATCTTCAGGCCAAGGAAGTACTCGGTACCTATTGGCCGATCGATCCAAAAGTAATTTATAATAATATCATCTGGTTTGGATATTTTATCGGTTTGGTAATTGCTCAGGTATTTAAATGGCGCGGTCGCTGGATGGCTTATCTGGCTATGATGGGATTCGGGATTTTGATATTTACAAATATTATGATCATCTTTATTGAGAGCACATTTCATCAATTTCAGTAAGAATCGGAAGTTATGAAAAGTAAGGATATTAATACCGAAAATATACCGATTGCAGTTGTGGGGATAAGTCATCATACTGCAGATGTGGCAATCCGTGAGAAAGCTGTTCTCAATGATAAACAACAAAAAACAATTATGAACCGACTGTCCAAGTTGTATCGTACCCGGGGAATATTTGTACTTTCAACCTGCAACCGTACAGAAATTTATGTATGCGGCAGGAAGGCAATAAAGTATATTGAAGATATTTGTGCATGGTTGGATGAATTTAAAAAGGAAACGATTTTTACCAACAAGGAACTGACATATATTATTAAGGGTAGTGAAGCAATTCATCATTTTTTTCGGGTTATATCCAGTTTAGATTCGCAGATTATTGGCGAACCGCAAATTACCGGTCAGGTAAAAGAGGCCTATGAAAAAGCCCATCACTTAGAACAGACAGATATATTTATTAATAAGATGTATAATTTTGGTATGCAGGTCGAAAAACAGGTCCGCTCCAAAACATATCTTACAGACGGCGCTGTTTCAGTCAGTTTTGCCGCTGTCGAACTTGCCCGGAAGATATTTGGTGATCTGCGAAAAACAACTATCCTGTTAATTGGTGCAGGAGACACAGCAGAATTGGCTGCTCAACATTTTGTGAAGCGTCGTGTATCTCGCATTATTATTACGAATCGTACGTTCAGAAATGCCAGACAGCTCGCTGAGAAATTAAATGGGGAAGCCATCGCTCTGGAAAAAGTGACGCAAATTCTGGAAGAAACAGATATTGTCATTTCAGCCACATCAGGTGACAAGTATCTTCTTGAAAAACGGGATTTGGAAATTGTCGCGAAAAAAAGGGATTTTAAACCAATCTTCCTTATTGACCTTGCCATACCGAGGGATGTGGATCCGGAAGTCGGTGAAATCGATGGTGTCTTTTTATATAATCTGGATGCTTTGGAAGATATTGTACGGAAGAATATTCAACAGCGAAAGGCAGAATTACCCAAAGCAGAAAAAATCGTCGAAGGACATGTCTTGAACTATATCAAATGGTATAAAACGCTTCCGATGGTAAAAACGATTACCCAATTAAGTAAATACTTTGAAGAAATCCGTGAGCAAGAGTTTGAGCGATTGAAAAACAGATTTCCGGACAGTTACCTGGCTGATGCAGAATATTTGAGTAAAAGCCTGATGAAGAAATTACTGCATCATCATATTATGACATTACGCAGAACGAATGGGGATCCACTTCGTTTGAAACAACATATTGACCTTGTCGGTGAAATCTATCCCCTAAATGATTCACAAAAAAAGAATGACAAAAAGAATTAGAATTGGTACCCGCAGCAGTACCCTCGCCCTTTGGCAGACAAATCTCATTAAAAAGATGATCCTTCAATCCTTCCCGGATATTCAAGTTTCTCTGATACAAATCAAAACAGAAGGTGATCGGGATCAGGTTTCGTCATTGACGAAAGTCGGTGGTCAGGGTATTTTTACCAAAGCAATTGAAAGATCTCTTATTGAGAACAAAATTGATCTTGCTGTCCATAGCCTGAAAGATCTGCCGACGCAAATGCCGGATTCACTTGCACTTTCTGCTATCCCTGAACGAGGAGTAATCTATGATGTCTTTATCGGTTCAACCGAAACAAATTTTTTAAAGGTCAAACAGGGTGCGACCATCGCCAGTGGAAGTATCCGCAGACGTGCTCAGTTAAAAGCTCTCAGACCGGATTTGAATTTTGTGGATCTGAGAGGTAATATAGAAACCCGATTGAAGAAGTTGCAACAAAATCAATATGATGGGATCATCATGGCCGAAGTCGCTATCAGCAGATTGGGATTGGATCATGTTAAATATTATCGGTTTTCTATAGACGAGATGTTACCCGCAGTCGGTCAGGGTGCGATTGGTGTACAGTCTAGAATCCAGGACCATTATCTTGAACCTGTCTTAAATTCGCTAAATAACCCCGATACCTATGCATGTGTGAACGCGGAGCGGTCATTTTTAAGGCGGTTGGATAGCGGTTGCCAATTTCCGGTTGCTGCAACCGCGGTCATAAAGGATAATGACCTCCGGTTGCATGGATTAGTGGCCAATAAGAGTGGAAAACAAGTATTAAGGGAATCTCTAAGTGGGAAAGTTGATAGTTCAGAGGTAATTGGTAAACAACTTGCAGATAAATTAATCAATTTGGGAGCACTTGATTTAATGAAAGAGGGTTAATATAAATGCCCCTATCAAATAAAACGATATTAGTCACACGAACCAGAAAACAATCAGTGGCTTTGATCGAGATGCTTGAAAAGCATGGTTGTTTGGTTTTAAATGTACCGACAATCGAAATATCAGAGGCTGATAATCCTGAACATCTTCAGAAGAGGCTGAAGGATATTTCTGCATTTCACTGGATCATATTTACCAGCGCAAATGCGGTGCGTTTCTTTTTCTCCTTAAAGAATCCGGCCGATGATGATTTACCTCAGGTGAAAATAGCCTGTGTCGGTAAAAAAACAAGTGAGGTACTAAATTCGTTCGGCTTTGAAGCACATTTGATTCCTGTGATATTCAGCAACAAGGGTCTTCTTGATGAATTAAATCAGTACAACATCCGTGGAAAGCATATACTTCTTCCCGTTTCAAATGTAGCAAACACCGAATTAGAAACAGGTCTAAGGTCATTAGGCGCTCATGTAAAACGAATGGAAATTTATAAAAATGTGCCTTATAAAGATCCTGAGTGGGATAGTCTATATCGTAAAATAACTGATAAGCTGATTGATTGTCTTATATTTTACAGCCCGTCGGCTTTGAAAGCATTTGTACAACTAATAGGTGAAGAAGGAATTGAATTAATAAACCGAGTAAAGATTCCAATCGCAGTGATAGGTTCCAGTACTGCCCAGGCCGCCAGAGAACATGCCCTGCACCCGGAAATTATACCCTCCGAGAGTGATGATGAGCACCTGGTTGAGGCGCTGAAAAACCATTTTGGAGTAATGGAGTGATGGGATAATGGAGTATTGTATTCAAAAATCTTGGCATGGGATCTCAGTACTCCCGTATTCCAATACTTAAGGAGAAACTAGCATGATCTTGCCTTACCATCGTCTTCGCCGACTTCGGAAGAATGAGGCGATACGTAAAATGGTTCGTGAAACGAGCCTGTCTATAAATGATTTAATTTATCCCTTGTTTGTCACAGAAGGCAAAGATGTTCGTAATCCGATTTCATCTATGCCGGGAAATTATCAGTTAAGCATCGATCAACTGGTGGAAGAAGCAAGAGAGGTCTATCAATTGGGGATTCCGGCAATTATTCTTTTCGGCATACCGCAAAAAAAGGATGCTGTTGGAAGTGATGCAACAAGTGATGAGGGAATTATTCAGAGAGCTGTTCGGTCGGTAAAAGATGCTGTACCGGAACTCTATGTCATTACTGATGTCTGTTTCTGTGAATATACCGATCATGGACATTGTGGTCCGGTAAAAGATGGCGATGTGGATAACGATACAACTCTGGAATTGTTGGCAAAACAAGTGTTGACACATGCCAGGGCAGGGGCGGATATGGTCGCACCTTCAGGCATGATGGATGGTATGGTTGCCGCCATACGGGATGCGCTGGATGAAGATAATTATAAAGATTTGCCTATCATGAGTTACGCTGCAAAATACGCTTCTGCTTTTTACGGACCTTTCCGGGATGCAGCCGAATCGGCACCACAATTTGGTGACCGCCGCAGTTATCAGATGGATCCGGCCAATATACGCGAAGCTTTGACGGAGGTTGATCTTGATGTGGATGAAGGGGCTGATATTATCATGGTCAAACCGGCCCTGGCTTATCTGGATGTCATAACAAAAGTCTATGAACGAATAAATCTTCCTGTAGCCGCCTATAATGTTAGCGGAGAATTTTCAATGGTGAAAGCAGCTGCGCAATTGGATTGGATCGATGAACAGCGTGTCGCCCTGGAGATCTTAACCGCAATAAAAAGGGCCGGAGCCAGCTTGATCCTTACCTACTATGCCAAAGATGTAGCGCATTGGTTAAATGAGGCGTGACGGGAATAAACATTGGGAGTAGTGAAGTGCTGGAGTGATGGAGTATTGCATCCCAAAATCTCGACATAGGATACCAACACTCCGTTACTCCAGTACTCCAAACATCTGTGGTGACATCTTAATTAGAGGAGACGGTTATATTGGACCAAAGTGAAAAACTATTCGCGGCTGCTCGCCGGGTGATTCCCGGTGGGGTAAACTCTCCGGTTCGCGCTTTTAAGTCCGTTGGACGGACTCCTCTGTATATAAAGGAGGCCAAAGGAAGTCGGATTACAGATGTGGAAGGCCGCTCTTATATTGATTTTGTCGGATCGTGGGGGCCGATGATTTTGGGACATGCGCATGATGAGGTGATTGAGGCGATCCGGGAGACAATGGATAAGGGTACAAGTTTTGGAGCACCGACGGAGTTGGAAACACAACTGGCAGAAAAGATAATCAAAATGGTTCCTTCTATCGAGATGGTTCGGATGGTCAATTCAGGAACTGAGGCTACAATGAGTGCTATCCGATTAGCGCGTGGTTTTACAAACAGAGATAAGATTATAAAATTTGATGGATGTTATCACGGTCACGGTGATAGTTTTTTGGTAAAAGCCGGATCCGGTGCGATGACTCTTGGCGAACCAGATAGTCCAGGTATTCCAAAAAGTATTACCTCAAATACACTCTCTGCGGAATTCAATAATCTCGATTCTGTAAAAGCGCTGTTCGATAAAAATCCACAAGATATTGCTGCTGTTATCGTGGAACCGATCGCTGGCAATATGGGTGTTATTCCGCCTGCGGCAGATTTCCTAATGGGATTAAGAAATATTTGTACAAAACATGGCTCGGTATTGATATTTGATGAAGTGATGACCGGTTTCCGTGTACACCCGGGTGGTGCACAGTCTCTCTATGCTGTCGATGCGGATCTGACAACCTTTGGCAAAATTATTGGCGGAGGTTTACCGGTGGGTGCCTATGGTGGTAAAGGTGAGATCATGGCAAAGATGGCACCACAAGGTCCGATCTATCAGGCAGGTACTTTGTCCGGTAATCCACTGGCCATGGTAGCAGGAATAAAAACTCTGGAAATCATTGAACGGCCGGGATTTTATGAATCACTAAACATGAAGGCAACCAGATTTTTTACAAAAGCCCAGGCATTTATTGCTGAAAACAAACTTCCTCTATCGGTGAACTTTATTAACTCCATGGGTTGTCTTTTTTTCCATAAGAGCAAAATTGAGAATTACCGGAATGCATTAAAGTGTGATACAGAAAAATACTCGAAATATTTCAATGACATGTTGCAAGAGGGAATCTATTTGGCGCCTTCACAGTACGAGGCAATGTTTATCTCGGCGGCCCACACTGATGAGGAGTTGGAACAGACTTTTGGGGCCATGAAAAATGTGCTGTTGGATAAAGAATTTTTGGAGTAATGGAGTGATGAATTATTGGGCATTTGGAATTAGAAATTAGAATAGAGACCTGTAGGGGTGGGTCTCTGTGCCCGCCCCCATGATTGGAGGTTGATTTTCTGGAATACTAGAGTATTGGAGTAGTGGAGTAGTGGGAGTTCGAAAGAACAAAAATCGTGGTTATCAACAGCTGAGAGTATGGCAAGAATCGATTGAATATTATCGATTTACTTGTGACGTGTTTATTAAATTTCCTCTTGAACTTAAAAGAGTAGCATCTCAACAAATTGCTTCATCTGATTCTGTTCATCGAAATATAGCAGAAGAATATTGTAGAAGATCTGTACGGGAGTATCTTAATTATTTAAATATTGCTGTGAGTTCATTTGGAGAATCCGTATCGGGATTAAATGCGTGTAGAACAGCAGGACAAATTTCAGAAGATCAATTTGAATTGTTAGATACCAATGCATTTAAACTAGAAAACGGACTATTAAAATTAATAGAGAGTTTAGAAAGAAAAAAAGAGAGTGGAGAGTGGGTAGACCACCTAATCGTAAAGGAGTGCAATAATGTTTACGAAATCCAATAATCCATTACTCCAGCACTCCAATACTCCAGAGTTTTTCACTACTCCACCACTCCAATACTCCAAACTTTATAAGGTGAAACCAAAAATTTAATCTAAGGTAAAGATGACCCAACATAAACCTCTCGGCAAAGTGTATCTGGTGGGAGCAGGACCGGGTGATCCCGGATTGCTAACCCTTAAGGCTTATAAACTGTTGAAGCAGTGCGACATCATCATCTATGATGCTCTTCTTAGTGAAGAGATTGTGAAATTTATTCCTGATCATATTGAGAAGGTTTTTATCGGAAAATCGCGGCATCACAGCCGGTTATCTCAGGGTGAAGTTGAACAAATGATGGTTGATAAAGCAAAGGAGGGAAAAATCGTTGTTCGCTTAAAAGGGGGAGATCCCTTTATGTTTGGCAGAGGAGGTGAGGAGGCGGAAACGCTTACGGAGGCGGGTATACATTGGGAGGTTATTCCCGGCGTCTCCTCGGGGATAGCGGCGCCCGCCTATGCAGGTATTCCCACCACTCATCGTGATTGTGCGTCCAGTGTTACATTTATTACAGGACATGACGCGACAAATAAACCAAAGGTAGAATGGGATAAAATCCGTAAGGCATTTAATACGCTTGTTATCTTCATGGGTATAACCTATGTCAAAGATATAGTGCAACAGCTTCTCAAATCAAATTATTCGGCAGATACGTTAATTGCCATTATTGAATCGGGGACGACGCCTAAACAAAAGGTTAGAACTGCTACCCTGGCTACAATTTCTGATCTGGTTGATGCTGATCCTGTTGAAACACCGGCCTTAATCGTTATCGGGGATGTGGTGGGGTATAGAGAAAAATTGAAGCCATTTTTGTCTATTTCTCAGCTGGATTTGAGCGAATTTGAAAAATAATCTGAGATATTAGATGTTGGATTTTGGATTTTAGATCTTAGATATTGGATGTTATAATTGATATGGCAAGTAGTGTAGCGAAGCGATTAATCGCGTCGCTACAGATTTATATTTTTTCATTTGAACAGGAAGAATGAATGAAGTATTTCCCGATA
>Ga0209536_100005757_pt1 | contig 19148 bp, 28 predicted proteins | sample DeeMarSeWOR28_12_FD_187461 | JGI IMG/M metagenome (GOLD analysis project Ga0209536, IMG submission 187461) | Marine sediment microbial communities from White Oak River estuary, North Carolina - WOR-2-8_12 (SPAdes) (version 2) | ecosystem: Environmental > Aquatic > Marine > Intertidal zone >... | reverse complement strand
CCGTTGTCTCCGGTTACATAACAGACAAGACCGAGATCCGGCATAGGGCATCCGTCTTCAGCACCATGGCCGTCACCAACGCCCTGGCGACAACAGTCGGCTCCCTCATGGCCGGACTGCCGGCTCTCTTCCAGAGAAGCTACGGCTTTGACGTCATCGGGGCCCACTCCGTCCTCTTCTGGATCGGGGCCCTCTGGAACATCATCTCCGTCGCCATGCTGCTGATGCTCAAGGATATAAAACCCGTCCACGTGGACGTCGAAGAGGAGGAGGCCCCGAGGAAGCGTTCATGGGGGGTGATATTGAAGTTCTCATTGGTCCGCTCCACCAGCGGCCTCGGTCAGGGTCTCATCGACTCCCTGATGCCCCTCTACTTCTTCATCAACTACGGTCTGGGGGGCGAGTTCCTAGGCCCCATCTACGCAGGCGCGAGGTTCCTGTCAGTATTCAGCTACCTCCTGGTCCCCAGAGTCGTCGACAGACTAGGAGACGTGCAGACCCTCGTCATCTCCCGGCTCATCACCGCCGCCCTCACAGTAGGCTTCGCCTTGAGCACATGGCAGCCAGCCTCGGTGGCCTTCCTCGTCGCGATAAGGGTCGTAATGCTCTTCTCGATGCCCATCCGCCAGGTCTTCGCCACGGGGATAGTGAGCCCGGAGGAGACTGCCACAGCGATAGGCGTGAGCAACTTCGCCCGGATGGGCCTGAGAACGGTAGCCCCCACCGCCGCAGGCTATATGTTCGAGGCCGTGAGCCTCTCCTCCCCCTTCCTCGCCGGCTCCGCCTTCCTCGTAATCAACGCGCTGCTCTACAGGTCCTTCTTCCAGGTGAGGCCAGAGGCCAAGAATATAGCTGAGAATAGTTAGATCCGAGTTGGGTCCTAGAGGAGGACGACCGTGACCTCCTCCCCCTCCTCGACGACGTCGAGGTTCACCGGCAGGATGATGTACCCGTCGGCGTTGGCCATGCTCGTGATATCCCCCGACTTCTTGAACACCGGATGGGCCACACCTTCCACCACAGCCACGGTGAGGAACTGCTCCCTCCCCGACGAGGAGACGATCCTCTTCCCCATCCTCGCCGTCACAGTACGCGGCTCAGACTCCGGAGCCCCCGCAAGCTTCCTGAGGGCCGGAGACAGGAAGACGTAGGCGTTGCTAAGGCAGGAGGTGGGATACCCGGGCATCCCGAAGACCGCAGTCCCGTCGACGAGGCCGAAGAGCGTGGGCTTCCCCGGCTTCACCTGCAGCCCGTGGAAGAGCAGCTCCCCCATCCCCTCAACCGTCTCGGCGAAGAGGTCCCTCGTCCCCACGGAGCTCCCCCCGGAGAAGACCGCCAGGTCGTACCCGGAGGCCTCCCGGACGGCCGCCTCGATGGCCTCCCTGTCGTCGACCACTATCCCCTTCCTGACGGGGACGCAGCCGTTGCGCTGGATCACCGTTGAGAGGGTGTACGAGTTCACGTCGTAGATCTGACCAGGCTCTAGGTCCATCCCAAGGGGCCTGATCTCCGACCCCGTGGAGTAGATGGCGACCTTTGGCTTCTCGTATACCTCCACGGACTGGATGTTGAGGGCGGCGAGGGCCCCCACCTTGGCCGGTGAGAGGACTTCCCCCGCCTTGACGACGGCGTCCCCCGTCTTGATGTCCTCCCCCTCCGGGGAGATGTTGGCGCCGGGGTAGACGGGGCTCTGTATCTCAACGTACTCGCCGTCCAGCTTGGTATACTCAACCATAACCACGGAGTCGGCCCCCCTGGGGAGGGGGCTGCCCGTCGCGACCTGGATGCACTCCCCGTCGTCGACCTCCTCAGGGAAGACCTCCCCGGCGTGCTGTTCGCCTATGACCCTGAGCCTCTTGGGGCTGGTCCCCGTGGCGCCGAAGGTGTCCTCTGCCTTGACGCCGTAGCCATCCATGGCGCACCTGTCGAAGGGTGGCACGTTGAACGCCGCCACCGCGTCGGAGGCCAGTATCCTGCCGGAGGCCTCCTCGAGGGGTACCTCCTCGACCCTGTTTATCCTCTCCACGTTCTCCGCAATGATTCGGAGGGCCGTCTCCCTGTCCATAAGCCGTTTAAACGGTTTCATGCTCATTTCCTGCTCAACTCCCATATCATGTGCCCTAGGGCCGGGATGATGATCTCCGTGAGAGCCATCTCCATCGCCCCCCTAGAGCCGGGGAGGCAGAAGACGATCTTCCCGCCGGAGACGCCCGCAGTAGCCCTGCTGATCATCGCCGCTATGCCGATGTCGTCGAAGCTGAGACGCCTGAAGAGCTCCCCGAACCCCTCCAGCCTCCTGTCGAAGCGACCTGTGACTGTGTCGACGGTCTTGTCCTTGACCCCTATCCCCGTCCCGCCGCTTGTTATGATGACCTGGACGCCGTCGTCCCCCCTGAATGCCTCGAAGGCCTCCCCGATCTTGCTGGCGTCGTTCTTGACGATGGTGTAGGCGGCTATCTCGTGCCCGGCCTCCTCGAGGAGCTCCATCGCCGTCTTACCGGTCTCATCTGTCTCTGGAGTCCTGGTGTCACTGGTGATCATGAGGGCTATGCGGGCTTGAACCTCCTGGTCCCTACGGTGCTCGTGCATGCCTAGCCCTTCCTCTTCTCGGTGACCCTGATCCCAGTGATGACCGCGGTGGGGTACTGCCCCGCCTCGTCCTTCTCCAGGTACTTCACCATGTCCCAGATGTTGAGGAGGGCCACGGTGACCCCCGTCAGGGCCTCCATCTCCACGCCGGTCTTGTAGTCTGCTACGACCCGGCACCGCGCCTCTATCACATCCTCCCCTATCTCGTACTCAGTGGACACGGAGGTGATGGGGATGGGGTGGCAGAGAGGTATCAGGTCGGGGGTCTTCTTCACAGCCTGGATGCTGGCGACCTCGGCGACCGTGAGGGGATCTCCCTTCTTGATCTTCCCCTCCTTGATGGCGTTAACTGTGCTCTTCTTCAGCTTGATTCTTCCCACGGCTTCCGCCTCCCTGTGGACGACCTCCTTATCAGAGACGTCTATCATCCTTATCGGGTCAGCTTTTCCTCCCATGCTCCTCCCCTTCAACCCAGAAGTCCCCCTCAGGGGTTATCTCCTTTTTCCATATGGGCACGCTCTCCTTGATGCGCTCCAGGACGAACCTGCAGGCGTCGAACCCCTCCGGCCTGTGCCCCGCGCCGACGGCTATCATCATGATGTTCTCCGAGACATTTAAGCTCCCGTACCTGTGGACTATGGCCACCTCCTCGACGTTGTATCTCTCCATCGCCTCCCTCCGGATGGCCTCCAGCTGCGCCTTCGCCATCTCCTCGTAGACCTGGATCTCGATCTCCTCCACGGCCCTCCCCTCGGAGTGGCCCCTCACAACGCCTACGAACGTGACCAGCGCGCCCATCTCCTTTGAACGTATGTCGTTCAGGACCTCGTCCACGGAGAAGTCCTCCTTCGTGACCACTATCATCTTCAACCACCGCTTACAGGGGGGAAGACGGCGACGACATCCCCCTCTCCTAGGATCTGATCCGGATCCATATATTCACCGTTTACAGCTAGGAGAACCCTGTTCCACTCATGTAGGTCTTTGTGGGTCGCCTTGAGCTCCTCGTAGAGGGCGCTGAGCGTGGTCCCAGTGGGGGTCTCCACCTCCTCCTGATCCATGCCTAGGCGGTCCCTGATGGAGGCGAAGTACCTTACCTTCACTCTCATGCTCTCACTTCCAGAACGGCTCACGGGCGACGACCGCTTTCCTGAAAGCATCCACCAGCTCCTCCCGGCCGCCGTTCCTCAAGCGTGAAATCGCCTCCAGGTGGTTGTCCTCCCTCATGAGGCAAGGCTTGAGGAGGCCGTCCGAGGTCATCCTCAGGCGGGTGCAGTAGGCGCAGAACTCGCTGTTGTGCATGGGCCTCACCACCTCGACGATGCCGCCATCCTCCAGGTGGTACTGCTTCCTCCTGTGCATCTCCCTTTCCACGATCTTCCCTGAGCGCGCCGATAGCTCCTCCTCGAGGGACCTCAGGTCGAAATGATATGAGTCGTACTCGTCTACCCCCTTCTCCAGGGCCTGGTACTCGATGAGCTGGAGGGTGACCCCCGTCTCCTTGGAGAAGGAGATCATGTCCTCGATCTCCTCGTGGTTGATCCCTTTCATGACCACCATGTTGAGCTTTACGGGGCTGAGGCCGCACTCCAGGGCGGCATCGATGCCCTCCCTCACCGCCTGAACGGACTCGCGTCCTATGATCTTGCAGAACTTCTCGGGGTCGGTGGAGTGGAAGCTGATGTTCACCCTCTTCAGCCCGGCCTCCCTGAGGTCGCATGCCTTCTCCTTCAGCATGTAGCCGTTGGTGGTCATGGAGACCTCGTCGACGTAGGGCGAGATCCTACTTACTATCTCGACGACGTCGTCCCTGAGGAGAGGCTCCCCTCCAGTCAGCTTCACTTTGTTGATCCCCAGCTCAGCAGCGACGGAGACGACTGCCTCGATCTCGTCGGGCGTGACCTCCCCGTTGGGCCCCGACTCGCCCTCCTGGTGGCAGAAGAAGCATTCGAAGTTGCACCTCTGGGTTAAGGAGATTCGTAGGCTGCTCACGTGACGCCCGTGTGGGTCCACGAGCCCGTCCGCCGTTTTAGCCTGCACGCTTTTCAACCTTCCGTCTATCTGCGTGGAGCTTGGTAAAAACTGTTATGCATGGAGGAACATAACGGCTCATCCAAACCCTTAAATCGATATGCACAACCATACATGTCGAAGTGCGATTATAAATGAATCGGAACACCACGATAATTATCGCAGCCGCTATCATCGGCGCGGCCGCCCTCGGAGGCATCTACATTCTCTGGCCCAGGGCCAATGCAGGCGACACCACACTGGTCGTATCAACGACGACGAGCCTCTACGACACAGGGATCCTGGACCGCATTGAGGAGGTCTTCGAGGCGGACCATGACATAGACCTGTACTTCATATCCGTCGGAACTGGTCTGGCAATCACCCACGCCCAGAGAGGCGACGCGGACATGATCCTAGTCCACGCCCCATCGAAGGAACTTAGCTTCCTCGAGGACGGGTACGGCGCCAACAGGAAGATCGTAGCCTACAACTTCTTCTCAATCGTCGGACCCGAAGGAGACCCCGCCGGCATCTACGATATGACTCCAAACGACGCCCTCGCGACTTTGGTCGAGAAGGGGCGTGCGGGGGAGGCGATCTGGGTCTCCCGGGGGGATGACTCCGGAACCCACACGAAGGAGAAGGTCCTCTGGGGCTCTGCAGGGTTCGATGCCTCGGCTCTCAGGGATGAGGGCTGGTACAGGGAGGCGGGGTCAGGCATGGGGAAGACACTGCAGATAGCCGAGGAGCTTGAGGCCTACACGCTGTCTGACATGGGCACCTACCTGAAGTATCATACGGATGAGCTCATCAGCCTGGATGTCCAGGTCGGAGCGGGTGAGGCGCTCATCAACGTCTACAGCGCCCTAGCCCTCGACCCCGACTACAACGACGATGCAAACTTCGACGACGCGACGACATTCACGGAGTTCCTGGCCTCGTCAGAGGGTCAGGCTATCTTCGAGACGTACGGAGTGGACACATACGGCACAGCCCTGTTCTACCCAGCTGTGGAGCTCTTGGAGTCTAATCCCGATTCGACGACTGCAGTATGGATTGCGAACGCTGCCTTCTTCGACGGCTCTGAGTGCCCTGAAGAGTACAGGGTGGGCGAGACGGATCTATACAACTAAATTTCAATTCACCATATCTCGAATTCGGACATTTCGGATGTGAAAAGATGGTGTCGGTGATACTGGACGGCCTCGCCAGGGCGATATCCCTGATCCTCGCAGGTGACCCCGTGCTCGTTGAGATAACCCTGCGCTCCCTCGCCATCTCAGGGTTTGCCACCATTGCGGCGTCACTCTGGTCGATCCCCCTGGGAGCCCTGATAGGGCTCGGAAAGTTCAGGGGGAGGGTTCTGCTCAGAGGCGCCTTTAACGTCCTTCTGGGCGTCCCCACTGTGACCCTGGGGCTCGTCCTCTACCTTCTAGTCTCAAGGTCGGGGCCACTCGGCTTCCTCCGCCTCCTATACACGCCGACCGCCATCATCCTTGGTCAAGCGGTCCTCATTACTCCCATCATCGTGAGCTTCGTCGCCAACACCCTGGAGGCCGTCGACCCAGACGTCAGGAACCTGGCCCTAACCCTAGGGTCAACCGAGACCGAAGCCGTACTGATGGTAGTCAACGAGTCCCTGGAGGGAGTGCTCCTATCAGTCACTGCAGGGTTCAACAGGGCTATAGCGGAGCTTGGGATCGCGCTCATGGTCGGGGGAAACATACGGGGCGTCACGAGGATGCTGACCACCTACATAGCCCTGGAGACCAACAGGGGGGAGGTGGCGATAGGGATCGCCTTCGCAGTGATCCTCCTCGCCATTGTGGCCGCGGTCAACCTATCCGTGAACTTCCTCCAAAGGAGGCTTCGGAGATGATCGAGTTCCGCGGAGTCTCCAAGGACTACGGCTCCGTTAAGGCGTTGGATGACGTGACCCTGAGGGTCAACAGGGGGGAAGTTCTCACCATCCTCGGCCCCAACGGCTCCGGGAAGACGACCCTCCTCAAGCTGGCTGCGGGTCTTGAACTCCCTACGGAGGGTGAGGTCGTCTACGACGGCGTGATTGTGGAGCCTTCAAACGCTGCATCCGTCAGGAGGAAGGCGACGCTTGTCTTCCAGAAGACTGTCACATTTAGGGGCTCCGTCTTCGACAATGTCGCCTACGGGCTGAGGCTGAGAGGCATCGGTGCTGATGAGGTGGAGAGGAGGGTGACGGAGGCTCTGGACCTCGTCCGCCTCAGCCATCTTAAGGAGAGACGGGCTGGCACCCTCTCCGGTGGGGAGCAGCAGCGTCTCTCCCTCGCAAGGGCCCTCGTGCTAGGATGCGAGCTGCTGCTACTGGATGAGCCCACCGCTAACCTGGACCCGGACAGCCTTATCATCGTCAAGGACGTTATAGGGAGGCTGAAGGGTGAAGGGGAGACCACCATCGTCATCGCCACCCACAACCTCGAGCAGGCGGAGAGCCTCTCAAGCAGGATAGTGCTGTTCAGGGAGGGGAGGGTGATAGAGGAGGTGCATCCAGAGGAGCTCCTCGTAGCCCCATCCCCGGAGATGGCGAGGTTCACCCGCTCGGAGAACGTCTTCTCCGGCGTCTCAAAGGTCGTGGAGGGGGTGGCCCACATCTCCGTCGGGGGGGACGTCGAGATAATGGCCGCCTTCAGCCATGAGGGGCAGGTCCTAATACACGTGAGACCCGAGGACATCATCATCTCAAGGGGCAGGATGGAGTCCAGCGCCCGGAATAACCTCCTTGGGCGCATCTCAGGTATCACAGAGCAGAACTCCATAGTCAAGCTCAGGGTGGACGTGGGGCGCGTCTTCACAGTCCAGATTACGAGGAAGTCCCTGGTCGAGATGGGCCTCAACGTCGGCCAGGAGATATACCTCACGTTCAAGGCGTCCTCGGTACAGGCGATCTAAGCCCCAACCCATAGTCACATGTTGTGAGTATCCCACGTGTCTTACCTTTAAAAGGCGAGAGACAGCGATTGACCTAGTGAAGTATTTGACCGAAGACGTCGTGATACCGCGCAGAGGACGAATGGAGGTCGGGAGCGTCGATGGCAACCTAATCATGGACAAGGCTGCCGTCAGCGCCGCTCAGCCGGGAGCCACCATCCGCGTCTCGGGAGCCACCGAGTGCAAAGATGACTGCCTCTTCGAGTCCAGCCTCGCCACATCCGAGCTCACAGGTCGCAACGGAGACATAGTCGTCAGAGGCGACCTCAACGTCGAGAACTCCATCAAGATCAGGAGGGGCAGGCTCTACGTTGAGGGAAGCCTGACTGCGAAGCGGATGGAGGTGGACAAGCAGGTCGAAGTTGACGGAGACCTGGACATCATCGAGGCAAGCGTAGGAGGATCCATGAAGGTCAGAGGCAACTCCAAGGCCGACAGCGTCCGAATAGGAGGCTCCCTCCTGGTAGACAGAGACTCTGAGATAGGTGTAATCGACGTCGGTGGATCAGCCCACATACGAGGAAGGACCAAGGGCAGGGTGATCGACATCGGCGGCTCATACACGGGAGACGGTCCCGTCGAGGTCGAAGTAATCGGGGTCGGAGGATCCGTGAAGATCTACTCCGAAGCCGTGGTCGGTGACATCGATGTCGGTGGCTCCGTGAAGCTAGAGGGGGGAGAGTCAACTGGCAGGATAAAAGTTGGCGGCTCATTCAAGTCCTCAAGGCACCTCGTCTTCAGGGATATAAGCGCGGGCGGGAGCGCGAAGATCTCAGGAGGGAGGGGGGGAGACGTCACCTCAGGCGGCTCGTTCAGCAGCGACGGAGACCTCGAATTCGAGAGGATAGACGTCGGAGGCACGGTGAAGATCTACGGGAACGCCTCAGGACGGATCATCGACGTCGGAGGGACACTGAGGGTCGACGGCGACCTCGATCTAACCGATGAGCTGGACGTCGGTGGGAAGGCGTCCATACAGGGGACACTCAAATCCAGGAGGGTGGACATCGGAGGGAAAGTCGAGGCCCACAGAGTGGAGGCCTCCGAGATAAGGACCAATACCCTCCTGACCCAGAAGGGCGCCACCGCCGACTACATCGAGATAGGCCGGCGCGGGGAGGTCGAGGGACCCCTCGTCGCCAAGAGGGTGACGGTGAGGAACAGGGCGAGGGTTGAGGACATCTACGCCGAGGTCGTGGAGCTACGGCGCGGCTGCAGGGTCGACAACGTCTACGCCGCCAGGGTCGACATCGAACGGGGCTGCAGGATAAGGGGCGAGATCAAATACACCGACTCCCTCAGCGCGGACAGGGACGTAGAATACAGCAGGACCCCGGAAAAGACTGAAAAGCTACCCCAGCCACCCATATGACAGGGTTTCTGCATTGCAGAGGCGCACTCGCTACGACATCTACATGGACACCCTAGACACGATCAGGCGGAAGGGCGTCAGCGCTATAACCCGGATCTCATACGGCGCCAACCTCCCGGTGGACAGGGCGAAGGAGGTGATGGCCTTCCTCATGGAGAGGGGCCTCGTGAAGGAGGAGGAGTACGGGAGCACCCGAGGCTACAGGATCACAGCCCGGGGGGGCGAGTTCCTCCAGGCCCTCCAGGTCATACGGAAGTACGTGGACAACGAGGAGACAGACGACTTCGAGTAGGCCTAACCATAAACTACTTATCATCATAACTCCAAAAACCAGAGGACCCGGGTTCATACCTTGCCGCGATACAGGATCTACGTTCTCAAGGAGGGTGTCTACCAGTCAATGAAGGCGAGGTTCGGTGCGGATTTCAGGTGCTCCCAGTGCGACAGGGAGTTCCAGCTCTACGACGTCGTCATGTCCAAGCCGTCCCGGAGGGGCAGCAGGGTGAAATGGTATCACCTCAGCTGCTACGAGGCCCTTCTACTGGACCTCTGAGTGTGTGTAACCGTCCCAATTTGGATAGATTATTAACCCTCAGACCCCGCAGAGATTGTGTGCAGGCTAACGTCCAAGGAAGAGCAGTCCTCTGTATGCTCAAGACCAACGTCCACGACCACGTGGTCTATCATGTCAAGCTCATGGAGCTGAGGCGCCTCGTGGAGACCCTGGGGATAGAGGTCATCGGTGACGTGGTCCAGACACGTAACCGCCCCTTCGCCCGGTTCCACGTCGGCTCGGGCAAGGTCAAGGAGTTAGGGCGCTTCATCCGAAGACACAAGGTCAACCTAGTGGTGTTCTACAACAACCTCCGAAGCAGCCAGAAGCTCAACCTGATTCAGGCCCTGGGCGTCGACGTCGTGGACCGCTACGAGGTCACCCTGGAGATCTTCGACCAGATGTCCTCGGACAACCTGAGCAAACTCCAGACAGAGGCGGCGAGGCTGGCCAAGCTCGCTCCGTACTTCAAGCTGGAGGCCAGCATGCGCTACCACAACGACCGCCCCTTCTTCCGCAGCATGGGCGAGTACGGCTTCCGGGGGCAGCTCCGTGAGATCACCCGCCGCCAGGCGCGCATCAAGAAGCAGATAGACTCCATCGTTAAGGAGAACAGGCAGAGGATCAGGAAGAGGCGGAGGCTTGGCTTCCCAACGGTCTGCATAGCCGGGTACTACAACGCCGGCAAGACCAGCCTATTCAACGCGTTAACGGGGGACGACAAGCTGGTGAGCGACCGGCCCTTCACGACCCTAAGCAGCAAGTACCAGCGCCGGTTCATCGACCATGAGACCACCCTCCTCTTCATAGACACCATCGGCTTCGTCATCGACCTCGACCCCAACCTCATCAAGAGGTTCGAGATCAACCTAGAGGACATGAGGAGCGCCGACCTCGTCATCCTCCTCCTCGACTTGACCGATCCTATCCTGAACCTAAGGATCAAGCTTGCGGAGGGCGTCAGGCTCCTGAGGCAGATGGAGGTCTCCAGGGAGCGAATCATCATCGTCCTCAACAAGATGGACGCGGCCCCCGAGGTCGCTGAGACAATCGCTGATGAGCTGAGCCTTGAGCGCCTCGACCTCCCCTGGATGACGGTCTCAGCCAAGGAGAGGACGAAGCTGGACGCGCTCCTCTCCCTTATAACTAGCAGGCTGGCGGAGCTCAAGGAGGCCCCTCAGCAACAGGAAGACGATCAGAAGGTCGAGGCGGTTGGAGAGGACTGAGGAGCTCCTGAGACGCCTCCTCGCTCAATACGAGAGGACGTGGAGGCCCAGCTTGGGCGATCCCTTCAGGAGCCTCATCAGGATAATACTCAGCCAGAACACCAACTACAAGAACGAGGCCACCGCCTATCAGCGCCTGGAGGAGATGGTGGGGGTGGAGCCTCCCAGGCTTGCGTCCGCCTCGACGGAGGTCATCGCAGAGGCCATTCGACCGGCCGGCATGTACAACCAGAGGAGCAGGGTCATCAAGGGCGTCGCTGAGGTCGTCCTGGACCGTTATGGAGGTGACCTTGGCCCCGTCCTCAAGAAACCCCACGGGGAGGCGAGGGAGGAGTTGATGACCTTCCCAGGCGTAGGGCCGAAGACGGCGGACGTCCTCCTGATGTTCGATGCGGGGAAAGCGATCATCCCCGTTGACCGTCACATATTCCGCATCACAAAGAGATGGGGGCTGGTTCCGGAGAATGCCCCCTATGATCAGGTCCGGATGGCCTTGGAGGCAGCCGCACCGGTCGGTAGACATGAGGATGTACACGTGTTCCTCATCGGGTTCGGGAGGGAGGTCTGCAGGGCTCAGAGGCCGAGATGTCACGACTGCTTCCTCAATGACCTGTGCCCCTACCCTTCAGCGGGGGAAGGCGTTGAGGTCTCCGAATAAAGGTGAAACATCTTCTCCATGGATTTAATACGCCTCATAACTACGCATTTTTAGGCAATATTTTCAGGAAAAAGGGTTTTTCTCACATCCGTTCCCGATTTGCATCCTTACGAATCATTTAAATGTTGGCCGCGTTGAACATTAACAGCTAATCCAAAAAAGGTGATATTCAATGCCCAGAGTAAGGTCGCCCAAGCGAGGCTCACGCAGCTTCTCACCCCGAGTGAGAGCCAGAAGCATAAACGGAAGGGTCAAATACTGGCCAGAATACGAGGGCGACCCAACACTCCTGGGCTTCGCAGGCTACAAAGCCGGCATGACCCACGTCTTCCTCATCGAGGACAGGGACAGGGCCCCCGACTTCGGGAAGGAGATGAAGAACGCAGTCACGATAATCGACACTCCTCCCATGATGATCGTCGGGTTGAGGGCATACGAGAAGACCTATGACGGCCTCATAGCCCTGACCGAGGCTTGGATGGACAACCTCCCGGTCGACCTCTACAGGAGGATCAAGACCCACGGCGGGGCAAGCCTTGCAAGCGGGCTGAAGAGGATAGAGAAGGTTAAAGAGTACGTCGCCGAGCTGCGGGTCATCGCCGCTACCCAGCCCAAGCTGGCGGCCGTGGAGAAGAAGAAGCCCGAGCTAATGGAGATAGTCATCGGCGGCGGCTCGGTCGACGATCAGATTGAGTACGCGAAGGGGATAATCGGAGAGACCCTGAGCGTCTCAGACGTCTTCGCACCCGGTGAGTCCATCGACGTCATCGGAGTCACCAAGGGGAAGGGCTTCCAAGGCCCAGTCAAAAGATGGGGCGTCAGGATACTCCAGAGGAAGTCCCGGAAGACCGTGAGGGGCGTCGCCTCCATCGGACCGTGGAAGCCGAGGAGGGTCATGCCCGGGGTGCCCAGGGCCGGCCAGATGGGGTTCCACAACCGGACCGAGTTCAACAAGCGCATAGTCATCATGGACTCCGACGGCGAAAAGGTCAACCCCAAGGGAGGCATCAACAAGTACGGCCTAGTCAAGGGTGACTACATCCTTCTCAAGGGGAGCGTCATGGGCCCCCAGAAGAGGCTCATCAAGCTCAGGAAGGCGGCGAGGAAGTCCAGGTACCCCTCGGAGCCTCCTCAGGTGACCTACATCAACACGGAGTTCCTGAACAGGATGGAGGCCGACTGAGATGAGCGTCCCCGTATATAACATTGAGAGCGAGCAGTCCGGCGAGGTGGAGCTCCCCGGAGTGTTCAGCACCCCCTACAGGCCCGACGTCATCAAGAAGGCCGTGATATTCCAGCAGTCCAACAGCTTCCAGCCCCAGGGCAGGGACCCCATGGCGGGGAAGAGGACCACCGCTGAGTCGCGGGGCGTCGGATTGGGAATGGCCAGGGTCCCCAGGCTCAAGGGGAGCAGCAGGGCGGCCTTCGGGGTCTCCGTCGTCGGCGGCCACCAGGCGTTCCCGCCGCGCTCGGAGAAGGTAATCAAGAAGAGGATCAACAAGAAGGAGAGGCGCCTAGCCATCAGGTCGGGCATAGCCGTCACGGGGAACAGGGAGGTGGTTGCTGGGCGAGGCCACATGATCGACTCCGTGGGCTCCCTGCCTCTGATAGTGGAGGACGAGCTTCAGGGCCTCACCAAGACGAAGGATGTCAAGGAGCTGTTCATCAAGCTCGGGATATGGCCCGACGTGGAGCGCGCCGACAGGAAGAAGATCAGGGCCGGCAGGGGCAAGACCCGAGGCCGGAAGAGGAAGGTGGGCAAGGGGCCCATGCTGGTCATCTCCCAGGACCTAGGAATAGTCAAGGCCGCAGGTAACCTGCCCGGGGTCGACATCGTGAAGGTCGAGGACCTGAACGCTGAGCTCCTGGCGCCGGGGGCTCATCCAGGCAGGCTCGTCGTCTGGTCGAAGTCCGCATTCACAGCCGTCGACGATGTCTGGGGAGGAGACAGGACTTGAGACCCCACGACGTCGTGCTCTACCCCATGATGACGGAGCGATCCGTCTACATGATAGAGAACGAGAACAAGCTGGTCTTCATCGTCAACCAGAAGGCCAACAAGCACGACATCTCGAATGCCATCGAGACGCTCTACGGGGTCGAGGTGGAGAGCATTAATACGCTCATCACACGCAAGAGCGAGAAGAAGGCCTTCGTCAAGCTCAAAGAGGCGTACGACGCCTCCGACCTAGCTATAAGGCTAGGACTACTGTAGGGATGACATATGGGTAAGAAACTTAAGGTCCAGAGGCGGGGCAGAGGGACCCCAACCTTCAGGGCGAAGAAGACCAACAAGGTCGCGCCGATAAAGTACCCCGTGCTGGGCACGTCTCTGAACGGGGTCGTCAAGGACCTGTACCATGAGCCAGGCCGTGGGTCCCCACTGGTCTACGTCGAGCTCGAGGACGGCGGCGGCTTCTACACGGCGGCCCCCGAGGGAATACACATAGATCAGAAGGTCAGCATAGGAGACGAGGCTCCGGCCAGGATCGGCAACATCCTCCCCATCGGCTCAATCCCCGAGAGCACCATGATCTGTAACGTCGAGCTGAGGCCAGGTGACGGTGGGAGATTCGCCAGGAGCGGCGGCAGCTTCGCCACTGTGGTCTCCCACAACGACGGAAAGACCACTCTGAAGCTCCCCTCGAAGAGAAGCATCGTGGTCAAGGACGCCTGTAGGGCCACCATCGGGATCGTCTCAGCTGGAGGCAGGAGGGAGAAGCCCTTCATGAAGGCGGGGGAGAGGTTCTACAGCAAGAGGGCGAAGGGCCAGATCTACCCCGAGACCAAGGGGATCAAGATGGCCGCGGCATCCCACCCCCACGGGGGAGGACGCCACAGGAGGCCCGGGAGCTCCACGACCGTCTCGAGGCACGCCCCCCCGGGGGCCAAGGTCGGCCTCATCGCGGCACGTAACTCCGGGAAGAGGAAGAGGCAGAGGAGGAACTAGCCCGCACCCCTTATATATCGGATTTAGAATGATGGAGTTGATCGCATGCCAAAAGATTTCGTTTTCCGAGGTCTCGATGAGGAGCAGCTCAAGGCTGTCTCCATGGACGAGTTCATCAGGATGCTACCCTCCCGGATGAGGAGGAGCCTCAGGAGAGGCCTCCCCGAGGAGCACCGCATACTCATAGAGAAGATAAGGTCCTGGCAGCCGGGCGGCAAGCCTCTTAAGACCCACGCCAGGAACCTGATAATCCTCCCCGAGATGATCGGGAAGACCGTCCACGTCTTCTCAGGAAGGGAGTTCGTTGAGGTCCAGATAGACCTGAAGAAGGTCGGCCACTACCTAGGAGAGTACTCGATCACCAACACCCCCGTGCGTCACGGACGGCCGGGCATCGGCGCCTCGAGGAGCTCGATGTACATCCCTCTGAAGTAGAATCTCTTTTCCACCACCATATTCTTCCGCATTAGTCAAAACATCCATCAATAAAGGGGAAATCTAGCCCTATCGTACGTGTGTCTATTATGCCCTCAACAGTGAAACAGCCGGGAAATGGGCATAAATCGGACTTCATTTTAAAACGTTTATCACAAAATAGCTTTATTTCGCCCTTTTTTCCAAATCAAAAAGGTTTTTATAAGGATTGATGTTTTATCTGGCGTACGGTGCGCATATGCCGTCCTGGAAGTACTCGATTCAAGGGCTTGACCCAGATCGGACCGCGATAGCCAGTGGAAGGGATCTTAGGGTCTCCCATAAGGCCGCTCGCGAGATCTGCCACTATGTCAGAGGCATGAGGCTGGAGAGGGCCAAGAACGTGCTCCAGGAAGTTGCTGAGCTTAAAAGACCTGTTCCATACCGCCGACACAAGAAGAAGGTCGCCCACAGGAAGGGCGTCGAGGGGTTTGACGCAGGTCGATTTCCGAAGAAGGCGGCGGAGGCCATCCTGAAGATTCTAGACCAGGTCGAGGCCAACGCGGAGTTCAAGGGCCTCTACTCCGACCGCCTCAAGATCATCCACATCGCGTCCCACAAGGGCAGGGTCATAAGGAATTACATCCCGAGGGCTTTCGGAAGATCCTCGCCGTACTTCAACTATCTGACCCATGTTGAGGTCGCAGTCGAGGAGATTCAATGAGCGTAGTTAAACGAATTATCAGGGATAGCATCGAGAAGGTCAAGGTAGACGAGCTTCTAGCCGACGAGTACGAACAGGCAGGCTACGGGGGGATCACCCTCACGAAGACGCCCCTAGGGGCCCAGATCAACCTCTTCGCCATGAGGCCCGGGAGGGTCATAGGCAAGCGGGGGAGGGCCATCAAGGAGGCCTCTGAGCGCCTCGAGAGGGAGCTCGGATTAACCAATCCCCAGATCACGGTGGTCGAGGTGGAGTTCCCGGAGCTGAACCCACAGATCCAGGCGGCGAGGATCGCCAACGCCTTGGAGCGAGGCATCCACTACCGCCGGGCCATCTTCTGGTCCCTCAACAGGACCATGGAGGCCGGCGCCATCGGATGTGAGATACTGATCAAGGGCCCTCTGAGGAGTAACAGGGGGCGATACGAGAAGGTCGTCGAGGGATACGTCCCCAAGTCCGGGGATCCGGCTCTGAGGTACGTCAAGAAGGCGACCATGCACGTCAAGATGAAGAAGGGGGCGTTCGGGGTCAACGTATCCATTGTCCCTCCGGATGCAAAGTTCCCTGACAAGGTGAACCTTGACGGGCTACCCGTCATCGAGTATCCAGAGGAGGAGTACGAGCTCCCAGCGGGCGTGGAGCCGGACCTCCCTGAGACACCTGTGGAGCCCGAGGTTGCGGAGGCGGTCCCCGTGGAGACGCCTGTAGATGTCACGGAAACCGTCGAGGCAACCGTCACAGATGCGGTAGAACCAGTAGCAGACGTGGCGGAGCCAGCCGAGCCCGAGGTGGCAGAGGTCGCTCCAGAGGAGAAGCCTCCTGAGGTCACCGAAGCCGTAGAGGCAGCGGTGGAAGAGGACGTTGTTGAGGCCGTCATTCCGAATGAACCGGAGCCCGTAGCTGAGGAGGCTAAGCCCGTTGAGGTTAAGCCGGAGCCGGTCGAGGCCGAGACCGAGCCTGAGGAGGTAAAGCCTGAGGCCGCTGAACCGGAGAAAGCTGAAGAAGCCCCGAAAGCGGAAGAGCCTGAGAAAGAGGGCAAGGCGGAGGCTGAAAAATCCCCGTCTGACGAGGAGGAGTAGCCTTTGCCCAATCGTAGAGTCCAAGAGATACGCGACATGAACGTCGAACAGCGGGAGAGGCGCCTCAGCGAGCTGAGGACTGAGCTCTCCAAGCAGAAGACCATGATAAACGCCGGGGGCTCCATCGAGAACCCCGGGCAGATCAAGGTCATCAGGAAGACGATCGCCCGGATTCTCACGGTTATGAGGGAGGAGGGGCTTGAGTCTTGAACCCGGTCACCCCCGAGAACATTCTGAGGCATGAGCTGATAGGCCTAGGCGTCAAGGTCGTGAAGGACAGCAACCCCTCCAACGTATCGATCACGGGGACGATAGTCGACGAGAGTCGTAACACCCTGACGATCGGGCGGGGAGGAGAGGCGAAGAAGGTCGCCAAGAAGGACGCCACATTCCACATAGACCTCCCATCTGGGAAGGTCGAGGTCGAGGGAGCAGCCCTGGTCGGGCGCCCCGAGGACCGAGTTAAACGTAGAGTCAAGAGGCGATGGTGAGCAGCAGAATTGATGAGCTTTAAACAACCAGCAACAGCGTGCGACGACGTCGACTGCCCGTTCCATGGGACCCTGAGCGTCAGGGGCAAGACCATGGACGGAGTCATAGTGAGCGACAAGATGACAAAGTCCGTCGTCGTCAGCATAGAGTACACCAGGTACTTCCCTAAGTACGAGAGGTACGCACGGATGAACAGCAGGATCACCGCCCACAACCCGCCATGCATCGACGCCAAGACAGGCGACAAGGTGAGGATCGCCGAGTGCCGACCTCTCAGCAAGACGAAGAACTTCGTGGTAGTGGAGAAGGAGGAGTAGCATGTCGAAGCGGATGAAGCGTAGGATAGGGATGAGGCGTAGGCAGACCACGGGCCTCGTCACCGGAAGCATGATTCAATGCGCCGACAACACTGGCGCGCGCAGGCTAAAGCTCATACAGGTCGTAGGCTACAAGGGGAGGCGACGCAGGCTGCCCAACGCGGGCGTAGGCGACCTCCTCATAGTCTCCTGCAGGGAGGGCACCCCCGAGATGAGGAGGCAGCTCTTCAACGCCGTCATCATACGGCAGAGGAAGCCCTACCCTCGGAGGGACGGTACCTGGGTCCAGTTCGACGACAACGCCGCCATCATCCTCACCCCGGACGGCGAGATCAGGGGCTCGGACATCAAGGGGCCCGTCGCCAGGGAGGCCGTGGACCGATGGCCGAGGCTCGGCTCCGTCGCAAGGATGGTGGTCTGAGTATGGTCAAGAGGGGTGTCACGAAGCCCGGAAAGAACCGGAAGAGGCGGTTCAACGCTCCCAACCACGTTCGCAGGAAGTTCCTGTCGGCTCCCCTCTCACCCTCGCTGAAGATAGAGTACGGGGCTAGGTCGATGCCGATTAGGCGTGACGATACCGTCACCATCACCAAGGGAGACCGCAAGCTCACTGAGGGGAAGGTAATCCGTGTCGACTCCGAGAGGAGTAAGATCTACATCGAGGGGGTCACACGCAACAGGATGGACGGGTCCATGGTTCAGATACCCATCAGGCCCGAGAACGTCATGATCACACGCCTTGAACTAGGTGACGACAAGAGGAGGGCGATCCTCGCACGGCGAGGGTTCGAGGCGAAGAGGAGGAGTGCATAGATGGGAAAGAAAGGTCCAACACGGCACATGAAGAGGACGATGTCGCCCGCCTTCTGGCCGATTCATAGGAAGGAGTACACGTGGGCGGTGAAGCCCAACCCGGGAGCCCACGGAACGAAGGTCTCGACACCCCTCCTGGTCCTAGTCAGGGATTTCCTGGGGTACGCCGAGACAGCGAAGGAGGCACGACGCCTCGTCAAAGAGGGGAAGGTGGTCGTCGACGGGAAGGTGCGCAGGGATGACCGCTACCCGGTGGGCCTCATGGACGTGGTCGAGGTCCCGGCGGCTGAGCAGGTCTTCAGGATCCTGCCGAGGCACGGCGGGAGGTTCGTACTTCACCCCATTAGCAAAGCCGAATCGAGTTTCAAGCTTTGCAGGATCACGGGGAAGACGACCGTTAACAAAGGGGTAACCCAGCTCAACCTCCACGACGGTAGGAACGTCCTCCTCGAGGACGGAGAGAGCTACGCGGTCAACGATATCATCAGGCTCGAAGTCCCCGCGCAGGAGATAACGGACCACATCGAGCTCAAGCCAGGGATCCGAGTCATAATAACTGGAGGCAGGTCCCAGGGCACGAAGGGGATCCTCATCGGTTTGGGCAGCGAGCCCGCGAACAAGAGGACGGCTACTGTGAGGACCGAGGCGAACGAGGACGTCAGGACACTCTCCAAGTACATCTTCGGCGTAGGCACGGAAGCACCCATAATCTCCCTGCCGGAGGGCGAGTAGTATGAGCGAGGCCACTCCCGAGAAGAAAGACGCGACTCCTGAGGTAGAAGAGGAGAAAAAGGAGGAGGTCTCGGTGGAAAGCCAAGAGGCCCCTGAGGTCAAAGCTGAGGTGGAGGAGCCTCAGGTAGACGTCGCAGAGGAAGCAGTCGAACCCGAGAAAGATGATGACGTGCCCCAAGCCGACGTCGCTGACTCAGACGCAGAAGTCATTATTTAGGATTAGCCCGAGGCCGACGCCGAGGAGGAAGAGGA
>Ga0209536_100005756_pt1 | contig 19149 bp, 23 predicted proteins | sample DeeMarSeWOR28_12_FD_187461 | JGI IMG/M metagenome (GOLD analysis project Ga0209536, IMG submission 187461) | Marine sediment microbial communities from White Oak River estuary, North Carolina - WOR-2-8_12 (SPAdes) (version 2) | ecosystem: Environmental > Aquatic > Marine > Intertidal zone >... | reverse complement strand
GAGCCGACGGCGATGAACTGCGCCATTTCGTCCCACACCAGCCAGTAGCCGGTGATCCCCAGCGTCACGATCATCCACAGGTTGGGGATGCCGGTCACCCAGGAAAACCAGCGGAAGCCGCGGTAGCGCCCGGAGGCCAATTCCTTGAACAGGTGCAGCAGCACGGTGACCACGACGGCGTCCGAGGCGTAGCGGTGCAGGCTGCGCATCACGCCGGCCGCGTACCACTGCCCGTGCGTCATGTATTCCACCGACGCGTGCGCGCCCTCGAGGCTGCCGTGGAACGGGATGAACAGGTAGATGCCGCTTACGAGGATCACCCAGAACAGGAAAAACGACAGCGTGCCGAGGTGATAGAGCGGGTTCCACTCGGTGCCGAAGGAAAGATTGAACCAGGATTCGAGCGCGAGGTAGGCGCGCTTCAGCGGGTTGATGATCATCGTTCAGGACGACGCTTTACGCGCGCCGCGCAGGGTGAACACGGCGGTGACCACGATGATGGTGCCGCCGATCAACATGCCGAGGAACAGCGAGTAGTCGAAATAGTAGCCGTCGCGCGCGGGGTCGTAGGTGGTGCAGAACAGCTTGATCTTGCTGACCAGGTTGGCCAGCAGGGGCTGGTCGGGCGGGCTGCGGCCGAGCACCAGCTCGATCAGCGGGTCGACCAGCATCGGCGTATCGAACACCTGGCCGTAAACCTGGCGGTAGACGCGCCCCTCGGCATCGATGACGGTCGCCTGTATCAGGTGGTCGAAACCGTTGGCCGATGGCGTGTAGCGGAAGCCGATATCCCGCGCCAGCCGCTCGACATCCTCGCGCGCCGGGCTCAGCAGTTGCCAGCCGCGCTCGTCGATACCCTGTTTGGCGGCGAAGTAACGCATCGCCGCAGGCGTATCGACCTGCACGTCGAAACCCACCACGGCGACCGCGAAACTGTCGTCGCCGAGCGCCGCACGCGCCTTGTCGACCACCTGCGACAGGTATTGCGTCGTCATCGGGCAGATCTGGTAACAGCTGGTATACACCATGCTCAATACCAGCGGCTTGCCGCGAAAATCGACGAGGCGCAGGTTGCGGCCGTCGGCGCTGATAAACCTTGCGTCGCCGACCTCGCGCCCGATCGCGGCCTGGCTCTGCGCGAGCGCTGCGTCGTAATCGAAACCCGGGGCGGCGCCGCTATCCAGCGAGATCGTTGTTTGCGCCAGCACCGGCTGCGCCAGCAGCAACTGCTGCAGCAGTAAAGCGCAGGCTATGACCTTGAGTTGCATCGGAGCGGGTTTAGATGGTCTGGCCGAGCAGCAGCACGTCGACCACGGCGCCGAGCAGCAGCAGCACCAGTTGCGCCAGCGAGGCGAAGAAGCTCTTCATCGCGATCCTCGGCGACGGGTCCCTGATCATCCTGACATTCCAGTAAATGAAGTATCCGCCACCGCCGGCGGCCGCCAGCAGGTAAATCCAGCCCATGCCGTAAAAGAAAGGCATGATCGAGATCGCCACCAGCATCAGCGTGTTGACCAGCACCACCTGCGCGCAGCGGCGGTTACCGATGATCACCGGCAGCATCGGGATTTCGGTGCGCGCGTAATCCTTGCTCTTGGCGATCGCCAGGCTCCAGAAATGCGAGGGTGTCCACAGGAACAGCACCAGCGCCAGCATGATCGCGACCGGGCCCGGCGCCGGATCGACCGCGGCGGCGCCGGCGAGCACGGCAAAGCTGCCCGAGGCTCCGCCGATGACGATGTTGGTCCACGAGCGGCGTTTCAGCCAGACGGTGTAGACGATGGCGTAGAAAAACGCGCCGAGGAATATGTAAAACGCGGCGGGCAGGTTCAGCACCAGCGCCGCGGAGCCGACCCCGGCGACCAGTAGCAACAGGATGATGCCGAGCCACAGCGGCCCCTTGCGGAAGTAACCGGTGACGAAGGGGCGGTTGCAGGTGCGCGCCACGCGCCGGTCCAGCTCGACCTCGACATACTCGTTGAAAGCGCCGGCGCTGCCGGCCGAGGCGAGGATGGCGAAGGCCAGCACCAGCACCTCGAACGCGTTCAACTGCGGCCCCGGCGTGATCATCATCGCCGCCAGCGCGGTCAGCATCATCACCACGCCGATGCGCAGCTTGAGCAGTGTCGATAGCTGGCTGCAGAAGTAGCCGATCGATTCGGTTGCGACGCTGCCCCGCTCGATCGCCAGCGTTGTCCGTTTAGCTGCGCCCATGACTGCCTGCATATTGCATGAAGGGAACGAAATTCAGGGGAAATATGGCAAACAAGGTCGGACGATCGCCCGCAGGCCCATAGCCGCAGCCATGGGTCAAGGGGGATCGTTCGAGATTAACCGCCAGATTTTTCCTGATTTCGTTCAGGCGCAAGCTGACATACCGCGTTTTTGCATTCAACCCGTTAAACCAGCTGATATTCATAACTTTTCTCATGAGCTTGAGCCGCCTTCATGCAATATGCAGGCTAACTCAGCGGCCACACCGAGGACAGGTAGTCCCAGTTGATGAAATAGTAGACGACGAAACAGACCAGCAGGGCCAGCGCCAGCGCGAAGGTCCCGGGCGCCTCGAAGCCGGCGGAACCGTGCTGCTCGACCGCGAGCCTGGGCGCCATCGGCAGTCGCTCCGGCTGCTCGATGTTGTAGACGGATGGCGCCAGCGGCACGCCGAATCCCTGGAACAGGCCGGCGGATGCCTCGATCTTCCTGCCGAACAGCAGCGAGCCGACGGTGACCACCAGGTACATCGCGCCGCCAAGCACGCCGAGCACGCCGCCGATGCCGGCGACCGCCATCATCGTGTAGGCGGTGCCCGGGTATTCGAAACTCAGCATCGCGCCGGTGAAGTCCATGTCCCAGTGACGCCGTGACACGCCGAGCGTACCGGCGCCGAGCATGAACAGGATCATCAGCGTCATGCCGGCGGAGAACACGTAGGGTTGCCACTTCGCCATCCACGGCAGGAACAGCTGGCGGCGGAACAGCACCGGGATCAGCAGGTAGGTCAGCGCCATGAAGGTCAGCGTGGTGCCGACAGCGACGGTAGCGTGGAAGTGCGCCGGCACGTAGATGGTGTTGTGGATGATGATGTTGATCTGCTCGGTGCCCATCACCACGCCGGTAATACCGCCGAGGAAGCCGAAGATGATCAGCGCGAAGAAGAAACCGGAGAACACCGGGTTGCCCCACGGCGCCTTGCGCAGCCACTCGAACATACCCTTGGTGTAACCCTTGGCGCGCTGCGCGACCTCCATCGAGCCGGGCACGGTGAGGCCATGGATCATGCTCGCCAGCACCGCGAGATACATCGCGTAGCTGGTGTTGAACACCTTCCACTCAGAACTGATGCCCGGGTCGACGAGGATGTGGTGCGCGCTCGCCAGCTGCAGGAACAGGATGTAGAGCAGGAAGGCGGTGCGGCTGACCTTTTCCGACATCGGCCGCGCGTTGAACAGCACGCCGACGATCAGGTACCACACCGCCACGTGCGCGGCGACGTTGATTTGCTGCGACGAGTGCCCCATGCCCCACCAGATGACGCGGTACATAGCGGCGTCGATGTGGCCGATGTAGCCGATCGACCACAGGAAGGTCGGGATCAAGATGATCGCGCCCGAGGCGATGGTGAAGATGGCGATGATGCAGGCGGTCAACGCGCCGAAGGTCACCAGCGGGATCGAGCCCTCGTAGGTGCGGTCGTCGCGTGCGATCACCAGCGTGCCGAGAAACACGAAGCAGCCGATCAGCGCGCCCACCGCGAACAGGATCAGCCCGAGGTAGAAGTGCGGCTCGGCCTGCATCGGTGCGTAAGACGTCATCATCACGCTGGATTTGCCCTGCAGCACGGCGATGTTGTTCATCACCATGCCGATGATCATCAGCGCGAAACCGGCCCAGGCCCAGCGCGGCGCCGCCAGGCGCGTGCGCAGCAGCGTCGACGAGGCGAAATACAGGATGGCGATCTCGAAGAAGATAATCCAGAAGATCAGCGCGTTGATGCCGTGCCCGGTCAACACCTGGTAGAACACGTCGGCGGGCAGCAGATGCACTTCCTGCCAGCGCGTCAGGATAACCCCGAGCGCGAGTACGCCGGCGATCAGCAGCGACACGGCCCCGGCCACCGCGTTGGCCTTCATCAGGCTTTCGGCGGACTTGTCAAAATAGAATCCCGAATCCGGGCAAACCCTGAACTGAGCCATTTTCAATTCTCCCTGACGTAGATTTTACCGAGCATCAGGTGATGACCGATGCCGCAGAATTCGTTACACACCACGGTGAACTCGCCCGCCGTATCGGGCGTGACCGTGAGCACCATCTCGTAGCCGGGAACGATTTGCAGGTTGATATTCACCGGTTGCAGCGAAAAGCCATGATTCCAGTCCATCGACGACAGGTGCAGGCGGTAACTCTGACCCTTTTCCAGCTGCAGGATCGGGTACCACTGCCACAGGCGGCCGAGCATGTAGACGTCGCTGCCGGCCGGCGGCGCGACCACCGGAATCCCGGCTTCTTCACCCACCTGGTGGGCTGCGACCATGGCATCGACCTTGACCTGGTAATGCGCGGGCGTGGTCTGGTAAGCCTCGTTGGACAGGTTCTGTTTCCCGTAGATGTGCCAGTAAGGCATCATCAGGAACATGATCAGGCACCACACCAGCGCGATACCAATCCACAGCACTTCCTGCTTGCCGATGGGCGTGGCCCACCAGTTGCGCTCGGAGGGGGGTAAAAATGAACTCATGGCTGTTTCTCCTTGGGGATCAGGGCGCTATCGGCAGGGTGGCGATTTCCATGACACCCCAGAGTATGTAAAACACCGTCGGCATCACGATGCCGAGAAACAGCAGCAGGAAGGGGTTGTCGAGCACTCGCTGGAAAAAGGGAATGCGTTCGGGTTTCGGTAGATCGTCTGTTGGTGACATGGCTGACCTCTGTTTTTTGTTGGCCCGGCCATCGCCGCCGCGATACACATTTCCTACCTGCCCAGCTAAAACGGTGTGCACTGACAGGCAGGCCGCAACGGCAACAGCTTTTTGGTATCGGGCAGAGTAACCAAGCGCCTCGCAAATTGATTTGATTAAAGTCAAATCGAAAAATCCGCCGCCGGCGGGCCCGCGCCGACCGCATACATCCGCGCTGTAAACTTTGATTTTTGTCAATTTTCCGACGCCCTGCCCGTGCTAGTTTGCCGCTCCTAACCTGTATAACGTCAATGGAGCCTGCACGATGGCGCTACTGGAATGGCGAGACGAATTCCGCACCGGGATCGAAGGCGTGGATCACGAACACGAACAGCTGATCGAGCAGATCAACAGCGTGTACGACATGATCCGCGGCCGCGCGGACAGGGAAGACGTGGTCGACGGCCTGGGAGAAATATACGGCAGCATATCCGCCCACTTCGCGCTGGAAGAGAGCATGATGATTCGCCATAACTACGCCGACTACGATCAGCACCAGACCGATCACGAGCGCCTGCTGGACGAAATTCGCGAGATTACCGACGAGTTCGAGGCTACCGAACAGCTGGACGACGCGCGCCTCGCGCGCCGGCTCACCGACTGGTTTCAGCTGCACTTCAAGACCCACGATTCGCGCCTGCACAAGATGGCGGCGATGCGCGAGCACCTCGAGGTCAATCGAGCCACGCTCAAATCCCTGATCCAGGATGCGAAGGACCGCTTCATCAACCGTGCGTAAAATCTTACTGATTCTGCTGCTGGCCGCCAGCCTGGCCGGTGGCCTGCGTGCCGCGCCGCCCGCCGAATCGCTCGACGGATACTATGCGCGCGAGGGCAACGACGGCAGTCCCGCACAGGCGGCAGGCAACAACATCTATATCCGCTTCTTCCCGGACCGCTGGCTCGGCATGCTGTTTCTGCCCTGGCCCTATGCCACCGAGGTCGACCCGGCCACCATACCCAGTGTATTCGACGCGGCCAGGGCGCAAACCACCAGCAGCGCCTACCTGCGCGGCGACTTCGGCCTGCTGCAACAGAAGGCGACGCTGCACATCGAGCGCTACGGCTACCTCGAGGACCGCATCGTTTTCGAATGCGGCTCGCTCGCGCCCTGCACCATCCGCCTGGGTGAAGGCTACCTGGAACTGATCAAGCCCGGGGTCATCAACGAGCACATCGTGCGCTACCGGCACGTCGCCGTCGACAGATGAAGCGCGGGACCCTGCCCATCGGCAGCCTCGTCCTGTTTGCGCTGTTCCTGCTGGTCATGCTGGCGACCTGGCTGCTGGTCAGACCACCGGCGCCGCCGCCTGAGCTGGCGGGCGTGCTGCGCCCCGAGTACCGCCTGCTGGCGCCGTTTCGCCTGACCGATCAGCACTCGCAGGCCTTCGACCGCGGCAGGCTCGAGGGCAAGTGGAGCATGCTGTTTTTCGGCTACCTGTCGTGCCCCGACGTGTGCCCGCTGACGATGCATGAGCTGGGCCGGTTCTGGCAGCTGGTGGAGGATGAACGCGGCGCGCCGCCGGACGACCTGCAGGTGGTATTCGTGTCGGTGGACCCGGCGCGCGACAGCCTGCGCCAGCTCGGCGACTACGTGCGACACTTCAATGCGAATTTCATCGCCGCCACCGGCGACAAAGCGCAGCTCGACAAGCTCACGCAGCAGTTCGGCGCGGGCTATGTCATCGAGGCGGAGACGGCCCCCGGCCAGTACCCGGTGGCGCACACCAGCGCCATCTTCCTGGTCGATCCGCTGGGCCGTTCGGTGGCCACTTTTTCACAGCCTCACTACGCCACCACGCTAAACGCGCAGTATCGCCGCATCAGGCAGTATTTCGGCGGCGCGGGTTAGCCCGGATAGATGGCCGGATCGATAGCGGGATCAGGATTTGTCGCGCGCGCCGGGTTTTTTCCACTGGCGCATGGCCCAGATGAAATAGGCCACGATCAGCACCAGGTTGACGCCGATGCCGATGGCGAAAAAACCAATCGGTGCCCCCTCGTTGATCGTTGGGTTAGAATCCACGCTCACCGTGGCCGCGGATGTTTCGCTGCTGCTGGACTGATGATTGCTCACGGAGATTAACCAGGTCATGTTCGTCAACCAGTTTACGCTACCGCCGGTCGATAGCAACGCCCGCAGGCTCACCACCGGCTGGCTGCTGCTGGGGCTGGCGGCGCTGGTGGTCGGCGGCCTGTACACCATACTGGTGGTGCTGTCGCGCACCCCCTTCTTCCAGAAAATCATCCCCTGGGTGGATTTCTTTCACACCGCGCTGGTGGTGCACGTCAACCTCACCGTGCTGGTCTGGTTCCTCGCCTTTGCCGGAGTGCTGTGGAGCTATAACGACTCGCGACGTTGCCTGGCCTGCGGCTGGACGGCGCTGGCGCTCGCCAGCCTCGGCAGCCTGCTGATCGTCTTCGCGCCGTTCACCGGCGAGAGCCACCCGTTGATGAACAACTACGTGCCGGTGTTGCAGAACCCGACCTTTTTCGCCGGCCTGTGGCTGTTCGGCGCGGGTTTCCTGCTGCTGGTGCTGCGCAGCTGCCTGACCGCTTTCGACACCGACAACCGCAGCAGCGGCGAAACCAGTCTGCGCTTCGGGCTGTTCGTCGCGGTGGTGGCGTCGCTGTTCGCACTGGTGGCGTTGCTGCTGTCCGCGCTCGGCATCGATCCTGGCTTCCAGGGTCTCGCCTACTACGACCGGCTGTTCTGGGGCAGCGGCCACATCATCCAGTTCAGCCACACCCAGCTGATGCTGGTTGCCTGGCTGTGGCTCGCCAGCGTCAGCGGCGCGCGCCTGCGGCTGTCGCCGCGCGTCGCCCTGTTGCTGTTCATCCTCGGCCTGCAGCCGGTGCTCGCGGCGCCCGTCATTTACCTCGTGTTCGACGTCAGCTCGGGCGACCACCTGTTCTGGTTCATCCAGCTGATGAAGTACGGCGGCGCGGTCGGCGCGGTGCCGATCGGCGTCGCCGTCGCGCTCGCCATCGCGGAAAAATGGCGCCCCAGCCCGGGTTACGAGATCGAGCGCAACGCGCTGCTGTTTTCGCTGCTGCTGTTCGGCGTCGGCGGCGGCATCGGCTTCCTCATCAGCGGCAGCACGGTGACCGTGCCCGCCCACTACCACGGCTCCATCGTCGGCATCACCATCGCCTTCATGGGCATCACCTACCACCTGCTGCCGCAACTGGGGTTCGCCAGGGTTAGCGGGCGGCTGGCGCGCTGGCAACCGGGAATCTACGGCAGCGGCCAGCTGATGCACATCACCGGGCTGGCGTGGTCCGGCGGCTACAACGTCGCGCGCAAGTCGGCCGAGGCCGAACGCGGCTTCGAACAGATCGCCGGCATGGGCCTGATGGGTTTCGGCGGGCTGGTGTCGATCGTCGGCGGTATCGCCTTCCTGGTGCTGGTTTACCGATCGCTGCGCGCAGGCTAGCGCGACCCGGCATCACCCCCGGCGACGGGGAACCGTCCCTGTTGCCGGTCGGCGCCGACGACGCGGCCGAGCGACCGTCCTCGACAGACACCCCCCGGCCTCCCGCTGCGCTCCAGCCTTGCGGCAACTGCCGGTCCTCGCGATCGCGCGCGCCTGTTTCAGGTTGACATTTATCAAATACAACGGGGCGGGCGCTGACAATAATGACCGGCATTAGCCAAACTCGCAGCCGCCCGGTATGCCGCAGAATCCTGCCGGGTGCCGGCGTACGACAGGAACTCATATATGTCAGCAACCGGTTTCGTATCACTGGTGGGGGCAGGCCCGGGAGACCCGGATCTGCTGACCGTCAAGGCCCTGCGCCTGCTGCAGCAAGCCGACGTAGTGGTTTTCGATCGCCTGGTCAGTGCCGAGATCCAGGCGCTGATACCCCACGGCGTCGGGCGCATCTCGGTCGGTAAAACGCCCGGCATGCACTGCGTTCCCCAGGATCAGATCAACGACATGCTCGTCAGCCTGGCGCAGGGCGGGCGACGCGTGGTGCGGCTCAAGGGCGGCGACCCGTACATCTTCGGCCGCGGCAGCGAGGAAGCCCTGGTGCTGCGGCGCAACGGCATCCCCTTCGAGGTCGTGCCCGGCGTGACCGCGGCCGCCGGTTGCAGCAGCTATGCGGGGATTCCGTTGACCCATCGCGGGCTCAACCATGGCGTACGCTTCATCACCGGGCACCTGCAGCAGAACGAGGAGCTGAGCGTCGACTGGGACAAGATTGCCGACCCCGAATGCACGCTGGTGATTTACATGGGCCTGTCCAATCTGCAGCAGATCTGCACCGAACTGATCCGCGCCGGGCTGGCGGATACGACTCCGGCAGCGGCAATTCACGCCGGCAGCACCGCCCAGCAGCGCAAGGTAATCGCCACGCTCGGCGATCTCGCGCAGGCCGTCGAGCGCGCCGCGCTGAAGTCGCCGGTGACCACCATCGTCGGGTCAGTGGTCGCTCTCAGCGACGAGCTCGACTGGTTCCAGGGTGAAACCCGGCAATACCTCGAGGTCGACGATGACACGTTCCGCCTGGCTCGCGCTTAGCCTGCTGCTCGCGGCCCCGCTGCTCGCCGGCGGCCCGCTGCCGGCCGAGCGTGAACTGGAGCTGCGCAACCTGCTGATCCAGGACTGCGGTTCCTGCCACGGGCTCAGGCTGCGCGGCGGCCTCGGGCCGGCGTTGCTGCCGCAACAGCTGCAGGGCAAATCCGCCGATTACCTGAGCCTGGTGATACTCGAGGGCCGCCCCGGCACCGCGATGCCGGGCTGGCGCCCGCTGCTGTCGCCCGCGGAAGCGCAGTGGATGGCGCGCCTGTTGCTGGACGGCACGGCGCTGGGTGACAAGGGCACATGAAACGATCCGTCGCAGGCCTGCTTCTCGCCGCGCTGGCGCTGCCGTTGTTCGCCGCGCGCGGCACCGGCGACCTCGGCCTCGTCATCGAGCGCGCAAGCGGCAGCATCCAGATCGTCGAGACCAGCGGCAATACCGGCATCGGCCGCGTCGAGGGCCTCGGCGACCTGTCGCACGCGTCGGCGGTTTACTCGCGCGACGCGCGCTTTGCCTACATCTTCGGCCGCGACGGCGGCCTGACGCGGGTCGACATTCTCGACGGCGCGATCACCCATCGCAACCTGCAGGCGGGCAACAGCATCGGCGGCGCGATTTCGCAGGATGGCAGCCTGGTGGCGGTGTCCAACTACGAACCGGGCGGCGTCAGGATCTTCGATTCCGCGACGCTCCAACTGGTGGCCGACATTCCCGCCAGCTACGGCCAGCAGCTGAGCTCCAAGGTGATCGGCCTGGTCGATGCGCCGGGGCAGAAATTTGTCTTTGCCCTGTGGGACGCCGGTGAAATCTGGGTCGTCGACATGAGCGAGCGCGGCAACCCGCAAATCACCAAATTCAGCGATGTCGGCAGCAATCCCTACGATGCGCTGATCACGCCCGACGGGCGCTATTACATCGCCGGGCTGTTCGGTGAAGACGGCATGGCGCTGCTCGACCTGTGGAACCTGGACGCCGGGGTGAGGCGTATCCTGCCGGACTATGGCAGGGGCGAGCAAAAACTGCCGGTTTACAAGATGCCTCACCTGGAAGGCTGGGCGGTCGCCGGCGATCTCGCCTTCGTACCCGCGATCGGCCGTCACGAGGTGCTGGTGATCGATATGCGCGACTGGCGCCAGGCCGGGCGCATCGCGGTCAAGGGCCAGCCGGTTTTCGTCATGGCGCGGCCCGACGGGCGCCAGGTCTGGGTCAATTTCGCGCTGCCCGACAACGACACGATCCAGGTCATCGACACGCAGTCGCTCGCGCTGATTCGCGAACTCAAACCGGGCAAGGGTGTGCTGCACATGGAGTTCGAACCGCGCGGCGAAGAAGTCTGGCTGTCGGTGCGCGACGAAAATCGCGTCGACGTCTACGATACCGCGAGCTTCGCGCGCAAGGCGTCGATCGAGGCACAGAAACCCAGCGGCATTTTCTTCACCGCGCGCGCGCACCGGATCGGATTATGAGACAGTATTCGAAGCTCGAACAGCGCCTGCTCAACGAATTTCAGCACGGCTTGCCGCTCTCGCCCGAACCCTTTGCCGACATCGCGCGGCAGCTCGGCGTTTACCAGAACACCGTGCTGGAAACCCTGGAGCGACTGCAAACCGAGGGCGTCATCAGCCGCGTAGGCGCGGTGTTCCAGCCCAACCGAGTGGGCGCCAGCACCCTGGTGGCGATGGCGGTACCCGAGGCCGAGCTGCAGCGCGTCGCCGAAATCGTCAGCAACTTTGCCGAGGTCAACCACAACTACGAGCGCGAGCACCGCTACAACCTGTGGTTCGTGGTGGTGGCGGGGAACGACGCGCGCCTGCGCGAGGTGCTGGCGCAGATCGAGGAGCGTTGCGGTTATGCGTTGCTGGACCTGCCGTTGCAGGATGAATTCTTTATCGACCTGGGCTTCGATCTCAAGTGGACATGAAGGTAGCCAACGCGCCGGGGCTTCGCCCTGAGCTGGAAGACGCGCTGATTGCGGCGATCGGCGAAGGCCTGCCACTGGTCAGGCGGCCCTATGCCGAAATCGCGCATCGGCTCGGTTGCAGCGAGGCGGAGGTCATCGACGGTATCCGCAACATCATTGCCGACGGCAGGTTGAAGCGCTTCGGCGTCATTGTGCGCCATCGCCAGCTTGGCTATCGAGCCAACGGCATGGTGGTCTGGGACATTCCGGATGAGCGCGTGCGCGAACTCGGGCACTGCATCGGCCAGTACGCTTTCGTCACGCTGTGCTACCAGCGTCCGCGGCGGCTGCCCGACTGGCGCTACAACCTGTTCACCATGATCCACGGCCAGGACCGCAACGCCGTCGTCGAACAGGTCGACCTCATCGTCAAACAGTGCGGGCTACAGGATATCGACCACGACATCCTGTTCAGCAGGCGCTGCTTCAAGCAACGCGGCGCCAGCTACCAGGCCAGGCTGCCGGCAACGACGCAACACGCCCTGCATGAATGAACTCGGCCGCCTTTTCCTCAACCGCTACCAGGGTGGATTCCCGCTCACCGAGTTGCCGTTCGCCCAGGTGGCGGCCGAGTTCGGCATCACCGGCGGCGAGCTGATCGACCTGATCCGGGATATGCTCGAGGAGGGCCTGCTGAGCCGTTTCGGTCCCCTCTACGACGCCGCCAGCATGGGCGGCGCCATCACCCTGGCGGCGCTGTCGGTACCCGAAGAGCGTTACCAGGCGGTGACCGAGAGCGTCAACGCGCTCACCGAAGTGGCGCATAATTACCGGCGCGAGCACCGCCTCAACATGTGGTTCGTCGTCGCCACCGAGACGCCGCAACTGCTGCAGGCGGCGCTGCAGCGGATCGAACAGGAGGTCAACCTGCCGGTGTACGACTTCCCCAAGCTGCAAACCTTTTACCTCGGCCTGTGGCTGCAGGTCGAAGCCGACGGCAGCGTCAGCACCCGGCCCGTGCCCGGGCCGATCAAACAGGGCGGTATGATCATCGACGAACTGGACCGCAGGATCGTGCGCTCCACCCAGGCCGGCCTGCCGCTGCAGGCCGCGCCCTATAGCGAAATCGCCAGCAGCTGCGACTGCGATACGCAAAGCGTCATCCAGCGCATGCAGCGCATGCTGGAGCGCGGCGTCATCCGCCGCATCGGCGCCGTTCCCAACCACTATCGTCTCGGGCTGAAGGCCAACGGCATGTCGGTGTGGGACGTCGACGACGAACACCTGGTGGAGATGGGCGCGCGCGTTGGCCGGCTGGATTTCGTCAGCCACTGCTACGAGCGGCCGCGGCGGCCGCCGGTATGGCCCTACAACCTGTTCGCCATGGTGCACGGACACGATCGCGACGAAGTCCGCGAAAAAGTGGAGCAGGTAGCCATTCTGCTCGGTCGCCACAGTCGCCGCCACGACGTGCTGTTCAGCACCAAAATTCTAAAGAAAACCGGATTGAGGCTAGCCTGATGTTTCGTATAAGCCGATATTTACATGCGCTGCAACGCGGACAAAGCGTTGCCCCGAGACCCAAGCCGGTGACGATGGGCAGCGGTCCGGTGGTCATCTGGAACCTGATTCGACGCTGCAACCTCGCCTGCAAGCACTGTTACGCGACCTCGGCCGACATCGATTTCGCCGGCGAGTTGAGCACCGGCGAGGTGTTCACGGTGATGGATGACCTGAAAGCCTATGGCGTTTCGGTGCTGATCCTGTCGGGCGGCGAACCCTTGCTACGCCCCGACATCTTCGAGATTTCGCGGCGCGCGAAAGCGATGGGGTTTTACGTCGGGCTGTCGAGCAACGGCACCCTGATCGACGCGCACAATATCGCGGATATCGAGGCCGTCGGCTATGACTATGTCGGCGTCAGCCTCGACGGCATGCGCGACACCCACGATTGCTTTCGGCGCAAGCAGGGAGCCTTCGACGAATCCATCCGCGGCATCCGGTTGTGCCAGCAGGCCGGCATAAAGGTCGGCCTGCGCTTCACGCTGACCCAGGACAACGCCGCCGAACTGCCCGACCTGCTGCAATTGATGCGCGACGAAGACATCGACAAGTTTTACCTGTCGCACCTGAACTACGCCGGGCGCGGCAATCGCAACCGTACCAGCGACCTGCACCACCAGATGACTCGCGACGCGATGGACCTGATGTTCGCAACCTGCTGGCGGGATGTGCAGGCGGGCGTCCGGCGCGAGTTCGTCACCGGCAATAACGACGCCGACGGGGTTTACCTGCTGCACTGGGCCGAGCGGCACATTCCCGAGCATGTCGACGCATTGCACCGGCAGCTGCTGCGCTGGGGCGGCAATTCCTCCGGCGTCAACATCGCCAATATCGACAATCTCGGCACCGTGCACCCCGATACCATGTGGTGGGACTACAGCATCGGCAACCTGCGCGAGCGCCCGTTTTCCGAGATCTGGGAAGATACCAGCGATCCGCTGATGGCCGGTTTGAAGGCGGCCAGGCGGCCGCTGCAAGGACGTTGCGCGGCGTGCAATCAGCTGGCGATTTGCGGCGGTAATTCACGCACCCGGGCCTGGCAGCTAACCGGTAACCCGTGGGCGGAAGATCCGGGTTGCTACCTGAGCGATGCCGAGATCGGCGTGGTCGACATGCCCGAACGGATCGAGGTCACGCCCTACCGCCGGCGCCAGGAAGCGGGCAAGGAACTTCTCTCCTGAGGCGGCGCTCAGCCGGAGCAGATACTGATCATCGCGTCGCGGTCGTGAATGGTAACCTTGCGGCCCTCGATGCTGACGATTTCGCGCTCGTGCAGGTTCTTCAGGATGCGCGAAAAGGTTTCCGGCTTGACCGATAGCCGCGAGGCGATGACGCTCTTGGCAATCTCGAGCTCGAAGCGCGAGGCATCGGGCGGCGCCTGGCGCAGCAGGTAACTGACGGTGCGCACCGTGCCGGTATCGAGGCTGAGCGCGTCGATTTCGCGAATCAGACCGCGCAGGCGATAACTCATCGCGCCCATCAGCAGAAAGCAGGTATCGACCGATTCGCGCAGCATGTGCTTGAATTCCCGGCTGTTGACGACGACGACCCGGCTGGGCGACAGCGCGGTCGCGGTCACCGGGTAATGCGGCTGGTCCATGAACATCAGCGCCTCGGCGAAGCTCGCGCCCTCCTGCATGATTTCGACGACCTTTTCCTTGCCGTCCGGTGACACCAGCGACAGCTTGATGCGGCCCGACAGCACCAGGTAAAAACTGGTGGCGTTATCACCCTGGTAAAACAGCGACTCGCCCTCGACCATGTCGGTAACGTGGGAATGGCGGCGTATGCGTTCCAGCTGCTCATCGCTCAGTGCGGAAAACAAATGCGATCCCTTGAGCGCTTCGAGTATCCCTGTTATTTCCAATGCGGGTTCACCGAATCATGTTATTTAGTGCGGGATATTGACACGAATCGGGCAGTTTCGCATCCGCTTTTCGGCGGCCAGGGCGATGCGCATCACTCGTCGCCCAGCAGCTGCCGGCGAATCGATGCCAGCCGCGCGGCGTGGTCGGTAAAAACCCAGTCGACGTCGCGGTTGATTTCACGGTAGAGGGCATACCGCGAGGCGATGAAGCCGGTGCCGAGCTTCTGCCGGCGTCGATGATGTCGTCGAATCCGTTTTGCGCCGAGCAGCAGGTAATGCCCACAGACCCCGGCATAGCCACGCTCCAGCGCCAGCCGGCCTAGCTCGGCGATATTGAACTCGGCGACCGGCAGGCAGGCGCGCCGCCCACAGAATTCCGCCATCTCGAACTGCGCGATCTGCAGCGCCAGAAAATGATAATCCCGCGCTGGCTCCAGGGTGCAAAAGATTTCGCGCAGGCGCGCGCCGCGGGTGTCGTAGTCACCGGCCCCGTCGTGCTTCAGCTCCACCATCAGGTGCTGCCGGCCGCCAAACTGCTCGACCACCTGCGCGAGCGTGGGAACCTGCGGGCAGCGTTGCCGCAGTTCCTGCAGATCGACCTGTGCGACTGCGAGATCGATACCGAAGACCCGCTGCAGGTTATCGTCATGCACCACCACCGGCTGCAAATCCCGCGTCCAGCGCACATCGAGCTCGATCCCCCAGCAGCCGGTTTCGGCCGCGCGCCGAAACGCCGCCATGGTATTTTCAAAAACACGCCGGTTATCGTGTTCGCCGCGGTGCGAGATTATCTTGCAGTCGATGAGCGCCTGGCGCGACGGCCGCCGCCGCGGGATGCACCTGAACCACAGATCCACCAGCGCCATCAGTATGCGTTGCACAAACGGCACCGCTATCGGCACTCCGAACTGAGAGGACCAGCGGGCGACGCAGAGACCAGGTTCAGCCGTCCGCCGGGAGTAAGGTCCGCCACGGCGCGCCTCGCGGAGATCGCGGCAAAATACCGATGAGAAATACAGGCCAGCATCCGCAAACTCTAATGGAATCGGGGAACGATTGAAACGATTGCCGGATGACCCGGGACGAGATCGACAATCCCGACCAGGCGGCCGGGATTGTCTGCGAAGAGGGTCGCCGTCCGTGGCGAAGGGAAGCCGGAATAAGGGCCGCCGTCCGTGGCGAAGGGAAAATCAGAATAAGGGTCGCCATCCGTGGCGAGAGGGAAATCCTGGGCTCAATTCTGCCCTGCTTTATCGCGCACCGACTGCAGGCGCCTTTGCAAAAACCGCAGCTCCGAGTTCAGGTAGCGGTGCCGTCCCGATTCGAGCTTTTCGGCGTCGGGCGAACTGACCTGTTCGTTGATACTTTTGATTGACCGCACCAGCTTGATCTCATCTATGGCGAGGCCGAGTTTCTGCAATACATGGCTGGTGGTCAACGGGTCGATACGAATACAGGTCTTACTCATGGTGCGCCTCAACTAAAGATGCAGCAGTTATAGGTTCAGCCGGGCATGGAAACTGTGACTCAATACCAATTTGGCAACCGTGGATCGAGGCCGACAGGACGGCTGCGATGAACTTGTGAACCCTGTCGGAATTTACCTGCGCACTGGGTCACAGATTGATTCAGGCGGAAATCACGAATTGCGGATCGAGCTCGCGCAACAGTTGTTTCAGCGCCAGCGCACAATCAACATCGAACTTGTGTTGCAGCAGTTCATCGGCACGCGTCATGCCGCGGTTGATGGCGGCGACCGGAATGCCCTGCTGGCTGGCTTCACGCACGAAACGAAACCCGGAAAACACCATCAGCGACGAGCCCACCACCAGCAGCGCATCGCTGTCGGCGAGCGCGGCGCGGCACTGCTGTACGCGCGCCTGCGGCACCGATTCTCCAAAGAACACCACGTCCGGTTTGAGAACGCCGCCGCAGGCGTTGCAGGCAGGTACCTGCAATCGCGTTTCGTCGATTCCCCGCAGCTGCGCATCACCATCCGGCGCCAGCTCCACCTGCAGCCGGGGCAGCCAGGCATTGCGTTCCCCCAGGGCCTCCTGCATCGCCGCTCGAGTCAGCGTTTCACCACAGTCCAGGCAGCCGACGCTTGCCAGCGAACCGTGCAATTCGGTCACGCGCCGGCTGCCGGCCAACTGCTGCAGACCGTCGACATTCTGGGTAACCGTGGCGCTCAACCGCCCGAGCTGTTCCAGGCGCGCGAGCGCATGATGGGCCGCGTTGGGCCGCGCCCGGCTGAATCGCTGCCAGCCGAACCAGGAACGCGTCCAGTAGCGTTGTCGCGCCGCGTGACTGGCGACGAAGTCGCTGTATTGCATGGGTTTCTGGTGCTTCCACGCGCCGTGTCGATCGCGGTAATCGGGAATCCCCGAGGCGGTGCTGATACCGGCGCCGGTCAGCACGAAGATACGCTCGTGGTCGGCGACGAATTGCTTGAGGCGATTATCCATGGGCGCAGTGTAACAATCATTTACGGCTTCAATCGATAGCGGATTTTGCTTACCATGCGGCGATGAGCATCACCACCACCTGCATCGGCGCTTATCCCAAACCGGGCTACGTGGCGATCGGCAACTTCGCCGAAACCGGCGCGCCCGACGACGGCGTCACGCGCGACTTCAGCTATACCCAGGACGATGCCGCCGAGGTGCCAGAGGACTTGCTGCTGCGCGCCACCGCGCAGGCAATCCGCGATCAGCTCGCCTGCGGAGTCGACATTCCCACCGACGGCGAACAGCGCCGCGAGAATTACATCCACTACCATTGCCGCCACCTGCAGGGCATCGACTTTGCCCGGCTGACGCGCAAGGTGCACCGCAATGGCGCCGCGGTCGCCGACCTGCCTACCATCGATGGCCGCATCGAGCCGCGCGGCGATCACTTCCTCGACCGCGACTTTCGTATCGCGCAGGATTTCAGCGACAAACCCGTCAAGATCACCGTACCCGGACCACTGTCGATTATCGACACCACCGCCAACCTGCATTACGCCAGCGAGCGCGAGCTCGCATTCGACCTGGCCGACGCGCTCAACTTCGAAATTCGCGCGCTGGCGAGTGCCGGCTGCAAGTACATCCAGGTGGACGAACCGCTGTTCGTGCGCAAGGTAGACGATGCCCTGGGCTACGGTGTCGAGTGCCTGGATCGCTGCTTCGATGGCGTGCCCGACGACGTCACGCGGGTGATGCACATGTGCTGCGGCTATCCCGGGCATCTCGACGATGAACATTACCTGAAGGCCGACCCGGCCTGTTACCTGCAACTCGCGCGCGCGGTCGACGCCAGCAGCGTGCACCAGGTATCGATTGAGGATGCGCACTGCCTGAACGACCTTGAGCTACTGGAAGACTTTACCCGTACCGCGGTCATCCTCGGCGTGGTCACCATCGCCAGCAGCCGTGTCGAAAGCAGCGACTACATCGCGCAACGCCTGCGGCGTGCACTGCAGCACATCGACCGGTCGCGCCTGCTGGCGGCGCCGGATTGCGGGCTGATGATGCTCGGGCGCGAGCTGGCAATGCGCAAACTCAAAAACATGTGTGACGCCGCCGCGTCGATTTGAATCGTCGCGCAAAGCCGCGTATAAACACACTCATCTGGTTACCCGAATGGCGCGATAAAACGATGTCGGTTGATTTCAGTAAAAAGAAAATCATCATGATCCACGGCCTGGGAGCCAAACCGCCACCGGAGACAACGCACGAGCTCTGGCGCCGCGCGGTCACCGAGAACATCCGCGTGGGCAACGAGTTGCTGGCGCGCAGCCTCGAAGCCCACCCGGATATTTTCGAGTCCGCATACTGGGCAAATTTCGTTCCACACCATATTCCGGACGATGCCGGCTACAGCCGCAAACTCGAGCAGCAGGTCGACAAGGTCATCACCGAGCGCCGCAAGATCGGGGATCGTTTTCACGTCGGCATGGGTGAAAAACTCGGCAGCTTCTTCCAGGACCGTGGCATCGACCTGGCCAAGCTGCTGGCCAACGCGCTGCAGATCAAGGATGACGTCATGACCCGCTTCCTGCGCGAAACGGAACTCTACGACCAGGATCAGTACATTGCCGACCAGATGCGCGCGCCGCTGGAAAACGCGTTGCGCCGCGCCTGGGACGAGGGCCGCGAACCCATCATACTGGCGCACAGCATGGGCAGCTTCATCAGCTATGACGTGTTGTGGCGCTTTGCCCATCGCAGGACCGCGGGCTTCGGCAACTACAACAATCGCCGCGTCAAAATGTTTATTACCATGGGTTCACCGCTCGGTGACGAGACCGTGCGCAAGCTGCTGTTCGCCCGCAACGCGCAGGCCGCCGCGGA
>Ga0209536_100005755_pt1 | contig 19150 bp, 12 predicted proteins | sample DeeMarSeWOR28_12_FD_187461 | JGI IMG/M metagenome (GOLD analysis project Ga0209536, IMG submission 187461) | Marine sediment microbial communities from White Oak River estuary, North Carolina - WOR-2-8_12 (SPAdes) (version 2) | ecosystem: Environmental > Aquatic > Marine > Intertidal zone >... | reverse complement strand
CTTCTTTACGTTGTCGGGCTTGATATCGTCTATCGCCTCAAACAGGAGCTTGTTGTTGAACAGATAGTTGCTCGGGTTGGTCTCCTTGATCTCTAGCTGTTCGGGCGTGCAGTCAAGGTGTTCGACGATGCCCTGTATGTTGCCGTACGCGTCGCGGACGATTCGACCGTAGCCGGTCGGGTCGTCGAGAACGGCGGTCGCCAACGTCGCCGCCGACTGGCCCGCCTCATGCTTATCCATCAGCGTCCTGAGTGTCTGAGATCTAAGCAGGGGCCCGTCACCGCAAAGTATAAGCGTCTGGCCCTCGAAGTCCTGCAGATGTTCCCTGCAGCACATAACCGCGTGGGCCGTTCCCAACTGTTGGTCCTGCCGGACCCAGACGATATCGTCGGCATCGGCAAACCGGCTCTCCACCTGCGCGGCTGAGAAGCCAACCACGACGTACATCCTCTTTATGCCGACTTTTCGGCAGGCCTGGAGCACATAAGCCAGCATGGGCCTACCGCAGACCTCATGCAGCACCTTCGCTAGCTGCGTATTCATCCGCGTGCTGCCGCCTGCCGCCAGAATTATCGCTACTGTCTCAGCCATTTGCAATTTACCATCGACTATTGATCATTGACTATTTGCACGCATGATTCGGGTCGGATACGCGCCAATCCGTTAATAGTCAAGAGTCAACACTCAACAGCCAAACCTCCGATATTCAATAGTCAGTATTCACTAGTCAATCAAAACCTACCCGACCAGGACTCGAACCTGGAATATGGGCACCAAAAGCCCATGTGTTGCCAATTACACCATCGGGTAAAACAAATGATTATTGATTAATGACTAATGATTATTGTCTTTTGGCCATTCCATTTCTGTGGCGAAGGTACAATCAATAATCATTTATCAATAATCATTTATATCGTCTGTCACGGGGACCGTTCTATATCGGCCCGATTTGGCCCCGTCGGAGGCTTGAGTCAACCACGCCGTGATACTGTTGACCCCAAAGAAATTGATTATTGATTATTTTCTAATGATTATTTAAAGGGCGCTGCCACTACCCTCCGCCGTAGGCTTCGGCCCGACGGTGGCTCACCAATAATCAATCATCATTTATCAACAATCATTTCAAAACTACCCCATGCGACGGAGCTAATAACAAAACGAGCATTATAGCCCTTCTCGATGGGGAATCAACTGTTTTTTGCGAAAAAAAGTGCAAATGATCCGTCAGTGCTCTCAAAAGCATGGCCATGACCCGGAGCAGGTACCGAAAACCGTCGTTTTCGCATCGGATGTGTAAATCGTCCATGCCTTGTGCTGTCGCCGGCTGACCCTACGGCTGGGCCCCGTTGAGAAGCTGCCTACATCACGCGGCCGGATTCTATTTGCACTTGTCGCCTCGCCTGAGGCCAGGACTTGCTGTCCGTCCAGCCCCAGGCCCTTGCCCCGGCTACTTTTGTTGCGGTCGCCAGAGCAGAACGCATGCTAGGCTTATCCTGAAGGGCTTTCAGGAACCCGGCTAGAAAACAGTCGCCACAGCCTACGGTTGATGCTGCCGTCGCACGACTGAGACATCGGGCCTGCCAGGCGCCTTGCTTGGTGACTACCACGGCGCCTCCGACGCCGCGGCTTATCAGAACGATTTCCACCTTATCAAGCAGCTTTCGCCCTGCCCGGGCCAGGCTCACGGGTCCGTCCTTGATCGGCTCTCCCAGCAGATCGCGCAATTCCGCGACGTTGGGTTTTATCAGCCAGACGCTACCGGCGTCAACGATTTGGCGCGAAGCGCTTCCCGAAGTGTCCAGGGCAATTCTCGCCCCGCGGCTGCGGCAGAATTCCAGGAGCCGAATGGTATCGGCCAGAAGCCCGCCCTCCGGCATCGTCCCGGCAAAGACACAGATGCTCCCCGGCTGTACAACTGTTTTCAGATTGCTCTGCAGTTTCTTGAGAGTCTTTGGCGAGGCGAGCTGGCTCTTGCTGCGCAGATGCATGTCTCTGCCGTCTGCGGTATCGACAACGGTGACATTCTGTCTCGTGGCGCCGTCGACGGTCGTCATCTTTAACTTGATCGAGGGCCACATCTTCCTCACCAAGCGGGCCATTTGCCGATAGTCATCGCGCCCCCAGAGACCCGCTGCGATATTCTGCTGTCCCATCCACGCAAGGGCCTTGGACACGTTGAGCGCCTTCCCCGCGGGCCGAATGATCTGCTCGTCGATGGTCTGATGCAGATCCCAATCCAGATTTCGTCCGCAACAGGTGATGTCCCATGCGGGCGAAAGGCCAATTGTGATGATCGACATCCTGTTTCCCAAAAAAAAGCAAGAATTAAAGTGCAGAATTATGCAAGTTATCCGCCACAGGCGAGTTCCGCAACTTTGATTTTTGATCTCGGATTTTGGATATTCTCTTCCAGTCCGCTCCGAGCTGTCCGCACGCGGCGCCGATACCACGGCCCATCCTGAACCGCACGACCGTCTCGATGCCGGCATCTTCCAATACCGATGCAAAACTGCTGATGCGGCGGCCGCCGCTGCCGACATATTTGCAGCGCCGGTGCGGGTTGTGCTCGATAAGATTTACGTTGCACGCAAGCCCCTTCAACAGCTTTACCAGCAAGGCGGCCTGGTTCGTCGAATCGTTGAGCCCCTTTATCATCACGTACTCGAATGTCACCCGCTGACGGGTCTTGGCCTGGTAGAAACGCACGGCCTTTAGCAGGTCGTTTACAGGGTATTTCGCGTTGATCGGCATTAACCTTGTCCTGAGGTCGTCGGTCGGGGCGTTCAGTGACACCGCCAGCCGCGGGTGCACCTTTTCTTCGGCCAGCTTTCGAATCGCCGGCACGATGCCGCAGGTACTGACAGTCATGTGGCGCAAGCCGATGTTCTTTCCCTTGGGATGGTTCAAGATTTCGAGCGATCTGACGACGGCATCGTAGTTGACCAGCGGCTCGCCCATCCCCATATACACGACGTTGCTGATTCTGCCGGCATCCTTCTGCGCGACGTTGACCTGATCGACGATTTCGCCCGCGGTCAGGTTTCGCTCGAACGGGATCTTGGCCGTGGCGCAAAACCGACAATCCATAGTGCAGCCGACCTGCGTGGAGACGCACAGAGTCCGGCGCTTGCCGTCGAGCAACAGGACAGTCTCAATCCGGTTGCCATCGCCCAGCTCGAAAAGGTACTTCGCGGTTCCGTCCTTGTCGGTCAGCTTCTCGGCAACGTTGAGACCCAAGATGTTATATCCCCGTTCCACCAACTGCTGGCGAAAGGCCTTGCTCAGGGGAGTGATCCGGGAAATCTCGGCGGCGCTCTCGACGTGGATGAATTGAAAAATGTATGCGGCCAGGTATTTTTTGCCGCCCATATCCGCAACGATGCTCTCAAGCTCGCCGAGGGTCTTATCCTTCAGATCCACGCTCATGATGGAAATAGATCAAAAACCAAACATCAAAATAGCCCAGTTGCCGCTTCGCGGCTCGCGGCAACGACTTAGTCAATTTTGCATTCTACATTTTGATTTTTGATTTTCCATCTCATTCTTCGTCGCTGTCGATGGCGATGTACTCGCGCTGGCCCTCGCTGACATAGGCCGGCTCCGAAGGGTCATCTTCCTCGGCCATGTCCTCATATCCGGCCTCGGCGTCTTCCTCCATTTGCTGACGGATGTTTTCGTATTCCTCCAGGGTAATAACAACTTCCCTCGCCTGGGAGCCTTTGTACTCACCGAGTATTCCGGAAGCCGCCATCATTTCGATTATCCTCGAGGCGCGGGCGTAGCCGATGCTTAGTCTGCGCTGCAGGAGCGAGACGCTGCCCCGCTTGGTCTCAAGGACCACGCGGACCGCGTCGTCGAACAATTCGTCCCGAGTCATCTCCGAGGTGTCCACGCTCTTTAGCTTGGTCAACTCGGGATGGAATTGCGGCTCGGCGACACCCTTGAGATGCTTGACGATTCGTCTGATCTCGGCGTCGTCCATGAAGGTGCCCTGAGCGCGAATCAGATCGCTCGTGCCGGGCTTGAGGAAGAGCATGTCACCTTCACCGAGCAGAGTTTCGGCGCCGTTCTGGTCCAGAATAATTCGGCTGTCCATCCTCGCAGCCACGCGGAAGCCCACCCTGCAGGGCATGTTTGATTTTATCAACCCGGTAACAACCGTTGCCTGAGGCCGCTGGGTTGCAAGGACTATATGGATGCCGACGGCCCGGCTCTTTTGAGCGAGGCGGACGATGTAGCCTTCGATCTCCTTGGCCGCGGTCATCATCAAGTCGGCAAGCTCGTCTATGATTATCACGATGTACGGCAGCTTCTTCGGAATTTGTGCCTCCTCCTGCTCAGTGGCGGCGTCGAACCGTTTGGAAATCTCCTCGGCGCCGAGCTTGTTGAAGTCGGCGATATTCTTGACCCTGGCCTCGGCCAGCAGGGCATAACGCTCGTCCATCTTCACCGTGGCCCACTCGAGTATCTGGACCGCCATTTTGGTCTCGGTGACAATCGGGCACATCAGGTGCGGTATGGTGTTGAACGCCGTCATCTCAACCATCTTGGGATCGATGAGAATCATCTTCACTTCGTCGGGGCGCTTCGTAAGCAGGACACCGGCGATGACCGAGTTTATGCAGACGCTCTTGCCCGAGCCGGTCGTGCCGGCAATCAGAAGATGGGGCATCTTGGTGAGATCCGAAACAAGCGCTTCGCCGGAAGAGTCCTTGCCAAGGTAGAGCGGTATCTGCATGTTCCGAGGCTTGCTGCCGGCCAGCTCCATCATGTTCTTGATGCGGACTCGCTCTTTCTCGCTGTTTGGCACCTCGATGCCTATCGTATGCTTGCCCGGCAGGGGGGCGACGACCCTCACGGCCCCGGCGGCCAGAGCGCGAGCCATATCATTGGCAAGCGCCGATATCTGACTGACCTTGACACCGGCGGCAAGCTCCAGCTCAAACATGGTGACAACCGGCCCGGTGTCGGCGGCCACCACTTTCGCATTGATATTGAACTCCGACAACAGCGTCTCCAGGTCGGCCGCCTTCGACTTGACGACTTTTTCCTGCACGGCGGGGAAGGTATGTTCGGGCTCGGCCAGAAGATCCAGCGGCGGCAGCTCGTAGTCGTCATAAGAAGGCTGAACGAATGTCCCCTGGGCCGGCTGAGCACTCGCACGGGCTTGCTTGTTCTTAGCCATCCGCCTGACTTTGATCCCTGCCGGCTCGGCTACTGTGGCGTCTTCTTCCTCTATCTGCTCTTGGTACTCTTCTTCTCCCAATTGTTCAGCTTCATCGGCGAGAACCACCGGCTTTTGCCTGACGCTCAACTCGCGCCATATCTCGGAGAGAACCTGGGAATGCTGTCTTGCCGCTGAGAAGGCGGGAACCGCCGCGCCGATCAACCTTTCAATGATAAAACCCAGCCCGCGCAGCAGCGCAATCATCAAACCGTCGGCCAACAAAATGACGCCCACTATCCAGACCGCCACCAACAGTATGAAAGTGCCCAGCGAGGCAAAGTGGCTTCGCAAGATCTGTGTCAATCCAACACCGAGAATCCCGCCGGAACCGACACTAAAACTGAAAGCCCACGCAGGCCACAAGCAGTAGAAACTCATCGAAGTAGCAACCGTCACCAATGCTAGGCCGACCACGCGCAAGACCGGCTGGCCTATTCTGCGCTTGGCAAGTGTGGCAGCCTGAAAACATATTGCGGTTACCAGGACAACGAACACACCGGGGCCTATATAGTAGAGCAATTGGTATGCAGAAAAAGCGCCGATCGATCCGCACCAGTTGGCCGCTGGACTGTTGGGAGGCGCCTGATACTTACTGGGCCAGTCACCAATGTCGAAACTCAGACAACTGCACAACAAAAACAGGCACAGACCGATCCCGAGACACCTCAGAGCCGTGGCGACCAGCGAACGCTCCGCCTTGCGTTTGGAACGTCTTTTGTATGATTTCTTCTTTTTCACCCAGTTGGCCCAAGTCTTACGGCTCTGTTCTTATTATCGGCCGTCATCCCCTTACAGTCACTCACTACGTCCCATAGGCAGTTGCTTTTCAGCCCTGCCGTTTGCTCATTGGCCTCGCCAGTGAAGTCACTCGCGATATTATCGGCAATGACTTGCAGAAGGCGGTATTACATTCTATCAACTAGTTTATATCGGCAGGCCCTAGTGCTTTTCTCCAGAATTGCTCGGAGTCGCCGAGTGCGGCCAGCGGGATATAGGGAGCTTTTACTGTTAACACGTACCGCTCTCTTGCGGCGTCGGCTCTGTTGGACTGGGCGTATATCTTGATTGATGAAGTGGTTTCTTCCCAGGCCGGCGTGCTACTTCTTGGCCTGGAGAGCTACTCTCTCTTTTGATTTGGCCTTGGTCTTCTTCCTGCCGAGAAGTTCGTCGGCCTCTTCGGGCGTTGCAGGCGGCCACTGCCCAGTCGTCTGCAGCTCTTTGAGGTGGTCCAGCTGCTTGGCACTGATGATTGTCCGGCACCTGGGGAATCGGTTACAGCCCATGAAGGGACCCCTCTTGCCGCTGCGTATTACCAGCTCGCCTTCCTTGCACTTGTAGCACTTGACGCCGGTAGGCTCGGCCGGAGGTTTCGGGGGCAGGGCATTGCCCTCTTTGTCCAGCTTGAGAGTCGTCTTGCACTCGGGATAATCGCTGCATCCGAGGAACGCACCAAACCGGCCGTTCTTGTGCACCATCGGCTTGCCGCATTCGGGACATTCGTGCTCGCTGATCTTCTGCTCGATCATTTTTCCCTCTTTGTCACAGGGACATGCGAATTTGCAATCGGGGTATGTCGAGCAGCTCAGGAATTTGCCGTTCTTGCCGAATCTGTACACGAGCGGCTTGTGGCACTCGGGACATTCGTACTCGCTGGGAGTTACTTCGGCCTTGGCATGTTTCATCTGGGCCATCGCGTTATCAAGGTTCTCCTGGAATGGGCCGTAGAACTCCTTCAGCACGCCGACCCAATCGAGATGATGCTCCTCGATCTTGTCGAGCTGTTCTTCCATGAAGCGTGTGAAGGCGATATCCATTACTCTCGGGAAGTACTCGCTCAGCTTCTCGGTGACTACCTCGCCGAGATCGGTGGCGAAGAATTTCTTCTCGGTCTGCTCGACGTAACCTCGGTCCTGAATCGTGCTTATAATTGTAGCGTACGTACTCGGCCTGCCGACGCCTTCCTTTTCGAGCGCCTTGACCAGGCCGGCCTCGGTATATCGGGCGGGCGGCTTGGTGAAATGCTGATCGGCCCTTATATCGACCACAGCCAGCGGCTGGCCGACATTCATTTTGGGCAACTGCTGCTCGGTCGAAGTAATGGGCCAGATCTTCGTATAGCCGTCAAAGACCAGGACCCGGCCGGTCGTTCTGTACCAGCAGCAGCCCGCGGAGGTCTCGGCGGCAATGTTCAGATTTGTCACGTCCCACCTGGCCGATTCGGTCTGGCTGGCGACAAAGCGGCGCCAGATCAGATCGTACAGCTTGTATTGCTCATCAGTGAGAAAGTCTCGGATATCCGCCGGCGCAAAGTCAACGTCGGTCGGGCGAATGGCCTCATGTGCCTGCTGGGCGCTCTTCCTGGCGGCATAGATATTCGCCTCTTTGGGCAGATAGTCAGCGCCGAGCTTGGCGGCGATATACTGTCGGACCTCTGTGACAGCCTCCTTCGAGAGGTGCGTGCTGTCGGTTCTCATGTAGGTAATCAGGCCAAGCGAGCCCATCGAGCCAACGTCGATGCCCTCGTACAACTGCTGGGCCACTCGCATGGTTCTCTTGGTCGTAAAGCCCAGGCGATTTGCCGCCGCCTGCTGCAGCGTCGAGGTGATAAAGGGCGCAGACGGGCGGGAGACCGACTGCTTGGTCTTCGAATCGGCGAGCTTGAACTGCGCGGCTTTGAGAGCGTTGAAAACAGGCTCGGCTTGCTCTTTGCTCGTCGCGTGAAAGTCCTTATCGCCTATCCTGTACAGCTCGGCCTTGAATGCATTGTGCCCGGCGAGCCACCTGCCCTGCTCGGCAAGGGTTGGCGGCTTGTCGCTGTTATTCTCGGTCCGCATGAAATCGAGCCATTGCTGCGTGTAGTCACTGGCCATATCAGTAGTGAAAACAGCGGGCATGAGCCAGTACTCCTTGGGCACGAACTTACGAATCTCTTTTTCCTTCTCCACCACCATCTTGACGGCGACCGACTGGACGCGGCCGGCCGAAAGACCGCGGGTCACCTTCTTCCAGAGCAGGGGGCTTATCTTGTAGCCTACAATTCTGTCGAGAATGCGCCTGGCCTGCTGGGCCAGGACCTTGTCCATGTCGAGTTTGCCGGGATCGGCGAAGGCCTGCTGGATCGAAGTCTTGGTAATCGCGTTGAAGATCACGCGATAGGTCTTGTCGGCGGGCATGCCCAACAACTGTGCCAGATGCCAGGCGATTGCCTCGCCCTCGCGGTCAAGGTCGGTTGCCAGATACAATGTGTCGCATTTCTTCGCCGCGGCTTTTAACGCCGAAATCGCACGTTGCTTGCCCGGCATGACGTCATAGGTCGGCTCGAAATCGTTTTCAATATCGACGTTCAGGCCCTTCGAGGGCAGATCCCGGACATGTCCCATCGAGGCCTTGACCTCGAAGTCGGGGCCGAGATACTTGTTTATGGTCTTGGCCTTTGCAGGCGACTCGACTATGACTAGAGCCTTCTTCGATGCGCTGGATTTTGCCATGATATAGAATTAGTCTTCCGTGCTCAGTTGTGGGTCTTACCCCATTTAACAAAACGTATGTCTCACCAATCGGCTATTTCCACGATAAAATTTAGAAATGGGTAAATACAGACGTGCCCTTCAAATGTCAAGCGAAAAGAATTATTGGGCCTTGCGGCCCCAAGACCAGGCGTGACTAGAGGTTACGAACGGACAGCCAAGCATGGGCAGGACAAATAAGCGCGAAATCCCGGCGCGCCGGAACTGCTGATCCTGGGCCTGAACAAGTCTCATCCAGGACGTGAGAACTCCCTGGGCTCGGTACCGTCTGAGGCGGCATGTCATGCGGAAATTTGGAAAGATACCCGGAATCCTGCACCTTGACCTCTAAGCCTTAATAGGCTAAAACCCATCTCACCGACCGTACCGGGCAACTAAGGAGCCGATACTTGGAACCAGAAAAAGACGCAGAACAGCAGAACGTGCCTGATCCTGAGATTCGGAGAGGGTGGTTGCTCTCAATGCTTTTTTACAATCGCATATCGATGCCGAGGTACGTCCTGCGCGCAGGGCTCATCAGCTTTGTGCCTTCGATAATGATTGTCGTCATCCTGGCGGCGTCGGGGATCATGACTGAGGAGCGAGGTCCCACTTTTGAAGGAAGCCCGCTTTTCCTCCTGCTGATGATCGTTGTAATAGGCCCGCCGATCGAGACCTTGCTGATGGCCCCTATCCTCTGGATGCTGTCATTTGTCACGAAACGACAAGTCCCGCTGGCGGCGATGTCGGCGTGCGTCTGGGCGGGGCTGCATTCACTTCTCGCCCCGGCTTGGGGACTAGGCGTGATCTGGCCCTTCTTCGTCTTTTCATGCTCTTATCTCACCTGGCGCAAACGGGCCTTCTGGCGCGCTATTCTGGTCACATCCTGTGTCCACTCATTCCAGAACCTCCTGCCCGGCATAATAGCAATCGCCACGCAATAGCCGCCGGCCGCCGCAATCTCAGCCGTTCCGCAGAAGTTCGTCCAGCAGCGGCCTGAATCGCCGGATGGCGTTGCCGCGGTGCGAAATTGCGTTCTTTTGCTTGCTGGTCAACTGGGCTACGGTCTTGTCCAGACCGGGCACAAATAAGATCGGGTCGTATCCGAAGCCGTTCTTTCCGATTTCCTCATTGGTTATCAGACCTTCAAGCGTCCCTTCGGTCTCGATCAGGACATTTTCAGGACTTGCCAGGCACAGGCAACAGACGAACCTCGCCGTCCTTTCGTTCTCAGGGACCCCTTCAAGCAGTTCCAGAACCTTCGCGATGTTTCGATGGTCGATAAGCGTTCTCTGGTCATCGGCGAGTTTCTCGCCCGAGAACCTGGCGGATTTCACTCCCGGGGCCCCGCCGAGCGCATCGACCACCAGCCCCGAATCGTCGGCGATCGTCCAAAGACCCGCAGCCCTTGCATAGCCGAGGGCCTTCTTTCGCGCGTTGGCGGCGAAGGTCGTCCCGTCTTCGGCGATTTCGTCCATCTGCCGAACGTCTGCCAGGGCCAGCCACTGCACATCACCGCCGAGCAAGGCCCTCAGCTCGGCGATCTTGCCGGGGTTCGTTGTCGCAACCAGAATTTGCCTGCGCTTCTCACACATGACCGACTATCATACTTGGGTCACGCGAAGATGCAAACACATAGAAAAGTCATCCGCCTCAGGCGGATTCGGCAATACTTCGACTGTGCTCAGCACAAGTTTTGATATTTGATTTTTGATATTTGATTTTCTTTGCATTATAATCCAACCCTTGATAGCTGGCCAAATCACCGATCGGTATCTGGAGCGAAAGATGGACAAGACGAAGATTGTTGCCGAAGGTATAACCTTTGACGATGTGCTGTTGATACCGGCCAAGAGCGATCTTGTGCCGAGCCAGGCGGACACGCGCACACGGCTTACCGACAATATCACTATTAATATCCCCATTGTTTCGGCGGCTATGGACACCGTGACCGAGGCCCGGCTGGCGATTGCGCTGGCGCAGGAGGGCGGGATCGGCATCATCCACAAGAACCTCTCGGTCGAGGCCCAGCAGCGCGAAGTGGCCAAGGTAAAACGCTCCGAACACGGCGTGATCCTCGATCCCGTTACACTCTCGCCCCTCGATCCGGTCAGAAGAGCCAAGCAGCTCATGAGCGAGCAAAACGTCTCGGGCGTGCCAATAGTCGAGGGCAAAAAACTGGCCGGCATCCTCACACGCAGGGACTTGAAGTTTCTCAAAGATTACGATGTCGATATCAGCTCAGTCATGTCAAAGGCTAATCTCGTGACCGGACCGGCCGGGACGACGCTCGAACAGGCAAGAGAGATTCTGCGCGAGCACAAGGTCGAGAAGCTGCTGCTGGTCACCGACGAGGGAGAATTGGCCGGCCTTATCACTATGAGGGACATCGACCGCGTGCAGCAATATCCGATATCGGCCAGGGACCGGCGGGGCCGGCTCCGCGTCGGGGCGGCCGTCAGCGTCCACGATTACGAGCGGGTCGAGGCCCTGATTGAGGCCGATGTCGATATTATCGTCGTCGATACCGCACACGGGCATTCGCAGAACGTTATCGACACGGTCAAAAAGATTAAGTCCGAGCACAATATCGACGTTATCGCCGGCAACATAGCCACTGCCGAGGCGGCAGAGGATCTCATCGCCGCCGGCGCCAACGCAGTGAAGATCGGAATCGGACCCGGGGCCATCTGCACTACGAGAGTAATTTCAGGCGTGGGAGTGCCTCAGGTTTCGGCGATAATCGACTGTGCAAAAGTGGCGCAGAAACATAATATCCCGGTCATCGCAGATGGCGGCATAAAACAATCCGGCGACATAACAAAGGCGATCGCCGCCGGAGCATCGAGCGTAATGATAGGCTCGTTGTTCGCCGGCCTCAAGGAAAGCCCGGGCCAACTGGTCATCTATAAGGGCAGGCAGTTCAAGGAGTACCGGGGGATGGGCTCGTTGGGTGCTATGGTCAAGGGCTCGGCCGATCGTTACGGCCAAAGCAGCTCGACCGAGGCAAGCAAACTGGTCCCCGAAGGCGTGGAAGGCCGCGTCCCCTACCGCGGTATGTTGAGTGAATTTGTCTATCAACTGGTGGGCGGCCTGCGGGCCGGCATGGGTTACTGCGGCGCAAATAACATCGAAGAGCTGCGAGAGAACAGCCGTTTCGTCCGCATAAGCGCCGCCTCCGTGCACGAATCCCACCCGCACGATATACAGATTACAAAGGAAGCGCCGAACTACTCGGCGTCTTTGCCTTTCGAAGATTGAGAATCTCCCCAACGGGGCGGCGCTGGATTACACTCGTTACACATTTAACTCAAAAAGGAGTTTGTCACGTGAGAGTTTGTCGAAGCAATGGACTGTGGATAAGGTTGTTCTGTGCCGGCTTGGTCTTGGCCGCCGGCTGTGCGAGCCCGGCAACGAAGCCCTCAGAGCAGAATGCGCAAGTTGAGGTTGAATCCGAATCGTCTCAGCAGGAATCTGCTGAGCCCATTACAGACCAGAAAGACAGCAAACCCAAGAAACATCTGTGGTATGAAGCAGCCAAGGAGGATCTTCGTAAGTGGCCCAAGAGGCTCATCGACGATTCCAAAGAGAGTTTCCTCAGGCCGGACAACGCGACGGCGCTTCTGCTGGCCGGCGGGGCCAGCATCATCATGCACAACACTCACGCCGACACCAACATCGAGAGACACTTCGACAAGCATCCGTCCCTGCACGGTTTCGAGGACGAGAGCCTCAACGTCCTCGGTCACCCCGCGACGCATTTCGGCGCCAGCGCTCTGTGGTATTTCCTCAGCACCCAGAACGAAGATGATCTCAACAGACAGCGCGCCTGGACGCTGCGCACGGCTCTTACCCTGACATGGGTCGCGACGACAGGGCTCAAGCTCGCCCGCAACAACGAGACCCCCAACGGCAAGGACTACGCTTGGCCCAGCGGCCACACTTCCAGCTCGTTTACCGTCGCTTCGGTTCTCGACGAATTCTACGGTCCCAAGGTAGGCATCCCCGCCTACGTGGCGGCGTCAGCGGTGGCATACAGAATGATGGACACCGGCGATCACTGGGCAAGCGACGTGGTCTTCGGCGCGACCCTCGGTTGGGTCGTAGGCCACACCGTCGCAGGCAGACACAAAGAACTCGAAATCGCAGGCTTCAACGTCGTACCCTACGTAGGAAATACCGAAGAATCCAAGGTAGGTGTGGGCTTACTGAAGCAATTCTAGAAACAACATGCCAAATGGATCATGGAAGGGCGGTGAGAAGAAAAAGAGCGTTATATTTCGCATAAGTGATGGCACCTATCTATTAGGATTTCCCTGAGTACCTTTTTGCGATTGCGTGCTTGCCACACGGCATTGCACGCCAGGAGCGGCTTTGAGCACGGAAGCTTGCAACCCTATCCGGCCCCTGCTGTATTCAGTCCTCCTTCCGGCAGGGGCTCTTTGTCCGACAATACGTATTTCCCAAGTCAGCCGGGCCTTAGCGAAGCTCTTTGTCGTCTCCTTGTTCTCCTGTATCGATGTGCCCTCTGAATGCAGTTATAACGTCCAGCCTTTCCGGTAATCACGACGCAGATATCGATTGGCCAGCTCTTCGTTGGTGAACCTCATGTCCGGACCGTCCCACCGGAGCTTCTTGTCGAAGTGCATGGCGACATTTCCCAGCAGAGGGGTCTCGGTTAGAAGGCCGCTGTGTCCTACAAAATCGGATCCGGCCGGCGCACCACCTCGACACGCATCGATCCACTCTTTGTAGTGACCCGGCGAACGGCTCAGCACCTTTGGCGGCGCCCCGTAGGCCTTTCTCCTGGACTCCGGGATCAGAGTATGGCCCATTAGCGCTGCCTCCTCGCCGATGTAGATGGGCGAGATCATGCGGCGGCCGGGCTCGAGGCCCTTGGGACGGGGCGGTGTAAAATCCTCGTCGTGCCAGGTGACCGTTACCGCAGGCATACCGTCCCGGCCGGGAAATTCGTATTGTACCTTGAAGCTGCGCGGGTGAACCTCCGGGCCGATTTCGGTGCACTTTGCCTCGACACTTGTGGGATAGTCCAGCTTGAGAGCTTTGAATACGGTCGAAAGTACATGGCAACCCATATCTCCCAGCGGGCCGGTTCCGAAGTCTCTCCAGTCGCGCCATCGCCAGGGGTGGTAGGCCGGATGGTAGGGCCGCTCGGGAGCCGGTCCAAGCCACAGATCCCAGTCCAATCCGTCGGGCACGTCAGGATTCTCCGGAGGACGGCCGCCCCGGGCCGGCGGATCCCAAAACCGCCGGCCCAACGCGACATGCACCTCATGCACCGCACCGATGGCGCCGTCCAAAATGAACTCCTGCACGAGGCGGGCCTCTTCGGACGCCTGCCCATGATTGCCCAATTGTGTCGCCACTTTGGCCCGGCGCGCCGCTTCGGTGATTTGCCGCACTTCGTGGACCGAGTAGGCCAGCGGCTTCTCACAATAGACATGCTTGCCGCGCTCTAATGCTGCCATCGTCACTACTGCGTGCGTGTGGTCCGGAGTGGCAACCATTACTGCGTCGGCATCCTCATGCTCAAGCAGCTCACGAAAGTCGGCGTAGGCCTTGCAGGCCCGGTACTCTCCGAGGCCCTTGTCTCCGGCGTAGTGCTCATCGACCAGACGCCGGGCCGGTTCGCGTCCGCCCATCTTCCGCTCCTTACCTTGCATCCAGTTCCACGATATGTAACCGCCGCCCTCGCGGTTGACATCACATACAGCCACCACCTGCACCTGGTCAAGCTGTAGGAAGTTGAACAGATTCACATGGCCCTGTCCCCCCATGCCGATCAACGCCAGCGTGGTCTTCTCACTGGGCGGAACATGGCCTTTGCCGCCCAGTACGATGCGCGGAACAACATTCAACGTTGCTCCGGCAGCAATCCCGCCGAGGAACGTCCGTCGCGATATCCTGCGGGGCAATTTCCTGTGGTTGCCTTCGATTGAACGCTTGAGCTGCTTCATGTGCTCTCTCCTTGTGAACTTCTCGCCAGCCTAGGCCGCCGGCAAAGCCCGGCAAACCAGGCAATCCGCCTTATGGCGAAAACCTCCCGGCTGCGGGCCACCAATATTATAAATGGTAGCGTCTGCTATGATGCTGTCAATCGCTTTGCCACGGCCCGTCGGTTGACTGCGAGCTACGGGGCAAATTGCGAATCCGTGGCGGTAATTGTGGCAAAAATGTCTTGAATTCGAGACCGCAAAGGCCTCTAATATGTTCTTAGGTCCTTTTGCACAACAAAATCGGTTAGGAGTTTTGCCAAATGGCTCTGAAAGAGTTCTGGTCTCAAACAGGCAAGTGGATGCGCGCGCACAATCCGCTTGTGCCCGTGGCGCATCGGCCTGAGATAGGCGATGACGGACTGATCAGCCGCAGCGAGGGCTATTCGCAGCGAGCGGCCGACGGATCGCTGCCGGCCGAGGCGCCGGGCAATGAGATTGCGGTAAGAGCGGTTCCGCAGGCCGAAGGGCGCGAATCGCTCGAAAGACTCCAGCAGGGTTTTGACAAGCTCGTGGAACAACTGCAGGACATCAACGAGCATCTGAGCCGCCAAGCGAGTCAGCACGACGATCTTATGGGTCGGATTGAACAACTGCCCCAGCTGCTCCAGAGCTTTCCGACTGTTGTGGAAAACCAAAAGCGCATAACTGAGCAGCTTCTCGAGCGGCTGGAGAACGCCGCGGCCAAGAACGAGCAGTTCATCGACGCAGTCGAGAAGATCCCTGCCGAGACCGCAAAGCAGACCGATGCCCTGATCAATATCGACCATCAGCTTGCCGCCGCCGCCGACGTCGATGTGCAAAGGACCGAGAGCTTCAACAATTTCAACAATTCGCTGGATGAATTGAACCGAAGCACCATCAACCAGACAGACGGCATTCTTCAGATGAGCAAGACTTTTGCCGCCAGCGACAGATACCTCAAGTACATCATGTCCAGGCAAAACAAACGCTTTATGTGGATTTTCATTGCTGCTGTCAGCGTTTGCCTGACCGCAATCCTGATCCTGACCGGGGTTGTCATCTATCTTAGATCCTGAGAAGACCTTCGCTTTTACAGTCAAGTAGACTCGCCTTTCTTCTCGAATTCAGGAACATAATATTTACGGTAAAGTCTGCAACGGACGATAAATACAGTTGAAAAACGTTTTTGTTTGAGTAAACTACGCGGACTTTATTCGCGTTTGCCGCAAATGAAAACTTTTCGAATTCGAAAGGAGCAAGGAAGTGAAGATCCTTAAGAGCATTGTTGCATTCTCGGCTCTCGGCTTTTGTACGACAGCGATGGCAGCCGAAGGCCCACCGCCAGCCGCGTCCGGCGGCGCGGCGTTCTGGCTAATCGCGCCGATCGCGTCACTGTGTGCGTTGGGCTTTGCCTGGTACTTCTACAAGAAGATGATGGAAGCGCCCGAAGGCACCGACAAGATGATAGAGATCGCCCGCCACGTGCGTGAGGGCGCCTACGCGTATCTGTTCAGACAGTACAGCGTTGTCACACTTGTGTTCGCGATCCTCCTGGTCATTCTCGGCTTCTGCGCTTACAAGGGTGTTCAAAACCCATTCGTTCCGATTGCATTCCTCACCGGCGGTTTCTTCAGCGGCCTGTGCGGCTTCCTCGGCATGAAAACCGCGACGAACGCGTCGGGCCGCACGGCCCAGGGCGCCAGCAAGAGTCTCAACAGCGGCCTGCAAGTAGCCTTCCGCTCCGGCTCGGTTATGGGCCTGGTGGTCGTCGGCTTCGGCCTGCTGGATATCTCGCTGTGGTATCTGATTCTCGATAAGCTGATATACACGGCCGACAATATGGCAAGCGGTCTGACCTTCCTGGGCCTTGAGCTTGTGCACAAAGGAATGGCTCCGGGAGACAAGCTTGTCGAGATCACCACGACAATGATCACGTTCGGCATGGGTGCTTCGACCCAGGCATTGTTCGCCCGCGTCGGCGGCGGTATCTACACGAAGGCCGCAGACGTCGGGGCGGACCTGGTCGGCAAAGTGGAGGCCGGAATTCCGGAGGACGATCCTAGAAATCCCGCTACGATTGCAGATAATGTCGGTGACAACGTTGGCGACGTCGCGGGGATGGGAGCGGACCTGTACGAAAGCTATTGCGGTTCGATCCTTGCCACCGCGGCACTCGGGGCGGCACTTTCGACAACGGTGCTTGCCGAGTACGGCATAAGCCCAATCAAGGCCGTTCTCGCTCCGCTGGTCGTTGCAGGCCTGGGGATCATTCTCTCGATCGCCGGCATCTTCATGGTCCGCTGTAAGGAGGACGCCACGCAGAAGAATCTTCTGCGAGCGCTTTTGATAGGGACCCTGGGCAGCTCGGTGTTAATTCTTGGTGCCGTAGCGCTTCTGGCTTGGGCCGGCTGGATCACCGTGGGCATCTTCGGCTCGGTGGTTGCAGGATTGCTCGCCGGCGTGGTCATAGGTCAGCTTACCGAATACTACACATCCGACGAGTACAAACCCACCAGGGGCATCGCCGAGCAGGCCAACATGGGAGCGGCTACGACAATCATCGACGGTCTTGCAACCGGCATGTTCTCGGCCGGCTGGCCCGTTGTGGCGATTGTGATCGGCATTCTTTGTGCATTTGGCTTCGCCGGCGGCTTTACGAATATCTCGATGGGCCTTTACGGCATCGGCTTTGCCGCTGTTGGAATGCTGGCGACGCTGGGCATCACCCTGGCTACCGACGCCTACGGGCCGATCGCCGACAATGCAGGCGGCAACGCCGAGATGGCCGGCCTGGGTGAAGAGGTCAGGCACAGAACGGACGCTCTCGATTCGTTGGGCAACACCACCGCCGCGACGGGCAAGGGCTTTGCAATCGGCTCGGCGGCTTTGACGGCTATGGCGCTATTGGCGGCATACATCGAAGAAGTCCGAATCTGGATAGGCAGACTCGCATCCGAAAGCGCCGATGGAATATATCAGGTCGGCGAAGTTGTTTTTGCCGCCGAAGACGGCGTCGGCGAAGCCATCAATGTCAAAACGGCAGAAATCATGCATTTCGTCGATGCCTTCGGTCTCAATATCATGAATCCCAAACTGATCTGCGGCCTGTTCATCGGGGCGATGATGGCCTTCGTCTTCTGCGCTATGACGATGAAGGCGGTAGGCCGGGCGGCCGGAGCAATGGTCAACGAGGTCAGACGTCAATTCAAGGATATACCCGGGATCATGGAAGGAACGGGCAAACCGGATTACGCCAGGTGTGTTTCTATCTCCACCGGAGGCGCGCAGAGAGAAATGATCCTGCCCTCGATGCTGGCGATCATCATCCCGGTCGTAACCGGGCTGCTCTTGGGCGTAGCCGGCGTGATGGGACTGCTTGCAGGCGGTTTGACCGCCGGCTTTGTTCTGGCAATCACCCTCAACAACGCAGGCGGCGCCTGGGACAACGCCAAGAAGTACATCGAAAAAGGCGCGCACGGCGGCAAAGGCTCCGAGGCACACAAGGCCGCTGTAGTCGGTGACACCGTAGGCGACCCCTGCAAGGACACTTCGGGCCCAAGCCTGAACATTCTCATCAAACTGATGACAATGGTCAGCGTAGTCTTCTCCGGTGTAGTTGTGAAATTCGCTCCAATGATCAGCGAGTGGCTACACCTGCAATGATCCGTCACAGTGCGGCACGGTTGACGTGGCCGCAAAATCGAGGTAACCTACCGGGGCGGCCAAATCGGCTGCCCCGTTTCTATTGCCTAGAAGGAAGTAAATCGTGACGAGTAAGCAAAACACAAAGGCAAAGCAGTTTGCCCTTGGGGTGGCCAAGTTGGCCCGCGAGCGGCATTGCACCGACATTGTGGTCATGGATCTGACAGGCATATCGCCCGCAACCGATTATTTCGTCATTGCAACCGGCACGAGCGACAGGCAGATGCGCGCCCTGGCCGATGAGATATGCCAGGATGCAAAAAAACAGGGCGCCCAGCGTTTCGGCCGAGCCGGCTACGAACAAGCCCGCTGGATCCTGCTCGACTTCGTCGAAGTCGTGATCCATATCTTCGACACCGAATATCGAGACTACTATGACCTGGAGCTGCTCTGGGGAGACGCAGAACGATTGACTATTGATTATTGACTATTGATTATTTGATGAAGTCGCTACTCCAAACGCTTGAAGAACGAATCACTGCAGCTATGGCCTCACTTGCCGCGGCGGAGGAATGTGCCGCCATAGTCAAACCGGCCAAGGACGCGAAGTTCGGTGATTATCAGGCTAACGGGGTGATGTCGCTGGCAAAGAAGTTGAAGACCAATCCGCGCAGACTAGCCGAGCAAGTTGTGGAGAGATTGGACCTGAGTGACATATGCGAGCCGCCGGAGGTTGCAGGGCCTGGATTCATCAATCTGCGGCTGAAAGCAGAGTTCCTGGCCGACAGACTGCTTGA
>Ga0209536_100005754_pt1 | contig 19151 bp, 17 predicted proteins | sample DeeMarSeWOR28_12_FD_187461 | JGI IMG/M metagenome (GOLD analysis project Ga0209536, IMG submission 187461) | Marine sediment microbial communities from White Oak River estuary, North Carolina - WOR-2-8_12 (SPAdes) (version 2) | ecosystem: Environmental > Aquatic > Marine > Intertidal zone >... | reverse complement strand
GGGAAAAAAACAGAACTAACAATAAGACTTTTCGACTGTCCCAGCTGCAGCAAATCATTCAAGGTTGTTTTAAACAAACAAAAGATCTAATTACACAGCCTCCTTGAGGTCTGTGAATCCTTGAATGTAATGTAAAGTTAGTTAAACTAGGTTATCATCTGAGAAGTAAATAGTCCAAAATAAAGACCAATTATTCGACTCATAATATCCTACTTTTTTTATTTTTTATACGCTAGGTTTTTATGTTCTGGAATGTAGAAGAAACCTTAAAAAAATTCCGAGTTTACCGGAGCCCAGATTTGGCATGAACCTTCCAGCATTATTTAAAAGAGATTATATGCAAACAGCTATAATGATAACAGCTGTTATTGTTGTTGTCTTAGTTTTTTGGTTTGGCTTAAGTTTTATTTTCGGAACAGATCATCCAGTGCTAGCTGTTGCTTCTGGAAGTATGGAGCCCGTGTTATATGCTGGAGATTTAATAGTAATTGAAGGAATTCCTAATATTAACGATATTTATGCAGCATCTGCGGATTCTGACCCCCCTGGCGACATTGTTGTATATCAAGGTTCAAGAGAGCTAATTGTTCACAGAGTAATAGACAAGAATATTGCGAATGACGGAAGAATCATTTTCATATTTCATGGGGATGCTAACCCGCCTGGAGCAAATGAACAAGTTAAAGAGAACCAAATTGTTGGCAGATATGTAGGGTTCAAGATACCTTGGTTGGGTCATATTGCATTGTTTTTTGACCCCCTAGAAAGGAAGATAGCGTTTGTTGGATTATGGATAGCTATTCTTTTAATCGTTGAACTAGCCCCATCAATAAGAAAGAAACTGAGTAGCAGCAACAATGAAGCAAGCCTTTAAATAACTCTGCAACAAATTCATGGTGCTTTATAAGGAGGGGCTTGAGATACCTGAGGTTATAGCTTCTATCCGAATAGAAAATGTTGTAGCTTCTGCATCTTTAAACCAAAGGATTGACCTAAACGCCGTGGTTAAAGGCTATCCAGGAGTAGAATATCGACCCGAACAGTTTCCTGGACTAGTTTTTAGATTAAAAAGGCCTAAAACTGCCACATTAATATTTAATTCTGGAAAAATGGTCTGTACAGGAGCAAAGTCTGAAAAAGAGTCAAAAAGAGCTGTTATGAAAGTAGTTAGAGAACTTAAAAAGAGCGGAATAATAATCCTCGGAAAACCTGAATTGAAGATTCAAAACATCGTTGCCTCAGCAAATTTGGCAGGTTTAATTGACCTTGAACGATCGGCATATTCTCTTGGCAGAACAATGTATGAACCAGAACAGTTTCCGGGTCTAATTTACAGAATGGATTCACCAAAAGTTGTAATCCTTCTTTTTGCAAGCGGAAAATTGGTCTGTACAGGGGCTAAACAAGAAGAAGACGTTTATGAAGCCGTTAGCAAACTTCATGAAACGCTCGAACTTGAAGATTTAATATACTACGAATAATCATTTTTCGGCTTCTATTAATTTTTTCTTTTTTATTTATTTAGTTAATAAAATCCAAGCTCATGGAAAATAGGTGACTTTTTATATGGAAATAAAATATTTTCAAATTATTTGATACATCCTATTATTCTTGTAGATTATGGACAGTCGATGTAGCGAAGGGGGTGTTGGGATTCCCATCCCGAAACTAGGACCTATTTTTATGTAACTTGTATCCACAATGAGAGTAACTAAAAAAATTCGGTTTATTAAAAAAGCGTCTAAGAATTTTTGTTTTTTCAATACAGTGTTCCTTAAGAAGGTTCGACCATTTTTCTTATTATGGTTAATTAAAGCAAAATAAGTTTCACAAATAAGAAACAAAAAAATTAGATAGTTCTGAAGTTGATTATTGGTTGACTTGATTGAGTATAATATTTAATTGTTTTTCTGTTATAGCCTCTATTTCACAAAGTTTCCATGCAAATTCGCTTATTTTAAGGACGCAATGTAATTTGATACCCTGAGTGGCCAAACTATTTTCTCCATTTTCCTCACGATCCATCAAAACCATAACATCACCAACTACCCCACCTTCAGCTCTAACAGCATCAGCAGCCTTCAAGATAGAACCGCCTTTGGTTATTAGATCGTCAATCAATAAAACGCGGTCTCCAGGCAATAGAATTCCTTCAACTCGTCTTCCTCGTCCATGTTCGCGTTCGGCCGTTCGAACATAAACAAAGGCTTTTTTAAGGTGATAGGCAACAATCGATGCAAAAGACATACCTGCTGTTGGAATTCCCACGATTCGATCAAAACCGTCGGTACCAATCTCACTGAGTATCAGATCAATATAGAGGTCACAGATTCTTTTAAACGCGTCTGGGAAGCTTGGAACAATTCTTAGATCCAAATAATAGGGACTTATCTTGCCACTAGTGAGCTTGAATGACCCAAATTTCAAGGCTCCAATCCTGTTCAAGATTTGGCTAAGTTCAGTCTTCATTTTTTCTTTTTCCAAGTCTCAGCCTCCACACTGTTAAGAAGTATGTGTGGACAGTTTTAAAGACCTTGCGTAGATTTCGCCGTTACTTTTAAAAGAAGCACAAGAAAACGTTGTATCCAGTCAGAAGTGTCTTTCATGGTTGATGCATGGATTCCCTACGGTAAAACTGAAGTTTGTGCTAGAATACCTACCAGAAATTTTTTGGGTTTTATCGAACCTAAAGAAAAACCGGAGGTTGAAGATTCAAGAGCTGAGATTGATAGAGCATTAAGTCAACCTATTGGAACGAAAAGGTTGAGTGAAATAGCAAAGCCAGATGATAAAGTGGTAATAGTAGTTGACGATGCAACCAGGGCAACTCCCAGTTATTTGATGATTGTTCCCCTTCTTGATGAGTTGAATAAAGCGGGAGTAAAAGATGATAATGTTACTGTAATTTTTGGTTGTGGCACTCATCGTTCTGTAAATTCAGAGGAGAAAGAAAAACTCATAGGAGCAGATGCACTGGCAAGAATAAAAACTATAAGCCACGATCACAAGGCAGAAGACCAAGTATTTCTAGGCAAAACTTCCCATGGAACCAAAGTCCACGTGAATAAAATTTTTGCGGAAGCCAACCTGAAAGTGTTAGCCGGAGATATAAACCTACATTATTATGCAGGATATGGAGGCGGGAGAAAAGGTGTTCTCCCCGCAGTTTCCAGTGCCGAAACTATTCAACAAAATCATGAATTACTGTTACATCCAAGAGCTGCAACTGGGGTATTAAATGAAAACCCAGTACATGAGGACATGATGGAAGCGGCTAAACTAGCTAAAGTTGACTTTATCTTGAATATTGTTACAAACAGCAAAAATGAATTGGTGAAAGCTTTCGCGGGAGACTTAGAGCAAGCTTTTCTTGAGGGAACAAAACTTGTAGATGAAATGTTCAAGGTATCTATAGACAAAAGAGCGAACATAGTAATTGTAAGTGCTGGAGGGCATCCATTTGACATTAACCTATATCAAGCATCAAAAGCAATCCACAATGCCTTAGATGCAGTGAAAAGAAGAGGTGTAATTTTATTAATTGCCGAATGTCCTGAAGGTCATGGCAATAATGTTTTCAATGAATGGATGGAAAAGTACACCGATTTGAAACGTATAGAAAAGGAGGTAAAGAAAAATTTCATTTTAGGTGGACACAAAGCCTATTACTTAACAAAGGCACTCCAGAAAGTAACTATCATTTTGGTTTCAGTCATACCAGACTGTTATGCAGTTAACACATTCAAAATGAGAACGGCTAGAGCTATGAACGATGCATTACGAGATGCATTCGAATTGGCAGGAAAAAACGCTAAAGTTTATGTCATGCCTCATGGGAACATTACTCTTCCTGAAGTTCAAACATCAGAACAAAACGACGATTAACAAATGAATGTTACAGGTCTTTGAATTTTGAAGTTATTTTAGCTATTTCTTCAAACTTTGTTAGTACATTGTCGATTTTTTCGCCCATCCGGTAGGTGTCTTTGTCGAGTCTACCTTTTGGGTTGAGTTCCTTTAAGACGTTGGGTTGGTTAAGGTTTGGATTTTTGTGGGCATATGGCCATAATCTGAATGAACCTCCGGTAATTTCATCTATTAAGAAAACTTGTCCACCGATGATACCATACTCTAGCTTCATGTCAATTAGTTGAATTTTAAATTCTGCAAAAGCTTGCTCTAAGTGAATAAAGATTTCAGAATTTAGTTTGCGCATTTCAGAATATTCTATGCCTTCTTTGGCGTTTATAATATAGTCTATGTATTTATCGTCCAACATGGGATCATGTAACGGATCGTCTTTATAGTGAAACTGAGTTACCAGGGGGTCAAACCTTGCTCCCTCTTCGGTGTTTCCCCACTTTAGAATTGAGCCTGCAGCGATTCTTCGAGAAACAACTTCAAGGTTGATTTTTCGGTCAAGTTTCTTCACAAGTGATACTTTTTCTTTAGGAGAAGAAATATAGTGGGTTCGAACCTTTTTCCTGTTAAGGAGTTCAAAGATGTCACGATTTGTTTTCCAGTCGACCAGGGCTTTTCCTGTTATAATATCGTGTTTTACTCCATCTCCGGCTGTTATATCATCTTTAAAGATCATGTAAACAGTTTTTGTGTCTTCTGGGTTTTCATAGATTATTTTGGTTTTTCCTTCTGAAATTTTTTTCATAGAACTAAAATTGATAGTCATGAAATCCATTCTCCTTTTTAACCAACAGTTTGGTATATTAAATTGAATATTTTAAGTTGTCTTACACCTTAACTGATATCAGTTAAGCAATAAAATTGGGTTACTAAAAACCCATTTTCAATGAAGAAAGCGGTCAATGATTAATTGTAGTATCTTTTTAGTAATTTTAGTGCATTTAGGGTAATCCATTTACTTGGTTTGCCTTTCTGTTCGATATTTGTATGAAAACGTCCATTAAATGTACTTTCCAGCGTCCAGCGTCCCAGATCATCCTGTTTAGAGATCACCAGATCAACGGCTTCTTGCATTCGTTTGTCAGTGCAACCAAGTTTAGTTAATATCCCCAAAACCTCTAGAACATCAGTCTGATACATTAGAGGAAAACCGAAACGAATCCAACCAGGTTTAGACAATCGACTTAGATCATGACTTCTTTTGTGAACATGATGAATAAGCATGTAGGCTATTCCTTTTTCAATCGTGGCGTTAACAGCATTAGACCTTTTTTCTTCAGGAATCTCAGCTAATGCTTTCAAAGCTTTGACAACACCCATGTGACAAGAATGTTTTGAAAAACAACTCTTAGCCTTATCATATGGCCATCCCGTAGGCAAGTGTTCTATTCCGTCATCAAATCGTTGATATTTTGTGATCCAATGGATTCCTTGTTCAACTCGAGGATCAGCCAAGTAGCCAAGCCTAATTAAACTCCATACCATATTGCTTGTTAAGCAGGGAATAACTCCACTATGTCGACCACCTGCTTTTTTTGCATGTGACCATATAGAAAAACCATAGCTTTCCAAATCTTGAGAGTTATTAAGAATAAATTCGCAAGCTTTCTTGATGTGATCATTATTTCCATCAGCTCCCAATTCCCCCAAGATAATAAGCTGCCAAACAGTCCCTTTGTATTTAGCAGTATAGAATTTATTTGGGATTTCCCAATAGCCTTGAGCGTTTTGTTTGCTCAATATTTTAGGGATTACTCCAAAGTTCATGATTTCATTTTTTGCTTTTATTACTTCAGTTTCATTTTCAGGTTTTTCTAAAAGTTCGGTAAGTGTAAAATATCGAACCGAAGGATTAGTCGTTTCCAAAAGCCAATCTATAGGATCTCCATTTAAAACTGATTTCCAAGAGCTCAAAGTTTCCCCAAACTAATCTATAGAGAGGTTAAGGTTCTTAAAATATATCGTCAATAAGATCAAATGTATCAGAACTGATTTGTTTTTAAGGTAATCCAAAAAGATTGAAGTTTTAGTCTACATCCACCTTTACTCAAGTATATATAGAAAAAGAAACACATATAATAATTAGAATTCGGTTACAAAATATGTTACCTTTTTCCCAATAAACTAAAGAAAATGTAACACAATAGAGAGGAGAAAAAAGAATTGAACACCAAAGATTTAGACGACGGCATTCCATTACCTCTACTTACTCAAAAATGGTTTGAGCAACGTTTTCCTGAGATAGGAACAATACAAGTTGTTGACGGTTTAGGTGATAACTGGAAAAGACAAAAACTTAATTCAATTGTGGTTGTTGCATTCCATGCAGACCTAGAAGTATCTCAGCTCAAGCATTTTTTCCCCCTCTTTCTAACTCAATATTTAATAAAAAATGGATATTCCATAAATCCTGTTGTTTACATTGGAGCACTAAGAGACATCGGTAGAGGATATCATCGGGGTGATATTAGTGAACGTGTTGCAGAGTCACACAAATTCTTTCAAGGAATATTCTCTCCAAGTACAAGAGTAGTTATTGTTGAGGACAGAATTGAGATTCAGAAAGATGTCTATAGCATCTTGAGAATACTTGAATTCGAAAAAAGCCTCCAAAACATCTTAATACAAATAGATACACCAGAAAAGCTTCTTGAAACAAAAACAGTGGCTCTCAAAGAAAAGAGTTACCCGCTTACTAACTATGAAAAAGAATTGCTCGAAATTTACCTTTTTGAAAGAAATAAACGTGGAACTGAAATTAAAAGCTACCCTTATGTTAGCTGGGGTCTAGAAACACTTGGATATCTTGGAACTTCCTATAACATTTTTGATAAATCCAATGCGGGACTTTCCATACTTAAAAAAATGATCTGCGCAGACCAAGGTATCGATTATCCTGCAACAATAGTCTTACCTGATCCGGTGGCAATCTCAGGAAAGTCAATGAGATATTTAAATCCAAGAGATTTGAATCCAGACGAAACATTATTCATAAGCGATTCATACAGAGACGTTAGTCGTAAAATTTATGAACAGGAAAAAGTGTCCATTAAATTTCTTGATTATCTTGTAAGGAATTTCATTCAACCGTTTGGCCCTACTTCCAAAAAGGAAGAGGAATCTTGTTGGGAAAAAATTGAAACAAAAAAGCATTTAGGCGATGAAGTTGCTTCTCGTGAACTAAAACGTATTGTTTTGAAATGCTACTGGGACTTTATAAAACCATATTATGAGGCTATGGAAGCGATTCTTGGAACTCACGAGAGTTTGTTTGTTCCAGAGGAATTAACGGAAAAAACATTTGATGCTTTGGGTTCCAGACGAAATAGGCAGATCCTCAGGGAATTGGCTTCTCATCAACAAAAACACGGGGCTCCAATGACAGTAAGTGAACTCTTCGAAAAGATGAGGTTAAACAGGGGAGCCAAGAAAGGTCTTTGGAGAAATTTGGACACATTAGTTAGGTGTGGTTTGGTGGATCGGATTCCAGAAGGAAAGAAACTCCATAAATACAATATATACGGAAATAAAACCACAATAAGAATTAGATTACATCTTATAGACTCGCGATATCGAGAACGATAAAGGAAAGAGAGAGTAATTCAGGTTTTCGAACTTTTAGTATATGATGCGGCGGTAGCTGCTGATTTAACTTAACGGCAGTAATAAAAATTCTTTTTGGAATATTTTTCACATGAAAGAATATAACAGCGTTATGTATTGAGAATTTCCATAAAACTAAATCATGGAGCTACAAATAAATGACTAAAAAAAGATTAAACACAATAGCATTGCATGCCGGACAAGAGACTCCTGATCCAACAACTGGTGCAAGAGCAGTTCCAATATACCAAACGACATCGTTTGCTTTCAAAAACACAGAACATGCAGCAAATCTCTTTGCCTTGAAAGAGTTCGGAAATATTTATACCCGAATGATGAATCCAACAAACGACGCTTTTGAAAAACGAATCACCGCCATAGAAGGAGGAACTGGATCGTTAGCAGTGGCGTCAGGACAAGCTGCTGAAACCTTAGCTTTATTGACAATTACGCAGTTAGGAGACGAAATTGTAGCAGCCAATAATCTTTATGGTGGGACCTACCAATTACTGCATTATACATTCGCTAAATTGGGGAGAAAAACGATCTTTGTTGACTCCAAGAATCCTATTGAATTTAGGAAAGCAATTACTGACAAAACAAGAGCGATATACACAGAAACTATAGGCAATCCAAAATTGGATGTTCCAGATTTTGAAGCGATTTCGGAAATTGCGCATGAGTCGGGTATTCCACTAGTTGTAGATAATACGGTTGGTGTAGGAATAGTGAGACCGATTGAACATGGAGCAGATATTGTGGTGGCTTCTGCAACCAAATACATAGGGGGGCATGGAACATCAATCGGTGGAGTAATCGTTGATTCTGGAAAATTTGAATGGAACAATGGTAAATTCCCTGAGTTTACTGAACCAGACCCCAGTTATCATGGATTAAAATTTTGGGAAACTTTCGGCAACTTTCCAGGCTTGGGGAATGTAGCATTTATCATAAAGGCAAGGGTGCAGCTGCTTAGAGACTTAGGACCAGCATTGAGTCCATTTAATGCTTTTTTGTTCCTTCAAGGACTTGAGACTTTACCATTAAGAGTGAAAAAACATTCTGAGAACGCATTTGGTGTAGCCCAATTTCTGAAAAATCACCCGTTAGTTGCTTGGGTAAACTATCCAGGATTGAAAGAGCATCCTAGCCATGAGTTAGCAAAAAAATATTTAAAAGGCAACTATGGAGGTCTTGTAGGTTTTGGAATTAAGGGTGGATTAGAAGCAGGAAAAAGATTCATTGAATCTGTAAAACTTCTTTCTCATCTCGCGAACATAGGGGATGCGAAGAGCTTGGTTATTCATCCAGCATCAACCACGCATCAACAGTTAACAAAACAGGAACAGGCTGAAACAGGAGTTACAGAAGATTACATTCGGCTTTCAATTGGAATTGAAGACATTGAAGACATTAAAGAGGACCTCGATCAAGCTTTACGTGCTGCAGTAAAGCAGTAAAAATAGCCTTTGAAGGCTCGGCTAGTTAATTATTTGGTTAATAAATGGAGGTGACAGCCATTGGAAGAAAAAACTGGAATTGAAGGAACAGTAGAAACAAAATATTACACTTTTGATTATCCTAAATACTTAACACTCGAATCTGGAGAAAAACTTGAACCTATTACTCTAGCTTACGAAACATACGGTAAACTCAATCAAAAAAAATCAAATGCCATCTTAGTTCTTCATGCACTTTCTGGAGACGCCCACGCCGCAGGATTCCACAAGGGAGCTAAAAGGGCTGGGTGGTGGGATGAAATGATTGGACCAGGCAAGGCATTGGATACTGAGAAATATTTTGTGATATGTTCTAATGTGCTTGCTGGATGCAGAGGTTCAACAGGTCCAGCGTCAATCAATCCGAAAACAGGGAAACAATATGGCACAGAATTTCCCATCGTTACTATAAAAGACATGGTAAATGCACAACTCCGACTAATAGAACATTTAGAAATCGAGAAACTGTTGACAGTTGTTGGTGGATCAATGGGAGGAATGCAGGTTTTGGAATGGATGATTTCTTATCCTGAACGGATACTTTCCGCGATTCCAATTGCTACAACAATGAAACATTCTCCACAGCAAATCGCTTTTAATGAGGTAGGACGCCAAGCAATCATGGCTGACCATAATTGGAATAATGGTGATTATTATTTGGGCTCGACTCCCGACAGAGGTCTAGCTATAGCGAGAATGGTAGGTCACATAACTTACATGAGTGACGTTTCTATGGCTGAGAAGTTTGGTAGACGACGCAAGAGCAATGGAACCCCATTCAAATTTGACTCAGACTTTGAAGTTGAAGGGTATCTGCGATACAGGGGGGATAACTTTGTTAAAAGGTTTGACGCAAACTCGTACCTTTATATTACTAAAGCAATCGATTACTTCAATATTTTAAATGGAAAAAGGTTCGAAGCAATCTTCAAAAATTTGAATGCCAAGGTTCTTGTGTTGGCGTTTAAGTCAGATTGGCTCTATCCGGTGTATCAATCTAGAGAAATCGTTAAAGCCTGCAAATTAGCAGGGGTTGATACAACATACTGTGAGATCAACTCCACTTATGGACATGACGCATTTTTATTGGAAGTTGAAGAAGAAACACATTTGATTAAACATTTCCTCAAAACTGTATTCAACGGACAGGGGAATAACTCCAATTGATTAAGCAGTCATCTAAACTAGAACATAGGATTATTCTAAATTGGATTAGGCAATCTGCTTCAGTTCTAGATTTAGGATGTGGTACTGGAGAACTGACTAAGATGCTTGTTAAGGAAAAGCAAGTACGTGCACAGGGTATAGAAATTGATGAGCAGGCAATTCATAAATGTGTAGTAAATGGATTAAGTGTTTTTCAGCAGGACATTGATACAGGATTAGCTGAATATCAAGACAAATCTTTTGATTATGTTATATTAAGCCAGACTCTTCAACAAGTAAAAAAACCCGAATTTGTTCTAAAAGAAGCACTCCGAGTAGGAGTACAAACAATAGTCAGTTTCCCAAATTTCGTATATTATCCGGCAAGGTTTCAAATATTTTTTAAAGGAAAAGTTCCGGTTACGCCTTCTCTTCCTCATGAGTGGTACGAAACACCAAACTTGCATTTCCTAAGCATTTCTGACTTTGTTAAGTATTGTGTACGAAATAAGATTACAATCGAGGACTCTGTGTACATAAGAAAAAACAAAAAAGTCAAGGTGTTTCCGAACTTTTTTGCGGAACTGGGAATGTTTCTGATTTCTGACAAAACAGTGAATTAAGATTTTAGAAAAAGTTCATTAACTGCTTTTGTTCTGTCTCTTTTTTTGTGAGATTTGAAACTTTTACTCCTATTCTTCTTGCTTCAAGGCCAGATTCAGTGAAAAATTTTTCGAATAGTTCGCTTACGGTCTTTTTGAAGGTTTTTATGTTACTTGTTGGATTTTCGAGGGTTTTTGATCGGCTGTGAACGCTAAGGTCTTCAGCAACTATAAAAATGCTAACAGATCTATAGACGAGTCCCCGTTGTGCTAACTTGGCATGAACTTCGTCGCATAGTCTGAAAACTTTGTCGAGTATAATCGACAAATTTTTCGTATTTTCTTTAAGTGTAGATATTCTGCTCAGAGATTCAGGCATGCTTCTTTCCTGAACGGATGTATCGTCTATTCCATTAGATGCATTATGAAAGTAAGTTCCAAGTTTTCTTCCAAAAACTTCGATTAGTCGCTGTATATCAAATCTTGAAAGCTGTCCAACAGTTCTGATGTTTAGGGTTTCAAGTTTTTTTTCGGTTTTTTTTCCCACACCAACTAGACGGCGAACAGGTAAAGGTGACAAGAAACTAGCAACATCATGTGCTCTAACAAGTGTTAATCCGTCTGGTTTTTTGACATCTGCTGCTATCTTGGCTACTAGTTTGTTTGGCCCAACGCCGACTGAGCAAGTGAGTCTCTCTTTTGTTAAAACGTTATTTTTTATTTTTCTTGCCAGATCCTCTGCTTGAAGGTAGTTCGCTTTTGTTCTCTGTGTTACGTCTAGGTAGGCTTCATCTATTCCAACCTGTTCGAAGTGGTCAGCATAGTCTCTGAGAATTTCCATAATTTTGTCTGAAATTTTCTTATAGAAAGGAAGGTCTACGGGTAAAAAAACTCCTTCTATTTTTGCGTCTTTTAGTTTCTTTTTAGCTAGCGTTATGGGAATTCCGGAGTGTATACCGTATTTTCGGGCAACATAGTTAGCTGTGCTTACTGCTCCGCTGTCTTCAGTGCGTCCAGAATAAACACAAATAACAACTGGTTTATCCTTTAAAGAGGGCTGTCTCATTTCTTCGCATTGGGCATAGAAGTAGTCTAGATCAACTAACAGTACAATTCTAGATTGCAATAATAGGACAACCTCATATATTGAATTATATGCTTTCGAACTTGAAAGTTGATTATTGCAGTTTAATAAGATGATCTAATCGATTTCAATTTTTTGGAAATATAAACTATAGAAGTTACATAATTGTTCATCAGTGTAATTCTACTTTAAGGATTTTGTTTCCGAAAGGAATTTAATCTAGATGAAAAACAGAAGCTTTAGGCATGACTAACCAAACTGTTCTTGGTAAATTCACTGATACTGAAAGTGTATGTAAAAAGTGTAAGCATCTAGACAAGCTAGAAGGGCGTTTCTTCTGTAATTTGTTAGGTGCTCTTTTAGCGGAGCAGACTCTTTATCTTCCCTGCGATCTGAAAGAAACTTAAGAGCATAAAACAACTTTCTTTTACAATAGTTAAAACAATTATCATAGCAGACATTTTTTGTTGTTACTTTTAGTACTTGAACAGCTAAAATGTGAGTTTTTTTGAAAATAGATATGTTTAAGAAGTGTTAACAATGATTTTTTATTATAAACAGAGGTTTTGAACATGGAATTGAAAGGAAGCGAAACTGAAAAGAATCTGCTTAAATCATTTGCTGGTGAATCCCAAGCAAGAACAAGATACACGTTTTTTTCTAGTGTTGCAAAGAAAGAAGGATATGAACAGATTTCTGCAATATTTACTGAAACAGCAGATAATGAAAAAGAACACGCTGAACTTTTTTTTAAATATCTCAAAGGTGGAGATGTAGAAATCACAGCAGCTTATCCAGCAGGAATAATTGGTTCAACAGCACATAATCTTAAAGCAGCAGCTGAAGGAGAGAAAATGGAGTGGGGAACATTGTATCCAGATTTTGCTGAAATAGCAGAGACAGAGGGATTTACAGAGGTTGCTAACACGTTTCGTATGATTGCCCAAGTTGAGAAGAAGCATGAACAAAGATATCTTAAACTCCTCGCAAACGTTGAACAGGACAAAGTATTCAAGAAAGGTACTGTTATCAAGTGGAAATGCAGAAACTGCGGTCACGTGTACGAAGGAAAAGAAGCCCCCGATAAATGCCCAGTTTGTGATCACGCAAAAAGCTACTTTGAAGTTTGGTGCGAAAACTATTAGAAGTTATAAGGAGGCGAAAAAAAATTGACAGAAGAAGGACAAACATATCTTTGTGAGATATGTGGAAACAAAGTGAAAGTGTTAGAGTCTGGTGCCGGAACTCTGGTTTGTTGCGGACAAGACATGACACTTTTGGATTAATTGTCTGCTGGATTATTACTCCAGCGCTTCTCCTTTTTTATTAATACTTAATCTAAAAATTTTATGTAAAAAAAGAAAGTGCAGGAGTTACTTGTCTTTGGGTTTTGAGCCTATTTCCACACACAGAATATTACATTGATAGCGTTTGTCTCCAATTTGCATTTTACCTTGTGCATGGTATCCTCGGCTTCCTGTTTTAAAGTCCTTTTTGTCTAGAACGAAGTTCTGTTTTTCTCCATTCAACTGTATTGTTACTATATTTGTTTCGCTCACACTAAATCCCAGCCAATTAGATATTAATGGAACTTGCCTCCTTTTTCATGTTTCCTATTCACTAATCTGTACTTCGAATTCCTAAAAGCGTTCTTAATATTTTATGATGTTAAAATAAACAGTACATATTAATTTGACCATCACACATTACGGTTAATGTAGATAGAAGTGTTTCATTGGGTATAATAATAGAAAGTAGATAGGTAATTTCCAGACAAATCAACAAAATCTATTAACTGCAACTTTGCTTTTTGATCTAAGAAGGCTTACATAATTGAAAAAGGTCAAGAACCAAGAGTTTTGGTTATCTATAATTTTATTAGTGATCACATTTATTTTCTCAGGTTTTGCATACGTTTTCTGGTATGAATTACTTTTCTTTGTAGATCCATTTCTGTTAATTCACTGGCTTGGTTTAATAGGGTCTGTTTTCATTGGAATTTTTATTCCAATATATTATGTCTTAAAACGAAAAAGAACCCAAAACAGAAAAAATTTGTTAAGAATTCATGTTTTTGGAAATCTCTTAGCCTTCTTGTTAATTTCGATCCATTTTGCTCAAAATGTTGGGAGATTAGCAAACTTCTATTCAAAGATGGGAGATGGAATCATTTTGTTTTTGGTTTTAGCAACATTTGTGGTAACTGGAATTACAGAAAGATTTCACCTGTTAAAAAAGTGGGTAAAATACACCAGATTTGTTCACCGATACTTGGTTGTACTTTTCTATTTGATTTTAATAATTCATGCATTACAAGGGTTTTAACATTCTTTGAACATTTAGTAGCTAGTATGAATATTATTAAAACTGGATGAAAAAAATGGCAAATCTAGCAATAATTGGTTCAGGGATTGGAGGATCTTCTGCAGCGTATTTTTCACGCAAATATTTACCGGATTCAAAGATAACAGTTTATGAAAGAGACAATAGAGTAGGGGGAAGAGTATTAACCTATGATGATGGAAAAAATAAAAGTGAACTTGGAGCAGCCTTTTTTAATTTTAAGAACAAATTAATTTATGACTTAGTTAAGGAATTGAACCTTAACATAAAAAAGGTTGAAGAAACGAAAGATATTGCCCTATGGAATGGGAATGAAGTTTTCTTCAAGGCTAGTCAGCCGAAGTTCTATAACATGTTAAAACTAATTGCTAGTTACAAATTTAATGTGCCAAAATTAATTATTAGTCTTAAAGAAGCCGAGAAAAAAATTAAAAAATTATACAGGATACAGATGCCAAAAGAGTTTTGGGAACTTTTTGAGATTAATGGTCTTGATAAATGGTATAGAAAACGGTTTGACCAGATTCTTCTTGAAATGGGTATTGAACAAAGATTTATTGATAAAATAATCACACCGATCACGAGAATAATTTATTCTCAAGATGCTACATTGGGAGGATTTGCAGGTCTTTCTTCAGTATTAGGAGTTTATGGAGAGTCAGTTTATAGTTTAAGTGAGGGTAACGATGTTTTACCTTCAAAGCTCATTGAAGCATCTAATTCTAGTGTTCAATTAAAGAGTAAAGTTGAAAGTATTGAAAAAACATCGGCAGATTGTTTCCGGGTTACTGTTGGACAACATACCTCAATTTTTGATGGCGTGATTATTGCTTCGCCGCTTGAGACGGCTAACATAACATTTGAGGGTGTTCCAAATCAAGAATTGAATGTACGTGAATACCAGAAAATCTACATCAGATCAATGAAGGGGGAGATAAAAATGGGGTTTTTTAATTTAGATAAATCCGCTAAATTGCCAGCTATTATTTTAACAACTAAGGAAGCGGATCCAATAACTCGTTTTTCTATTATAAAATCAGAAAAAAATGAATCGCTAGTCACTATAACTTCAAAGGACCCAATAGGAAATGAAATATTAGATGAAATCTTTGTAGATGGAAGAACCGTTGTGGATCACATTTGGAGTGCAGCGTATCCTGTTTTTAATCCCATAGAAAGACTTCCTTTCACATGCATCTACAAACGGTTGATATATCTTAACGCTATAGAATCTGCTGCATCTAGCCTTGAATCGTCAACCTTTGCAGCATTAAATGGAATAAAAATGATGAAAGAACAGTTAGGTTAAGAATCATCAAAGGATTAAAATAAACACTAACATTTTTCTGAAATTTGATGGGTTACAGATCTATTCTATTGGTTCGGTAAAATCACAAGGTAGGTAAAGCGTTTCTTCTGAGAGAAAAGCTTCTAAAAACCTGCAATAGAAAGCATCGTCCATTTCATTGAAGTGTTTACAGGTTGTGCATACGCTTTCTGTTTCAATGGGATGGATTAGCACAATTTGTTTGGTCATAACTTGATGGTGATTTGTTTGCACTTAATATTTTTGCGAATTGAGAATATTTATGGTGAATAAATTTAGTAAATATTAATTATTTGATTCTTCTCTTTTTTTCGATTTAGCCTTAATTTTTTCTGCTCCGTGTGTATGATAAATTGTAAATGTGCATTCAATGTGGTTTATTGGTTTTACTTCAAATTTTGTGAATGCTACTTGTAGTGTTTTAATTGTTTCGTGGGGACGAATCCATTTAATCGAATTCTCGTCAATATCATGTTCTTGGTTTGTCATTTTCAGGGTATATTCTTTTTTTTCATACTCAAAAACCAAGTCTATTCCTAGGAGGTTGGTTCCTCGATCTCCAAGGTTTCTTATTTCGATTTCGCTCCAAAAGGATAATGCATTTGTTTCCCGTTCAAAATTGTGTTCACTATTCAGCACCTTCATTTCTAGGCGTGGATTTTCTCTTCTTAATCGCCAAAGGTGAACTGAAAGGGATACGACACCAGCGATTGTACCAACTATACCTAAAGTCAAGTTGACAATATCCATGTTAACAGCCATATATTTCCCTCTAAAAATGAATGCAAAAGAAATCTTGAAAGTTATTGTGTGTTTTCCATCTTTTCATTCGATAATATTAAACTGCAAGATAAGCATTTAGTGTTTCAACTGTTTTAGATTATGAGAAAAAAATTTGGAAACGGTTGTTTCCTAAAAGGTGAATTACATGATCATTTAATTTTTGCAAAATTCACTCTGTCTCTAGGATAAGCAATAGACTTCTTTGGTTGTTTTCCTACTAATTTTTTTAATAATTATCTGGGGGGAACATACCATGAGTCAGGATTTTGATATTTTATAATAGGAGCATTATTGTGGAAGTCTAATTTTTTGTCACAAAGACGAACTATTGACGATAATATTCTTTTGTGTAGGTCCTCATCATTAACTATTAAACTGAATATGTTTAAATCGGATTCGGCAGATTTGGTTTGCTCACTTTTTACAAATCGAGTTGTTTCTAAGTTAAAAGCTTTTGAGTATTCATCATATAGTAAACTTTCGAAACTAACTAAGGTATCAATCAGAGCTATGAGTTCTTCACGGTCAATTGGTTGTCTTTTAGAAACATCTTTTGAAAGTGAAGTGATCAATGATATGTTGTACCTTATATTTTCGTCACAATCTTGTTCTTTTACTTTTGAACCGCCGGCTTCTTCAATAATTGTAACTAGAACGGTAGAATGTTTAAGGCTATCAGTTGCAATGTAAGCAAACAGAGATTTCGCAGCCAAATCTTCAACTTTTTCAGACAAATTGGTATATAGTTGATACAATTCCTTCTCTATTAGACCTAAAGAAAGAATTTGTCTTTCCATAAAAACGATTCTTTCATTCAAAACATATCCCTTACCCATTTGAACCATTTGTTTAATTATGCCCAGTATATTATACAACAAATCATGTATTAAATATTACGATTCTATATTCATAATAATGTAAACATAGTTAAAACAAAGCTCGCAAAAAAAGAGCAAAAAAATCCATAAAACAACGAGCATACGTTTTAAGTATCCAAAAAAAATTACTCTATATTGCCTCTTTTTTTCAGAATACAGTGAAGTAATAGATACCGAACAAAGCTACTATAAGTTTTGAAGTTAATACATCATGCACCCATTAGGTGTAACTAAATTGAATAAAATAATTGAATGGCTTTTGGAAGGAGAGCCATGGGTTGAATATAGAACACGTGTAGATTTATTAGAACAAGCTGAAAAAGAGTCTGAAGTTCTTAATGCTAGGAAAGAAATGATTAACCATCCAAAAATTCAATTATTACTTGCAGAACTTAGAAATTGGCCGGGGTTGGTTCTAAATAGTCATAAAAGTGCAAGTCAACTATTTCATAAACTTTCTTTTATTGCTGATTTAGGATTCAAAATAGACGATCCACTCATTAATGAAATAAGTAATAAGATATTTGAGCACAAATCAGATGAGGGCCCATTTCAATTACCAATGAAAATCTCTAAAAGTTATGGAGGTTCAGGCAGTGATCAATGGGCATGGGCCTTGTGCGATGCTCCAATCATAATTTATTCGTTAGCAAAGTTTGGATTATCTAAAGATGAGCAAATTCAAAAAGCAACGAAATATTTAGTTGGGTTAGTTCGTGATAATGGTTGGTCTTGCGTTGTTTCAAAAGAATTGGGCAAATTTAGGGGACCTGGAAGAAAAAATGATCCTTGTCCTTATGCAACCATGAGCATGGTGAAGATGTTATCCCGATTTGATGAATGGAAAAATGAAAAAGAAGTTCATGTTGGAACAGATTGTCTGTTGAATTTGTGGCAAAAAAGCAGAGAACTGCATCCGTACATGTTTTATATGGGAACAGATTTTAGAAAAATAAAAGCGCCGTTTATATGGTATGATATTTTGCATGTTTTAGATGTACTTTCTCAATTCGATTGGTTAAAAAATGATTCAAGAATTAAAGAAATGATTGACATAGTGACCTCAAAGGCTAATATTGATGGAAAATTTGTTCCTGAATCAATATGGATGACTTGGAAGGGTTGGGATTTTGCTCAAAAGAAGGAGCCTTCTAGATGGCTTACATTTTTGGTTTTAAGAATCATTAAAAGGATTGATTTAACCAAGTTGAATATTGATTAACTAAAGCATCTAGGTTAAAATGATAATACTTTTTGGCTGTTTTTAATCCACTTTGCTAAATCTCCAACTGTGCTTCCCACAACTACTCCTTCAATAAGTTCATTTTGGGAAAGGCCTCTTGCAGAGATACAGGTGTAACAACAAACCACTTTAACATCTTTTTTTATTAGGTCTTGAAGCATAATTTCTAGATTGTAATATTCTTTTGGAGGTTTTTGTCCTTTTTTGGCTGTTGTTACAGCATCTCCTGTTAAAAAAATGTTGACTTTCATTCCTATGGATGCGGTCACTAAAGATTGGGCTAGTCTAAACGCATTCCATATTTTTTCATCTCCATAAGGGGCACTTTGAAGAAGCATGGTTAAAGTTTCCAAACAATCAACTCCTTAATCAAATAAGAAATATGAAGTAAAAAAAACTTTGGAATAAACCTCTTATCAGTATTAGAAACCAAAAATTTTGGGGACAGTTTCTTGGGAGGTAGTTATTTTTTTATAGTTCTATAACATGAAATCAGTTAGTGGTTGATTATTTTGTCTCCAAGAGTTTTAGTAATGTATGATACCATAACTGGTAACACAGAAAAACTTGCTCAAGCAGTTTCAGAAGGAATAAAGCAGGTATCTGGAATCACTGTTGAATTAAAAAGAACCGAAGATGTTAGCAATCAAGACGTTATTAGTTCAGACGGTTATGCTAGAGGATCTCCGTCACATTTCTGTATTATGTCGGGAAAAATATTG